>Ga0164242_10000064_pt1 | contig 122598 bp, 227 predicted proteins | sample OricomgcompostMG_FD_108783 | JGI IMG/M metagenome (GOLD analysis project Ga0164242, IMG submission 108783) | Miracle-Growth compost microbial communities from Emeryville, California, USA - Original compost - Miracle growth compost (MG) ...
AGTTAGTCGGATCGAGAATAGCAGGCCAGAACTTGGTATGCATCTCACCCGATTCTTCACGGCTCACGATGTTGAACTGATTGCGGATGATCTCCGGTTCTGCCTGAATCTTGTCTATGAGAGCCTGGAGGCATTCGGCACTATTAAAGCGCTTATCTCCCGGATCACGGAAGGGCGCTGACAGGCCGATGCCCGCAATAGGATTGAAACCACCGTTGCTCATTGTGAAATCTCCCATTCCCATTGCTTGAGGAATTCGTCTCGGTCCATGGCCAGATATCCAATCAGCTTGTAGATCTGACCTCCGATGACAAATGCCAAAAAGAGCAGCACAAAGGCTTTAGCCCATTCGGGTTCATTTGTCTGTGCAAAACAGAGATAGCCAGCAAGAACCATCAAAGCCACGGTCGAAAGCCTCGACACAAAGGCCTTCAGCATAGTAGCGTGATAAACTGTCATTAGCCCCAACGCTCCTTTGCTTCCAGGATGCTGATGATGTGATCCTGGCCAATAAGATCAGCGGCCTTCTTCAGCTTACTCGACGAGCCATTAGGATCCTTGGCCACCAGCCAGGTAGTGTCCTTGTTGACGCTCGATCCAATTCGACCACTACGATCGGTGATCTTGGCTTCAAGATCCTTATCCCGGATGCCGGTGAAAACTACCGTCACACCCTCGAGGTCACCACCGACAACCTTCTCCTTGGGCTTCACGAGCTGGTAGTAGCCGTCGATATCTGCGAGGAATGCCCGAAAGGCCGACAGGTTCTGCGTGATAGTGTTGGCGATCGTGCTACCGAAACCATCAACGTCAGCAATGCGCTTTGCGAGCGCAACATCAATCGGATCAACAAGCACGACATCGTTGCCAAGAGCTTCGATCAACTTGGTCATCTTGCGGCGGCCGATACCCCTGCCTAGCAGGTTGGTCGAGCCGGCCAGGATGCCCAACTCAACATTGCCCAGCTTGAGGCGAAGACCCGCGTGGATCTTTTTGCCCGCGCTGTCACCACACGCCGCACAAAGCGTTGCTTCATCGGCCTTGATAATATCCACGACCGTCTTCAGCCCGGCCTCGTAGAGCTTCTCAATGCTGCCCTCGCGAAGATGCGGCACATCCAGGCCAGTAACGCCGAAGGTGCTGTTGATAATCTCGAGCTGAACCTGCCGATTCTGGCTAGGGTCGAGCATATAGAGATCCACGTCACCATCGGTCCATGATAGCTGGCCGAACTCAGCTTCGGTGGGTTCGGCCCATTGTGCTGCGGGCTCGATGACCTTCTGGATGAAGGGGATCACATCACCCGAACGAGTGATTTGGATCTTTGCACCTGGCCCAATGAGGTTATCCCGGATGAACTTGGCGTTGAAACCAGTCGCGTAGGTGATCGTCACACCGACCAGATCCACCGGCTGAATCTCAACGCGCGGTTTGAGGTAACCAGCCTTGCTGGGGTTCCAATGAACCTTGACTACCTCGGCAATCGCCACGTTGTCTTCGCCGCCAATCTTGAACTTACGAGAATACATAGGGTTAATGCTGCTGGAATTGCGGCGCAAGGCGGCGCGCTTCTCCGCATCATCGAGGTCGATAACCAGGCCGTCGATGGCAGTCTTGGTCTCCGCACGACGCTTGGTCAGGTGCGCGATCAAGAACTCATCTGTGAGTTCGCGACCATAAGCCGTGATATACGGTGTAACCTCGTAACCAGCCGCTTCGAGGGTCTTAAACTGATCGAGCTTGCCCATCTTAGGGCTAACGATACTGGTCGCGATAACCTTGACGTTATCGTAGAAGCTCTGCGGGCTTTCACTGGCGTTCATGCGGCCTGCCACGTAGTTACGCGCATTCTTGTAGACGCGACCACCTTCGGCTTCTGCCTGCGCCTTCATTGCCGCGAAGACGTCATCTTCCATGATGACTTCGAGACGCACATCATATCCCGCGAGTGCCGCCAAAACCGCACCATTTGTTGGCATACGAGTAATGCGCTTCATATGGCGCGTAATATCAGCACCCTGGAAGCCATTGCCACGCGAATAAGCAATGCGAAGACCTGATTCGCCCTTGCCATGGCAGTTGAGCGCACTCGTACCATCCTGTTTATCCGAGATTACGAAGAGCTCATCTTCCCAGCCGTTGGCCTTGATCCACTTGGCGGTGTCGCCTTCATATACCTGATCCAGCGAACCCATGGGGTGGGGAAGGTCGATCTTACCACCTCGAACATCGCTACCCACAGTGGCAAGGAATTTGCTCTTGGGGTCGATGCTCTTGAGCATCTTCTCGAGCTCATCATACTGAGCATCGGTAATGAAGCTTTCGCCGTCATCGCTGTTGTGGTAGAGATCTGACGCCTCGGTCAGGATGAATACCAGCAGATCTGCTGTTGGCTCAGTTTCTCCGTTGAGAATCTCCAACGCTGCTTCAGCTGCGACGATTTCTTCCACCAGTGCCATCTGAACTCCTTGTGTATCCGATCTATACGCGATTGATAACACAGGCTACTCAGATGTCAAGCGGATTAGCTCTTTCTGGATGGTATCCATGGGTAGGTGTTTATGGAGTGATTTCAACAGGATCCTACGATACCATAGGTTCCATTCAGTGGCATCCGCTGACATAGCGGCATTGTTGACCGCTTGAACCGCTTGCTCGGGTAGGGGTTTATCTCTGGCCAGGCTCATAGCCAATTGGAAGAACTGACCAAATGTCAGTGTGCCTTCCTCGGCATCATCCTCAGGAAGACCTGGCACCTTATCCAAATGGTATTGGAGATCAGGATTGACCGCTAGATCCAATCCTATGAAGAACTCCTCACAATCAGCATTCCAGGCATCCTGGATCACTAATGCGCAATCTTCAGCAGGATCCAAAAGGCGTAGAACGATGTCGATGGCTTTCGTCATCGTTCTTCACCTCTTCTTATTCAGCCACTCATTGAGGTCGTTGCGATTCACCACAACGTAACCTTGCTCTACTAGCATATTCATAAACAGGTGGGGCAATTCATAGTCAACTTTGCGGTAATCTTCTGGTAGTTGTTCCCAGGGGCGCATAAGTGGATGTTGCTTACTTGTCTCATTTACCAATAGACCAAATGACCAACCGGAATTAGCACGAGCTTCATACCAGCGTTGGTGTTGGTGCTTAGCCAGCGTTTCACAAAGGTGGTTGTAATCGTCTTCTGACATCACAACCGCGTCAGCTGGTCCTTGACGCGCGGATTTTACATCTTCAGAACTTGCTTCAATTTCGCCCTCTGGGTATGCTTCTTCAATTTTAGCCACTTCCTCATCAATGAGGTCGCGGGTTAGGGGAATTACATAAAGGTGGATACCGTCTTGGGTTTCTTTGTGAACCATGAAGACCACATCAGGATCACCTTGGGGATTTGTTGTCTGAACGCTGGTCAGGGTGCCACTTGGGGCATTATCCTTGACGCAGCGATACCACGCAATGGCCTCCTCCTTCGATAGAGGATGGTCAGTTTTCAATTGTATGAAGAGTGGAATCTCTGTCATATAGCTACTTATCAGAGACACAAATGGGGTGAAGCAATCTCCACCCCATCTGAGTTTCTAGGAACCTATTAAGCTGCCTTGTTGTAGGTAGCCGATAGAGTATCACCAGTTTCATATGGATAACCGTTAACCGAGTCAACCAGGGTAACCGTTGTACCAGCAATCGTGAAACCGCCAGTTGTGAGCTTAATACCGTTCATGTAAACCGATACATCACCAACTGGAGTGTTGGTAAGGGTGAACGATACGTTGGCGGCTGCCGTTGGTGTGAAATCCTCATCTACCTGAGTTACCGAGGTAAGATCAGCATAAGCAAGCTCACTATTGGTGGCATCCCACTTTAGGAACTTACCATCAGCTGGCGTGCCAACCTGGCCAAGATCCGAGAAATTGATACCGCTTGCGTCAACTTCTAGGTTGACACCAGCAAGTGCAGCACCCGTACCACCGGTAATAGTGATCGTGCCACCAGTCGAAGTAACATCAGCACCAGTTACCGCAACAGTGTAACCCTCATGCGTACCACCAGTTACACTAATGACGCCCGAACCGGTAACAGTTGGATCGGTGTTATCGAACTTGAGCCATCCATCTGAAGTCTTGACCACGTAGTCACCTACGTTGACCTCTAGACCAGTGCCTGCCCAATTAGAGCTTGCAGTGGTAGCAACGCGATAAACCGAACCAGTTACTGGAGTTACATGAAGACCACCAGCATTGTTATCAGCATCATAAGCATCAGTGCTGGTTTCATTACCATCAACCGTGCCGTCAAAGCGTAGAGCACCAAGACCCGTTAGGCCAGCAATAGCGCTGGTATTGGTTTGAACCTGGGTATCTAGGGCGTTGACCGCAGCCAAGTAAGTGGCCTTGCCATCAACATAACCACCGGTCTGGAATGCAACTAGGGTGCCGTCTGTACCCAAACCAACCGCTGCCTCAATGGCATCCATTTCGGTCTGCGAGCCACCGCCGGATAGACCCGAGATAGCATCGGCATTTGCCTTAATCTTAGCATCTAGGAGCGAATCGGCATTTGCTAGCGAGGTAGCACCAGTGATGTAATTGCTCTCATCGTCAGCAGTATAGGCACCACCTGAACCCAAGCCAGCACCACCAATGATGGCATCTTCAACACCTTCTGCGCGAGTTGTTTCAGTGCTAATCGCTGTGGCATTGGTGCCAGTGGCATCAGTGGCTGTTTTCAGCTGAGTATCAAGAGCTTCAATAGCTGCCTTGAACGTACCGCTAGCTGTGACATAATTGGCCGAAGAGAAATCGGTCTTAGTGCCATCAGTTCCAAGACCAACAGCGGTTTCAATCGAGTCTACCTCGGTCTGAAGACCGGAAGTTCCACCACCTGCCAGAACTTTGAGTTCATCGATCGCTGCCTTGACATCAGTGGCTTCTAGGCCTGAAGTCGAGTTATCATATGTGGTCTCTGCTGCCGAAAGTGTGTCATATGTCAGAGCATCCGATACGACCTTTAGAATCGTACCATCCGCGCCCTTGGTTAGGACATCACCGTTTCCGTTCGTACCACCAATAAGCAAATCGCCTGCCGCAGCGAGCTTGATCTGCTTTGCGCGTAGTTGTGCCATAGTTATTCTCTCCTAGTTGATCAACTTAGGTTTTGTAGATGAAGAACACTTCATCATCCACATCGACACCATAGCCGGTCTCTACTGGGTCGAACGTCAGCACCTTTGATGAGACATCGAAGGTAAAGTTCTCATTTTCAATACCGTTGATGGCCATGTAGAGAATCTCTTTGGCATCATCTGGCATTGTGAATGTGGTTTGACCGGAAGCCACACTCTCGACGTCGTATTTATTAGTCTCAGACTCTGCGATGTGCTCAACCTCGGCACCACGCTCAAGAAGGATCGCACGGGTCGGAAGATCCAACTGCATGTAAACCGGAATAGCGATACCATCAGGCTTTACATTGGTCAGACCACCTGGCTCATTCGGATCCATGTAGAAGATATCACCATTAGATCCCCAGAGGGGTGGATTGACATTGTTGACCAAACGACCAATTGGGCGGAAGCTGAAATATTCCAGGCCTGGCACATTGGTTTCTACGACCACACCGATTGCTCGATTGAATGTATCCGAGGTGACCTTCTTGTAACCAGCATCAGAATCAGGATCTGCGTAGATCACGTCACCCACATACATGCCGTGAGCGGCTTGATGAACCAGCACTTGCTCAGTGGAGTTCTGAGCGATGAAACGAGCCAATAGATCTTCTACAGATTTGGTCGGCAGATAGAAGTCATCAATAGGCCCAAGAGCTGGCAAACCATCACCACCGAGGCGGAATATGATACCATTGACTCCTGGATCGCATAATCCCACACCTGATTGGTTAGGGTCGGTAAAGAGATTGTAACGTTCATAGTCTTCTAGAATGCAAGTAACTGAATAGAAGTCAGCACTTACAATCGAAGTGATCAAGTTTGCTCTACCATATTGGCCTGAGGCAAACCAATCACCGACTTTGACGTCTTGGCCTGTGAAATAGTTAGGCGTTGCTGTTGTATGATTCGAATGAGGTTGTGGTTGGATAGTAATAGTCACCTGCCATTGGTAGGCTAAACCAATGTAAGGATCATTGGTGTTATCGTTTCCACTCCAATAAGCAGAATCAGCGAAATTCGTGATCTGTGCTTTAAGAGATAGATTGGGTGTAACAGGCATCTACGGCTATCCTTAAAAGAAGATGACTTTGAAGAGAACCCAACCTGAGCTCGCCCCCAATACTGAAATCGTGTTCGTGGCACCAACAAGAGTTAGGCTGATCTTTTGCTCTCCATCTGGAGTGCTGTTGAAGCTTCCGTAGAAATTGGTTGATACCGTCTTCTGTTTGTGAGTAGATCCATCGGAACACGCAAAAGCAGAAAAGTTACCCATAAACCCGTAGGTTGCAGGATATTTGACCAAAAGGTCGTTGGTGCTCTGTGTAATCGTGCAATTTGGATCAGAAACATCGCTAACATTGGTGAAGACATTGTTAGCGAAATTGGCCTTGAACGACAGCGTAGTGATACCAGAATCACCTCCGCCACTCGATCCACCAGTAATCGCTACATTAGCAACAGTGCCATCCTGGGTCACCGTAACACCTGTGCCAGTGAAGTTTACTGCGGTGGCTGCGGCTACGACCTGTGTGCCAGCCTGCTGAACCTCAATAGAAGAACCACTACCAGCCTCGCCTGTTACTTTACCCAGATCAATAGGATCAGTACCATCATCATACGTGATAAGCAGGTGACCATCACCATTGATAGCAGTATCCGAGATGCCTCGACCATTCGTACCAGGTGTTCCTGGTTCACCTTGATCGCCCTTGGCATCACCCGCATCAATAGGTTCACCGGCGCTCATCGTTAGAACCAAGTGACCATTTTCATCAATGGTAGCAGCGGTTACGCTAACGCCAGGGTCACCCTGCTCACCCTGTGTACCCTGAGGGCCTTGGTCACCTTGGGGACCAGTGATGTCACCGGTTACGTTGATGACCGAACTATCAGTCATCGTTAGAACCAGTTGAGTTCCATCTACGGCCGCACTTGCGATTGACTTACCAGGATCGCCTTGGTCGCCTTTATCACCTTTGGCACCAGTATCACCCTGCGGGCCTTGAACGCTTCCACTGACTACCACGTCAGAATCGTCTGACATTGTTAGGGTTAGAGTCGAACCTGTCACACTAGCGGAGGTAACATGCTTGCCTTCTGGGCCCTGAATACCTTGGATGCCCTGCTCACCTTGTGGGCCTTGTGGGCCAGCAACACTACCACTGACTACTATGGGTTCACCAGCGCTCATATTCAGAGTCAGAATGCCATCATCAACACTTGCTGAGGTGATATGCGAACCCTCAGGGCCCTGCTCACCCTGTGAACCGGTATCCCCCTTTTCACCTCTCGCGATACCAGCGTCATGAGTAGTGGAGTCGGTGTAGGTGACTTGTAGGTGGCCATTCTCATCAATAGTAATCGAATCAACACCAAGACCCTGAGGGCCAGTAGCATGGCCGGCACTGACCAGGCTGCTATCACTCATGTGGAGGTAGAGGTCGCCATAACCATCGATTTCAGCAGTAACCACCGATAGACCAGGATCACCTTGTGGGCCCTGTGGGCCTTGTTCTCCTAGAACCTTGCCTAGGTCATTGCTCGTTGTGTCATCGGTATAATTGAGGAAGAGGTGGCCGTATCCGTCAATGAACGCACCTTCGATTCCTCGACCATCATTACCCGTGACTTTACCCAGATCAGCGATAGTGCTGTCAGTGTAATGGAGGTATAGGTGACCATAACCATCAATGTCAGCACTCTCGATGCCCTTCACATCACCTGCGCTGATAGTGATTGGTTTTCTACCTGATTGATCAGCTGTTCCAACATCAATCGTGATACCCGCTCCGGCCTTCAGAGCCAGACCAGTCTGGTAACCATAGGTGACAAAACCGCCCGAACCACCATTAACCGTAGTATCCCAATTAAGGAGCTCAACACCCTTGTTGATCAGGGTCAGATGGTTCGAACCATCCTCATCAATATCGAGACCATCATTAAGGTATAGATCAGTTGCCTGGTAGGAAGAAGCAATCTCACCATTATCGTGGATCGTTAGAGCGGAGCCACCCGAGAAACCGATATGAACTAGCTCGTTATCAGTACCATCGATTGCTGCCGTGAAACCAGGGCCTAGATCAAACTTCCAAACGCCACGAATCATGTTATCGGTATCACCCTGAAGCGATACGTTATTGGCTACGTAGACGTTTGTGAAACCATAATTGGTAGACGCACTTGCGGCACCCTCAAAGCTGAGGCTGCTGGTGTAGATGTTATAATCACCATTCTGGATGGTGAGGCCTGGTACGTTGACTTCAGCCGTAGTGTCTACGTCACCTTCCTGAACTGAAACACCTGGGCCAGTGAAAGCGATCTTTGTTGCTGGATTGATCTCAGGATCATCGGTGAACTGGCTGCTATCCTCGTCATCATATTGACGCCTAGTGACACTGATCGATCCGCCACCACCAGTTCCAGGCTCTCCCTGGGGACCTTGAGGTCCCTGGGGGCCGGTTGGTCCCGCTGGCCCCTGAGGTCCGGCTGGGCCTTGTGGGCCAGTTGCTCCAGTGTCGCCCTTATCACCTTTGTCGCCCTTTGGGCCTTGAGCTCCACTGACCACCGAGACCTGACCTGAGGCGCTTGTATAACCTCCACCAGTAGCAGGTGAACCACCTGATAGGTAACGCTTGCCGTCATTGGCATTACCGTTCAAACGGATATCGTTTGAGGTTGGTGCCGAGTCTTCTCCTGAAGAAGACGGAATATTGGTAGAGCCACCAATATTAGGCAGGAACGTTTCTGGATTATCTGGTGTGGCCATGGCGATCGCTCTCCAAAGGAATTTCTGATATTTAGCTCAACGCAGCATTCACCGGTTAACGAGCCAGAGTGATTTTGTTGACGTATCCTAGAGCCTGTAGGCTATTAGGATCCAAGTCATAAAGTGCCGGATCCAAATAGGTTCGATCTAGGCGCGCTCGTAACCAAAGAGCGTTGATACGAAATGTGAATCCAAATGATCCTGTGTCTCCACCAGTTTCTTGGCTACCAGTAGGCACATTTGGATTACGGGGAAACTGGATATAATTGCCATGATTATGGCTGTGATCACAACCACAATCTTGGTCATCGTGATGACTATGGAAGCCATGATGACTAAGATCCAATTCAAACCAGTCATCATCAGTTGGTGTCATAGCTAACGAGGCCTCAATGAAGATGCGCCCCGTGAAATTGATCACATTCATCACAATGGTGTGGAGACCTTCAGTGTGACCATACCAGCCATCAGCCTTACAAGACTGACCAGTAAGGTTGGCTACTTCCTGAGTGTTGCTCATCATGATGACCGTATCTGGCACGACTGACCTCCTGTTATGCCAGCTATTTAACGAATAATGACATTCCAAGGTCACACCAGTTAATTGGAGATATGAATCTCCTAACCAACATTGCTCAAGCGATTTCACCTTGGAAGCTGATGGTATCAGAGCTTGATACCATTAAGACACCAAGCGGCAGTCTCTTTTATGAATACATCGACATTCCCGATGGGCCAGGCTTGAAGCAACTAGCGGCGATACTCGAGATCCTACCACCATTGAATCTAAGAACTGGCCCCTGGTTAGCTGGTGGAGCACCGCGCCGCCTACTACAGAGTAAGAGTCTAGAGGATGGTGATGTTGATATCTTCTTCAGTGAAACCAAGGACTGGAAGCAATTTGATAAGATCCTGGGTCATTACGAGGAGGTCTTCAAGAGCCCAAGAGCAACTACCTACTTGGTAAATGGCCTGAAGGTTCAGATCATCAAAAGGCGATTCTATGACTCATTGGATGCGATCTTCAAAGACTTCGATTTCAGTGTCTGCCAGATAGCAACTGATGGTAAGAAACTGGGCCTGACTAAGCAGGCTCACCTGGATATCATGGATAATGTATTGCGATTCGCGCCTCAGGGTGTGGTCGCCAAATATACGGTGGTCAAACGTATGGCCAAATATTTGAAGCATGGCTTCCTACCCGAGCCTGGTCTGTATAAGACAATCGTAGAGAGCGGTCTGGAAGCCACAAGTGCTTGGGCTATCTTCGAAGGTGCCGAGGATCTTTCGATCTATGATCATGAGGAACAGGTTGATCAATTGGTAACCGCGAAGGAAGTAAATTCCGATATGCTGCGAACCATAGCACGTAAGATGGGTTTGGAGATCCTTGGTGAGTAACCTCCAACAATTCATCAAAGCCAATTGCGTTCATAGCAAGCTAGCCGAGAAGCCCATTGTGGGTCAATGGAAGCACCTTACACTCGTCTTCATACATGGCTACCCTATGACCCTTAGAGGGTTCTACATGCTTTGTACGAAAGCGATCTTCGGATCGACCTTACCCCTAAATAGCAAGGTGTGGAATGAGCTACATGCTGAAACCAAATTGCTTTGTCAGGGTCTAGGCCATCAACTCAAAGAAGAACGCGAAGCCTACTCTGTTATAGAAGGCATTCGCGTTGCGTCTGGATGGAATCAGGTAACTGCTGAGCAGTCAGGTCATAACCAAGATAGAACGTTCCTAACTCGGTGGGTTGAGGAAGTAGAGAAACAGATCACTACTCTGCGAGGTCAACCACCTCAATAAGGAACTTGGCATCAGAGGCTTCGAATAGAACCTGCTCGGCCATTAGAGCCAAGGCTTCCTTCATCTCTGGGCTCAGGATGACTTCCTGAGTCTCGCCGTCTTTGAGCAACTTGCTGATCTTAACAACGACAATCTCTTCATGCAATTTGGCCACAACTATCTCCTTACAACTGGGTATTTAGCTCAATCTAGCTTCTTCTGTAGGCTGACCAGGTTCTTCTGGATTATGCCCATCTGCTTAATGAACTCAGCCACCTGATCATTCAGATCAAGCACCTGCAGCTTGAGCATTTCCTTCACGGCTTCCTGGTTGTTAAGCTGCTCCTTGAGCAAAGCAATCTCGGCCTCACGTTCTTGGAGCAACTTCCTTAGCTGAGCTGCCGATTGGAATTCGATGATGTTTGACACTTGGGTCTCACACGGCGACGTAGAGCAAACAAGCCGAAATGGCCAATGACACAATACCAGCAATAATGTGGTTACGCATCTTAGAATTCCTCAATCTGACGGTTCTTCGGCTTACGGCCTCGCCGTTTACCCACTACGGCCTTACCACCATCAGCTGTAATATCGTAAACACTAGCGAAGCGCACTGGATCCATACCATCAATATCCTCAATGTCTTCGGCAAAGACACTAGATGGCGCACCGCTACGTAGGTCGGCCAGCTTAAAGACAACCCGACCATCTTCGCGAATGTGCGTGGCTGAAATCGAAAAGTCACCACTGACGATGACGTTGTTTACTGAACCCAGACCCATAGCTTTATGCTTGGCCCTGACTTCAGTTCCTTCCTTTAGAACGCCCTTCTGAACTAGAGCTTCGGCGAGCTTGTTATCCATGATCGAAACGACTCCTTACAACGGTTCGATCAGGTCGGCCGCCGTTTCGATCTATTCGCTTCGATCTTCTGGAAGGTAAGACGATCGTCTTACCGCACTCTCTTTAGCAGATCAGTAGGTTAAATCAACACCAAAGATGCTCCAGGTGAGATTATCCTCACCTGGAGCAACCCAATTAGGCCGAGGGTTCAACCTGCTCTTCAGGTGTTTCAATGGTATCTGTGTTGATAACCAGGTGGTCATCCTCAACATCAATATTGGCCACACCACCATGCTTCAGATCACCGAAGAGCATCATTCGACTCATCGGTTTGCCTAGTTCATTCTGAATCAGTCGAGCTAGTGGTCGAGCGCCCATCTTCGGATCATAACCCTTACGGGCCAGGTAATTCCTTGCTTCATCCGAAAGGGCTAAGGTTACGTTCTTCTCGCTAGCCTGCTTGTTCAACTGGCTAATGAACTTATCCACGATATGGAGCATGTTCTCTTGCTTGAGCGCATTGAACTTCACAATAGCATCAAGCCGGTTGCGGAATTCAGGTGCAAACATACGCTCAATGACCTTATCGTCATTACCAGCAATCGAGTTACCACCAAAGCCCAGGCTATTCTTCTGGAGTTCCGCAGCACCCGCATTACTGGTCATGATGAAGATCACATTGCGGAAGTTCACAGTCTTACCAGCACTATTGGTGAGTTGACCGTTATCCATAACCTGGAGGAAGATGTTGAAGATATCCGGATGGGCCTTCTCGATTTCGTCAATGAGCAAGACACAATGCGGGCTATTCTCAACCGCGTTGGTCAGCAGACCCGAGCCCGAGGCACCATCACTGAAACCAACGTAGCCCGGAGGTGAACCAATGAACTTGCTGACACTGTGCTTCTCCATGTATTCCGACATATCGAAGCGATGAAGCGGAATACTCAATGTGCTGGCCAACTGCTTCGCAAGTTCAGTCTTACCCACACCAGTCGGGCCAGCAAAGAGGTAGTTACCCTGTGGCTTGTTAGGATCACGCAGGCCAGCCCGGCTCAAGAATACCGCATCAACAACCGCGTCAATGGCACCATTCTGGCCGAAGACCGCTTTGTGGAGGTCTTGTTCCAGATGACCTAACTTCTCGGTTTCATCTTCCTTGACCGTTCGAGCAGGAATCTTAGCGATCCGACTGACCTCATTCTCCACGAGCTCGACCGTGATATCAGTCTTTCGCTCATCCTCAGGTGCAATCTTCTGGCGTGCGCCAGCGGCATCAATGACGTCGATGGCCTTATCAGGCAGCATACGATCAGTCACGTAGCGAGCCGTTAGGTCAACCGCAGCATCCAAGGCATCACCCTCATAGGTAACGCCATGATAATCCTCGTAAACCTTGGCCAGGCCATGAAGGATACGCTTTGCATCCTCGATGCTAGGCTCCAGGATATCGAGTTTCTGGAAGCGCCTCAGGAGCGCGCGATCCTTCTCGAAATGCTTGCGGTACTCCTCGTAGGTCGTGCCACCAATACAGCGTAGCTTGCCCTTAGCGAGGGCTGGTTTGAGTAGGTTAGCCACATCGAGAGCACCACTGCTACCAGCACCCGCACCCATCATGGTGTGAATCTCGTCAATGAAGAGAATGGGGAGAATACCCTTATCCTCACCGACCCTCTCCACGGCATCGAGGATCTGCTTAACGCGCTCCTCCATGTCACCACGGAACTTTGTGCCAGCCATCAACGCACCAATTTCGAGTGAATAGACAATGCTACCCTTGATCGCGTCGGGGACGTTCTCCTCAGCGATCATCTTGGCAAGACCCTCGACTACCGCAGTCTTACCAACACCCGGTTCACCAACGAGAACCGTATTGTTCTTGGTTCGGCGAGCGGTGGTGAGAACTAGTGAGGCGACCTCCGTCTCGCGACCAATCAGAGGATCAATCTTGCCTTCAAGGGCGGCCTCGTTCAAGTTGATACAGAACTTCTCGAGGATACGTTCTGCCTTGGTCTTCTTAGGGCCGGTATCTTCCTCGCCCTCTTCTCCGCCTTCATTGATCTGTTTGGTTTCATCATCCTCATCGAAGATGCTATCATGTGAAATGACAGTCTTAACATCCAAGGCACTCACACCCTGCTTGGCGAGGAAGTAGCAAGCGTGGCTATTCTCATCTTCTTCACCCAGGAGGGCAATCAACACATCAACAGGGCGAATTTCACTACGACCGGAGAAGAGGGTCTGACCCACCACACGATTGACTACCCGACCAAGAGGTGCTGTCTGGCGAGGAGGCCGACCATTGGATTTACCCATCAGATCAGTCTTGAAATACTCCAAGAGCTCTGCCGAGATGTCAGAGCAATTAACTCCGAGTTCAGTCAATACTTCCAAGACCTTCTGATCCTGGAGGATGCTAGCCAGGAGATGCTCCAGGGTTACATACTCATGACCATGGCGCTCTGCGATCACAGCCGCGCGTTCAAGTAGTTCATTCGCCTTGGTTGGATCGAAGTTCTCCAAAGACATCAGTTCTTCCTTTCGCGCTTGGCGCGTTTCTTCTTGGCCATATCCAAGGTGAGCTTGCTCACCTTATCGGTAAAACAGATTCCGTCTAGGTGATCCAATTCATGTTGAAAGCACCTAGCCGCAATTCCGTCAAGATCCTCCTCATGCCAACATGAATTGGAATCCTGGTAGCGCACCTTGATATGCTTGGGGCGCTTGACTTTGAGGAATAATCCTGGAAAACTCAGACACCCTTCTTCCATCGAGACTTGCTCATCTTCGCTGGATAGGAGGATTTCTGGGTTGTAGTAGAACCGGACCTCATCATCGATCTTCATCGCAAATATGCGATAAGCAAGGCCCGCTTGATTAGCCGAGAATCCAATACCACCTTCTTCCTCAAGAAGACGGGTGATCTCGCTTTCAATATCCTTGGTATTTACGGGTGAGTTGCTGAAGTTCCATTCGGAACTTCTCTGCCGCAAGATGGCGGCTCCATCGGTCTCTAGGATCAACTTCACGTAACAGATACCTCACGTAGTTTTCGATCTCGGTGTGAGCATCTGCCGTTACAATTCTACAAGCCTGAACCAACACCTGACCATGCCGGCTTTCAGCTCGTTGAACGAATTGAACGTTTGTATGTACGAATTCCTTGGCTTCCACAAGAGCAGAATAGGTATCCTTGATAATAGCAGGATCTACAGGGCCACCCCGATCGCTAGAATAACGCTGGAGGGTAAAGTAGAAATCGACCATCTCCTTGCCATAGGCTTCTTCAACCTGTGTGCATTGGGCGATCTGAGGATTCTTGTGAATGCCATAAGGCATCGGTTCCATGCTTTGCGCATGAGCTACACTTGGCAAGGCTACTAACAAGGCAAGCACAAACCGCATTCTTCCTCCTCTCCAGACCTAGATAGTGAGGATTGGTGGAATGTCAAGCACCTTTCTGACGAGCCTGTTCAATAAGATCGCGTTGCTCATCAGTGAGTTTCTCAGGCTGGAAGATGATCTCTACCATCATGTCACCCCTCTGGCCATTACCCATTGGCATACCCTTACCAGCAGCCCTCAAGCTCTGACCTGGATGGATACCCGCTGGAATTCGCATCTTGATCTTGGTGCCATCAATAGTGGCAATCTCTCGATCACTACCCAACATGGCATCCATGTATCCAATAATCGTACTAGTGACTAGATGGTAACCCATACGGATGAAACTAGGGTGGGGTGCAATGTTGATCTTCACATATAGATCACCAGGCTTCACCCCCTGCATCGCGTCGTCGCCCTTGCCAGTGAATCGCAGCTTGATACCATCCTGGATACCTGGTGGTATCTTGAATGAAATCTCCTGCTGCTCCTTATCGGGGAGGTTGTATTTGATCTGCGCTTCCTTCCCCTGGTAGGCCTCTTCCAAGGTGATGGAGTAGGTCAGTATGATGTCTCGGTTACGAGCATCATCGGGAAAGGGGGAACGGCCACGGCGAATATCGCGAAGGATCTCATCCAGATCAATATCACTGACATTGTGAAAGCCACCTGCGGCAGGATTACTATGCCAGGTAAAGTGAGACTTATTACCGAAACTGGCAGCGTTGTATTGTGCTCTCTTGTGCTGATCTTTCAGAGTTTCATATGCTTCATTGATCTCTTTGAACTTCGCCTCGGCATCAGGAGCCTTGTTGGTATCTGGATGGTATTCCTTGGCTAGCCGACGATAGGCACTTTTAATTGTTGAGTCATCAGCAGAGCGTTCTACGCCCAGAGTGGCATAATAGTCTTTCATCCAGTCATCCTATAGGTCAACATCATAGCTGTCAAAATTGGCACATTGCTCCTGTGTAATTATCCAGGCGGTTATCTGAGAATATTGATCTTTTGAATCACGTGAGCGCAAAGCAACCCACATGGAATATGAATTCATCGAGCGTCAGCCTCACCAGCGTGGTGGTAATTGGTTTGGTCATGAGATCAGATTGTATGTTCCTATGGATCGACAGATGGAGCTCTTTGAATACCTAGGTGACTCCTATGGCAAGCAGGGTAGGAGGTGGCGATTCAAACCATCCAACTCTTTTAACCTCTTTACTCAGCAGGATAGCGTGATCCGTTTTTCGGAAAAGAGTGATGCTATCCGTTTCAAGCTATCATGGGAAGAGGATGATGAACCTGACACTCTGCAGGAATTATTCAGGAAGATGAGCCTGAATTCCACATATGGTCGTTCTATCCAGACCTTTAGCCCTATGCTTTACCCAACGATATATCCGAAGGCTTATCCAATCTGGATCACACAGGCTAAAGGTCGCGGATTGAACCCAAACCCATGCAGTGAGTTATTCGATTATGAGCTTGGGTTTAAGTGGCATCTCTTTGAGAACTGTGATACTTGGTCGACATACTCGTTTCTGCTAGACGAGGATATCAAGAGAGAAGAAGCAGATGAGCAATCTTGAATTAGACGACTCCAAGCCAATTTGGCGGAATCGCACTCGACATTTCAAGGTTGGATTCAAGTTCCGCCTGGCTCCAGAAAGACTTGAGGACCTTAAGACGCTTCTTGCCACATGGCAGATGAATGAGGGCAACGATTATCGCCTCTCACAAGAAGAATCGCGTTATGCGACCATCGCACCCCAATATCCCACTATGGCTTTCATCTCCTTTAGGCGTAAACGCCAAGGTATGTTATTCAAGTTCTCTTGGATTCCTTGTGAATTTACCAGCGATACAATGCGGGTGATTTTACCTATCATTCGAAATGTTATGCCCACTTTAATCGCTCAAGATATCTGTGGTGTTTCACCTATGATGGGGCCATCAACAGAGGTATTCAGTCTGCGGCGTCGTCCCACTCCCTAGCTCATTTTCGTACCGCTGAGCCTGGCGATGAAAGAGTCAGCTCAGCCGCACCTCTGGTGAGTTATATATTGAGAGTTGGTGATTTCCGTGTTATCTGGAGTAAGCCCGCTGGGGAGGGCTTGTTTCAAATACCACGCAATTACCGATTTCAATGTGTAATCCACCGGAGTGGCGTTAATAATGTACGGCAAGATCGTTCAGAAAGAAGCGGTAAATAGGCAGTAGTCTTAGAGAAGGAAGTCAATGTCTACCCAACTCCAATTACGTCGTGGAACGACAGTGGATCATGCTACGTTCACTGGTGCTGAAGGTGAAGTAACCTACAATACCCAGACGAAGCGTCTACATACTCATGATGGTTCGACGCCGAGTGGTGATCCAGTAGCCCTTCAGAGTGACCTTTCTGATCTAGCACTCAAGACCGATATTCCAACTAGCTTCAATACCACATCGATCAAGGCAGCGGAGGGTTCATATGATTTGGCCCTTGGTGATCAGTATCTGCGTGTTGATGGCGGATCGGGAACTGCTATCATTAACGTGCCTGCTGATGCTACGACTGATTTCCCCATTGGTACTCAGATTAGCATGATTTGGGTCAATGGTGTTTTGGCATATATTGCTCCAGATAGCGGTGTGACTATCCTTCATAGTGATACGTTGACCTTTAGAAAGATTGGTAGCTCTGCCGTATTGACTAAGGTCGCAGCCAATTCTTGGGATCTGGCTGGAGATATGCAGGTAAGCTGATGACCTTCAGCCCTGGCACTCTAGGATCGACTAATTTGATTGGTAAGCAGGCGGGTTCGCCTGCTATCACTACTGCCAATTCTGCATACGCCTATACCCCATCAACTGGTTCTTCTACAACGATCGGCTCAATAACTGTCAACAAGACCACTACGGTTAATCAGACTGCGAGTGGTAATCAGAGTTATACATGGCAAGTGCCAGCTCTTTCAAACGGTGTATTCACACTTAATGGAAGAACCTCCATTGGATACAACCTCCAAACAGCTCTCCATACTCAGGCACCCTATAGCGTTCAGGTAGATTTCAAGACAACTACCACGGCCAAAGATGTCCAATTCATTCTTGATAATGGCGAGGGCTTTGGTATTGGCTGGTCGGAATGGGCGTTTCAACTAGCTGGTAATTGCCTCCATGTTGGTACCAATTCTAGAGGTCAGGATTACGGCCAGGCTTGGTATGATTATGCTTTGATCCAGATCAACACCTGGTATCGAGTAGGGCTGATGTTTTACAATGTGGGTGGCACCTACAATTCTGGAACCAAAGCATGGACAGGTGGCCAATTTTACATTCGCGGTTACCTCAACGGTGAGAAGAAATTCCAACAGGCGCTATCACCCAACAATACCGTTTCACAGACAGGAACGCAATTCACGTCAAGTATCCTAGGAAGTGCTGTTGATTATCGGGCTGTTGAAATGCCTCAACAGGCCTCCAATGGCATTGTGATTGGGGCGGATGCCAACAACTATGTTAACCGTATGTTTTACGGTCAGATTCGCAACATTTTCATAGGGCCTGGTCAGTTATTCTGGTCTATTTGAGAGAGACTCAATGACATTCAACCCTGGCATCCTAGCGTCAACCAATCCAATTGGTAAGGCTTATGCTGCCTTGGGGCCTGCCCAGACTACTGCGAATGCTGATTCCGGTTATGTCTTTAGCACGGCTTCCACAACGCAATTGGGCCCAGTAACGGTAACCAAACGGTCTGGCGGGGGATTCACTAGTTCTACAGATCCGAGTTACAACTCCACGACTGAAACCATGTCGTTCAATGGAACAAATCAAGCAATCGCGTATCTGCCTAATGCCGATATTCAGGTGGCTCCTCTTCCATTCTCTTTCCAGATTGACTTCAATATGTCTACCCCTACAGCTTACCAATACCTGGTGAATCTAGGCCAGGGTAATGGTGTGGGTTGGCCATGTTGGCAGGTATCAGTGAATAATAACTCACTGATATTGACGCAAGCGACAGAGGATGGTGGAGATGGAATGTCTTCCTACACTATTGCTGATATTCAGAGCAACGCCTGGTATCGTTGTGGTGTGATGTATTACCGCCAGGATACCACCAATTATTTGCGAGTCTACCTCGACAATGTAGTCAAGGTTCAAGAAACACTTGGCACTAGCTCAACCAATGCCGGTGGAGAAGGTGGTATTCCACGCACAACCTCGCTAGCTAGCAATATGGCCGGCATAACCTTTGGTAATGATGGTGCGAATGCTGCTGGTTATAACTTCCATGGTCAGATGAGGAACATTTACCTCGACCACAAGGAGTTCTGGGCCATCTAACTTGACATCTAGGCAGTCGAGATCCTAAGGAGACATGATACTCTTAAGGAGCCTTCAGTGCCTCACATCTTTTGCGACTTTGATGGCGTGCTCGTTGATTTTGAGCGCGGTTACGAAATTCAATATGGCGTTCATCCACATTCGGTTCCTGAGTTTGTGATGTGGAAGACTATCAAAGAAAACATGGAGCATTGGTCGCAACTTCCGGCAATGCCTGGAGCCCTACAACTTTGGGCTTATATCGCACCACATAACCCTACGATACTCACCGGATGCCCTAGTCAGGGATATAAGCTCGCAGAGGCTGGTAAGAAGGCATGGGCCCTTAGAGAGCTTGGTAGCCAAGTGCCTGTAATTACCACATACTCACGCTATAAGACCAAATACATGAAGGCGGAGGGTGACATCCTGATTGATGATATGGAGAAGAATACCAAGCGATGGGTTGAAGCCGGTGGTGTGGCGATTCTCCATACAAATGCCAACGATACGATTAGACAATTGAAGGAGTTGGGGCTTTGAATCGAGACCTTGCTGTTCCGCTAGTCTTATTGGCTTTTGGCGGTCTGATGTATCTTCTAGCTCTTTACAGTCGTTTCAGTTATGACCGCTCTAAGAGCCGGAAGGTCATAGCCGGTGATCTTATTGGAGGCAAGAGAATGGGTAGCATCAATATCGCAGGTCGGTCATTCAGTGGAAACAGTATCACGATGACTGGTGGTCGCATTATCATTGATGGCGTGGATATCACTGATCAGTCGGGTATCGAGGATCCGAAAACCATCCTGACAATCAAGGTTGAAGGTGATCCTATTTCGGTCAAGAGTGACCTGAGTGTCTCGGTCATGGGGAATGTCGCGGGTAATGTCGGTGCTGGTGGATCAGTCAACTGTAACGATGTAGGTGGTGATGTGAATGCCAACGGCTCGGTTAACGCTGATGACATCACGGGCAACGTGGATGCAGGCGGCTCCGTCAATTGCGATGACGTGGGTGGATCAGTGAATGCCGGAGGTAGCGTAAGGCATGGTTGATTATACGAAGAAGCCTTACGCTTATCGCTTGCAGGCTATCCATCCTGTTGAGCCAGGTAAAGCTGGTCTGGCTACCGCCTGCGTTATGAGCTGTTGTGTCAGCGGTAAGATGTTAAGTGGTATGGGCGGTGGTGGTTCCTACATTAGCCCTGAGGTCTATGACCTCTTACAGCATGATAAGGAAGTTCAAGCTCTGATCCGCCAAAAGTTGGTTGACGTAGCTCAGACTTCCAAGTAGAGCCTATACATCAAACATGAGGGAATAGGTCATGATTATTTGGTGTGACATATGGAGATCGGCAGGGTCGTAATAGTCGCACCACATTTGGGCTCGATTTAGCCACCCTGCAAGGCACAACCTTTCAGGGTGGTTTATCATGGGTGGAAATGCGTTTCCGAACCTGCCAATGGTGCGGGTTCGAAGAGAGTATGTTGCTCTAACAGTAGATCATGTCGTTACTGTCATGGCTCTACCGGGTTTTGATTTTGCGTATGCGATGGCAAACCTCATGGGTAGCGCGGGCAAGCAGGATGACTCTGGCGATCTCGACTTCGCGATGAACAACAAAGCGGCTCGCTTTGTTGGAGAGGTTGATCTACCTGTATTCAAGCTCAAGGAAGTGGCTGCTCGGGCTCGAGAAGTTCTTCCAGAGGGCCATGTTCAGACGAAGACGCTTAAGGGTGGTCAGTTCCAGACTGCTTTCCCCGTAGCAGGGGATCCTTCAAAGGGCTACGTTCAGGTAGACTTTGTTGGTGGTAATCCTGAATGGTTGAAGTTCAGTCACTTCTCACCAGGTAGGGATCACAGCCCCTATAAGGGTGTCATGATGTCTACGATGCTTGGTGTGTTGGCCAAGATGCGTAAGGATTTTGAACTACTCGAGGGTGAAGAACGCCTAGCTAGGGTTGGTCTGCGCTTTGATCTTGAGAAGGGTCTCTACAGGCAGTGGAAGCTTCGCAAGCTCACGGGGCAGGGTATGTCGGTGGTTTCTGCGGACGAATTCGAGACGGCTGTCGCAACTAGCCCTCGATTTGTGCGTTTATCGCATGTCACTGAGCCAAAGGAGGTTCTGAGACTGCTGTTCGGCGCACCAGTGGATCCGACGGAGGTTGATACCTTTGAAAAACTGGTTGCGATGGTTCATGTCCGGATGCCGGAACGCTTTGAGGAAGCTCGCGAAAGGTTCCTCGAGGCATTCAGCAGAAGTGCCGGTAAGAACGATTATACGGTTGAGGAGGTCGCCCAAGACCCCGTATGGCGACAGTAAGATAGCCGCACCGTTGAGAATGCGAAACAGCCCCCACGCGATCTCCGGTGCGGCTATCATTGCCACCCCCTGGCCATCTCGGATTTTATCATGGTGTGAGGAGTGCTGTTCAAATGAGTGGATCTACGAATCTACTCATTTGAGGCCAGTAGTTCTAGGTGATCACACCCTTACAGTCTTCGCGTTCTATTTCTCCAGCCAAACTGATATGGAGATGTTCCAGAAGGCCTTCCTGACTGAAATGCGCCTCGCACTCGAAATCCAAGATTAGATGGTTGCGGCTAGTTGATTCAGGTGTTAGTCTGACATCCTAAATGGGTCAGGGTGTGAGATGTCTATGGATTACTACTCTCCAAAGAAAGCGTGGGAGAGTCACTATGAGTCGAGATTTCACAAGACTCCACAGACAATGAAGAAGCTACCCCTGGTCTCGACTCTACCTAATGGTAAATGGGTAAAGCCTCGCCCACCCGAAGAGGAAGGGCCGAAGGCTCGTCGAGAATATCGTCAGGCTATCCGAGATTGGCTTCAGACTCAGAAGATCAAACACCAGGTCTGTCTGGTAAGTATTGACAACAAGGAGTGCGAGGTCTTCCTTTTCAAGAAGGTAAAGGATGTGATGCTCTTCAAACTAGCCTGGGGATGAGATGGCACGGAAGAGAAGAAAACGTATAATTGGTGGTTTCAATCTCAGCCGTCATTTGAAACTCACTAATCGCCTTAACCGCCTGAATATCAAGAACCGTCGCAGTCGCAATTATTGGATCCAGCACGATGATAAGACCTTTAGCAAGGTCATCCTCCTCGATGTCGAGAGATTGTGGCTTGAGGTTCACGCACCTGGTGCTGTAATAGAATTCAAGAAGGTTGCTAAACCTGAGCTATATCCTAGGTATAAGTCAGGGTTCTGGAATGGAATGGCCTATTTTGTGACATTCCCCAACGCCGCACAAGCTGGTAGTTTTAAGATGACTATGTGGACACGACGTAGGTCTTGACAGTCTGATTTGTCTTACTATCAAGGTCTGGATTCAAAATGAGGTTCACTCAGTGCCGCATACAGAAGCAGTTAGAGCAGACCTGATTGTCGAGAAGGTTCCAATTCCGAAGCCTCCTCGATTGCGCTATACTGTGAACTCTGAGGTTAAGGCTTGGATCAAGGTTAGCATCAAGGAGCATTGGTATTTCTACCAATGCCCGATAACTCATGGTCTTAGGATATCATTCTGTAGCCAGAAGGATGCCATGATGTGGAAGCTCGCATGGCATTGACTAGAGAGCCTCAGGATAACGAGACACTGAACCTCCTAAAGTCTATCATTAAGAGCGATGATCAGACTGGCATATTCATGAAGATCAGAAAGGCAATGCTAACTCAGGGCGAGCATGACTTTGAGCTAGAGATCGCCAATCATCCATATGGTGTGGAAGTCAAAGGTCTTGGAACGCCTGAGTTCGCCCAAGAGACTGAAGAGGAGATAATGGAATGGCTAAAGAACCATGTAGCCAAATCTGATTACATCTTCATGCCGACCAATGCTATGGGCATATACAAAGACCGCTGGAACTGGGTCTATTTCAAGACCCAGAACCAAGCGATCCTCTTTAAGTTGACTTGGGCCTGATTATTTGAAGCGGAAGGTAATCCGACCCTTGGTCATATCGTAGGGGGTCATTTCAACCTCCACACGATCCCCCAGGAGCACATTGATATTATTCTTCCTCATCCGCCCCGAAATGTGGCCGATGATTACGAAATCATTTTCCAACTTGATGCGAAACAGTGCGCTTGGAAGGACCTCGGTAACCTGACCCTTCATCTTGATGACATCTTCTTTTGACATGGTTCTCTTTGATTTGAGCTCAGGTCTATTTAGTGGTTTACTTCCTCTGGCCCATGATCTTGATTTCATCACACAGGCCAAGATCCAACGCTTCCTGTGCACTTAGCCAGACATCATGAGCTGGCAAAAGCTTCTCCTCAATCTGCGTCTTGTTCAGACCAGTGTGCTTCTGATAATGGTTCAGAATACGGTTCTGAATGATCTCATACTGCTTAACTGTAGCAAAGAGTTCATGAGCCTTACCATAATCACCCCATGACCACTGGTGCGACAGGATGGAGGTATTTGGCGTCAAGACACGATGCCCCTTAGCACCAGCCAGGAAGGTAAGAAGACCACAAGAACCAATGATACCAAGGCCCATAGTGTGAACTGGAATTGCGCTGCCTTCAATGGCATCAATGATAGCGAAGGCACTTGGAACCTCGCCACCTGGGCTATTGATGATCAGGGTGAGATGATCATATTCAACCTGAGGATTGAAATTGGCCTCCAGGATCCAGGTCACAATCTTATGCGCCGTCTCTGGAGTGAAGTTACCACTTAGGAAGTAGATGCCCTTATCACGCAAGGATGTCGTGCCTTCCATAGGCGCTGCCCCTACTAGGTTGGCCTGCTCAGTTGTCTTACCGGCCTTCTCGACATTGGATTTCTTAGTCATATGTGCTCCTGATCGCCCCGACTGGGTAGATTCTCACCTTACTGGTGAAAGGCATGCCATGTCAGTATTCAATTTGAAAGACCAAGACTAGCGTGCTAGGCCGGTGATATGAAAACCCTCATTGATACGACCGTTGTGGTTCAAAGTAGCAAGACAGGCCGTTTCCTCCTTCATCAGAAGGATGATGTTTGGCAATTCACAGTTCATGATCGTGTCGAGGAGTTCAGCCCTCTCCGTGATATGATTGATAAGATGAAGCTCATTCTGAATAACGATCGTGTGGAGGAATTGATATTTACCTACGTTATGACGAAGCAATCCAACTTCCATCTCTATCACGTATGGGTGCCAGGCGAGCCACTTAGTAAGAATGTCTGTACCCCTTATGAGTGGCAATCGCTCTTCAATTTTCCGGCTGACCTCCACTATAGCGTGGATTGGGCCGTACAGAGTGATCACTTCATGGAGACGATCCTTAGACCATAAAGAGGTTGCGATCCTGGAACAGATACGCTAATTTGAAGACACAATGCGCCACTGGTGGAATTGGTAGACACGCCAGATTTAGGTTCTGGTATCTTACGGTGTGGGGGTTCGAGTCCCTCGTGGCGCACCAACAACAGGATGGATACCGAGCCTAGAACCTGTTAGTTGACCACTACAGGCGGGGTTTGGCCCAATGTGAAATGCCTAGCTGTCGCTTGAGCGGGCGGAAGTTAGAGGTGAACGTGACCTCTACTGTGTGGCGCGACTCTCCATGCCTAATGCCATGGAGACCTGTAGTGAGATCGACCATTGACATAGGCCTATATGTCTACTATCTGGCTCCTATGAGCACGATTACCCCTAGACATTAGTCACGGTCTAGACCCCTTCGGGTCTAATCGCAGGATCTGCGATCCATAGATCGAGACAGAGTCTAGGGTCTATGGGTATCAAGTTTCACAGAAATCCTACCGAGCGTCGTTGGTTTGAGAAGATCGCCCGCCGCTTTATCCTGCCCCCTCATCCACCCCTCGCAATGGCCTGGGATGGATGGCGTAAGCGTGAAAGCCGCCTAAAGAGCTCCTTCCCCATTCGGTTCTTCATTTGGGAAACGCTGCCAGACATTTGGAACTACAAGATTCGTAGCCCCATCAACAGGGCTAGGAATTGGGTTAGGTTCCGCACTTGGGATCGCTACCATATCGTCGATACTGGTTTGGAGCCTAACTATTACGATCCTGATCATCGGATGCTTCATGCCAATTTCCAGATCCTAGTCGACTATGTGGAGATTGAACTGGCTGCTATGAATCTTGCCATGGGCGATGGTGATGACCTCCTAGAAAACATGAGCACCAACTGGAAGCTGAATAAGTTCCGAAAGCTGTTTCGGAAGTTCCGTCGTAATTCAGAGCGGCTACCTGAGGAAGGCCTCAAGCATCTCGATTGGGAAATCGTTGAATGCAAGCATAGCAATCCATCACAGTCTGAATCGGCCAAGGAGAAGAAGTATCTCTATTTGTGGTGGACCGTTTGGCGTAATGAGCGTGAGGATCCATTGAGTTCTCCACTCATTTGGGATCAGGATGACATGACTACTGATTTATCGGCTATCCTGAAGGGGAAGAACCGATCACAATACCGACTCTCTGATCGGATGGAGACGTTCTACCTGAATGAGGATAACGAGATGTTGATGCGCCTGGTTAAGATTCGCAACAGCCTCTGGACCTAAAGTTCTTGACCTCCAAGGTGAATCGCTTTATAAATAGGGAATCATCGGGGAGTAGCTCAGTCTGGTCAGAGCGCCGCGTTTGGGACGCGGAAGTCGCAGGTTCGAATCCTGTCTCCCCGACCAGCATAGTTGAGGCTAAGCCTCCTTTCGGGAAGAAGACGCCTTGCCGGGCGTCTTCTTCTTGACTTGTGGATCTATTCCTGCTTATCTGGATGGATGAACATCTACACCTTTATTGCCGAGAATCCGATCAGTGCTTTCTTCCTAGCATTGATCCTGGCTATGGTCGTGACATCCCCTTTCCGTTATGCCTTCCTGGCGTATAACCGCACTTTGCGTTCACGTAATATCGTGGCTCATGGTTGGCCACCTGAGCATTGCGACGCGGATGGTGACTTCCAAGGAGATTGATATGGGTTTGCGAATCACAGTTGCGATTCATCAGATTGATGACCTGGTAATCGATGATATCAAAGCGCTCAATGATGACCTGTTACAGAACTCAGGCCTAGGTGAGCTCTATGAGGAATTCCAGATGGGTCAGAAGGCCTATCAGAGTAATGACCTCTTTGAAGGGCCCTTCCGAGTATTGCCTGATGGTGAGCTCCAGATAGCCACTAACGAAGATGGTGGCTTCGAACAGTATGGCGATTATACGTCAGTCTGGGGATGCTTCCACGATGTACCCGAGGTGATCGCCCGCCATGTCGCTGAGGGGAAGATCGTCTTCTACGAGGATGTCGAGGGCAACCCTGGCAACTATTACATCATCACGCCAGGTAAGGTTCAGCACAAGAGCACTGAAGACCTGCGTTTTTAGAGCCTGAATAGAGCCACGTCTTCACTCAGGATGCTGCTGAGTAGGATGTGGCTCTGTAGGTGTTCTACGAGCCATAGATCGCCCAGCAGGGCCTTTAGACGACTCACGTTGTGCTGGGCTGTTTCATCTAGACGCAAGCCCTGTGCGAGCACCGCATTACGCTCTTTGATCACATCGAAGGGCCCAAAATCTACGAGGTCTAGTGACCATTCGGTCAGGATGCCTTCAAGGAAGACCTTCCGACCTTCTACCCTGAACCCCTCAAGATCGCTCTGTCTGAAGAACTCGATAAGTTCTTCATCGACCTCGCCATCCTGATCATCATCATGACCCGTGTGATCTTCATGGCTTTCGAGTCTGACTAGACTCTCCAGGGTTTCTAGAGTCAATGGATGGCTACCCTCTATATCATAGATGACGACCTTCCAATCATCCAATCCAGTCAATCCATCCAAACTACTCACTAGGTCTAGGCATTTCTGAGGAAACTCCTGGTCACGTAGTAGTTCTACGAAGACCATGAAATTGCCTTCCTCGGTGGGGGCAGGGCTGACATCAGTATCTAGGATATCAACGGCACCCTTCTGGATGAATCGGTTGAGATCCTGAGCTGGGTCTTTATCCTTGACGAAGAACGCCATAACGATGCTATCATCGTCTAACTTGCTCTCGTATTCATCAATGCTCACTAGGGGAAGAACTAGATCCTCAAGATCACCTTCTTTGAGGCCTTCAAACAGGTTATCCATTATTGACCTCCGGTATCCGTGTCATCTTCATCTGATTCTTCGGGTTCATCAGCATCCTTATCCTTGGTAAATGCCTCCGCATCATCGATGTTTTCATCACGAGCATCACTGACATCCTCGACATCCACTAGCTCGTCATCGACGTGCATCTCTAGATCTGAATCGTCTAGTTCTTCGATGAAGCGGCGTGGAATCTGGATCTCGACAAGCCAAACCTTCTTGGTCTCCATTCTGGGCTTATTCGATGGAAGGAGATCATCAGGCCCCTCGACATCAACTGGTGCTTCTTCCTCACCTTTACGGTAGATGACTTTGACGCCATGCTTAATGAGACGCTCTGCGCCAGCAGGATCGGGCATCTCTTCATAGGGGTATTTGAGGATCATTGAGACCCAATAACGACGAATATCTGGGCCTTGAACGATCTCCCCTTCGAACCAGTTCTTGAAGACGTAGAGATCCAAAGAATCCATGAAGTCTTCCATCTGGATCAGAACGTCAGTGAGACTATCTGAATCACTGAGTCGCTTAAAGAGCTGTGGATTGGCTGGCATGAGATCCTCCTATATACCAGTATTTACCTAAAGGAGATAGGCTAAATAGGAGTTAGTACCGTTTATCTGTCACCGGAGACATGACATGCGACTTTGGGAACTTCTCAGCGACCTCGATAAGAAGAGTATCGAGGAACCAGTGGCCAAGCCAGTCATGACCCTGGAATCACGCCTGCTCGTTTCTTCCAAGAAAACTCGTAAGCTCTAAGCGCTTTTGGGCTTGATGAAACCGCCACTTGGATGATCATCCAAGTGCTTTACGATCTCATTGATATCCTCGATTGAGAGATCCTCATAAGCATTCCAATTCACGCTAATCACTCGACCTTCGGCGATCTCGAGGATTGATCTGCGTTCAAGCTCTTCAATAAACGCAACATCACGATCATCCATGGATTCCAACTTGGCATCGATCTCCAGGAGTTTGGCAAGCGATCGCTCCAATCGCCTCCAGCGAGTTCGCACAGTATCGCGAACCTCCTGCCATGATTTGGTGACATTCTTGATCTTCTGCTCGCGAGCACGAACCTTGGCATCATAGTTGTCTTCACGACGGGCTCGTTCGAGAGCTTGCTTTCGCTCGTGCTTGGTGACCTTCTCGATAATCTCTGGAGCTCTGAGCCGAACGGCTTGTAGGAACCTCTTGTATGTCTGCTGAACCAGGAAGTCACTCTCTAGGAGTTTGATGCCTTTATCAGTCAACGCCTTGAATTCAAACCCCATAAGGTCAAAGTGTTTACCCAGATCGTCACATTCATGTGGTGGATAGATCCAGGGCTTGATTTCTGGTTCAGGGATCTCCTCGATGATCTTCTCGAGCGGTTTACCACCAAACTTCAGTCGGCCAGCGATCTCTGCGAGCACGTTATCATCGAAAAAGGTATGACGTTTATGCGGCATCCTTGATCTCGGTGAAGTTGCCGTTCTTGTCTTCCTTAGCACGTAGCTTGAAGTAAACGAGATCATTGCGCAATTCGCGCAGGCGTTCATCCTTGTTGTTGGAGATCAGCTCTGCGTAATGGCGGGTGATCGAACCCTTATTCAGCATATCCCGGTAGAGCTTGTTGGTCTCCTCAACACTCACATCCAGATTAACCGCGTCCCAGACCCAGCCAATTTTGAGTGCTTCAAACGCTTTGCTACCCACGGCAGTAAGGGTCTTGTGAAGATAGATGACATCACCGGCCTTCTTGGGCTCATTGACGTCAACGTAGGTCAAGAATTTGCCATGACCCTCTTTCTCGATCAGGAAGAGCTCATAGGCAAGCTCGTCAAGATCTTCACCCTTACCAAGATCACCGAGCCGTTCCATCGAAATAGGAACATCATCACCACCCCTGGATATCTTGTCCAGTCGGTTATGCTCGGTGCCAAATGGCATAAAGAAGGTCGTTTTGCTCATATGCCATTTGTAGGTTAGATCTACGATCTGTCAACCAAAAAGAAGGCGAGCCAAGAGTGGATTCCTGACTCGCCTTCTTTGCTAGAATTGGATCTTAGAACTGGCCATCCTTATAGATTCCAAGGAGTTCCCTGACAACAGGGTGACGTTCAACATCCTTACGTGCGAACTCAATGACATCAATGTGCTCGCTTGATTCAAAACGATTTAGGAAGTCTGAAAGGCCGTTATCCTTACCACGATCGCTCTGGGCCACGTCACCAGTAACAACCATCTTTGAACCCTCACCAATACGGGTTAGGATCGAGAGAAGTGAGTTTGGAGTTGTGCCTTGTGCCTCATCAACAAGGATGTAGGAGTTTTTGAACGTCCTGCCTCTGATAAAAGCGATTGGCACCATTTCGATGATATTCTCCTCAAGCATGGTGGTGATCTCGAGCTGGGTGTAGTATTCAGCAAAGACGTCCAAGACTGGTAGCATCCATGGTGTCATCTTCTTCATGATGTCACCGGGGAGGTAACCAATATCTCGGTCATCAACTGCTACGTTTGGGCGAGTGATAACGATTTTCTCAACCAGGCCAGCCTTAAAGCACTTGATGGCATGAAGGGTGGCCAGAAGCGTCTTACCAGTACCAGCTGGGCCGACTGCGAATGTCACGTACTTGTTTGGATTCTCTAGACTTGCGACCAAGGTCTCCTGGGTCAAGTTGCGAGGTACGATGTCAACGCGCTGCTTCTTGGGTTTTTGAGGGAAGTTTAGCTCAATAACATTCGAGGTGCGGTCCTGATTGTAACGACCACCACGGGCGCTTGGAGCACCAATGTTACGGTCTGCACGAGGATTGGCACGGTTTGCGCCTTTTGCACGGGGTTGTTTAGCCACTTTCGACCTCCAAAATGAGGGTTGTAGTTGCGGGCTGCTCCCCAGTATTTACATGCCAGGCTGGTCGTTATGTATGCGCTTTTAGACAGAAAGAGCGGCCACTAAATAGTGAACCGCCCTAAGCTGATTTAGGCTAGAACTGGCCCCAGTTCCTTCAAAGCAATCCGATCATAGATCTCATGCCAATCCTTGACCCTGGTAACCCTTGAGTCGTAATCACGTTCATTGTGCTTGTAATTGATGAGGAAGCTCGTATGGCCCACATCAGCACCATCCACGGCGTGCTTCATCTTATCCTCTACCCAGTAGGTAGGCGCGTAACGCTCTAGGATCTCTTTCTTGCTCGAATGCAAGCCCACACAATGAAGAGTGTCGAAGGCTCTACCAAAACAAGCCTGGAGGTTCTCCATGCGCCCCCTATAGGTGATTTCATCCTCTGCACAAGCCGTGATAGCTACGAAATTCCAACCCTCAGCATGGAAGCGATTAATCGTCTCTGTCACACCAGGCAAGGGTTCGAAATAGGGCCAGATGTTATCATCACCATTGAACTCCTTGATGAGCTCGCGTGAATGCTCAATTGGGCAGTTGAGCCAGGCTTCCACGTGCCAATGATCACGTAGTGAGGTTTCTGGGCTATGCTGGGGGAAGTTATCCCTTACCCACTCTTCAAATGGCTCAGACCAATTGAAGATGACCTCGTCAATATCAGTGAGTATAACTTTAGCCATTGGTAGGAGCCGGGCTTAGACAAAGAGGAATATGAATGAACGTTTCGCCTTCATTGACCTGGATGTATAGATCCACCCAGAATTCAAACGCCTCAATCCTCAATTGGGTGTTATTCTCGCCATCACATTTGACTTCAAAATCGTTGAAACCCTGTTTGGCCAAGAATTCAACATAGTCTTCAGTGACCTGCTTCCAGGTCTCATCGTTATTGGGCTCAAAGATGTAGGTGCGAAGCATATTGGCCAAAGTCTCTTTAATCACTCCAACTTTGGCTAGACTGTCAGGATTATTCTTCATCATTTGGTGTCTCCTCTTCGGCCTTCTTATACTGATCCACGAAGGCCTGAACCTTCTGGAGATTGTCTGGATTCGATGCCACCCAGGTAGCCAACGCTGCCTTCACATCATCGAAGTGACGATTGACGAATGTGTTGAATAACTGGTTGGCATCCAAACTACCATCACGAGTTTTGATAACCTTGAGTTCCAGGAGATCTAGAATCAACTCAGCGCTCTGCATCTGCTTATCCGAGATGCGATCCACGATGGTCATATTTTCGATTGGCTCCCAAGTGGGCTTTCTGACCAAAGCCTGGTGTATTGGGTTTCTGACCGTTAGTCAGAACGTATGAATAGCTGATGACCATGAAGGGTCGATTGCGGAGATAGTTGCTCACTTTGCTTCCTTGAAATTCTCGTAGGGGATCTCGATCCATTCTACACCTGCCTCTTCGAATCGCTTCTTGCTTTCCAGGAGGATCGAAGCCCAACGATCCTCCTTATCAGGAGGGCATGTTGGAGCGATCACTCTGGCTATACCTGCTTGGATCATATGAGGCGCACAACGATCGCAACATAGGAGTGGCCACAAGTACAAGGTATCACCCCTCACTCTATCATGGGCGTTCAAGACTGCATTCATCTCTGCGTGAATCATGTGACTGTATTTGGTCTCACGATCCTCAAGGCGTTCCTGGCTATCCTGGATGCCTCGGGGAAAGCCATTATATCCGATACTAGCCACGCTGTTATCAGGTCGCACTAATACCGCGCCTACTTGGGTGCTAGGGTCTTTACTCCAGCTGGATACCAAGCGAGCCAGCTCAATGTATCTGATGTGCCACTTATCACTCATAGCTGACTCAGTTCGACCATGACCGCTGCCAGATTAATTTCGGCGTCAGCACACACGGCATGGTTTCTCAGACCACGAGCTATGATCACAATGGCAGAACTCTGAGTTGCCTCATCCTCCCCAAAGAGCTGCAGGTTCTTGTAGAGGAAGCGGTAGATCTCCTCATAGTCACCGATGTCAGCGTTGGCCACAATGAGCTTTCGTGCATCAGTGAACCTTCGCACCTTAAACAACGCAACCGCATCTTCCATATAGGATAGGTTGGTAGCATTGCCTTCTTTAAGAGGTGAAAGCACTCCACCAGTTGTATGCTGATCAAGAAGGTTGATGCATTTGCGGAGGTCGGGGAAGGAGTTATTCACGTAGGCTTCGAGGTCGTCAATCTGGAATGTGACTTCCTCAGCCGCTAAAATCTCCATGACCCTATTGAAGAAACTCTCCATATCAAGGCTGTCGAAGTGAATGCCTTGCATCCTTGAATGCAGGGCGGGCATGATCTTATGAGGCTTGTTACAGGTGATGATGAAACGAACGCTCTCATTGAAACGCTCCATTTCATTACGAAGAACCGCTTGGGCATTATGGGTGACGTAATCACCCTCATCCAAAAGCACTACCTTGTAATCACCATTGGGGTAAGTAGAGCAGAAGCCAGTGATAATATCACGAATGGCATCCACGCCGTTGATCCTAGAACCATTGAGTTCCAGGATGTCATAGCGATTCACATTCAACTCATTGAGGATGATCTTAGCCAGAGTGGTCTTACCAATACCTGGCCCACCACTCAATAGGAGGTGGGGGAAGGGGATCATCTTACCTTCAGGGTTCTTGATCCATTCTTCAATTTGGGCCTTCACATGCTCATTCTTGAACACGTAGCCATCAAGTGTTTTGGGGCGATGGCGTTCTACCCAAAGGTCTGGCGCTGCCAAGTGGCTTCTCCTATTGCGGTGTCTAGTCACAATAGGTGATCTACCCTTCTAACGTCAATTTACTCTTAGGTCACCATGAGAGTCAATGAAGCCCTATGAGAGCTAAGGGCATCTTGCCTGTAGGTTGATCCTAGATAGCACTGGTGAGCGTCTTAGGGCTATCTAGACGCGATTCTGGTGGCTACCAGCCTCGACAGATTGGCCGTAGGTTCTCAACGTATTTCTGCCAATTAGCTTCCAGAGCCACCAAGTCTGTCTTACCCCACATGGGGTCTTCTCCGAAACGAATTCGGAAGAGATCAGCATGGTGTTGATCCCTGAACTCTATACCACGTAGGTGGTTCTCGAATCCGTTGAATCCACAAGCGGTCATCAACCAACAATGGCGGAAATGGTCTTCCAAAGCATCATAATCTCCTATAGGGCTCTGGTAGACGAAATCAGCAGGCCATTCGAGATACTCTCTCGACCACTCCTGATGCATATGACCATAATTGTTGAAGTAGTCTATGCCTCGGTGTTTCAGATCGAGGATGATGTCTTTGATCCGGTAGGGTAATGGATCACCCAGCGTATCCATCATATCCCTGAGTGTATAGTTGCCAAAGATCGCTTCATTTCTACGAATACTCTGATCCATTGGCACCTTGGTATATTTGCCACCCCAGCGATCCTTGAACGCCTTAGCATGGTGCACATTGGGGAAATAGAAGGTATGAGGAACCATAGTGTTGGCTTGGGGCCATCCACTGATGCTATGGCAGTAGACATTAGGGTCTGACGGATCCCGACCCTTTGTATCATGAAGGCCTAGAGTGGTCTCAATCCAGGCCTTCATTTCTCCACCACCCCAATCAAAACAATCATCGGGCTTGAAGATCGAGACAGTCATAGTCTCGAGGAGCCAAGTTCCAAATGTCTTGATGGGGCGGGTTGGTTTCATAGAGCCAGTTTAATACGGGCACCCACCAAGTCAACCAAAGGTTAGTTTGAAAATCATCGCGTCACGCTTGCCTTTGAAGCGGAAGGCCGTGGTATAGTAGATGCTTCCTAAGCGATCCCTTACAAGCTCACGCCCAAACGTCCATCGACCATGGGTATTCTTCCCGCACCAATCTTTGGCGTCTTCTAGGGTATCAGTGTAATTCTTGATTTCATTGACATCTGACGTCTTCGGAGGGTGGAGAATGATAAGTTCCCATCCTTGCTGCATATTCGGATTGTGCTCTACCTGTTTACCCATGACCACCGGTCTTTATAACGATCTGCATCATCCTGACCCACGAAGCCAGTATAGAGTCGGTAGCAGGTCGGTACATTGATGTCATCCTGGAGTGAACGAAAGGAGACATGGCATTTGATCTCATTCTCCGTCGCCCATTCTATGCGCTCATGCATGATAGCTCTAAACCGCTCGTCTTCATGGATGAAGACATGGAAATTTTCCCAGCCACACGGCCGGAAGGTTTGAACCAATGATATAGGGTAGAAGTAACGGTGGATGATACCCCTTGGAGTATCATCCACCTGAATGGCTTCAGCTCGCATAACTTTAACCGTATTGTAGCTTAAAGATCAACGCATCAGTGACATTGAAAAACTCGATGTCTAGGTAGGAGGCCTCATTAAGACCACCGTGAAACCATGTAAAGTCTTTCACCTTATGCCTCTGGAAGGCAATGAAGTCATTCATATCCTCAAAGTGCTGATGGTCCCGTTTGAGCGGAACTCGCATCTTTAATGGATTAGGTGAAGGAGGGTTGCTCATCCTGAACGCCTAGGATTCCAGCGACATCTACTCGCTGAACGTAGAAGACTTCATCATCACCACCTTCGGGGATGGCCGTTTCTATGCCGTAGGTCCAACGGCCATGCTCAACTAGAATCCACTGACCTGGTTGAAGATCGGCCTGTTCCGGCCCAACCTTCCAGATCTGACACCAACGAGGGCGAATACCACGCTCCTTGCCGTTGTCATCTAGAACAATGAGGCCACCCTTAGTAACCTTATCACCCTTCTCCATATTGACCACAAGAACATGATCCTTGATGGGGCGAACGTCTTTGCTGATTTTGTTGTAAACTGTGCTTGGCATTGCTCTGTCTCCGGTTATTCCGAAGCTCTTAATCGTCGTCCTTATCCACCAGCTTACGACCTTTACGCGGCGCTAGATTGGCAGGCGTATCAGTCTCAGTATCGGCCTTCTTCATAAGACGGCTAACAGCCTGATCTGGTGTCTCGAACGTATCAGGAATAGCGGGCTTCAGAGATGCCTGCTTGGCTGCTTGTGGATTCTTGGCATAGTATTCACGAGCAATCTGTTCCCTACGAACTTCGATCTGACCGTTCTTACCCAGGATATCACCGCGCGCATTCATCTTGGCGTTACCAATAGCGACTGAGGCTTCATTGGCTGCTCTCATGGCATCCATATCAACCTTGACACCACGCATACTGGTGGGGACTTTTCTAAAACCGTTGCGAGCCATACGCTCCTCCTAATACGACCTACGCTCTTATTTATACGCAGTTAACCAGGGTTATTTGAGGAACTCACGCACATCCAGGTCGAAAGCCAGACTGTTGACTTTGTGGATACCGATTAGGTAAAGGGCGAAACTAGCCACACTTGATCCACGCCCAACTCCCCAGACGATTCCTTCTTCTCGGAATGAGTGAACCAAGTAGATCAAGCAACGTAGGAGTGGAACCATGTCACGCTCGATGAATAGGTTCCACTCCATTAGAATGCGCTCAATCTCTTGCTCAGTTTGGCATTTCATCAAAAGCCATTCTAAGACATCCAAGCTAGCAAATGGTTCAGGAATGAACCATTCGGCCTGGTGCTTCGCATCCCACTCTTCAACGCTTACCTGGGGTTTAACATATTGGTCAACCTGGTCTTCAGGATGATCGAATTCCTTACAAAGAGCGTTGAACCTTACCACTCCATCATTTGGCTCAGCAGTCATATCCTCAGTGAGATCATGACCCTTCATCAGATGATCAATCAGACCATCAGTGTCAAAGATCACGTTCCCCCAATCATCAGTTGAACGCCCTTTGAGCTTCATTGATCTACCTTGCCGCCATCGATAACTTTGGGTTTGAACTCAGGTCGAACCACATTGTTTGGGCGAGTCTCATCAGCCATATTATCAGCAATGAACCCCAGACTATACGCCCATACGGGCGGTTCATTGAGGTCATCATCCTCGCAGGGGATAACATCAAGAGTGCTGGCATCACCTCTAGCCCACCAGGGCTTGGTGAAATAATTGGGCTTATCCATGAACCATTCAGTTGGTTCGGGGAATGAAACGCCTGGATTGCCACCCACGAAGGTAAATCCAATGCCACGCCCATCGGAACTCTCAATGTCAATGGCATGGAAGTCGAAGACACCCTGTGAAATGGCACTCAGTTTACAGAGAAGCAATTCAGCCAAGCAGGCATCGGTCGGCTCATCAGGGCAGAGCAGAACCGTATTGGAAGTTGCTGGAGAGCCTGGTGTGTCTTCACTCATGAAGCTTCCTAGGGCCCATTCATTTCCACAGAATAGGATGACACTATCATTCAATACCTGATCAACCCAATAACGAAGCTTGTTGATGGCGACTTCCATCCGGAAACCGTAATCATCAGAATCATCGTCAAGGGTCGATACGTCAGCTTTGATCTTTATCGTGGTTGGTGAAAGAGTCTGATCAATCACCCGTATAGCTTTGAATTCATAGCGGAGGCTGATGAATACATGGTTAGGAATAACCTCGTCAGTATCGTCCATTACAATCCCCAAAGTGGGGCATAGGAACGTAACCGCGAACGCGGTAGTAAGAATAGCAGTTACTGGGCCCAGTAACACAACACCAAGATTGAGCAGCCCTGTCGAGCATCTCAGCGTCGTTCATGGTATTTAGCCCAAATACCCTAACCTTGCTTGTTTCTATGCCTATTCAACACACCATAATAGTGCCCCTGGTGTGGTGTCACTATTTCTTGGGTTTGTGGTTAGAGGAGTATTCCTTGTTGAAGACAGGCTCGGTGAAAGTCTGAGGCTTGCTCACTTTGGCTGGCTTGATAACCGTGGTTTTGGTCTCCTCAAGCTCACCCTTGGCCACCTTGAATTCAGGATCAGATTCAACCCGTTCCGGAAACATGTCATTGAACGCATCAAAGGCCTGCTTGTTGAGCCGTTCCATCTTCTCCTCCTCAATCATCTCCAACATCCATTGAAGCTGATTGATAAGATCTGGGCTTGAACCCCAGAGATGGGCTCGGTTCAAGTTGCGATGGAGCTCAGTGGATTTCTCCAAGAGCTCATCATCACTCAGATCCTTGAAGGAGAGGAACGGATGGTCAATCAAAGGTCACCGACCTTTCGGTTCTCACTCTTAGAGATTTCGAACTTGCCACCGGGGAAGCGGCTCTCGAGCTTGCGGATATTCTCCTTAAGAACCTCGTATGGGTCTAGCTTCAGAGCCATACAGGCGGTGGCGAAATACCACATCACGTCACCGAGTTCACGCTTCATATGAAAACGATTCTCCTCGCTGTATGGCTTACCCTGGAAGAGGATCTTCTTCACAATCTCCATGAACTCACCACCCTCCGCAGACAGACCACAGGCCGCCGTAAGAAGGCGTTCAACATCACAGCCTTGGTCGTAGAGATCTGTCAGACGTGTCAGGAAGGCATTACTGCTCTTGCTGGCATCGCTAGTCACACCATCAACGAAACGGTTGTATTCATGGAGGAAGTTCTCGTCACTCATTGGATTCTCCTGTTAGGAATTTAGAGCGACGATAACGCAGAGCACATCCAGAAATCATTATTCAGGTCGTCAAATTGGCCAGAATTCACTGTGTCCAATCGTCACATTGCGAATGCGACCCTTAAACAATCTAGAGGCATAGGCAGCCGCATCACCACCGATCGCTAGATCATTGATGCTGTCAATGGGCTGAGTCATAACCTGATCAAAGGTCTGAGTATCGTTGACATATCCACGCACTCTGATATCTGAACCACTCGTATAGATCATAAGACCAATCTTATACCACTGATTCACATTGTAGTGATTCATGAATACCGCAGTGGAGGTATCTTCATTGTTGTTATCCGATGAGGCAAACGCCAGATCACCAGCACCATTCTGAAAAATACTCCATTCAGGCCAACCGATACCGAAACCTTCACCAACTGTGGCAATCCATCGGTTCTGGTTATCCACCATATAGACTTCAAGCTCAACTGAATATGGCGCTGTGACATGCCAATCGGTTCGATCAGAATATCTGATGATCTGTGACGTGCCGTTGAAGTTCATATAGTCATTTGAAGTCGTAGGCTTAGGGTCAGGTTGGCGGGGCGCATAGCCATTTGTGCTATTCGCTGGTGCGTTGGTAAGACGGAGAACTACATCCGATCGACCATTCGCATAGGGGAGGTTACCAACAAGCATCACTCACCTCCTGTATCATTAGGTGGTGTATCAGTGCCATCTCCGGTATCATCACCCGTGTCGTCACCAGCATCATCGCTAGGAGGAGGTGCTGGATTACCTACCTTGACATTCACACACTTTGGATCAGCAATCTGACCACGATCGGTTATCACTGAATAACTGAAAGCATCATACCCTTCGAAGCCCTGATTAGGCACATACACCAGACTCGTACGATCATCAGTAAGTCTAACATAACCATTCACCGGCAAAGTGAGGATAAATGGTTCACAGAAGGTGCCACCATATAGATCGCCAGGATTGGTGGCTTTGGTTTTACCACCCTGAACGTTGTTCACTCTGATATAGTGCTGTTCTGGCAACACGTATGACCATGGTTTATCCACGAAAATCTGAACCGTTCCAGTTACTGGCTCATTGAAATACAGGAAGTCGCCTTGCGCTGTGAATGAGCTCCACGTCTCACCAAAGTCAAACGTCTGGTTCAACATTCGGAATCCGTCAACGTAGACACTCACCTCTTCTACGTTTTCAACTCGCCCAGGCAGGATGACATTAGTGTAGCCCTCCATCTCTTCGGTAACATTGAATCCGCCTCTTGGAATGGAGATCGTCAGACTCTTAACTGCCGTATTGGTCACACTGACAAAAGGCTGAACTGCTCGACAGTTGCTGATTATCATAACCATTAACCACCCCCTATGAGCCAGGCACCCGCAATGAGGCCACTAGGTTGGATTTCGCAAACCAGTGTGGTCTCTCTCTTAATTACATAGGAGAACGTGCCTTCTGGTTGCTTGTAGGTCTCAACCTCGAGATTACCTGCTATGCTTGTGCCTGCAGCCAACGCATCATCGGCATTTGCAAAACCACCAGTCTCGAGTGGTAGATTGGTATTCCACTCCAGATCAGCAACATGCCATCCTGATGCGCTCTCAACAGAAGCAGCCCTAGATGGCAGAATTTGAGGATCGTTCTGGCCTGTGAATGGCTTTGCCGAAGGATCATTGAAGCCAACTAGTTCACCAAAGAAGATCTTCTCAGCCTTATCAAAGACTGGATCGATAGTCACATACTCATCATGGTTCCACGAAAGGAAGCCGTATTTCACTGGATGATCTTGTACGAGCTTCCGTTCATCGAATTCATACTCAAAGACCTGCGAAACAGGCACAATCGTCTGACTTGTTGCATTGAGCCAGTTATTATGAGCAAACCCATATGTGGCCTTACCAATCATCTGCCAAGGCATGTTGGCTTTGTGGTAGGTGCTCTTCGCATCATAGACGTAGAAGATCTGAACTTGGTTCGGCGATATCGATTTGAAAGGCTCCCAATAGCCATCAAAGGTATGGAAGACGATATAGTGACCAAATGATGACTCAAAGTTCTCCAGCATATCGACCGCAGGGGTGATATGACTCTCCCCAAAGTCTGATACAAAATCCCATTCCTCGTAGGAAGCTCTCTTGGTTACAGAACCAGGCCATCTAGGCCAAGACAAGTAGGTTTCATTCGCTTGAACCGCAGGAAGCCAGGAGTTCCACTTCGACAAAGTAGGAGTGGATTCAACCAAACCTTTGGGTAGTGGCGTCTTGATCTGTTCCGCCATATGAACCAGACTTGGCCTGGGTAATGGCGTTTTGAGCTGGGTAGCAAAGTGATCTTGTTTTGCCAAAGGCAGCGGTGTCTTCAGCTGAGTAGCAAAGCGACTAATAGCTGGTTCTGGCAACGGCGTCTTGAGTTGGGTGGCGTCAGAATCAAAAGCTGGTTCCGATCCTACTGAACCACCAATACCGTCGGTGATATACTGAGGGCCAGAGTTCTCCGTTCCAATTGACTGGTTGGTGAAATACAGGGCCCAACGGGTAGGCTCGTAGTAGATCTCATGTGATTGCTCTTCATTCACACCAAGTGGTGGATCGATATTAAGTGATCCAAACTCGTAGACCGTTCCATCCCATAGGTTGGTCTTCACAAACCGTTCTTCCCAGAGATTCTGAACCGTATAGGTAGCAACGACTACATCACCATTTTTCACACTAGCTTTGGCTACAGGTGGGGCGCCATTAACCGAGAAGGTCATATCCTCACTGTAGATGATGATGCTGTATCCATCAGATAGACCACTAATCGTTGGTGAACCATCGGCTACTGAATCGAAATCAGGAATGCCCATGTGAACCGTTCCGAAATCGACATTAACCGGCTGGTCATCAACCGTCGAGAAGCTTTCAACCACGAAGTTGGTATTCGGGCCTATGATGATAGTATCACGCTCATCAATCCACCAAGAGGAGGTTCGCACATGATGGATCTCTACCTCATCTCCAGTCATTAGAGTGGTGGGGAATGTGAGTTGCTCTCCGCCCTTTAGAACCTTGGCATCGCTGTAATTGGGGAAATCATACGTGCCAGTCTCATCCAATGTGATCGTACTTACGGTATTTAGACTTGAGTAATCCTGGTAGCGCTGGATATCCATAACCCTGTTGGTCGCATTGTTGACAATCAAGGCAAACTGACTATCAGCAATACTCAACATGCTGTAGTAGGTCAGAGCATCATCTGGAACATTAAGCGTGATATTGAGTGAATCACCAGCATTCACCGGTGTGGATCCACCATATACCACTCCATTGACTTTCAGAGTTCCATGGCTCAACGCAATTGGTGCGGCCACCACTTTGTCAGGAACAATCAGGTTGTAGACCAGCTGTGAGGATTTGAGTTTGTTTGGTATGTTGATATAGGTCGAGAATGACTCAGTGGTTACACCCTTGGTCACAAAGTCAAAGGCGTAATTACCCAGACTACATGCCGTGCTCTTACGACCTTCAGATGACCTCATGATCATCTGAACTCTACCACCTGGAATCAATGTTGAGCCGGTCTCTCCATTGATTAGGAGTTGGCTATTCGATGCCGCGGCCACAGGTAGACCATCGACATCAGTATCGGCGATCTGCTCACCCGTACCAGTATCCACATTGATTGGAGCAACCCAGGAGGGGAAATTGATTCCCGAGACCATTGGATTTGGTGGAACGGTAATTGTGAACTCGCGCAGGTAATGATCAGCAAGTAGAGCATCATCAACTGGTGTGGCGAAACTGACCTTGTAGGTGAAGTTCCAAGTTGTGAACTCTGGATCATCCAGACTGGTCAGGGTTTGCGCCATTAGGCTGTCGGCATAGGAGACAGCCAGAGTAGCATTACCATCGGCACTGACAGCCATTGGTAGATCATCACCAGTTGGAATGTCTTTTACGAATGTACCAGTGGCATCGTAGACCTTAAGAGCGTATTCCTCAGGAACAGGCACCACGATACAATTCTGGAATGCCGCTGGATAACCCATCATTGAAGCGGAATGGATCTGAGTCACTGTTCCATCAATGATACCATAGAGCAGACCAGTGTTTGTGATAAACATGGTCGTATTCGCAACAGTAGCACCACCAACGACCCTATCAGGAACCGAATATGTTGCCTCAATGGTATTCACGTCACTCAGACGCTTCACAAAACCATCACCACCCACGAATAATGAGGAGCCATCACTCCAAAGTGATCTCGCACCATCAATGATCACACCTGGCGTTATGAAGATCTGGGTGATGGATGTCATGTCGTATTTGTAGACACGACCATTATCACAAAGGATATAGGGTTGCCAGAAACCAGTCGAACCATTCCAAAGAGGTGCGTAACCTATTGGCTTTGCTGCTGGTCGTAATCTGACCACATCCTTACCATCAGAAGCTCTGACGAAGATGACAGTTTCATCCTTTGGATCAATGACCACGCCCAGGTTACTGGTTTGAGTGGTGTAGTAGGCTGATGCGCTGAAATTTAGAGCGGCACTCGTGGTGGCATTCTTCCAAGTGCCTAGGTGACTAACAGTAACTGGAAAGTCAGGCCAATACAGGTTCTTGTAGTGAATTGAAAGCGAGTGGCGTGTACTGGTCTCGGCACTAACAACGGCAAACTGACAGTCATTGCCATTGTAGGACCAGGGGATGAATATCGTTTGGCTTGAAGCAGGCGCCGTGACGTCTAGTTCAATAGTGTCATTGGCAACCAGATCAATTGATCGCGAGGTTGTAGCTTGCCCATTTACTCGGGTAACATAACCATCACCAACACCAACCGTACATGTTTCATCAGCCGTGAACGACGAGGTCACAGTTGTGTTGGGGGTCGCCAGTGATATTGAAGGAAACATCTACGAACCCCATGAGTGTTTGGGGGAGATTCTCATCTCCCCCAAAGGCTTAGCTAATGCCGCCACCCTGCTGAAGGATGAGTACGCGCATACCGGTGTTGCCGGTGCCATTAGCGTGAAGGGCTTTGTAGGAACGTGCGTTCTCTTCACCGTAAACCGTCAGAGGAACATCACTGTACTGCGACACAACGTCTGCCGAAGTGATACCAATGATATCAAGCTCATGTGGATAACGGTAACGCGAGGTGTTTAGACGCGAGGGGAAAGTCACGATGTACTTGCCATCTTCCGACAGGCTGACCTGGTTCTCAATGTTGATAACCGCCTCAGAGTCAGTAGCATTGATGGTAGCATCACGACGAGCACCTGGGCGAAGGATATCCGACTCGCGAACCACAAACTGCCAATAATCACCACCCACACCGTTGACGCAGAATACTGGAGCCTTACCAGTGATTAGAGTCTCACCAGTTGAACGGTCAACTGGGCGCTGAACTAGAACCCAGTTGAAAGCCGATGAAGTTTCAGCCGTAGTAGCGTCTTCCCAGCAACCGAGCCAGAAACCGCGATCAGTGATAACCAGGCGGTAAGATAGTGGGTAGGAAGCACCGGCGTCACCAATGCGAACCTTACGCATGATGATACCCTTGTTGGTTTCATCAGGTGCAATACCACTTGATTGCGTAGGCGGCACATACATACCGGAATCTGGATCGATGATACCAGGTCGGGTAGAACCCGAAGTAGTGTAGGTGGCACCAACCTGTGCACCGATAGCACCGATATAGTCAACACTTTCTAGAAGGTTGGTGGAACCCTGGCTCTGGTAGAACTTCTCCGTAGCTACGTTGCCATCATTATCCAACTGAAGTGGAGTAGCGACGTAGATGAAGGCACGCTGAGGATCCTGAACGTCTAGGCAGACGCGCCAAGGCTGCTTTACCGAAACACCATCCTCATTGAGTGGATCGACATCGCCGCTCGCCTCAAGGGTTACTCTGTAAGGGCTGTGAACGTTGGCCTTATCGAAGGAAGAAGCTCCTCCAGTTGTCCAAACAAAATCAAAGCCATTTGCAATCATGTCAGTAGCTACGTCGGCGATCAATGCCGCTGCGGTAGTGTAGCCATGACGCTCAACAACGAAGCCGGTCATAATTGTTACTCCCTAGTGAATGGGTTTTCTGTATTTAGTTGCTTGGGGTTTCCGGATCACTTGGCTCTTCACCATCACCCGTATCGTCGCCTGAACCATCATCTGGTAGAAGTTCAAGTGGAAGATAGGTCAGTGTGAGGGTTACCGAACCCTCAGAATCATCGACGTTTGATACGGTAAAGTAGATGCTGTTGGTTGGTGGGGATTCCATGTTGGCTAGGATCGAGAAGTTCCTAGTTCTGAATACCGTTCCATCGCTGAGTAACATCGAACCATCATCAGTTAGGTGATCACTGGTTGCGATGAACTCATAGGGGTTAGGTTCATCCTTCGCAGGAGTACCAAAAGCCTGAACCTTCACAGGGCGACTTACCGTCAACTTGAGCACAATACAGCTCACCGAAAGCGTTAGTGCGAATTCCTGAGGAATATCTGGCACCAAGCCGTCAATGGTCTGGATGGCTACCGTTCTGGTATTGAGCGAACCTGGAACCGCTGTAGCGGTTGGAACCTCAAACCAGTCTCCGTTCTGCCTACCATAGATCTTGCCATCCTCAGGTGCGTCACCCACACCGCCAGCAGAATTGGTAAGGAATTCTTCCCAGGTTACTGACGGAGTAGCTGTAGGATCTTCAATACTGGGGAGTGTGAGATCAGTAACCTTCCAGATCTTACCCTCAGCTATGGTTAGAACCAAAGAACCTAGTTTCAGGTTGGTGAGCGCTATTTGGTCTCGACCAGCAACATTATCTTTGATCTGGAGACCGCCTTTCATGTAGACGTCTTCAAGGAGATAGAAAGACTTACCACCGGCTGGTGCGAGATTCGAAGCAAGTGTAATTGCCATTTACTTCTCCTTAGCTTACAGCCCAGGTCTTAGAACCGATACCATCCTGATCCGTTCGATACATGTAGAATACGGTATCAGATCCGTTAATGGTTACTGTGACTTCCATAGGGCCTGTCACACCAGAAGAGCTTACATCAATACCTGGTGGAACCTTCGCTCCATCCCAGCCACCCGGAAAACTGTTTGATGTGTCAACGAAGGTTGCCGTTCCATAGCTTTTCGGATAAGCATACCAACCATATTGATCAGTGCCCGGAGTTCCACCTACAGTCTGCTGGTCAATAGTAACGGTATTGGCTTGAGTATTGCTCGAACCTCTAGAGGGTAGCGATTGGATGAAATCACTCCAACCATCAAAGGTGCTGTAATCAGCAATCGAGGCAGGTGATACCGCTGCGCCGTAATAGGCTTTGATAACCGCCGCCTTAACCGTGATATTGAGGGTGCCTTCAACTGTGTAGGCTCCTTCAACGTAGGAGGCCTTAATCTGACCAGCAGTATCGGAACCAACTGTAGGTGCGGTCAACACATTACCAGCTAGGGTTCCAATACTACCGCTTACAATAGACCAGGTCGTGTTGGCATCAGTTGATACTACCTTAGTAGATCCATCGGTGTAATGAGCCGTCGCCGTGTAGGTGCCAGTTCCAGCACTATTGACATTGGTAGGCCCACCAACCGTTAGGCTGTTAACCTTGAGCACCTTAATGGTGATCTGGGTTGAAGCGGTGTAGTTCTTACCACCTGAATCAGTGTAATTGGCAACCACTGTCGTGGGGGTATCAACCTGCACATCAGCAGCCGTAAGGTGACCCGAAGAATCAATCGTGCCCAATCCAGTGGTCGCAATGGAATAGGAGGCCTGAACTACTGTACTCGTATTGGCCAGCGTATCTACCAGTTCAACTGGAAGATCAATCGATTTGGTTCCGAAGACCTGTGTAGGAACCGGTGTGACAAACTTGAGGCTCTTGAAGCTCAGCTGATCAATGGCATCCTGGATCATCTGTTGAACTACACTATAATCAACCGTTCCGGCAGGGCCTTGGGGACCAGCTGGGCCCTGTGGGCCTGGATCGCCTTTATCACCCTTAGGGCCTTGAGCTCCAGTTCCAGTTGTTGATGTATCCGAGAAGTCTGGAACTTTTTGAACTTGCGTATTAGCGACTGGCGTCTCGACGCCAGTGTAGATGTTACCATTGACTTCGCCGATCTTTAGGCGGATATCATTCTGAGTCGAAGCACCATCAACGGATGAAGTATTCTGCTTCTGGATCTGTGCGGTGTTTTTCTGATCATTAGTCAGAGAAGATTGGCCAATTACTGGCAGGAAGGTACCAGGCGAACCGGGTGTAGGAGTGTTTGAATCAGCCATCTCGATCTCCAGGAAGGATTTCTGATATTTACCACAGGTCACTTCCTGGGCGAGCTAGGCACGAAAGCTGGATTGATAACCCGATGCAGAGCACCGCATGAGGCGCAGTAGAACTCAACCTGTCGGAAGATCATGTTCTGAGATTCAAATGTGGCCTTGGTTTGACACTTCTGGCATGTGAAGGTCCATGGCCCCATAAGCATCTTACTGTTGATATCTTTGACGGTAACAGTAGCGGGTTCCAGTGCCATCGCACCTCGGCTACCCTGAACTGCATTGGGAAAATGAATAATATCCCCCATGACCTCTAACTCACTCTAGCTACAGGCTGCTCGAAGATATTTAGTGACCCTTTTGAGCCGCTTAACCGCACATATTGGTGATAGCCTGGCATGATACAGCGATTATGAATATTGAAAGCTGATGCCACCCTATCATAGGATAGGTATAAGGAGGGGTGCTCTATGTTTCTGGATGTAGTGAAGATGATCTTCTTTGATCTATTGGGTGGTCTGCTTCTCCTCTCCTGTGCGGTGTTCCTCTTCTACACCATAGCCACCTTGCTCCTCCTTGGTCGTCACATCTTGGATTTTACCCTGTCTCTTGGTGACCGTCTGTGGCTTTGTTTTGCCATGGTGCTCGGCTTGGTCTGGGGATCTTGGATGGTGTATTTCTCCTTCACTATGGGCCTATCCTGCTTGACAAACTGAGCAACCAGTGTAAACGGTCATTCACTAAGGCACCTTAGTGAGATCGGCTGTGGATTTGCTCAATAGGGTCTGGCGAGACCTCAACAATCAGAAGATCTGGTCGCGAGCTCCGACCCTCGCTCAGGATATCTACAAGACCTATTACGCTGAATATCGTAAGAAGTTCTTCCGCGCTCGCCCCTTCAATGTGGATGATAGGGCCTTGCGAGTAGCTTGTGAATTATCTCTGGAAGGCCCGACCAAGATAGCAGAACGTCTCTGTTTGGCACGTCTACCTTTCCCCGAGGTCTGGATCGAATTTGATCTCCATGAGAAGTTACGCATTGGAGCTGAACTAGGAATCAGCCCTGGAGTTGATGCCGAGACACCAAGGCAGATCGGCTATCTCTTACAGGAAGACCCAAAAGATCCGCTACGATGGTCGATGGTTACCTGGGTTAGCGTAGATGGGTCAAAGGAGCCCGCTCACGTGCCACACAGGGGCGAGATGCTCAGTAGTATGGCCTTGAATGCTTGGCTCATTGACACCGCTCGTAGAGCTTCTCCAAACCAAATTGGCGATGTCATGGCTATTGAGAAGGATGATCTGCTATCACACCTGCGGATCAACCTAATGAACGAAGCGGTCAATCCTGAAGAAGCCTTGAGTGCTTTTCCCCATCTGGGTTGGGGTTATGGTTCCTCATTGGAGAACCAAAACAATCCCCGTTACCAAGGCATCGATCCTATGCGAATGCTAGGAGAGGCCAGGCAGCTCAAAAACTCCATCAACGTCGGTTGGGAACCGATGAGCAATATGATCAGACCAATCAGCCATATGGGTGATATGAGTCATGAGTTCATCAACTCATGCATTGAGAGCCGGGGTGATGTGCGTCTTGTGGTCAGCCTGCTGGCTCTGATCAATGAAGTGCCGGTTGTCGAGACACCAACCCAGCAGAAGGGTGCCTTTACCGCCGCGGGTGGTACGATTCGCAAATACCTCACCAACAAGACGATCACGATCAACATTCCGGCCAAAAAGCCCATGAAGATGATCCGCCGGATCCTTGCTAAGAAGGCTAAGAGCCATAAGGCACGTCACGAGGTTAGGGGTCATTGGCGAACCATCATCCATAAGGAAGATCACACCCGTAAACGCAAGATGCCCGATGGTCAGATCATCGAGGAATTCATTGCGAAAGGCCAGTTGGAACGTGTATGGGTAAACCATCATGAACGTGGCGATGCGGGCGTTGGTTGGGTCAGGCACGATTACAAGGTAGAGAAAAGTGGCAGATCAGGCAGAACCCATAAAGAGGCTGAGTCAGGAACAACACATCTTCCGACTCACCCTGAGCTACCAACCTGGCGGGGCGACCAAGATAGTCGTCATCAGTGATGATGGCACGATCGTCTACCTCATGGATTCAGACGAGTATTGGGCCAATCAGTTCAAACATGGTGAGCACAAGATCTACGTAAAGGGTCACTATGACCTGTTGGATAACAACATCTACCTAGGGAAACGGGTTCCTGATCCGTTGGATTGGTGAGACCACCAACCTTCTCTAGTCGCTGGCCCTATAGGGTAGCAATAATAGGCGAATTGGATCGGGTGAATGATGCGTGGCATTGGCTCTACGGTCGTGCCGTTATTAACGGCATGACTCCAACTGATCTATTCACCACCTACTCCAATCATGAGTTCGGATTCAAGGATAAGAAGGTGGCTATGGAGTTCAAGTTGCGGTTTGGCTAATTACCATGAGGAGGTAGTTATGTCAGATGAAACCCAACTGAATCTCAAGAAGCAGCTAACCGATCAATCACTCCATGCTATCGGTGCGGCACTCATGGTATTCCCCCTAGCCCTATACCCAGCCTGGTTCACAGCCGCATGGGCTGGTTTTGTGCTTGGCACGGTGCGTGAAATCACCCAGAGGGGAACACCAGTTCACCTAGAGAACTTCACGAAGACCTTCACTAGCAAATGGTCTTGCTTGGATATCGCGTTCTGGACCCTAGGTGCCCTGGTAACCTGGTTGGTTCTAGCCTAAGACTTAGGTGCGAATAGCTGGAAGCCTGCCTTCTTATGCTTCTGCATAACCCAGATTGGATAAGGCAGATTGTGAATGCCATGGTTCTTATGACGATGGTGTTCTTCACATAGGATGACCATGTTGAAAGGGCTATCCACGAAATCCTCGGGCTCCTTGAACTCTGACCAATTGAAGTCAGGGTAGAGGGTCTCCATCCTTGCCCAATCAACCGCATCTGCGAAAGCCCATTCCACATACCAGTGGTGGGCTTCTAGATCATCCTTGGCACCACAGATAAAGCATTCACCCGTGCCACTCTCGATGAGCAGTTTACGGGTTGCTCTGAATGTAGCGCTTTCAGAACGTGGTGGATGATCAGGATACCAGACGTCAAACTCGGCTGAACCCTTGAGTTCATGCTCGCCGCGGATTTTCACGATTTTCTTAACAGCCGCACTGATCGCGGCTTTTGCTTTCTTGATTCGATCTCCCATTGGATTCCTCCCCAAAGTGGTCAATTATTTACTGGATTGAGGGCGAATAGGGCTAAATAGGGTTGTAGGAGGTGAGCCATGGAACGGCACATTCGACACCTTGAACCCTACTATCATCAGAAGCAGATTCTGCTCCTGACATATCCGCTCGTTCTGACTCTAGAATACCCCAACAATGTCAAAGAGATCACTGAGTGGGTCTCTGACGTTCATTTGGATTGTCGCTGGCACACCTTCCTATGGAAGGAGGATCTGGTCTTCCATCTGGGTTATGACTACTTCTTCCGGCAAACCAAGGATGCTGTCTTCTTCAAACTCACGTGGGGCGGCTTCCCCACTGACGATATGCTATAGGTTGACGATATCCAGACTGGTGTTATTCCACTGATATGCGTCACGTGCCGAGCAAATATGTCAAATTTCCGGTAGCCATCGAGCTACCAGAGATTGATTCTGATCGGCAGATCCATAGAGCCATAGCGATCAAGGAATGGTCAGACGGTTTGGATCTCATGTATCAGCGTGATTACATCTGCTTTGAGCATGAGATCGGCAGGGGTCATCGAGCCGCGCGCATCATGGCTTGGGCCTTTCGTAAGAAGGCCCACGCCCTTCTATTCAAGCTGGCGTTCAGCTCATGGTAATGTTTGTCACCATTGACGGCACTGAGTATGCCACCTTTGAATGGGGTGCTGGTGAGGTCAAGATGAAGCCCTTGCTGAAGAATTGGCTTACTTTGAATGCTGGTTCCGAGTATGAAAAGACCCTCAATGGCTGGATCAATTCAGACAACACCTGGATGACCTTTGAATGGAATGACCCGTTTGTTGGTCGCCAATTCAAAGAGTTCTTCACTGATTGGAATCCCTCGATGAAGTTCAAGGTTCTAATCGCCAATACCAGGCCAATGTCTCGAAAGATCGATCTGGAACCAGAGATCAGCCTTTGGATCAAAGAGCGCGATCTGATTGTCGGTGTGGATTATGCTATGGCCCCTCATATGGATGATTGCTATCGAGATCCATGGCCTATACTCTTTGAGTTCAAGGATCCGAAACTAGCTATGATCTTCAAACTAACCTGGGGTGGTAATGTCGATCTTTAACGCCCTGAGCCGAGCCAATCGAGAGATCCAGCTTGATAACTGGATGTCAGTTCACCTTGACCACTTTACTGTGGCTAGGATACATCGTGATCAGGTGGAGGAGGGTAACGACCTCGAGGATTTTCAGACCGGTGATTCCACGGAGACGATCAAGTTCTTCCTCGAAGCATGGTGCCGAAAGACGATCAAGGGTGGCTTCGCGATTAAGGCTGATGGGGGTCTTACTCTATTCTTTCAACGACCCAGCGAGGCTGTGAGGTTCAAACTCCATTGGGGTGGTCGGTAATGGAGTTCAAGGTTAAGACCTCCATGGATTTCATGTCCTACGATGGCGTCAGCTCTGCCGTTCGCCAGGATGTGCGAATGTGGCTTGAAGGTAAATTCGGCAAAGCGGGTCACTATTCCAGCAAATATGGTTGGAAGGGCCGTTGGATAAGCACTGGTATGGGTAACCATTGCCTGTTCCGTTTCAAGAACGCTAATGATGCGGTGCTCTTCAAGCTAACTTGGGGTGGCCAATGAGCGATTCTGAGCGCCTGTTTCGATACTGTCACAAGGTGATCATTCAGAATACCAAGGATGGGCCAAGCAGTACTGCCCTTGTCATATGGCTCAGGGATCATGGAATCAATGCTCATTTTGACTACTCCTTGACGGAGAACTTCACAACGGAAGATAGTGCGGTTCACGATCCGATCAGTTGGTCCTTCTATTTCAGTGATCCAAAGGCCGCCGTTCTATTCAAATTAGCCTGGGGCGGTCAGTGAGCAATTTTTCAGAAAAGCGTCTTAGAGCTCTACCGCATCACTTTGTGATGGAAGACGTTCTCCGATCTGACCCTCGCTATGATCAATTGCTTGAGGCTATGGATTGGTTGTATGACTTCGGCCCTGCCCCTCTTGATTGGTATGTGGCCGAAAAGGATGGTAAGAAGATGCCGGTTGATCGTGGTAATTTCATCATGATGGAATTCACCACAACTTGGGTCTTTGCCTTCCGTCACAAGAAAGATGCCATTCTCTTCAAACTGATGTTCCTGTGACCTACGAGGTCTGGATTCCTATCTCTCCTACCCAATATGAATCAGCTGAATGGGTAGTGGTAAAGAACGCCGCTCGAGAAGACATGAATAACTGGTGCGCCTACCAGGGCTGGATAATTGGCCCTGATTACACCTACCAGTTTGTCAAATGTCTCTATAAGGGTATCCACACCCACGTTTTCAATTTTGAAAAAGCTGATCACGCGGTGCTATTCAAACTAAGGTTTGGAGGAATGGCACCATGTTCGAACATGAAGTGCTTGTCATAAGCAATGCCCACAATGTCAGACTCTTGAAGAAGATGGGCCTCAAGCTGGGCCGAGATTTCAGGAGCGTTAATGGTGCGGTAGCAAAGGGTCGCCCCGGTCATCTATTGCTGAAGTTCAATGACCTCAATGTGGCTCTGATGTTTAAGCTGCGAGCTCGTGCCTGATGGCAAAGAGCCACCCCATTTATGTTAAGATGCCTGGATCCATCTTTAGCCCTGAATGTCAGGCCCTACGCGATAATATCGCGGCGTGGCTAGAAGAGCGCGAGCTGACTGATAGAGACTTTCATAGCTTCTACTCTGACTACAACGGATCAGGCGATATTACCAAAATAACTGGTGCGGCATCTTCAAATTCGTGTCGTTTCATGTGCTATAGCTTCGCAGATCCTAAGATTGGTGTGATGTTCAAGCTGACCTTTGGTTGACTATCTTGAACTTGGTGTTAAGATTGGCATAAGGAGGAACCAGTGGATAGCAACCTGCCAAGTATCGAAGAGCTTTACCCTCACCTTGTGAGGCTGAAACACAAGGGCGAACCTCCGGTGGTCGCCCTGAAGGTCATGAAGTTCTTGGAATCCAGTGGCATACTGATCCACAAGGATTTCTACCTCGACATGCAGGATGACCCTGATCGGGTTCTTGTGTATTTCCGCAAGGGTAAGCACGCCAAGATCTTCAAGAAGGCCAAAAAGCAGGTTCGTGATGCCGAGGGCTAAGCTCAAGGAAAGCCCACTTGTTGAGCATGGTCATAAGGTCTTTGTCTCCTATGAGTCACGAGCCTTTGAGACTCGCAGTCGCACCACCTCAAGCGGTTGGTCATATATGACTTCTCGCAATCCGACCGCTGAGTTCCTCGAATGGATGGCTCAAACGGCTGGCCCTCGCGATATCCTCTGGTGTGCGAAGAAGAGCCCTAACGCGGCTGGTATGGATATCTACTTCTACCAGGCCAAACACGCCCTTTTGGCAAAACTTACATGGGGTGGTCAATGAATCTTGGTGATGATCGCGAGAAGCTGGTAAGAGGCCTTCTGACTAAGGCGGCGCGTGATCGTCTTACCCAGGTCGAACTCGCTCTGCCTCATAGTCAGGTCGAGGTTCATAAGAAGGCAATATCACACAATAGTCAGAACCTTTGGGTCTACAAGATCAACGAAGAGGATGATAACGAGGATATCTACCTACGTTCCGATATGGCTGATTGGCTTGAAGCTCATGGTAAGAAGGCACCAGTCTTCCATGATATCTATGGCAGGCCAGAGGCCCATTATACCTGGGGCGTTGAGCTCCGAACCAAGAATACCCGTGGATATGGTCAGGTCGGAGGATGGATCAAAGATCCTACCCATGTGCGATTCTATTTCACAGATGCTACAGTGGCGATGCTCTTCAAACTCACATGGGGAGGCGTATGAGCACTCATATTTGCCTTGAAGCCACCGATGAGATCTATGATGGATATGGGCTTCGGCTAGGAATCCACGATTGGCTCAAGGAGAATGTCGGCGGCTGTGCCAGTAACATGACTGATTTTGTCTGGGGTAGACGTGTGGGTTATTACCTTCGTGTCACTGAAAGTCGCAGCAACCCCATGTATATAACTTCAGGTGATCGCCAGACAGGTGGTAAATTCCTCCACTTCCTGTTCCTAGATGCCAACAAGGCAATGATGTTTAAGTTGGCATGGGGCGGCAAATGAACGGAATATTCAGAGGCTTTGCGTTTGGCGTCTTTATCCCCAAGAGTGATCTCCATGATAAGGAGATGGCCAAGAGCCACATTGCATGGCTTAAAAGCACAAGAGGCTGGTCAGAAGGCACTGATTACCATTGGGTGACCTGTATCTCGGGACCACGTGGTATGGGTGAGGAGTTCTACTTCAAAGACGCTGATGACGCGGTTTATTTCAAGCTGGCTAGAGGAGGTCGTGATTTCACCCAAGGATAAAGCCCTGGCTCAGGCCTTTCAGATCAGCGCATTCAAATGGGCTGAAGAGACCCATAAGATTATCGCTCGTCTGATCGAGGAATTTCCTGACCGCAAGGAGGTTCTAGTCGCCTTAGATTCCAAGATAGAAGGTGCTATTGATAGGGCCATTCAGACCTTCAATCATAACAAAGACGATGTTATGGAACAGATCGAAAGCCTCAACCGTCAGATCATTGAAATACGAAACCTCCTAGATGACTAGATCCCCTTACCAAGTTACCTGGAATGAAAAGGATCGTCTCAGGTGTATTATTCATGATGCGATGACGAGCCAATTCATGCTCAGAGGACCAGAGACCCCAGAGGAACGCCTAGAGAGAAAGGCTCTTGAGGAGCAGAGCTCACCAGAGGATAACCTCCGACGTCTAATGAGAAATCATTTGGATGCGCAATGGAGGGCTACGGAGCTCTATCCTTGGTTTGAGCAACATGCTCCTGGCTACAAAATTGGTCGGGCGACGGTGCCGCCCGCCATGTCGCTTGGCGCTTTTGATGTGGGGATGATTTTCGCCCATATCGATCATGTGGTTCTATTCAAGTTGACCTGGTTGTGACGAAGGTCATTCTCCCCTTCGCAAATGTCGGAACATGGTGGCATGATAAGAAAGGCCAAAAGGGAGTCATGCTCCGGCAGGATGTCTTTGATTGGTTCGTAGATCGTAAATGTCATTGCCGGCGTGAATGGCTTTTCGGTCACGACCTATCAGCTTGGCAGGTGCTATTTGAGTTTGCTGATTCCAGCCAAGCTACCTTATTCAAATTGACCTTTGGAGGTCGGTGACACCATACTGGTGTCATGCGTATTCTCGATTTCTATGATGTAACCTTCAAGGGTAAACCGACCCGTCTTATATCCTACCAGACATTCACCATCCAGAAGGATGATGGTGAATGCTTTGACGTATCTGTGCCTGATGTGGATAACACGATCACCGCATTCAGGTGGATGAGTGATAATGACTGCCTTAGGCATCTGAGATCGGTAGAGCCTATCTTCATTGATAATAGCCCAGAGATCCAAGAGATCTTGGAGAAGAACACCCAGATAGAGGAACACGCCTATCTTACAGGTTCGGTTTCGAAACGATATAGCAGCTCTGCTGGCATCCAGGATTACATTCCAAACCTCCTACCCGTTCCAGCCTATGAATACACCTGCACCTGGCGTTTCACCTCTAAGGAACATGCGGTCATGTTCAAGCTGGCCTGTGGAGGAACGCCGTGAAACTCATAGGCTCAGAAGGTAGATGGGGAATAGCACCTGGTTGGGATGAGGTATTTTTCATTCATCAGGATCCCCAGCCAGGTATCCAGACTCGCCCTCGTATCATTCCACCCTTAGCTCAATGGTTGGATGAAACGGTTCCACGCCAATGGGGAACTGGTCGGATTGATCGCACCCAATGTATCAGGATCGATGATCATAGGCTCTTCCAACTTTTCAAACTGGCATGGCAGGGGCGCGAAGAAATCATGCTTAATGGAGATGGCGAGACGTTCATCTACTGCCCATACATTCCCCTTATCATCACAAGCGCCATACCAGATGTACCACATAGTGAGGATTGATACCGATAATCCAAGAGTCTTCGGATGGGCCTGGGGTGATCAGAAATACCATGCTCGAGACGCTTCGCAAATAAGACCAGAGGTCGAAGAATGGTGTAATAGTAGAGCTAGAGATCGTTGGGGAGAGAATAGCGCCTGGGAGTTCTGGGATGATGGCGATCCTGAACATCGACGCCGTTACTTTCATGAGTTTGTCTTCTTGGATCTCCGAGTTGCTCAGTTGTTCCAGATCGTCTATGGGTGACTCCTTTGAAATCTGGATCCTCAAGGAGAAGGTCTGTGACTTTGACGAATTCGGATTCGACACCGGTCTTAGAGACGAGGTCTATGATTGGCTAGCAGCCAACGTGGGCCCTTGGGGCACTAGTTGGAAGGATGATGTTGTGTGGATGTTTCAAGATTACGGGATGACATCCATCAGCTTCAAGTTTAAGGAAGCAAATCATGCCTTGCTCTTCAAGCTCACTTGGGGTTGAACCTAGATTCTTTGATCCACACCTTGCGATCAATTGGAATGATTACCAGTATCAAGTTCTGGTCGGTACCAACTATCGCTTCATGAACGCATGGCTTCAAGAACTGGATGAGAATGAATGGAAGTACTTCCTCGCTCATGAGAGGGTCAAAGAAGACCCTCAAGGCTTTACGAGTCTCCTGCTTAATAGAGGAAGTGCGGTAGCCTTTGTTGACCCTCACAGGGCCCTGTACGCTAAGTTGAAATGGGGTATAGCGTTGTGATCTACCAGGGTAAGATCAACAAGATTGAAGTGCCAGTTGATCAAGACATAGTAGGGGAGGCATCACGGTGGTTGGAGGAACGTATAGGCCCCAGTGCCTTAATGGCTCGGCCGCTGAAGGATCTCATGAATGAGGATCCATCCTATGATCCAACCTGCCTCTTCACATCAGACTACCTCTGGGATGCCTATGTAGATCCTGGTTCGTTCAAGGCATACTTCCAGATCAAAGGCCATGATGACCTGGCCATGCTATTCAAACTGACCTTTGGTGGTTCCTCCGCCTGAATCCACCCAACTAAGTATTGGGTGGATGACCTATTTGATCTTCCAAAGAACCCCAAACCTCATAGGGTTGAACTACCTCAGGTAGTAACACCGGTTCACCACTATATGGTTCGCTGGTGGCTCCTAGATAGTGGCTGGCAGGAATTCGAAGAGTGGATGATAGTTCAGCATAATACCAGATCAGATGTCTACGAGGTCTGGTTCAAAGATATTGGCAAAGCCGTCTATTTCAAGCTATCCTTCTGCCTATGACCTCTACCAGCGTTCTCATACAGCCACTTGACCCTTCATTAGCTTGTGGTCTGGGTGGCGTATTACTCAAAGCCATGGCGCACAAGAAAGCCTCTGAGATCCTAGATCACACCTACGGCCGTGAAGATGTCGATTGGAAGATTGATTTTGACGGCTTCACTGGTATATATGTGAACTTCGTCTGCCCCAAGCAAGCGTTGAGATTCAAACTTTCCTGGAATCCATAATGGAACCCTATGGTCACCTGGATAAGATTCGAGATATGTCAGATCGTTGGCAGGAGGTTCAACGACAGATTGGCATGACTCAAACCTACCGGAATGTTGGCTACAAGGTATCCACAAATGCGCAGATCATTCACCCAGAATCCGTCTATGCTCTGATCCATCATATTGAGGAGACCTATGGCGTCTTTCAGGATATCTGTACCATTGATGCTGATGAGGAACGATTAGGTTGGATATGCGTTCGCTTCCGAGACGCTAACCAAGCAATCCTCTTCAAATTGGCACTCAATGAGGATGGCATACTCTCCAGGTATAATCAGGGCTAACTCAGGCCCAAACCAGCTTAAAGAGGATCGCCTGGTTCTTGGTATGGAAGAAGAAGCAATGCTGGCTCTCTGGGCCTAAACTCCAGACACGCTCGCGCCATGGTGTTTGCGCAGATACATCCAGACATGAATGAAGTTCAGGCAAGCCAATGAACTCAATGAGCCAATTAAGAACCTCTGATCTTATGCTGAAGGTCGTATAGCCGTCACTAGACGGAATAAAGATCTGCGGTGTATGGTTCACTAACACCATATATTCACCACGTGGATTCTGAATCATGATATCGTGGAATCTTCGGTCGCCCCACCAAAGGTCAACTTGAGTAGAAGTGCAAGGTCTCGACCCGGAACGTACATCTCTACATTGACGACGCCCATTTTGTTTACGACCGGGCTGATGACCTCATAACCATCCATACCAATAGAATCGTTGAGGTATCGCACCATCGCCCGATATTTGATGGGTGTCGTTATCATGATCAGTTTGAAGCAATCGCTTATAATGGCATGAGCGCGGCGACGAGCTAGGTTTTGGTGAATCAACCTTGCTCTTTCGGTCTGGTTCATTGGCCACCCCATGCCAGCTTGAAGATCATAGCCTTGTTACCATCAGTGAAATAGAAGACCGGGCCAGTAAGCCATTGCCATCGCCAATCCCGGCCAATCTTCCACCCCTGCTCTTCAAACCATACCTCCAACTCCTGACTCAGCTGGTAGTGCGTCATTCCATTCTGCTTGGTCTGGATCACTATCGAGGTATTAGTCTGGATACCAGTCAGACGCATCAGACCAGTGCTTAGGGTTTCCACCACGCTAGTTTGAATGCCATGGCCTCTTGCCTGGTGAGAAAACCAACTTTCCATCCGAACTCCGAACCATCCCAGCGACGATCAATAGCATAGCGAAAGCCCATATCAACAATCCACTCATGGATAGCGTCGCTGACCTGCCAGAAGGTCATAGCCTCTTTGAACGAAGGCCGTTCAACAATCTGGAAGTTACCCGTGTGATCATAGGGGCAGCGAACGATCTGAGTTTCGCGCCTACCCGCGAGGTGATCACGATGGGCGTCAGGCTCGTCAATCATCACCCAATGGAGAACCCTTGGATCCCAGGAGAGGAATACCCGCCCGTTCTCCTCTCCATATTCAATATGAGCTTCAGTGATGTCGAGACTCTTCATACGACCAAGCTAACACGGTTTATCCGAACGTCAACTTGAATAAGGTAGCTTCACGCTCTGATGAAAAGTAGAACGTGGCAGACCAAGGTCGCCCGAATACCACCAATTCATCCAATTCATATTTGGGTTCCAAGCGAGTCTCAAGAAACCAAGCCCTAGCTTCCCATGATAGAACCTGCTGATCACGATAGGCCCGTAGACCACTGGCCATATCTTCAAAGGAACCCTGATACATGAATAGGCGATCAGCAGGCACTCTTATGGCTATCACATGAACCTCAATTTGAAGAGAGCCGCCCGCCCATCATCTTCAAACCATAGATGCCATCGACCATAACCCCTAGATGTCAAATCATATTTCGTACCTTGTATGAGCTGTAGGGCGGCATCACTGAGGAAGTACCAATTGGCCAACTTGACACCCGGAAACTTTGGATCAGTAAAGCCAGGAACTACCTGTCGATCCGTTGGCGGGCTGACAGCATGACTATACCAGAGCCATCCTGCATGATGCGAAAGGTCGATAGCATGAGGTAGGAGAAAGGATCTAGCCACCTAACCCTTATAATAGGTGGCTCTCAGGGGGTCAATTTATAGCCAGGCGAGCTTGAACATCGCCGCTTTGGGCTTATCAGTCAAACACATCAGGAGACCTGGGCTGAAGTGACCCATTCCTCCACGGCTCCGAATTCTCTGTGAACCGGTGATTGCGATGAACTGACCGGCTCGGGGTTGCTCCTCATTGAATTGAGCCCAAAGGCTAGGATCCATATGGAACATCCAGCCCTCACGGTCATAAAGACCACAACCGTAGAGGAAGACCTTGACCTCAGGAACTAGACGCCATCCCTTCTTGTGCTGGCCTTTACCCGACTTGACCCAGATCCGCCCATTACTCAACGGTATGTTGAAGTAGATGAGGTTATCCTCTTGTAGCACCACATAATCCATTCCAGAATGATAGCACAGGTTAGCCCCATGTCAACTTGAATAGAAGGGCCATATTGGCATCCTGGAAGTGGAAGGTAGTCATTAGATCAGTTATAGGAAGGCTATACCGCCATATTCCTGCCTTGGTTAGTGTCTGCTTAGGGCCCCGTGCTTCTAGCCATCCAAGAACGTCTTCCTTGAGGAACATGTTTACCCGTTTGCCATTCGAGGTAACCTCGGCCCACACATTTCCATTGGGCACCTGGGCGTCAAACCAATTATCCCACTCATACCAGGCGGTCATATGGCCAACTTGGCTATGGCGGCCAGACTAGCATCTCTGAAATAGAATCGACAACGATCCCTTGGGTTGGATTGATTAAACTCATCAAGTGCCAAGCTATAGTCGGTTGATCCACAAGGAACCCAACACCATTGGTGACTAGGATAACGATCCAAATGAGCAATAGCTTCACTATCGGTCCACCAAAGCTGCTGACTCCCCAGACCGACCAAATCCACAAGGCGGTCATAAAGAGTCTTATCCAAGTAGCAGCGGTAATTGATGCGAACTGGATTCCAGTTACCCTGCTTCTTGAGTGGCAGGAAGGGCGCTTCAAAGGTAGTGTAGGTCATCCCCATACCAGTTTGAATAGAATGACATCCTGCTTGCGACGAAACCAGATACCTGATTTGACTCCTCGGCGTTCAGCCTTCCACGCGATACCTGAATCAATGAGCCAATCAAGGATCGTGTCTTTGATCTGATAATCGGGTGCGTAGAAACCACTCTCCTCAAACTCATAGAGGAGATTATCAGTCGTGCAGATCTGGCCATCAAAATGTGAACTATAGTGCAGAGACGTGACTCGGAATCCATAGCCATGGATCAATCCATGCCACCAAGAATGACGAACCTCCATCATCCCCAAGTCAATTTGAAAAGAGCGGCCATATCAGGATGTTTGAAACCAAAGTCAACCATATCGCTTTGGGCCAAATAACGATACCAGGCTTCCTTCTTGTTTTGCCATTTGACATGACAGTGGAACCAACTGACTATCTGGGGTGCAATCCAGCGAGTGTCACCCCCTTCAGGATCCCATATCATTGCCTCAAGGGCTGAAAGAGTGACAACATAGAACCCTGTCTTCGGATCAACGAAACTCTTCATCTGCTCCCCAACGCAATTTGGCCAACATGGCAATGTGGCTCTTCTTCGAACCAGGAACATAGAGGAGCATTGGCTCCAAATCATCACGGATGAACTTGACCTCATCGACTATGGGGAAATCTTTTTCCTCACACCACTCTCGAAACGCCTCCACATAATCGGTCCTGATCCTTAGACTCAAGGCTTCATAACCACGATCCAATAGTTCCTGAATCGTGACAATCTCCTGATCATCGCTTTCATCCCAAAGAACCACGGTGGCATTGAACTTCAACTTGAACTGAAGAGCATACCTTCGATCAAAGAATTCAACATTGTAGATGGTGTGGCCCTTATCATCTCTACGGTTCAACCCCTTGTAATCACCATGACCCCTATAGAGAACGAAACTATTGACCTCAAGGAGATCATTATGCTCACTCGAGACATCAAAGACGTAACTCATCCCTATCCCCACGTTAGCTTGAATAGAAGCATAACATCAAGATCTCCAGAGCCAAAATGGAATTCAACCCCTTGGCTACAAATGTCATAATCCCACGCCTCGCCAAGATGACCATCTAACCATTCGGCTATCTCAGAGCGTAGATGATCACTTGAACCCCAGGGCGACTCTCGATCTTCCACCTCGCAAAAGACTCGATCATAAGGCATCAAAAGGTGAATCACTTACCACCCCATGTGAGCTTGAATAGCAGAGCTTCCTCCTTATGGGTAAAACTAAACCTCATACCCACGGCATCACTCCGACCATTCACATTAGCGTGAAGCACCGATACGTTACAGTGAATCCCTTGATCTGCTAACCAAGATAAAGCATCAGGATGAGCCTTAAGATAGTAGGCATTCCAGTCAATAGCCCGTGAACTCCCAAAGAGATCAACATGAGTCATAATGAAACGTTCACCCATAAGCCAGTTTGAACAACGCAGCCTTATCAGGATCACGGAATCCAAACCTGGTTAGGTTCTCCATTACCATAGGATGATACCAGACTTCCTCCATCGTACGAGTATCCAGGAACTCTCGTAACCACTCAGATACCTCTGGTTTCACAGAACAGTCTTCTAGACCTTCACTCCCCCAGACTTCACACAGAACCCGACTAGAAGGAACAATGACTACATGGAAGCCCGTCTCACGATCAATGTAGAAGTTACTCATTAGCCCCAAGTCAACTTGAACATCATCGCATCTCTCGGATTATCAAAGACCACTGACCAACCACCACGACCTTGATTTACATCAAACTCTCTATTGGCATAGACATGATCAAGATTCTGGGTGGTGAACCAATCCTTGACTTCAGATCTGATGAAATAACCAGCATCACGATCACTATCGAAATATTCTACAAGTTTCGGATTCCGTTCGTAGATGAACATCCTGACCATATCCATATCCTCTTAACCCCAGACCAACTTGAACATCACGGCATCACGATGACAGGCAAATCGCCATATGACATGATGCCTATCCAACTGACTATCCCAAACCCCAACTATGTGATCAGCACACCAAAGATCAAGATACTCACGAGCACAAGGTGCAGTAGGTTGGGTCAATAGACCAAGACTGGCCCATATGTCACCAAGCCTCCTACGGTGCAAAGACACCACAAAAGATCGGTCTGGTTGATCCTCCAGAGTCATTACCCGTCTATATGCGCGAGAAGCCCCTGTCGTCACTATTCGAGATCCAGCAACATTTCGAGTATTTTTGGATCTATTTCTAGGGCCAGTCTGGTTAATCCATCCAAGCAAAAGGGCGACTCTGGTGAATCCTAGGTGCCAAGATGGCCGAAAATAATTCCTCCACCATAACCACAGATCTAGGGGTTTCTAAGGGTGTTTCTAGGGGTGATCTAGGGTATATTTGGAGTTATTGGCATGATTTCCCATAGTGGCACCATAGTGGCTCTATAGTCATTCCATAGTGATCTCTTTGAGGTCAACCTTACCATTTTGGGCTCATTTTGACCCGCGCCTTGAAGAGCGTTTTCTAGATTTCAGACCTTCTAGCTTTCTAGTACCTGGGTCAGCCAATCTTAGTGATCTTCAAGTCATCAACAAAGATGGTTCCAGTGCCACCAAGATGAGCAATAGTCGGAAAGAAGGTCTCTGATGTCATTGTGAAATCAATTGAATAATAATTCCAGATTTTACTCGATGTGTTTTGGGACTGGGACCAATTCAAATCACTATCCTGACTTGAAATTTGGATATAGTTTGTAAAGTGTAATCCATTCGCAATGTATAACTCTAGGACATATTGACCACCAGTCTCAAATCCTTTGATAGCCATTATAGGATTCATAGAGGTTTGAATACTCAATAGAGCGCAGGATTGACCACTTCTACTAGAATCTGGATATCCAAATCCAGCACCAGATGATGTACCTACCCATTCATTATATTCAAAGCCGCACTGATAAACCAGGTTAGTCTGGGGATTAACCTCTATATCCAATGGGCCGGCGATTGCCGTGACTTGATCTGTGTCTCTTTGTATTGTGACCTCACACGTCAAGCTACCGACCTGGCCTGGAGTAAAGGTCTGACCATCCTGGGTGAACTCCTGGCCATCTATTAGCCATTTGCGACTCAACAGTGTGGCATTATGGAACTCACCGCCTATCAGAGTTACTGGCTCACCAACATAAGACGTTCCACTCAATGTGGGTTTAGTGTCGAATCTAAGAACGCTTTTAGTAGAGCGTGCCCTGATACCTTGTGGTGGAAGGATGCCGCTAATCTTGAAAGCCATATTGGTTATCCTGGATAGTTGTTATTAGAGGCAAGGGCTTCTTGGAGACTTAGCGACCTATTGCGCATCATTGGCCTCTTGGGGATCTGTGCGGCTATCAAAGTATTCAATAGTTCAAGATACTGGTGGCCCAGGTCATCTGGATTGATTTGGAGGAATCTCCTGTACTCCTGAAGTAATTGGAGACTTGGTGCTTTGAGATCAGCCCAAGTTCTGTGTCCCCTAGCCACAGTATTGAGGTAAGTTCTCACTGACATCCTGGTCAGGTTTTCTCTAATGGTTTGATCATCCATCCTATAGATCATCCCAAGCGGTAAAGCCACTGGGTGGGCCATAGACGAACGCATTGTGACCACCATTTATCGACCAAGTATTACCCAGTTCATTGCGTAGATCTTCTACGTAAAAGACGGTACCTGGGCCACTTTTGTTCCAACTCAGATAGGCATTGGAAGTCTGACCTAGTGGATGAATTATAGTCAGTTGTGGTGATGAGGAACCATTCATCGAGAGGGCCAGACCATACGTAATTGTTGATCCAGTAGCTACACTTGGAATGTAGGTAGTTGAAGAACCTCTAGACCATTTCTTGCCTGTTGATGGCTCGAAGGCATTCTGATCACCATAGGCGTATGATCCAGCGTTGCCGAATTGACTACTAAGACCATAGTTGATCTGATTAAAGCCAAAGCGACTATTTGGTTTAATACTTGAAGCAGTGACCTCAAAATAGACTTTACCTGTGAAGGGGAAAGCTCTATCTGCTCTTGCGCCTCTATAGGATACAGTTGATGGGTTTGATATTGTGTTGGCTATTGTCTGACTATCCTGGAGAACCACTTGGGGACCTGGTCTCCAACCTACTTGACCAACTGGGCTTCCTAGCTTCTTGTAGTTGGGGAGTTTGACTTTGAAGTATTCCTGACCTGAATTCAAGGTTGCGGTAATGGAACCGATCTTGCCACCAATCCAAGGGAATAGGTTTGATGTTGGATCAATACCAGTAAAGGGCAGATATTTGGTTGAATTATTGACATCATTGGTGGTGATGTTTGATCCAGCCCATGTACCATTGATGTGGATATTCACCTTCTGAATCAAAGCTCCACTCGCAGCGGTATTGTCAACGGCTATACCAACGATGTCACCGGCTTGGAGAGGTCTATTCAGGATACTGCCAGTGACGTGATGATTGGTTTCATTAGAAACGCCGGCCCAAACATTTCCATTCTGGTCAACTACCATGTTATCACCCAAGCCACTATTAACCTGATCTACACTTGTCCAAGTATTTCCAGATCCAGATGGCCAATAAGACACTCCAATATATGAATTAGTAGAAGGGTTGATGCTTTCGATCTTCCATTCAAAATAAGATCGGCCGCCACCTAAAGCATAGGCTGGGAAGCCATTAGCATAGTTGGTTACTGGTCCGGTCAATGACATAGTGGTATTATTGTTGGAGATAGCAAAAGATGGAAGGTCACCATTCAGCTCAACTCCAGAACTGAAGAATTGTGCTGGCCAGATTGGTTTAGGTGGCATCTGCCTAATCCTCAACCCCTGGGGCGGAGGAATATGACCCAAGAACCTAATACCCATGTGGAATCTCCCTTTACTCTACTTACCAGTCAAGGTAATGCCCCAATGATTCTAAGGTCATTGGGGCACTCTTTTAGTTGTGGAGGATGATTGAAATCTTGGCCAGATCAGTCGTATTCCAATCGCTTGGTGGAGCGACTTCTAGGGTATTACCACGTGCAACCGCAAGATCAGCCTCTTGAGGAATATCCAAAGTGCCAGTTGTGCTGGAAGCCAGGAAGGTAATCGTTCCAATCTGCGTACCATTATTCAGGAGGTTCATAGTGGTATCAACGGTTGGAGCAGTAAGTGCCACGATATAGCAGTTAGCCACATTGATCGTCCAAGCATCGGTAGCCATGTCGTAGAAGCTATCCTGGTCATCCGCAAAGGCGTCACCCTTAATCAGCTTGACACTGTGGGGAATTACTGGAATGTCAGAGACTAACGCGAGATCAGCAAGTGCCTTACCGCTATCCTTGATATCACCATCTGCTGTTAGACTTGCCAGATGGTCAGCAGTTGCGCTCGTTACTTTGTTGGCCTTGGCATCCAACTTACCCTGGGTTTCCGTCGAGGTTGGTTTATCTTCGTCAGAAGTATTATCGACATTTGCCAGATCAACATCGCTCTTGGTCAATATCACATCACCAACCTTGCCAGCGACGCTTGTGACTGCACTCGAACCACTTGGAGCCGCTACCCAAGTAACCACACCATCCACAACGCTGAGGAATTGGTTATCGCTACCTTTGGCAAGATTGGTTACTGGAAGGAGACCAGCATAGTTGCTGCCAACCGAGAGGTCGAAGCCAACATTCAGCTTATTGGCTAGTTGCGTATCAAGGCCTGAGATCTGATTAGTCTGGATATTGGTCGCCGTCTTATCCATCTTAGTGTCAAGCTGTGCTTGAGTAGCGGTACTGACTGGCTTTGCGTCATCGCTTGTGTTATTAACATTGCTGATGGCCAGGATAGCCCTTGCGGTGGTGAAGCTAAGCTCTTCCGCATTACCTGCACCCGCAGTATTGCGACCCAAGAAAACCGAACTAGCAGTCAGGGTTAGTTGAGTTGCTGGAATAGCCGCGTCGCTATCCATCTTAGCGTCAAGTTTATCCTGGGTCGCATTACTGGTTGGTTTGTCTAGATCAGCGGTATTCTCCACAGCATCGAGACCAACGGCAGTCTTATCAAGAGTCGCCCAAGACTTATCACCACGCCAATACTGAGTTGTATCACCCGCAGTAATGGTTGGTTCTTTACCTGCGAGTTCAGTGGCAGTTGCGGTGCTTACTGGCTTATCTGTGTCAGCCGTGTTATCCACCTGATCCAAAGACAGGATGGTCTTGACCTCGGCCTGATCTAGTGCCTGAACCGCTCCAGATGTTCCATCGGTTCGACCAACAAGTGCGGGGCCCGTGGTGGTCAGACCAGCAGATGTGATATCACCCTTAGGTGCTTTGGTCGAGATGTTACTGTAGACTTCATCAAAGTTATCGTTGACCTTCACGAAAGCATCGCGAAGACCATCACCCGTTCCATCATTGGCAGTAGTGCCAACATTGATTGTTTCTTGTGCCATGTTGCTCTCCTTGCCGTGATGGCTTATGCGTTATTCTTACCGTCAGCGGTGATATGTGTATCATCCACCTTGGTATTGTTGTTATCCGTAGTGATTGTTGGGGCAACCACCTGACCCACATCCAGATCACCGCTCAGATCCCAAGTATTCAGAGCGATCTTAGTCAGCAGAGCTCTGGAGAATTGCTTCCTGAGGAAGTAGCCGTCTGGTGTATTGATGATCACACCACTTGCTGGTTGGATCTCGGTCTGACCCGGCCCAGTCTGAACCACTTCAATCTGTGTGCCTAGAGCAAAGTTCACGTCACTTGCTGCAGGTACAATGACTTGGTTGGTTGCCGCGTTATTACGCCTGATGTATGAACCAGCATCCGTTGGTACTAAGGTGTAGGAAGACGTGGTGACTGGGCTGATCTTGAGGCTATTACCATCAGCCTGCTTAAAGGCCACCCACTTGCGAATCCTCGAAAAGTAACGGAAGATGTAGAAGGTGTAACCAAGAGCTGTTGGGTTGGCAGAACTCTCGGTGAGCCAACTAATGCCCGTGCCGCTATCCTCGAGGAAGGTGACATTCTTACCACCAGTCTCATCCTGGTTTACAATCATGAGAATCTCGGTGTACATCTCACCACTCGTATTGAGTGGGCCAGGTGCGTAGGCACTAGCCAGAGGAGTCTTCAAAGTAATCGTTGAGCTAGCAGCCAATAGAATTTGGAATGTATTGGCGTTCTGTGCGTCAATCACGTTACCTGGTACGTTCGAACCATCATCGGTGTAACGGAGGTTGATACCACTTGCTGTGAAGTGAGCAAGGAACTGACCTTCATCGGGCTGTACGTCGTAGGCAATACGCGCACCACTAATGAAATCCTGATCGGCACGGCGCCGTACTCGGGTCATCACCCAATCACAGTCGCCGGATTTGTAGATCTTGCTGAACTCACCCTGGTAGTAGAAGTTCACGTTGGTTAGCTCTAGACGCCCCTGTGGATCATTCTCAGGGTCAACAGGGTTGGTCGCCGTGCTGTATAGGCCAACGGTGTAATCGGTTACTATGGGGTCTTGGTTAACCAGATCCTGGATATACTGAGTCATCAAGTAGACTGTTGGATTTTCACCCAAGTGATCAGGATCCTCGATTGGATCTCCATTGGCATCTAGGAGAAGCGTCTCACTTGGATCGCCCTGATCATCTAGGAAGCGAGCCAATGGATCACCATCCAGGCTGAAGCCCGGGTTGTTAGGGTCTTCCTCCGCAGTATCACCAGTCAGGCTACTCAGATAGTAAGGTGTTGTGCTATCCTTCCAATGTGGTAAGGATGGTTGATCAATGGAGATCTGATAGGTGACGGGTTTGATCGCACCAATATTCTCCAATATCAGCGTACCAGTAGTATGCCTGACGCCCTTCAAAAGAGGAGCGCCACTGATATAGGTATAGTTGTCACCATCTGTTTCAATACCAAGCCAGCCATCAAGTGGAAGGCCTGGATTACTGATGACCAGGCGAGCGCTATCTTGACTCTGAAGAGTATTACTCACCGTGCCCTGGATAGTGGTGTTTTGGAAGACCACATCCTGGGTATGAGTTCCTGATAGTGTAACCGCCAGAAGATCACTCTTCTCATTCGGGCCACGGAGGATTTCACAATCCTTGACCAGGAGCGAATCAATACCCGTAGTGATCATGAATACTGGTTGTTGATCCGATACGTCTCGAGCGGAGTTATCAATGCGGATCTTTGACATCTGGAAGGTCTTGGTGTTGTAACCAACACTCACCATTCCAGTAATGACACTTGGATTACTTGCGAAGAAGCCTTCAAGGGCGATGTTGTAGATGTTGGTGATATCCAGGTCTTCAGCATACTCACCACCAAGGAGCATGATGGTGTGAATGTCGTCATCCTGAACTGGAATAGATGCCAAGGCCTTGTTGATGGTCAGGTATGGCGTATTGAGTGAACCATTGCCAGTTGTGTCATTGCCATTTGGGCCAACGAAAATGGTATTTTCGATGGTCTGGTAGAATGTCGCTGGTGTCTGCCATGCAAGGCCATCATCGGTCATCACCAGGTTCTGACCATTAGTTGGTGTGGTGGTTGGCCATTCCAATCCATTCAATCGGAGATGATCCGAAGATAGTGTGACCGTGCCGTTATTGTTGCTGATAAGGTCGACGTTTAGCCCTGTGAGCTTCACTATATCGGCATCAAGCCAAACTGGAGCACCAGTGGAGCCCTGTAGTTTGAGGCCCGTTGCTGACATTGAAATGGTAGTCTTGGTATCAATGGTTGAGTTCTTCAGCGACCAACCATTTGGATTGGTGCTATAGAGCGAGAACGCATTGACATTCAAATTACCACCAAGGCTCGGCGCGGTATCAGCTGATACCTTGACGATCTGATGACGTAGGTCGTTCAGAGTAACGCTTTTCGGCTCATTCTCCGATACATCCTGCCAAACAAGTAGATCGGTATCACTGACTAGAGTTTCGGTGGTTAGATTGCTTAGATCCAATGAAACTGTTGGAGTCGAGGGATCACTCTCAACCTTGATACCCTGGCCCGCAATGATACCACTTACCGTGCCTGCACCAATAAGTTGCCATTTGATAACAGTGCCATCAAAGACCAGGCTATAGGTTTGATTATCAGTGGGTGGCGCAAGTTCAATGGATTGATTAGGCACACCATTGACCGTGCTACCAACAATGATCGAGTTATTGGTCAGTACTTGATCCTGAAGACCATAGGTGATAGGTGTCTCTACTACACTAGCGAGACGACCATTAGCATTGAAGGTCGGTACGGGTAGATTGAAAGTGCTGCCTGTTCCCCAATCGGTGGAACTTGGTACGAGTGGGCCAGCAGTCGCACCATGCCAATCAATCGAATAGGGTACAACCTCCATTAGAGTGATTCGACCCTTCGCATCCACAGTTAGCTCAAAGTCTTGAGTGGTGGTGGAATAAAGGCCAGGAGTCACGCCAGTATTGCTGAGCGTAAAGTTAATCTCAAGCGCTGGATCAGCTGCTCCGATAACCACCGCATTACCAATACGATCACTCTGACCAGTCGCATCACCAGAGAAGGTGAAACGAGTAGTTTGGATCTTAGTCAGTTCATCAGAAGCTTCGGTCAGACCAGCTAATACAGCTCTTGAGTTCTGACGGAAGCCTTCGGATGAATTATTCTGGCCCGCAATCGGAAAATTGGTATTGAGACCGATTGCGTTGACTTTAGTCAAGATGTCAGACATGCGATCTCCTGTTAATCTCTATTCCAGCGTCTGGTTGGGTTAGTGGTAGTTGTGCCATCCACGAATGGAGCAACCACTTCACTATCAGACCAATACGTTTTGTCACCAGGTGGAAACTTATAATACTTAGCTTCAGACTGTAGAACGGTGTCAAAGGTCGTGTATTGAGTCGTTGGTGTCTCGGTGTTATCTGGCCCATCAAACGTAGTGATCGATCCTGTATCTTGATCGAAGTCGAAGGTGGTAGACGAGAAGCCATCACTATTCAGTAGGTAGCGATCCACATCAATGATTGTACCCTGAAGGTCATCATTCATTCCAGCTTGTGCTAGAGCCTTGACAATACCTGCACCGCTACCAGGTCTGACACAAGCCAATTCAATGGCGCAGACGTAATTGAGAACGCTACTGGGCTGACCTGCACTCTGTTCACTCATCATCCAGAGTGGAAGGCCTTCCTTACCCACTAGACCGTAACCTCGAGAAGCTGCTGGCTCAGGTGGTGTGGCTTCATTCCAGTCAAGTCGATTGCTGGTCTGGATCATATCCTGTCGAAGATTGCGAATGCTATTGGGGAAATAATGGCTATCCTGTTTGGAGAGGTTCCACTGAGGAATAGCAGTCTGTCGACCAGAGGTGTTACCCTGATAACGATTGAGGAGTTGTTCCTTATTCTGTGCGTCAAAGCCTGCCGCGCCTTCCATTGGATCCAAGACAGTCAAGTAGATCATGTCATAGAGGTAGGCACCATCGGGTGAACGAGTGGCGGCCCATGCCAACTCACCAATTCTTAATTTGGTTGGATGGTGGAAGTCTTTCAAGTGCTCCATGAAGTTGCCAGGTGTATAGTTGAGGCCGCTTGCTAGGAGGATCCTGTAATCCTTCCTTTTACCAAAGAGATCATCGGCGGCTCTGTAGACGTTATCATGACCCAAGATAGTCAGGTAATCAGTCTCCGTGCCGTCTGATTGGTTGGTATAGCGTTTGATCTGGATGGTCACACCATCGGGTGGGGCGAGATAAGAAGAGGCAATACCTGAGTATTGAACGCCGCCCTGACTGTTATTGTAAAAGCCAAAGCGGCCATCCGAGAAGGTGCCATTCACATTGACCTGAAGAACGTCATCAACCCAAACCTTTAGGTTGGTAAGACTGAACTCAATGTCAAAGGAATAGGTCTGGCCCTCAACCCACCCTACATTGCCCAGAGTTGCCCCTCTGGCGAGTTCAGTGACACCAGTGTAGCTGTGAGCAAAAAGACCCGACATACCCTTAGAAACCTGAGATACCGCAAAACCAGGGGTGGCGCCACTCTGAAGGAGTTTCTTCCAATCAATGAGCAGGAAATCGGTCTGAGTGGCCGTTATGTCACCGGGTTGGAAGCCAACCACGAAGCCAATAAAATCATCATCGCCCGAACCAGGAAGAACCTCAATCGTACCTGAGAGCTTCTTACCATAAGCCAGGTAATCGCTATAGAAGACGGTCGCCGTTCCATTAATATTCTGGAGAACCGATGCATTGCCAGGTTGAAGTGACCAGTTGCCATTACCCTCCGCTACCCAGTTGGATAGATCGGTTAGAGTCTCAGTCTGGCCGGTTTGGAAGACGACATAATCGGATTTGTTTGATGTCACTACGTCATAGGGTCGAGTAGAAAGCTGACCATCAATGAGCACGACTATCTGATCTTTTGGTTTCCCCGCTGGTGCGAGAAATTGAACTTCCGTTCCATTACCGAAATAGGAGGTTTGATTCTCCACATAGTCATCACGAACTTCGACCTTGTTACCCCAGATCCATTCGGCAATCTTGGTTCTTGCTGGTGCGGGTACGCTGATCTCCAGTTTGGTCACACTGTCAATGCCAAAGATACTCAGAACGGTGATGCTGAATGTACGTTGACTCGAGATCGTTGATTGGCGAATCGCACCCGTGTCATTGTTGACAAAGACCACACGAGCCTCAACGGTAAACTGGTAAGTCGTGTTGGTGGTCACGTAGGGGCAACGACCAATAATCAAACCAGATGACGGGTCGAGCATTAAGCCCATTGGTAAAGGTTTACTCTGACCTGTGAGTGTGTAGTTGATCATCTGAGTTTCAGATGACTGACCACCACTTACCTGAAACTCTGGTGATGCTTTGACCGCGAAGTAACTGGGGTAGGTTTCGTACGTACTACCCAGTGAGCCCGAGGGTGTTTCCCAGTGAACGACATCAGAGAGTCTAGCGTCTAGGACGATTTCAGGCGCGACGGTGAGCTTGAATGTAACCCTGGAAGTCTTTGGATCACCTTCACCTTGTGGTGCCCTCTCGGTATCATCGGGGTCACGGGCGTAAACTCTGAAGTAATAGTCGCCAGGCTGGTTATCGGTTACTGTTGGGCTTCCAGTGATACGACCATAGGAATCAACTGTTAGACCATAGGGTAGGCCCGCAAAACTATTAGAGCGTTTGACACCCATGACTTTGTAGGTGAGTGGATCATCATCCGGATCACTTATACCAAGATCGATATTGACGTTGGAACCACGATTCACTGATCCAAGATTGCGCTCTGGTGAATCATTGACCCAGGATTGCTCCTCATCCTCCGGATCTACGATGAAGATGAATGAACGATCGTACGTTCTCGTTCCTGTCTCAGTTGCGTAGGTTGCACGGAAGACGACTGGATAGGAGGTCTTATCTTTTGGTAGTGGCCCTATAGTGCCTTGGATCTTGAATAGGTTGAGAAACAGACCCGGTGGTAACTCACCACCACTTAGAATCAGGCTGGTTGGATTGGCACCCTGAGTAAACTGAAGATCAATGGCAACCTGGTCAGTATGCTTCCAAGGCTGACCGTTATTCAGAAGATTACCGCTTGATGGGCTGACCCAAGGATTTGCCACTATTACCCTCCATGTATCGGATATTTAGTGGTAGGATGGATCTCATCTCCACCATTCTAACCCTACTAAATAGAGCAGAATAGGAGGCTGCTTCCATGGGTATCAGATTTCATGCCAATTACTCTGGTCGCCTTAGGTTCCAGAAAACTCTAAAACCACCTGCCGATCCTCAGGCACCAGAGTGGTTCACTGGATCGGGTTATGTGACTACCTTTGCTGAAGGTGACACGGTTGATTACCCTCTAATCGCAAGTGATCCAAATGATGACATCTACGATTACAGCGTTAGCGGTGGTGAATTGCCTCCTGGTATTGAGTTGAATATGTTCTCGGGTCACCTGATGGGGAAAGTGGGTCAGGTTACTGGAGATACGTCTTATGATTTCACTATAACGGTCACTGATTGGTCTGGTCTGTCTTCATCAAGGTCATTTGAGATTCTGATCAAAGATATCAAGACCCAAGTAACCTGGCAGACACCAGAAGGATTGGTTGGTGATCCAGCACCTGGTGAAATGGTTACCACCCCATTGGAAGCGGTCTCGGAGTAATGAATATGGTTCACTACAAGATCATTGATGGCGATCTTCCAATTGGTATGTCACTCAACGAGACTACCGGTGAATTCAATGGTGTTCCAACGAGTGAGAATATCGGTCTCGGCCCTAGTTTCACTGGGCCAAGTTCAACCGATATTGGGGCCTTCGATGAAGGAGATGAAGTATCCTTTGGGCCAATCACTGTTGATGTAGCGGAAGGCCTGACGGTTAGCATGGGTCTTACCAATGCTGGAAATGGAATGCCCTGGGGCATAGCGTTGGATCCAGATACTGGCATGATTACTGGTACGCTTGCTGAATTACTTGAAGTTCAGAAGATCCAAAGCAATCAGACCGAAGGCCCAATTTGGTCAACTCAATTTGGTAAATTAGGTGCCTTCGATGAGGGTGACACGGTGGAGATTCAACTTGTGGCTGCTCCAAGGGATGATAAGACCCTTAAGAGCTTTGCTCTATCAGGCGGCGGTCTGCCTTGGGGTATAGTCTTAGATAGTGAGACCGGCCTGATCAGTGGAACTATAGCGGATCTAAAAGCTCCAGGCCTCACCACTGAAGTGCCTGCTTTGCCTCTACCAACTTGGAATGACCCACTTGGAACTATTGGTGTGGTCAATGAGTTTCAGGATTTCACCTATACTCTATCGGCCACGCCAGCCAGTGACAGACAGATGGTCAAATACATCATTAGAGAAGGTGGCACACCTTGGGGTCTAAGTCTCGATGAAACCACTGGAGTGATCTCTGGTACGGTTGCTGAATTACGCCACTACGGTGAGCCTGATTACTATGAGGGTGGCAAGGATCCCCAAATATCCTCCACAGTATCAGTACAAGGTACAGATACAGTTGTTGGTAACCTGGGTAGCCTTGGAACTTATACGAAGGGTGACACTCTGAATATTCAGTTTGCTTTCACTCCATATGCGGGTCGCACCGTAAACCGTTCATGTATAGTTCAAGGGGTTCTTCCTTGGGGATTGAGCATGGATGATGGTATAATTACTGGTGTGGTTGATTCAGTTCAGGCGGTTGCAGGTCAATACACCATAACCCTAAAAGTCATTGACTCGGCTCAAGCATGGTCGGTCAGAACCTATAATCTAGAGATAGAGGACGCGCAATAATGGCACAATTCAACTTCACAGTCAGAGCCACAGATAGTGAAGGAAGCTTCGCTGATCGCTCTTTCAATATTACGGTCAGGAATAGCAAAATTGAACGCTATATGGCCATCAATACTACTGACGCTTACACGAGTAGTGATGGAACGACCTGGACCCAAAGGCCTGGAATGGGTGGTTATAGCTGTGCTTACGGCAATGGTTTCTGGCTTATCAATTCTGATGACGGCCTCAGGAAGAGTTACGATGGTGTGAATTACAATTTCATTCCTAGTGCTTCGCTCCAAGTATATGATGATCTAGGAACGCTATTAACATCAGGTAATGGTGCTGCCTCTCTAACTAGTGGTTCGTCAGCAAAGATTCGGTCTTTTGGTAACAAATTCTACCTACCCTGGCAAGGTAATGTTGGTGGTACTAGTAAAATTGGTGTCTTCGTTAGCACTGATGGCGTAACGTGGAATTATAAATCGGCTCTGATTGGAACTGTTACAAATAATCTCTCTGGTGGTTACTACTTCACGATTACTGAGGATAATGGAACATTATTTATGAACCACCCTTGGACCGCAGGAACTCAAAATCTAGGTTACATGTCAACTGATGCTGGAGAAACATGGACTATAATGGCCGACATCGCGGGTTCCACTACTCGTTCCGGTGTTCTACGTAGGTTCAATGGCCTTTATCTAACAACTATCGGTACCACTACTGCTTATCAATATAGTACTGATGGTAGCAATTGGACTACAGGTTCTTTTGGAACCTTAGATCACCAAGTCATATGGGATTTCAGTTATGCCAATGGTAAACTGTACGCCTTCTTCAACAAGAGTACAACAGCCGCCGCACCTCAGATTTACCTAACCAGCGTGGATGGTATCAATTGGACTACAAATACCTATAAGACGTTCAAATCGTCATCGCAAAATTCGGCAAATAGCAACGTAATTCCGATCTACAAGAATGGCATTTTTATAATTGGTGGTTCGAGTGGTCTTGGTTCCGATGATAGTGACACAACGTCAGTTCCTTCCGGAGGCCTTCGCCTATCAACCAATGGAACAGATTGGGTGACGGTAAATCGCTACGATGATACCTCAACTACTTTCACTGATGTAGCGATGATGTAATGGGTATCCGGTACAACACCAACCATTCTGGAAGAATAAGGATCAGGCGGTTAGTTCTTCCACCTAAGTTCACTACTCTTCCAAGTATCAGCCCAGAAGGTGGCCCAATGGGTACCACCTTCACTGGTGATGATGGAACAGTTCACCCTGGTTCTGTGATCAAGCGTGAATGGGTTTTGAATGGTGTGTTGATCAATGGCCAGACCACAAATACCTATGTGGGTGATGGTACGGGTGATCTTGTTTATCGAGTCACGGCATCAAGTTTTGGTGGTGATACGGTTGGCGAATCACCACCTGTTACCGTGACGAGTATTCCATCCAAGTTGAACCCACCTGAATGGCAGACTTTGCCTGGCCTGTTGGGGACCTTCGCCGAAGATACCAGTGTCAGTATTCCAGTTCAAGCAACTGACGATGATAACAACATCTCGATCTACGAGATCACCGATGGTGAGTTACCACCAGGTCTGAGCATCAACATGTTTAGTGGTGTGATCAGTGGCCATATCGCTGAAGTAACCGAGGATACAACCTTCACCTTCACGGTAAAGGTCACCGATAGAACTGATCTAACGCTCACGGGTGAGTTCAGCATCAATGTCGTGAATGTCAAGACGACAGTGACTTGGAATACTGAGAGTGGAACGGTCAGTGATATCGCGCCTGGTGTTCCAATCAATGTCAGCCTAGGAGCTCAGAGTGTATAATGGCTAAGATCCTAAAAATCAGATACAACCTTGAGGATGGCCAGCTACCAAATGGTGTAGCTCTAGATCCTGATACGGGTGTCATCTCGGGTTCGGTGGGATTTGACGCACTAGGCGAGGGACCAGAATGGACAGGCCCTGATGAGGGTTCTCTGGGCTCCTATGACGAAGAAGATGAGCTACCGGAGATCACCTTCACCACTAACAGCACCAACACACCAGTCATTTATAGTCTTCCAACTGATCAGGATCGAGTTCCATGGGGTATCAGCTTCAATCCACTCACTGGTGTGATGAGTGGAACGATCGCGCCCTTGTTCCTTAGGACCAAAGAGGTCGCCAGTACGAGTGATGGCCCAAAGTGGCAAACACCATTCGGCAAGTTGGCGGGTTATGATGAAGGTATGACCGCCTCAATTCAAGTCATCGCAACTCCAATAAACCAGAGAACCCTTGATCACTATGAAATCATTGATGGAGCGCCACCCTGGGGCTTATTGCTTGATCCTCAGACTGGTATCATTTCAGGCACGGTGGCTGATCTAAAGAATCCAGGAGCATACGTTGACGTTCCAAGCCTCCCCCTGCCAGAATGGCAGACCGATGTGGATCTTGGTACATTCAACGAGTATGATGACTTCACGGTTAGCCTGATTGCCACGCCAGCATTGGGTCGTTCAATGGCCAAATATGTCTTGAGTGGAGGTGCTTTACCCTGGGGATTATTATTGAACCAGTCTAATGGTCAGATCAGTGGTTCATTCAAGGAACTCAGGAAGAAGGATCCGGCCTATTATGACACAACGGCCAATCCAGTGATCAGTGATACTCTGGTGATCAATGATACTCCACAGACCATAACCGGTGGTTCGGTTGGCTCATTTAGTAAGGGTGACGAGGTTTCTATTCAGTTTTCCGCGGCTGCCGCTGACGGAAGAGACCTACAGAGTTATTGGATCACCGGATCTCTACCATTTGGTCTTGCTCTTAATGGTCAGACTGGCCTCTTGAGTGGAACGATAATTAACAATGATATCACGGCGAGTCAAACCTATAGTTTCACTCTTGGTGTAGTGGATAAGAACGATCCAAATTACCAGATCAACACTTCAAGTCGAACCTACTCAATTGAGGTTCAGTAAGAGGGTATAACAATGGCAGTATTTCCATTCACGGTGCGCGCGACTGACAGTGAGGGCTCTTACGCGGATCGTCAATTCAATATCACTGTGAGGAACTCACGAGTAGAACGTTTCATGGCCCTTACATCAACGGATGCTTGGACCAGCCCAGATGGCACAACTTGGACCCAACGTAATGGTGCTGGTGGCATTAGCTGTGAGTATGGTAATGGCTTCTGGCTTATCTTGAAAAGTGCCGATGACATGAGTTGTTTCAAGAGCACGGATGGTATCAATTACGCGACTATCAATGCAGCTGATATGACCTTCCTAGATGCCTCTGGCAATAGCATGTCTGGACCCACCAGTCTCGTAGCCGCTTCTTGTAAACTCAAGTTCTGGAATGGTAAGTTCTGGATTGCCGCCATTTATGGAGTGGCTTATGCTCTCTTTAGCACTGAAGATGGTGTGACGTGGAAACAACATATCCTCTATGCTGACACCAACGTCATTACGACGAAGGTCATGAACTCTACGCTTCTCAAGAAGATCTACATGACCGTTGATAACGGAACAATGTTTATTCCGTTTCCCTTTGGATCAGGTATCACCCCAAATACTGGTTACTCAGGTTGTTTGGGTTGGTCAACCACGGATGGTGAGACGTTCACCCAGATAACTGATATCTCTAATAGTGGTAAGACTCTTGGCTGTGTCTTCCTTGCCAGAGTAAATGGTCTTTATCTGACCCAGAGTGCCTTCCACAATAATACGCAATCAGCTCCTACCTATACCTACAGTACTGATGGTCTGAACTGGACACAACAAAGCTATGGCACTACATCGGTAACAATTGGTAGCACTTCTGCTTACATGCAGAGTGGATTCATGTATGTGAATGGTCTTCTCTATGCCATTACCAGTAAGACTACTGGTGTGGGTCAGGCCCTCTACTATTACACCAGCGATGATGGTCTGACATGGACTGAGAATACGATGAAATCCTTCATTTCGGCTGCCTCTGTTACCTATCCAATATTCAAGAATGGCCTATTCCTGGTTACTAGTAGTACGGGCCAGGGGAATGATGAATCAGCCACTTTGACCTCTCCAAATAACGGCATCAGGATCTCCGTTGATGGTGCGAATTGGTCATATGTGAATGAACAAACTGGCACTATGACTTATACCGATATTGCGGCTATGTGATAATGGAGGTGGAAGATCCACCTCCATTCATATCCACCAAGAGAAGCAAGCCACATAGATCAGGCCCATCGTGTATCCAACACCTCGGGCCCAACTACGCCTTAGCCACTCTGGCATCTTCCAACTCCTTATATGTCACCACTCGTTCTGTCTGCACATCTTCTCCACCCCAAGTTAGCTTAAAAAGTAGAGCATCCTTGGCTTCAGCGAAGTAGAAGTTACCCTTGCGACAACCCGACATCATGTAGCGATCACGAGCTTCATAGGGTGATCCGAACTGATCTCTACACCAAGTCTTCATTTCTTGAATGTGAGTCGTGCTAGTCTGCCACTTGTTGACCATTTTGGGGCTAACTCGGAGACACATTCGATACTTGCCATAGAAGAGCTGTTTACGAGTTACCAGTTTATCGTTATTCTCGAGCAATTCAACGTGATTATCATCCAAGGGTTTCTCAAGTATTTGGAAGTAGGTCTGACCGATATTCCTCTCCAGATAGTCGAGCACCTTCTTATCCTTGAAGAAGACCGAATAGGAGGTGGTGCCTTTGATATAGGAATAGGTGCTTAGGCCTTGCCATTCCTTTGGGTTGAACTTGTTGCTAAGTAGCCAAAAGACCACTGAACCCGTAGGTGCCTTCGGGTCATACTTTTTGCTATTCTGGGTTACTGCCGCACCAGTACAGTCAATGACCACACGGTGAGTGAACTTCTTGTAGTAGATCTTCTTGGTGTAAAGCTCTTCCATCGGGCCTCCTAAAGCGATAACTTGATGAGTATCGCATCTCGATCGTCTGAAGCCTCGATGTGTATGACTAATTTTGTGTCAGTGAGCTGATGACCTGGGAAATATTCAGGATACCACCTCACATCGCCTTGCCAGGCCATGTCACGCAACCATGCCACTATCTCTAGATACTCGAGACCCATACAGTCAATAAACCAGTGATGGTTCTTGTTCTTCGACACTTCGTCTGTTTCATCCATTCTGGTAAATGGTGGAAGATAGGTTGCCTGTCTCACGAGAAAGCCAGCTTGAAGAGCATGGCTTCTGATTTCTTGTAAAAGCAGACCTGTGCCTCACTCCATCCGTTAGGAAATTCCTCCGCACTCACGAGACTGAAAGGAACACCAGAGCGACTGAAATTGATAGGGTGGCGCAACGCTGACCAATGAACCTTATAGCTTGGTGTGGATCGATTGAGCCACTCTTCAAGCAGGCTACGTTCATTGTACCGAATATCGTAGGTATAACTGGCTGGCCGAATCATTGGATCGCCAGGATAGCTAGGTCGCCATTCTTCCAGTTCTTCTGCGAAACGGATCTGAACTATCAGGTCACTCATCCTACTAGTCTAGGGGCTGAGTGATCAGTCTGTCATTATTCAGGCCCAGGTTAGCTTAAAGAGTATGACATCACTCTTGTTCCAGAACTGGATGGTGGTGTGCTTCCAATCGTGTTCAAGACGTGAAGCACCAAACCAATGATTAAAGCCTCGGTAAGGGTAAACTTGGGCGCCAAGCCAGCGCTCTCGACACCATTCCTTAGCTTTATTGAGCTCTTCCTCTGGACCAACCAGGTCAACATAGATTGCTGCTCCAGGATCATCCCTGTCATCGACGTAGATCTTCATGCGTGACTCAATTTGAAACGCAAAGCATCGCTAGGAGATTTGAAACAGAACTTTTGCTGGTAGGTGTTGTCAGTGATATTACTGGTTCGTCGCACCGCCCACGCGATAGAACCTTGAGGGTCTTTCATCCATCCAGCATCAGTCTCCACAAGACGTTCATAAGCATTGACCCACAAGGTCTTGTTGACTTCGATCCACTTGATACAACGATCCAGATCAGCCGTGGAGCCTTCGACGTAGATCCAAGTCAATCCATCGACCTTCAGTGTTTGACTGAATCTCATGCCACGCTCAGTTTGAAAATCATCGCATCTTCAGGGTTATTGAAGACGAAGGCCATGTAGAGGATACCTCTCTCCGGAGAACCGCTCACATACTCGGCTAGGCCTACCTCTACCCCATTAGCAAAACGCTCCATTGCCTCACGTTTGAGCCCTTCTAGGGTAGATCTAGAGCCCTCATACCATATCCACGTCTTACCGTCTCCTGACCAATCGGCTAGGGTTTTACGGTGACGGATCAAAGGAACGGCAGGAGTCATCCTCCTGCCGTTACACTCAGGTGCTTTGGAAGTCTATTACCAACTACCAGTCGCGCCGCCACCGCCCGATGAACCACCTCCACCCGAGAAGCCGCCACCGCCTCCCCAATCATCGCTTCCTCCACCACTACCCCAGGATGAACCGCCGTAGGATGATGAGGAATAACTGTCACGACGCCGTCGCTCCTCCTCTTCCTCTTCCTCACGCTTACGACGAGCCGCCGCCTGTCGGGCGGCTTCAGCGGCCCGTTCCTCGGCTTCTCGCTTTTCACGCTCGAGGAACCTGGCACGAACCTCAGGAGTCATGGCATCGAGGAAGGCCTTGCGCTTTGCTGCGGCCTCGCGAGCGATCTGAGCCTGGCGCTCTCTTGCCTTGCGTTCCACCTCGGCCCTGATCTGCCGCTGTTTCTCTTGCTCTGCGAGCCGTGCCTTGCGGGCTTCCTCTTCAGCCCGTTCACGCTCTTCTCGAGCAAGACGGCGCTTCTTACGAGTGGCGAACCAGTAGATGCCAAACAAACCAGCCAGAGATCCACCAAACATTCCAACCCAGGAAATGAACGAGTCGAAAGCCGCCACGAATGCTTGGTGCTTCTTCTCAGCGATCTTGTTGGCTTCCATACGCCTCTGGATAGCGTTTGGAGTGATATACGCCGTGATGCCGTTGATACCCTGTTCGATACCCTTTGGCATGTCACCAGTTTTGAAGGGTGGTAGGATGGATTCCTGGATGATCTGGTTGGAATCCGCATCGGTCAGGTAGGGTTCCAAACCGTAGCCGACCTCAATCCTGACCTTGTGCTCCTTGGGCGCAACGAGCAGAAGAACACCGTCATTGATATCCTTGTTACCCAATCCAAGTTCTCGGAAGTAGGCATTCGCGTAGTCTTCGATTTCGGTGCCTTCGAGGCTTGGAACGGTCACAACGGCGAGTTGCCGACCAGTCTGATGCCATATATCGAAGAGCTCCTGATCCAAAGTGTGTTCCTTCTGGTCAGGAATCACGTTGGCAGCATCCACAAGCGGATGACCGTTCAGAGGTGGAAAGTGATAATCATGCGCGATTGCCGGAGACCCAAGGATCGCCAGCATCATCGCCAGTAGCAACCTTTTCATAAGGGTCTCCTGGTGTTAGAACTTCTCCAGCTCTAACACCAGGCTACCAAAGGTCAACCGTTACACGATATTGAGTTGATCCAAGGCTTCTTTGATTTTCTGGCCTCGCTCTTCATGAGTCAACGTCTTATCCGCATTGAAGAGGGCCCAGATTTCATCGCGTTTTGCCCTATAGGCCTTCCACGTGACGTCTTGTTTCATGCCGTGATCTCCAATTGCTACAAACTGGTGATAACATAGAACTGGTGAGCGTCAACCAATTCTAGGCATTCAGCCAACGGAGTTTGAACAAGAGAGCGGCATCTCGGTCATCCATCCAGAATGTGCGACGTAGACCTTTTAGAAACCTTATGCCATTTTGATCAGCCACAGTGGTCGGAAGGATAGAGCTGAACCGAAAGCGCCCAGGTATTACTTCCTCGCACCATCGGTTGATCGCAAGAATATCATCACGTTCAGCCCGGCTGACAAAGGCCTCGAATACAGTTAGACTACCTGAGTGCTTGACGATCATGAGAAGTCAAACATATACATCCAGAAGCCAGTGGGGAACCAGCGAACCATGTCAAAACCCAACGGCTGCTGAAGTATCCAAATGGGCCACACTAGCGTCAGGAAGATCATACCTAGACCACTCGTTGCCGGCATGGCAATCTTGAGCGGAAGAGCGACAGCGCAGAATCCGATGATAAGATAGCAGGCCGGAACCAGCAGCCATTTCTTTCGCCATGCTGACCAGGCTAGGCCGATAAAGCCTAGGAAGGCCGCGATCCAACATGCCGCAAGAGTCGTCATAGTGAGCATCAATTCCTCCCCAAGAGCTTCTTCAGTTTACGGCCCATCCGAGTAAACCATCCGATACCAAGATCGGCGAGCCAAGCCTGTCGTTCCTCCTCATAACACTCACAACATTGTGTATTGTGAGCAAGCCACCCGATACAAGGTGGAATGGGTGGCTTTTCAGGATAGCGTTTCAATCGTCAAACTCGCCTGGCTTTGCGTTTAAGAGCTCTGGTTCACCCTTGGCGAGGATAGCACGAGCTTCATCTAGTGAGCAATCTTCACCACACAAAGTGCAGTTAGGCTCAAGGAAGTCAGCTTTGCCACTGTCGATCTCTGCGACTTGATCCTTTAGACACTCGAAAACCATCACGGCGTCATCAGTGCCTGGAAGAGTGTCAGAGCAGATGGGGCAATGGCGCTTGAAGCGTGTATCCTTGGCGCTCATTTGGCTTCCTTCCAACCCTCGTTGATCAAGAAGGCTTCAACCTCTTCCCAGAGCTGTTCGCTCGTGTAGGAGAAGCCAGTCTCGGGGTTCTCGCCCTTGCGCTTGTCGATCTCCTGCGTGATGTCATCGACATTCCAGGAACCACCCCATTCCTTGAGTAGCTCATCAAGCATTGCGCTCGGCAGGTCGATGTTTTCGATCAACTTGCCGTCACGATCCAGGTAGCCCATTTTCACGCGAATACCCGTGAACTCACGACGTTCAAACGAATAACCCAGGCCAGTAATCTGTGCGTCACGCGGTCGATACCGATCATACCAGTCAATATCAAGGGGGAGGTTGGCACGATTCAGTTCGAAGGTTTCCCAGACTTCACCGCAGAACTCGGCCCACTTATCGCCCGAATCATTAGCGATATGAGCTGCCACGTTGCCCGGAGGAGGGGCCGCAGGGGTTGCTGCCGGTGGTGTGGCTGCCTGGAGTGGTGTGAAGCTGCCAGCCCTCGCATTGATCCCCGCAGGGCCCACCATAGGTGTTGGGCGTTGCTGGGTGGGTGGTGGAGCCATGGGTGCTGGCTGGGGAACTGGTAGATCGTAAGGAGCGGAATAGTTCTGGTAGTCTGGAACGATCTCGACATTGTGTGCGTCGTCAGCCTGATCAAGGATGCCGAATTCCTCCAGATGATCACTTATCTCTTCATCACACATCGCGAAGAAATCAGGCAATGATTCACCCGAGCCATCATCAGCCAGCTCATAAAGCATCCAGATCGCATTGCTGCGCTCAATGTCGAGGTCGAAGGAGGTATTGCGATGACGGAGTAAGAGATTCTCCACCTCAGCCTTATCCATCCAGTTTGGGTTCTCCTGAACCAAACCTTGCTGCTTCATGATCCGCTGGGCGATGAAAGCTGCCTGAACTGCTGGCTGGAGATTCACCAGCTCAGGATATTGGCCGGCCATCATTGGCATAGCGGCTTGCATTCCTGGTGAGTTGAAAATACCGCTGGGTGGTAGAGGTGCCGTGCCAGCGAGCGGTTGCATTCCAGGCGGCAAGGACGCTGCTGGAATATGGAGGCTTCCAATTTGAACACCGCCCGTGGCCCCCAACTGCGCCGCCATCTGGCCGATCTGAGCCATCATGGCTTGCTGATTCTGAGTATGACTTTGTGACTGCTGGCCTGGTGACTTGTTGGCGATACGAACCCCACCAGCCGACTGTGGTGAAGGCGGAGAAGCCGGCTGGTGAGGAACCTTGTTGCCAGGTGGTGACCAGTTTGGATCCAACGCTGGTGGCAAAGGCGGATTAACGGGCGCGGTCGGCGTTTGTGGAGCCGGCCGATTGCCCGTATTATTGAGGAAGTCGGTCAGCGTCTGGTCGTGCTTGAAGCCATACTTGGCAAGCAGGATGTGGAGTTTGAGCGGATTGGTGTCATCGAAGATGAAGGTATTCTCCGTGACTTCGTCGAACTGGCCGGCTGGAAGGCAGTGGAAGAACTCCAACATGAACTGCTGATGCTGGTCGTAAATGTAGCAGGTTCGATTCCAACGATCCTTGGGCTCGAAGGCTACAGCGAGGCCGCCATCTTCATCCTCACAAAAACCGTAGACCCACTGGTCGAGCTCGTAAACGGAGCAATCTTCATCGTCCCCGATAGTGTAAACTGTTCGGTTTAGCTTGGAGTTGAAGAACTCACGCACGGTCTCGCCGTTCAGCTGGAACTTCTGAACCCTCTTCCAGTCTCGCTCGACTGTGGAGACATTGGAACAGGTAAACTCGTGAACGATGCGTTCTTTGATCTCATCACTGGCGCTCATGCGCTCGATCTCCTTTGATACCGCGACCGAGATTAGCGCCAGTTTGAAAGAAATCAACCGTTTTAGGCGATCTCGGAGAGCATCTCTTCAATCAACCCTTTGGCCTTCAGAAGCATAGCCTTCCGATTACCTGGGCCCATGGATTGGATGGTGGAGCCTGGATTGATTATCGCACCCAGGAGCATGGAATGTGCCGCTGCGGTCAACTCCACGGGTAGGTCGAAAGCCATCAGGAGATCGGAAGCCGCTTCACGCTGACGCGGGTCAATCTCAACGGCCGTGCTTGGTTCCAAGACATTCCAATCGACCTCCACGCCACCGACCGTGAAGCGACCGGAATCGTCATCCATAGTGGGTATGAACGCCGATAATGCCTTGAAAGTATCCAGGTCCTCTGGCATGTTGACACAGATAAGAACCCGCTTCTCGGTCATTCTAACCTCCTTGTGATGGTAAGACGGTGCGAGGAATGCCGGTCTTTGGATTCATGACGATGAGGATCTTCTTCCGATCCTCAAAGGCATCAACCTCTACGATCCAACTCTCGTCATTCTCTCTAGCGATTACCTGACTCGTGAGACTCTGCCCGCCCATTTGAATCGCGCCCATAGCCAATGTGGCTAGCATTTCAAGGATGCTGTAGTCGGCATCAGGCATGTGCCGCTCTCTTAGACGCTCATAGGCATGTCGCCAGGGCTCTCGCTGTTTCGCAAGATCCTTACGCTGTCTGGGGCTGAGTCGATCTTCCCGCATTCCGCATCAGTAGCAGAATCTGGCCCAAAGTCAAACTGGCGTCTTCCAGGATATGCCATCCAATGACCACCCTGATAGACCCATTCATATCCTTCCTGGTTCGGTGGAGTGATCAACGGTTTGGGTTTGATCGTATCTTCGATTACATCTCCAACGACCTTACCCACAAACGTGGCGGCGATCCAACCGAACATTACAAACCCTTCACAAGAGCCTGGTAGTGCTCTTCAGTAATACTTAGGGCTTCCAACCAACACTCGAAATAATAGGCGAGCTCGAGACTCCTAGGGTGGGTTTCCCTATGATAGCGGAGGAAGTCTTTGCGATTCTGAACCTTATCGGCGATCAGCATCTCATTCACCTCTCCAAGAGGGCTGAGTCTAATCTGATCAATCTTCACTGGTTTGCCATCCCAGGTATCGATCTTATTGCTAAGGAAGGCATTCGCGATGTTTCGGTATTCCAGAGCCAACGCGATGACCGAAGCCGTGATAGGAAGACCAGACCAACCGTTGATCAGATCGTGAAAATTGGTCTTGAGGTCAGTATCAGTTTGAATGAGTGGATGAATCGCGAAAGCTTCTTTGACATGGTCAGCCGCTCCAATGCGATTCAGGATCTCAATGCCTTCATCGATGTGATTGATCAGAGGAACTCCAGATCTCTTGGTACAACGATCACCGTAGAACTGTTTGATCCATTGGTAGCCATTTGACTTTGTGATCATCAATATGGATCCGTCTCTTTCATCTCTTCCTCGGTCAGAGGCGTCAATGAATCATAATCTACGTCGAAGGTCTCCTTGAGCCATGCTTTGCCATCAAGGGTGATCTCCGGTGTGGCCTGGTTCTTATTGAAACCCCAGACCTCCTCCATAGCCAGAGATCCACGAACGCCTCGAATCACTTGATCTCTTGGATGATCAGGTGGAAGACGATAAACCCATTTGAGCTGGTAGGGTAGCATTCCGTATTTGACGATGAAGTCTCGACGCTCGAACGCTTCATCCTCCTTGAATAGCTGAACGCCACAATGGGTCAGACTACAGCTATTGGGTTTGCCGTTGACCAGGCTAGGCCCCTCGACATCACCATCAGTGTCCCAGGCCCTGAACGATTCGATACGACATGGGTGCCAGTTACATGATTCGAAATAGTCGTAACCAAGGGCTCGTTCCCTGATCATCCTTGAAACGATACCGTAGCGCATCTTGTATCCATATGAGGCCTTGTATCGTTCCCTCTTATTCCGAAGACCACGGGTTCTGTGCTTCCAACTACGCATCATCTGCCTCCTGGGCGGCTACTGCCGCATCGAATTTCGCCTGTTGTGCCTCGGCCCATTTAGGCAACCCTAGCCGTTCACGATAACGATCTAGACATTGCCTCCGACGATCTGGTGTCTTATCGAAGATGTAACGCCGCATGTCATCTTCCAACTGATCAGCGGCCGCTTTCAAGGCTTCAAAATCCATTCAACGCATCCTCAATTCGACCCAATGTCTCTGCCTTGCCAAGCAGAACCATAACGGCATCAATGGGCGGGCTGACTAGGCTTCCAGTCAGTGCCGCACGGAGGGGCGTCATAATCTCACCTAGTTTGCGATCACCAGCATACGCTTTGATCAATTCCATGAGATCTTCGGCTTGCCATTGCTCCACACCAGGCCTACCAGTATCATCCACACCCTTGAGCAGAGTGAGTAGGCCTGAAAGAACCACCCTATCCAGTTTGGTCTGTGCCTTCTCGTCAATCACAATTGGCCGAGCCGCCCAGAGGAACATCGTTCCATCAACGAGTGCGTTCATATCGCTGGAACGCTCACGAAGTGCTGACATTGCCCCTGTGATGATGTCAAAGGGTGGTGTCTCGATACCACGCGCATGAAGCGCTGGTAGGATCTCAAGGGCTAGATGATGCGGCTCAACCTGCCTGATATAATGGCTGTTGATGCTGGCAAGCTTCTTCTTATCCAAACGAGCGGGTGCTCGACCAACATTCTTGATATCGAACCACTCGATCGCCTGATCCATAGTGAAGATCTCATCGTCACCATGACCCCAACCCAGGCGAGCCAGATAATTCAGCATGGCCTCAGAACGGATTCCCATGTCTCGGTAATCCTCTACAGCGGCCGCTCCTGTGCGCTTGCTGAGTTTCTTACCATCTTCGCCATGAATGAGTGGAATATGAGCGTAGATCGGAATGGGCCAACCCATTGCCTTATAAATGGAGAGCTGACGGAAGGCGTTATTGAGGTGATCATCACCACGAATCACATGAGTAACGCCCATATCGTGATCATCCACTACCACGGCGAGCATGTAAGTCGGTGTTCCATCACCACGCAATAGGATCATGTCATCGAGCTCTTTATTAGCGACCTTGACATCACCCTGAACTAGATCATGGATAACCGTCTCACCCTCACGCGGTGCCTTTAGTCGAATCGTGTATGGTCGATCCTGGATGATAAACTTGCCCGCGGAGGTATCGCGGAATGGCGAATCATAACGGAACGGCCCGAGATTGCCGGAGACTGACCAATCCTTGCGGTAGATCGCCATCTGCTCAGGTGTCGTGTAATCGTAATAGGCCGCACCAAGCTCAACCAATTTATGGGCGACCTCTACGTGGCGGTCTGCTCGCTCACTCTGAAGTATTACCTCGTCGTCATGATCCAAATTGAGCCAACGCATACCGCCATAGATTGCTCGAACTGCTTCAGGCGTGTTGCGCTCCTTATCAGTATCCTCAATGCGTAGGAGGAACTTGCCACCCATGTGACGAGCGTATAGCCAATTGAAAAGGGCGGTTCGAGCCCCTCCAATGTGAAGGTAGCCAGTGGGTGAGGGTGCGAAGCGCGTTACGATAGACATAACCGCCCACTAAGCACCAAAGTGGGCGGTTGTCTAGCCCTTTAAACCTTCTGGATCTGCGTTTCCGCAACGTAGCCGAGACCCATGGCCGGCTGACCCGCGCGATCAGTGTGGAAGGTGCCGTCTGCCTTGATGATCGGCATGTGAACCTTATAGCCCACAACACCGCGACCCATCTTGCCGCTGCCATATTTGTTCACGGTGCTGTCGGGATAGAAGACCGTGCGTTCGCTGCCGATGCGGCCCTCAACAGTCACGCCGTGCTTGGTGACCTTGACCAATTCGTTGTTCCGAAACATGCTCGATCTCCGTGTCGCTTCCGATAAACCAGAGTTAGCAGAAACAGGTTATATGTCAACCAGATTCCTGACCAACTGCCCTCAAGTCTAGCTAGTGATTTACTTCAGGCGATCCTTATACTGACGCAAAGCCTTCCGAGCCTTGCGACGCGCCAGGAACCTCTGCAGGAAAATCGGCAACTCAATCTTGCCACCGCGACCGGTTAAGTTTGCGATAGTAACCGTGAGAATCATGAACATGAATACCATAGCCAATATGGCAATCACAATGGCGAATGGAATCCAGAGAGGACTCAACACCCAAAGCCACGACCAATTGATAATGTGCCCGAGTTTCAGTCCGATAAACAGAATCGCTAGAAGACCAGCAAATCCAATGCCACCATTTGAAGAATTTGATCCGTCCGACATATTGCCTCCCTGGTTTACTGATGTCACCTATCTAATACAGATTGGATAAAGGTCAACCAGAAGCTCGTGCCTCGGTGAATGACATTTCATCAATTAGATTGAGGTCAGCATCGGTTTCTATCCAAGCTCGCGCTCCGCAGGCCAATTGATCACCATTATAGACCATTCGGCTTGGGCCGAGGATCTCAACTTCTCGGGCGTAACGAGTCTTGCCATTCATCTTGATGGTATAGACAGGGCGGTTACCCTGATCCTTGGCATTCATCGCAATATGAGCTCTGTTGACATGGATGATCTTAGGCATGTTCAATACCAGCTCTATAATCTCCACGGATCACCCCTTCCATAATCTCTATGGCCTTATCCTCGCCATAGAGCTTGATAAGAAATGCCAAAACGGCCCAAAAGACCTCAAGACCTGGATCAAGATCCATCAGATCTTCTTCCAAACGATCGCACCGCAATATTCACCCGTGCCATCATCATTCAGGGTTACTTTGCCAATCTTAGTCAAAGGATAACGCCAAGCCATCTTCCTTCCGGTGATGGGTCTTTCGATGATGTAACTCTTCCAGACATCACCCTCGACGGCGCTGCTCACACCCTCAATGAGGATGATCTGTTGGCCTGCCATCCTGGCACGTAAGATCGCTCCAGCCTCACTCAGAAAGAGGAAGATCGTCACGCCGGCTACAAAGATGAAGGAACAGTAGATCAACAGGAACAACATGAAGTGCGTCATAGAACCTCCGGAATTGATTTGGGTCGCCCATCATCACCGATATGAACGAAGATATACATGGCTTCACAAACCTTGGTCTCAACGCCCGTACAACCCGCATGAGCGTAGGTGCAGACTTTGACTGACATGCTGGATGTGCCTTCCTTCTCAATGTCAGCGTAGATCACCACCTCATCACCAACATGAACCGGAGCGATGAACTTGAAACCTTCAACTGCGACCGTAACAGTTCTGCCACCGGCACGTCGTTTGGTTACCGCACCGGCCGCGAGATCCATTTGGCTCATGAGCCATCCGCCGAAGATGTCTCCATCTGGGTTGGTGTCAGCGGGCATTGCGGTAAGAATGCGAACGGGTCGCCTTGCTCGGTTCTTCTCTTGGATCATAGACCTGGAGTGGCATGATCCCCGGTGAGCCGTCAATATTCGCCTTGATTATCCACGTTGATCAGACCATATTTTTGAGCCAAGGCTTCCCAGGCTCCGCCCGAATAGTCAATGTCAGCATTCAGGCCAGCTTTTGAGGCGCCATATTTGGCCAGTAGTGGTTTGGCCATTGCAGCCCATTGGCCAATAATGCGGCTCCAGACGCCCTTGAACTCACCCGCTGAGGCATCAGTGATACAAAGTTCAAGAACCCTAGTGCCTTCTGGAGTTTCCTGTGCCGAGACGGTGCCTTCTGCGGTCCAGTTGTCACTCATCTCTTCATCGTCAAAGGCAAAGCCCTTGGTATTATCACTATCTGGATCGGTTGAAGCAAACCAGAAGTCATCTTCGACCCATACGCGAATAGGCGTATCGGGGTAGATGGCTTCAAACTCCTTCTTGATCATCTGAGCTACTGGATTGACTAGATCCCTTTGAACCACATCATTCGCAGCCTCATTATACTCATCTGTATCCATGCTATCCCAGTCTTGGGATCCTTCAGTGATATCTTTCCAGCGCATACGGGTTCTCCTTCTGCCTACTTAGCAATAAATAGACGCATGAGCCAGCCGACTGATTATCGCAAAGCCCTACGCGAATCAATGGATCGCGTTGATGAACTCCTGGGGTTCAAGCATCCGAAGGAGTTTGGTCAGAAGACCGAACCTTCTGCCGGTGAGATCGAGGCATCTAAGGATCGTCGCCTACAAGACGTTCGCAATCGCGCAGGTGACGAGAAGATGAAATATGGCTTCCTTCAATCACTCAAGCACAAGGTCTTTGGTAAGAAGGAAGAACCGGAGTTCAAGCGCGTTGAGCGATCACCTGAGGAGCGACGCAAGGCTGTTATCGCTCGCGCGAAGAGTCAGGGTTCCTGAGGTATGTCTTTCTTCGGCTTCTCGGGTTTGTTGGCTTGGATGGCATCGCGAATGTCAGCCAAATAGCCGATAGCGATCATCCCCAAAGCTATCCCCATACCAATACCCAGGCCAGGTGAGGCGAAAGTCTCATTGGGGCGAATCTTGTCATCGAAGAGTGCCACCATCAACAGCAGGAATAGAGCGTAGCCTGCTATCCTCATCAGATCAGCCATTTGGGTATTTCTCCTTCAACCGAGCCAAGAGTCGGCGTTCCTGCTCTTCGAGCTCCAAGGGTGTCTTCGCTGCTCGCTCCTGCATAATGGCATTCAAGAATAGCACAACCCAGAGGATGAGTCCCATCGCGGGCATGGCAAAGACCATGAACCTGGTGTAATCCTTGATATATTGGGCTTGTGCTGCCGTCTGTGGTTCATTGAAGAGCCACAATGGCAGAAGCAGAGCCATGATCGCCGCGAATGGAACAACCAGGAGAATCCACTTTGACCAGTGCCACGCGCGGCGAGTGCAAGTGCCCCAGCCAGGCACATCAGAGGGGCGAGACATTACCAAATACCTCCTTAGGATTGATGTTGAGATCCTCACATTCCTGGGTGATCAACTTGCGCTGTTCTTGGAGGAACTTGTGCTCAGTTGCGGAATCAGCCGCCAAGCCGGCCGAAAATTGCGCTGCCCACCAACGGTTCTGAAGATTCTCCGTCGGCGTGGGTGGCACGTATTTGGGCGCATGGTAGAGACCCGCAGGATCCCACGCTACTAGTGCCGTGAGGGCGACAATGAACGCCAGGATGGGCATCAGACTTCCTCGCCCATCACCGTGCCAGTAAGCCGCGCATACATGAGCTGCTTTTTGAAATGCGCGACGAAGTTGGGGTAAATGGCCTCGATGCTCGGATAGTTGCCATCCGGATCCTTGTTCACCGGAATCGCCTTGTAGGGCGTCTTGCGGCCGCTGGGGAAGAGCTTGCTCTTGGCCTTCTTGCGACACTGTGCGTCACCATAGCTACCCGGCCAACGCTTGAACGTCAGCTTCTTGCCACGATCCGCATCGAGATCGGCGCGCCGGCCCCAGCCATTGTAGATCTTGCCGCCGACTTCAACGAAGAACCAGATCTTATCAGCGTTCTCGGCCTCGTTGAGGCACCAGAGAAACTGTTTGATCTCGAACTTGACATCCTGACCAATCATAACGATCTCCTTTCTGGTATCATGATAGCGCCAGAATCCGAGACGTCAACCAATCTGGCTTATTTGACGGGCCAGACGTCGCGCTCGTCAACCTCATGAATGGCGTGACTCGAGATGTCTCGGATCTCGTAGGCGCCCGTGAATTCGCCGGCGTCGCGGTCGGGCTTGATGTAATTGACGATCGTGCCGAGCGCCTTGATCTCACCCTGTCGGCTCTGACGGATATAGTGGTAAACCTGAACCTCTGCCATCGGGTGTCTCCTTGCTGCCTACCAACCTGGTTTAGCAGAACTGGTCTAGCCGTCAACCAGTTTTCTGAAGGTCAGCCAGCTTGTTTATGGGCATCATAACAGCCGAAAAATCAGGTCTTTCTCGCAAGTCAGGCATACCGAAGACCACCCGCCCATCAGGCAGTTTGGTCTCGCAGGGGTAGACTTTGAGGATGGCACGAACTTCGGCGTTATATTCGTCAGAGAAACGCTGCCACAGGGGAGCGCGCGCCTCTGCCGTATATTTTACCGCATCAGGATAGCCTCGGGCCCATGCCTCCCATTCATAGTTGAAACGGGCCGAGGGCTCGGCAATCTTGGCAAGAGCCTTCATTTCCTTTTCGATCGCCGCGACCGCTGCCTCACCCTCCTTGAGGGTTTCGAAGATCAGGATGACGTTTTCATAGCGAGTATCGTATTCGCCGCCCATTTCCCAGACAAGACAGACTTCCTTCATTGCGCCCTCCTCACTTCTGCTTTTCGGCTGAGGCTATGAGCCGGTCGTAAAACAGAGCTGATTTCTCGAGACCACGTTCACGCAAATGGTTTGCCATGAAACGAAGGTTATCCAGGTTCTTGCGGCGTTGTCGCAGCCGTTTGAACTTCTTGATCAATCCCATGGTGGTCTCCTTTCAACTCTGACTTAGCACCAGAACCAACGGGGTCAACCAGAATTAACCACCCTGTAGCCGATTGTTCTCGACGCGAATGAAGGCATCTCTTTCCTTCTGTGCCTTGCGACAGTTCGCCCGCCATACCGCATCATCAGCATCGTATTCGACGGAGAAGCCCTGTAACCCACCAGATCGAACAGCCCAATAAGCGCCACGCTCATATCCGCCACGCTTCCAAGTATTGGCCTCGGTCATGCTCGATCTCCTTGTATTTCCGATTCACCAGGCCTAACAGATTCTGGTGAGGAGTCAACCAGTTTCTGCTTATCCCCACTTGACCTTACAGTAAATAGCTTCTCGAGTCATCTGACCAGGAAACGTCACTAGCGCCATCTGTGTATCAAGGAAGTGAGTCAAAGCTGTAGATGAATCATTGTCACTCCATTGGAAGCCTGACAAGTCAACGAGCCACTGGTGAAGATCTCGGCATTCATCCAGTTCAAGGTGCCGGGTCTTGACTTCAATGATCTCTTCAGATTCGACGGCGGCTTCAGCCTCTGCCATCATAAGACGCATATCATCCAATGTGATATGGTTCACGCCCGATGCCAGATTTTCAGACCTTCCGCTGTATCAACTCTTAGACCAGTTCTCAAGGCATCAACTGGCCATGCGCGAGTCGTTTTACCACGAGTCAATCCCTTGGTATCAGAGGGGCTCTGCGGGCGGAATTTGGTAGTGCCATATCGGATGAATAGGCCGTCATCGTCCTTGAGAACGATCGAGACGTTACTCTGTCGGTTCATTGATTCAACTCACTCTTGCTGATCTTCTTGCCGCCCTTCGGGCCTCCCCTGATATACTCGAAGTCGCCCGAACCCTTGACGTGCTCAGTAGCGCTTTGATTATCCCATGTAATGCGGATCTTGCCATTATCCAAGACCTGCTCATCAATCGCGAATCTTTGGTCTGACCAACCGATGCGAGTCAAATGTGATCGGGCATCTTCCTCAGAAGCAAAGGGCACACTCTGCTTATCGACGACCTTGCCGATTATGATGTGCTCAGAGCCACTCAGGCTAACTGCTAGAACCTTGATCATTGGTTCATTTCCCTGCGACCAACCCTTGAAAGAATTTCCCGTTGTGCCGCATGAATGGCATGCCTGAAGTCAGGAACTGAATCAGGGTGATCAACTGGTAGTTTGAGGAAGGCATTCCACGCATCAACTAGATGATTGATAACCTTGTGTTCATCCTGTGTGATCATTTGCGTTTATCCTTCCAGGTATCACCCCACATAGGATGCTCCCACCACGGCCCCCTATGATACCAAGATTCGGCCTCTTTGCTCCGTTCCATGATGCGATCGAAACGGCGTTTAATCCGCTCCTGGGTTGATCGACCTGAAAGATCCATCATATCGCCCATTGCTTCGAAGATGCTAAAGAAGCCCTGCCAGAATGGTTTCATGGGTTTTGCCGTGTCATCGCGAGGTAGTATTCGCGCGCCTCTTCCTTGGTGGATAGTTTCGAGATTTCCTGACCATCAGTGGTGTGGGTGAACTTCTCTTCAGCTTCATCCCACATCCTGATCGTGTATCCACCCCGACCATTTTTGGATACCACTTCACCCCAATAGACGTTACCCATACCACCGTAGAGCTCCACGAAATCACCAGGCTCATATTCGGCACTCTTGCGCGTAGATGCGGCGGCGACCACTTCAAGAGCCACGTCAGTATCAATCTTGATACCGTGCTTGGCAAGAACCGCCTTTACGGCCTGAGCTTTACCGTTTCTCATACCTGTTCCTTACTGCGCCAGTTTCTGGGCTAATTCCTCGGCCGTCACACCCTTGTCGAAATCTAGGCCCATCTGCTTCTGGCCATAGGTATGCATTCTGGTCACCGCGTCATTCTCCGACAGCCCGGTCAGTTGAGCTGTTCGTTCCATGACGAGAACGCGCCATTTACTGTAGGAGGTATGCGCCTTACCCTTGAGGTAACCAGGCTTCTCGTCATTGTGCCAGATGCTTGCCATGCTCTTCCCTCACAAGTTCTAGGTGATAACGCCATTCCTCTTCATCCCAATCACAGGGCTGGTTGAGGTAATTGGTTGGGCCATCAATGACGCCAGAATCACGATCCCTCGTGACTCCGTGAGGGCGACCACTGATACGTAGGAAACGAGGGTCAGCATCCAGATTGTAGGCCATTCCTTCAACGCCTTCGCGGAGGAATTCTAGGCCATCCTTGATGCTACATGACCAATAGGCGTCAAATTGGCCAACATAGATGCGACGTGCTCGTTTCATAGAACGATCTCCCGCCACTTACGTAGCAGGAGATCCAAACCTGAGCAAGTCTGTTTATTGGGCGATCGTGTCGGTGTCGATCTTCTGCGTATCAATGAGGATCAGCGAACGAGCGCCATCCTCGCCGGCCCATTTCTTGGTAGCAAATAAGGTGCTGACTATATCGTCAATCCCTTCAGGGGAGTAAGTCAGTTCCTCGGCGCCCTCGTCGATATCGCAGATGATATCATAACCAAGGTCGAGGATCGAAACCACCGTAGCCCGAACGTCATCAGTCTGGATGGTCTGGGTATCCAAATCATCGGTGTCGATCATCACCACAATGAAACGCTTCATACTCCGATCTCCTTGTTCCGATACACCAGACCTAACAGGTTCTGGTGAGGTGTCAACCAGCTTCAACGAACCAGCGGGCCGCCTCGCGCACCGACGGGTTGGGGATCGAGATTGACCGGAGCCAGCCGCGTCAACTTGAAACGCTCGGTAATGAATTGGGTGGGATCGTAAAGGGCTTCATCACGACAATCCTTCTCGCGCCTCGTCTCGAGCAAGATATTACCGTGGATGTCATAGACGGTGTAAGTGTAAATGTGACCACCCTTGGGGCCTCGGCTCCAATGGCCGCGAACCGCGCCATAAACCCGGTAATTCCGATCCCTGACTTCGAAGAGGGTCTGGTTGAGGGGATTATCCGCGCCCCATCCGGGAATACCACCATCGAGGGATAAAATGAATGCCATTACCTGGTCTCCTTGGATTCCGATAATCCAGGTGTAGCAGAAACTGGTTAGAAGTCAACCAGACTTAGCCTATGCGTCGCTTCTTGCCGAAGATTTTATCGAAGGCTCCACCCCTGCCAAAGATGGTATTCATACCCTTATCGAATTGGGCCCAACCAGCCTCGTATTCTTTGCTCTCCATGTGCTCCGTGAGCTCTTCGAGATCCTGATGAGCCTTTAGCTGGGCTCTCAGGGCATCATTCTCTAGGAGAAGACGCTCGCGGTCTTTTAGGAGGCTGTAGACTTCCTTGAGCCATGACCGCTTGACACTGAGTTTCTGATCAGGATCACCGAAAGTAGTGGAGAAGAGCGTCTGCATATCAATCGCCATGCGTCTTCCCCTCCGCGATATCAAGGAGAGCAGGCAAGGCATTCACCGCACCAACTATCAGCCGAAGGTAGGCCTGTGCTAGTTCCTTGGAGGGCGCATCATTACCGCCCTCGGATACTGGCAAGCCATTATTGATGAAGACCTGCCCCACACCACCCATGTGCGCTTCATCGAAGATATACGCGCAATCACACGTGGCATAAGAATCAGCTAGGCAACCAGCGCTCAATTCGTGCGGCCCACCTACATCGGTAATCAGCTTGCGAAGGGCTGTTAGATCTAGGTTAGTCGATTGAACGGTCGCCATCAACACTTGCTCCATAGCGCCGCGCCCACTTCTCGCACTTCCTGAGCAGGGTGGCACAGATTTCTTCGTTGGTCGTCTCGGGTGCTTCTACAAAGATCACGTCGAGCGCACAAGCTATGATGTCAAGGGCTTCACCCACAATACCATCGGGGCCTGGAGGCATCCCCTGAGCCTTCTTCTCGATTTCATCGTAAAGCTCGACGAGCTCTGATTCAGTATGACGAGCCGCATCGAGAATCGTTCGCCCATTCTGAATCTTCTTCGAGAACTGGCGAACGATGTCTAGGGGATCCTGCGTATTCACTGACCCTTCTCGAGCACCTGGAGCATACGCTCATTCTGGTTAAGCAGCTGGGCGTTCTGCTTCAATAGCTCATCAACCTGAGCTGACGTCACAGAATTCGAGGTCGGAGCAGGATCATGAATGCCAGCCACTGGTTGATCAGTACCTTCGCGAACCGTGCCGCCTTGTGCCTCGCTGATGACGTCGATGCTCTTGAGGAAGTGGCAATCATTCTCTGACGAGAACGGGCACCAGGCAGTCTTGTAGTAGGTGATGCGAACTTCCTTCTGGCTGTTGAAGGCATCGCGCACCTGATCCAGCAGTTTCGGATCACTGACCGTGAAATCGAATGCCGCACCTTGAACGCCAGTGCCACCGGTATAGGAGCCGCCACGCACGATCTCGGCTTCCCAGGTCTTGTTGAAGATGCCTTCCTGAGCCAATTTGACGATCGTGCCATTCTTCTGGCCATTTGGAACGGTCGTACAACCGGCCAGAAGACCCATCGCCGCGATGGCGAGAATCGAACGCTTCATTTCAATCCTTTCTGTGGCGACCCGCCTTGCGAGCCTGTTCCTGCTTCTTGAGAGCATACTTCAGCATCTCGCCAAGATTACGCTCACGGTAATCCGTGATACGTTCCTGCCAATCCTCAACAGTGAGGGTATCAGGGGCATGACGTGGTCCTAGAGCCAAAGTGAATCTCCTTCCATACCCTGATAGCAAGGATGGCATTTAGGTCAACCTGTTTATTGATCCAATGAACCCTGATATGTAGAATGGATGGATGACCGAGGTATCAAGGAATGATGAAGCCTACCTTAAGGTAGCTCAGGAATTACGCCGTGTTGAAAACTCACTGGAAGCCCTGGATTCTATTCGCCACCTATGCCGTTCTGATTCCTACATCAGTAGTCAGATGAATAAGATCAGGGCTGGTGAGATTTACGTGCCAGAGGTTCAAGCCTTGATGCCAATGGTTGAGCTAATCAAGAAGGGTATTGATGGCTTTGGTGATCTCAAGGATAAGCTCGAGACCCGATGTGAGACTCTTCAGGAACTCTCTGATGTCTACCTCAAAGGCGGCGACATACTGATCAACAAGTTGAGCAAAGAATGAGCGAATCCAACGACAAGGCCTTCATCAAGATCTCCAAAGAGCTCCTCTGTCTACGAAATGATCTGGAGGCTTTGAAGAAGATATCCAATGTGACTCAGCATATGAATACCTGGCAGCGTGACTCGATGACCAATATGCGATTTGATCGAGTTCACAGTCAGGGCTTTGAAGGGTTGAGTAAAGCCGTAAAGCTGATGAGTGACAGCACGGCTATGAAGGCTGAACTCAACAAGATTGAGGCCGAGATACTCAAACTGGAGCAACTCAGCGAAGCCTACATCAGAGGTGAGGATATCGTTAAAACCCGTTTGTCGATGGATTGACGAAACGTAGACCCACGTTCTTGGCACAAAGCCGCTCGAAATCACGCCTTGATAACCGATGGATCATGCCGCTTTCTAGGTGGTAAGTCGCGCCACCGCTCTTGGTCATACCGCACTTCACAATTCGATCATTGGCGAAGATGTTATCCTTGATGAATTGGGTGACCTTGTCCATTAGTCCCGACCTCCCTTCGCACAAACCGGGCCGAGGCCGGAAGCAATGCTCTCCGGCACAGTGAGGGGCTTGCGGCACTTACCGCATTTGCCTTGGTGCCACAGCTCAACCTGGTCAAGCACCTTCTCGTTCATCACGTTGCGGATAAGCCATTCGAAACCCTTGACACTCGGTGCGCTGGGGCTGGCCTTGGCCTTGGCGCCACCGTGCCGGTAAGAGGTGAAATCGCTGTCAACGCCCTTGCCGAACATGAGGCCGAAATAGGCGTAATTGGAGGTGTTGTCAGGGCCGTTCATCAGCTGGATGAAGAAGGGCTTCTTCTCACCGCTGGGTTTGCGAATGCGGTAAGTGAAGCGCTCTCCAGTGCGCTTGCTGACCATCGTGAACACCGCGTTACCCGCGAGAGCGAAACGACGGAACGCCGCCATATCCTGGAATTGTGCTCCAAGGTTGGTGTGCCGATGTGCCATTGCCCGATCTCCTGTGCTATCCTATGCTCTGATACTAACACCAATTCTGGTGAGGTCAACCAGTTTAGGCGAGAATCAGTAGCCGATCCGCAAACTTCATCGGGCGCGAGGAATCATCAATGTAGACTTTGTCGCCGTCGATCCGCGTCACCTTGCAGATCTTAATTCCGGTGCTGCCTTGCTGGTTGAGGGTGATTCCTTTGGCGACCTCTTGACCGACCTTAAATTCGGTGCCGCGCATATCCCGTGCCATTTACCGATCTCCTTGTTTGCTTCCGATAAACCAGATCTAGCAGATTCTGGTGAGAAGTCAAACAGTTTTAGCCTATTGGCAGGGGAGATAGCGAAGAATCCATTTGGGGTAACCCTCCGGTGTCATCACGATATCGTCGACAGCCAGGGCATCGTCACCAGTCTCGATCCAACCAGTACCAAGACAGTGGTCACAAATCACCCTCTTGCTGCGAAAGCTCACAAGGTCGATCTCACTGTTCCATTGACCGTGACCCTTACATGTGGGGCACTTGGCATCCAGAGAACCTCTGCGGGTGACTTCGGGGATGACATCGAAGGCATGAGGAGAGTCAGGCCCCTCGCAGACTACCGTATTGCTGACATGACCCATTAGAGCCGCTCGTCAAGTTTATCCGCAAAATCCGGATCCAGGGTTAGCAACGGATGGCCATAAAGTCGTTCCGCATCAGCCCGATTGAACTTATCCTGGTTGATAAGGTCAGCGCAGGTTCCACAATAGAATGCCTGTGTGGAGTGGTTATACCAGTATGCGCCCGGAGCCTGACATGCCGTGCGATTACAGAGCTTGCCCTTCTCGCCCTTCCCCTCGAGCTCAGGCTTATCGGTCTGGAGGTTATCCATGTAGGCCTTGCTCATGTGAACGCCCTCGGGGCTCACATAACTGCCATCGGGCTGATAACCAGTCGAGACGCCAGGCTCACCCCATTTGGTCTGGGCGCGGTTCATCGCCTGGGTGAGCTTCTCGGCGGCTTCCGCGCTGCGATCACGATTTTGGATCTGCGGCTGATATCGCTCGGCGGCCATCTGAGCCCGAAGATCATCGCGGCTCCTGAATGAACTGGTAATACCGTTCCAGCCTTTGCTGGCGCTGGTCAGCTTGCGCTTGGCTGCGTTCCTGGCGATCCTACGAGCGATACTCGACATGGGTTTCTCCTTATTGTTGCCTCATTGGCTTAGAGCCACTTTGGTGAGTGTCAAGCAATTTGGTCAAGCCAGGTGAGCGAACTTACCCCTGGGGTTCATGATGTTGTTATAGCGATCCTTACAGCGGTAGGATTTTCGCTTACCCTTCTGGATGGGCGGGCAAAACTTTTGCTGGTAGGAGCGCTTCACAATCTTACGAGCGCAACACGCGCATTCGATGGTGGCTCCGACCTCGGCTCTGCTATTGGCTTCGAAGCGATCAGCCATCGCATTCCACGCTTCATCACGCTGGTTGAACTCATGCTCGCGTTCGACGTCAGCATAACCATAGCGGGCTTCGTCGACTTCCTGGTAATAGCCGTCGCCGCTCAGAGTTCCCATCAGTCTTCCTTCACCTTGAAACGAGCGCCATGATCCAGAACGAATTGCTTGCGCTCTTCCTGGGTGAGGTTGTTCCAATCCTCGATCTTGATGGGTTCACCGGCATCAGTAATGAGATCCAATACCGGCTCGGGCTTGGAGTCGACCTTGACCTTGAGATGGTATTTGCCATCACCCCATTTGCTGCGACTAAATTCGGCCGAACCATCACGGCGCATGATCATGCCGTGGTTTTCGAGGCCTGATGCGATGATCGTCCAGATATCCGAACCCGTGAAATCGCGATCCGCTGGATCAGGAGCCACTGGCTCCACGGGCTGACGCTTATTCCACCATGCCATCCTATGACCTCCTTGGTTCCAGCCACTCTAACTGAAACCAACGGATCGTCAACCAGGATCTACTTCAGGATGTCTGCGATTCTCTCGAATGGCACACCATCCAGGCCATGCAGCACTGGCCAGTTGGAGGATGTAAATGCCATTCTCTGTCCATGCCATCATACTGTAGGAGACATGTTGATGATCATAGAGCCAATCAAACACCACATCGATGGCATAGAGGGCAGATAGAGCGAGTAGCCACTTGCGCCTAAATATCAGGAACAGAATCAGCGCACCAAGGGTGAAGAAGCTATCACTCAGTATGGCAAAATGGAGGATATTGGTCATCCATTGGATGGTGTTAATCCCCCAGAAGATGATCATAATGGCAGAGCAGAAACCAGCTAATGCTAGATCACCGTTCTCTGATTTTGCGTTGAGGGCAATGATGAAGAAGATCATCGCCAACGCCGCGTAGAAGATGGTCTCCGCCCCTGCCCACATCTTTTAGCTCACTCGGTATGGCCAGGTGGCACTGTCGGAATACCTCCACCCATCGGCTGAGCCGTAGGCGGTGGAGGAGGTGGTGGAGGGGGAGGTGGTCCCATTCCCATCATGAAGAGAATGGTTGCTAAGACTCGATCCATGAGATTACCCTACTCTTTAACCCTGTCTCTTAATAACGAAGGTGACTCGCAAAGTAAACCGAAGAATCACCATCAAGTCATTTAGGATTCAGGCCAAGTAGAGCTCGCATCTCAGGAGTGTCAGTCTTCTGATGCTTCAGGTTCTTCACAGAAGTTTCATCGAATTCTTGGGCTCTTTCTGGCCCAAAGACCAGCTTCCCCTCATACGCGGTCTTAGGCATCTTACCTCCCCGCATAAGGGTCAAATGGGGCCTAAGTAGTGTAGGATGATCCATAGTAGGAAAGAGATCAACTAGCTCTGTGTGACGCTCTTTGATCGCTGGATGACCAAACGCCAACCCCTTCGCGATATAGCCAAAGATCTGAACTACCTTATAGCCCTCAGGTATCTCCAAGACATCTTGGCGCAACTCCAGCCCTGACCAATTGACTGGTTGGCGGCATGTCGCAAGAGTAAGGTGAAGCTGCTCGGGTGGCATGAGCTTCTTAATACCATTGAGTATGGCCCAGGCATAGACGTCTTGCCAATTGATAAGTGGTCGGTAGAGCCAGAGTGTCTTCACAATTCCGAACCATTGAAAAGTGAACTCATGAGCGCTTTGCTATCCTTTTCGCACTGGCAATCATCCAGATCACAAAACATGCCTAGGGGCGTTACCCTAGTGTATGGCCTCTTTGACCTGGCGCATTTGATATCAATGTGGCCTGGCGCGGTTTCCTCGATTTCATAGCCATTAGGTGATGTCTTTGCCATGACCATCCTCCGCAATTAAGATACGGAACGCCCTACATAGGAAAGTGGAAGAAGTAAATGCTCCGTTGGATCAAGGAGGCTTGGTGGTCGTTCATCGATCCAATCGAATATCTCTTTGGTGCCATGACCATGGAGTTCAAGATGAAGCATCGACATTGGTCGCCCCTTATCAGTCTTCAATACTTGCTTGACATGGCCAATTGGTTCACCGCCTTTGATGAAATCATTGGGCCAGAAATCAAGAGCAGCCTGGATCTCACCATAGACCACTACACCACTATCACCCTCAACGAGTAGCGCCCAGGTATCATTCCACCAGGGGCTGGGTGGATTCGCATGACTACCAGTAAAAGGAATCAGCCCCACTACCATGCCATCCTCGACAGCATGAACTGGTGTGCCATCGGGGCAATAGAGGTCTAAGCCCTCATGAGTGTGATGTGTTCGCTTGTAACCAAACGAGCCAGGATGATCAGGGCCAATTGGAACACCAGTATGACCCGGTTTGAAGTTTTTGAAATCCTCACTTCCCCTGCTGGGGTGGAGGCTCATACTTGGAAGAGGATTATACCACATCTGTCTGTTATACACATGACAACGGCCTTCCGCAAGGAAAGGCCGTTGGGTTAGAGTAAGGTGTTTCTAACTATCAAATCTCTCAAAACCCCTTTGGGGCGCATGATCATCTGTTACGAAACCGTCACTCTCACCTCCTTGCGTTGTTGATCCGCTGTCTCTGTGTCTATGTTCTGGATCTTACACTCACTATCCAGAGTGTCAACCGCTTTTATGCCTCGAGGTCTACGTTGATGATCCGATTAAACATCGCTGGATTCCAGCAAAAACCTGCCTCTTTCATGATCACCACCTGATTACGAAAGCGGAGAGCATCAAAGGCCTCCTTGAGTTCAATGCTGTGTTGGGGCGTCTTCACACCGGTGATTACCGTGACGCACTTGTCATCCTGCCACCGAGGATCACTGATGTCTGTGACCCGAACCATTGTGGGTTCAATGGCTGCGACGACCTGTTCTACCGTTGCTCCGCTCACGAGGAACCAGGTATTGCTGCCCGACAAAGGCCGAGCAAACATCTTGTTGAAATCCTCCGGCTTCATTTGAAAATCTCCTTATCAAGGCCGATAGCTTCATTCACCCCATCGAGCACCGCTTGCCGTTGGTTTGGGCTACTGGCCAGGATGAGTAGCTGGTAGATAGCGATGAAATAGGGCGGTGGGTTGATGGAGTGGCGACTCGCCTTGTTATGCTTTTCGATCATTCCGAAGATGTAACGGATGGTATCACCCATACTGTTGAGATCCTCGATTACCGCCGCTCCAATAGCTTTCTCACAAAGCCGAGCCGCATTCTCAATTAGATCCTCAGGGTTCTGGCGATCCTGCTGCTCCTGGATGAACCAGTGACGGATTTCATCGATCTCAATGCGAGGATCGTTCACGCCCAGCTTCCAGGTGCCGCTGAGCAGGTCAGCATCAGCGATACCGACCAACTCCATGATATCCTTGGGGTTGCCGAAAACCTCGCGTAAAAATTGTCGCATTCTACCCTCCTTAGCGATCCGAAACCGAGGCGCCAGCCGGCCGGGCTTCGCCGGGCTTGGTGCCCAGCTTAACCCACGCACTATCGGCGGCACTCACCTCGACCAGCGCGATCCAACCGTGCGAACGCTCTTCGGCCCGATACATGCGCGTGACCTGCATCTCCATCTCCTTGGGGAGAGTGAAACGCATACCGCGCACGGCTTCCGGGTTGCCGCCCTGGCTCTTGCGGCGCAGGTCAACCAGCGTCTCGCCCTTGGGGAGGTTGGTGGCCGACTTGCGGTTGGTCGGCCGGATCTGGAGCTCATCGCCAACCATGCGGATGCGAACTTTTTCGTTCTCACCGCAAAGCGCGGAAGCCATCTTGTTGAGGTTCACTACAGCCATCTTCAATCTCCTTGTTTGGTTCCGATACACCAGACCTAACAGGTTCTGGTATGGCGTCAACCAGTTTAGATCATATCCTCGACAAAAACGAGGAAGTTAGGGGCGGCCTTGGCGTAACCACCACCCGCGCCATATTCGGCTTCAGGCCGAAGCACCTTGAACGCTTTGATGAAGTCGGCGAGCTGGATAGCAGATTCATCAGCATCACTAGCCGTATAGATGTGAAGTTTGGCAAAGCCCTTAGGAAGTTTCACGCCCGGTTGGATGAAGATCTGGAACGCGATACCCGTAATTGGATCCCGCCATGTTTGTAAGCGCAGACCAGTGGTCGGATACGTCCAGGTCTTATCGACCTGCAGATTGGTGTAGATCTGCTTCAATACCGCATCTAGGTTGCTGAAGATCTTGTCGATCTTGGCGTCATCCATTTCGATGCGAAGATTGCGCGCCATCTGCCGTTTCCTCCGTCTGCTTCCGATAAACCAGAGTTAGCACCAATCCGTTTGGTGTCAACCAGTTAGGCCTGGAGAATCAAATCCTGGTAACGGTTAGCAAATTCAGCCCAATTGGTCGCGCCCTTTGGGTCGAAAGCGATTCGATGATAGGCGAGCAGGTTCCGCGCCACGGCAATCGGAATAACCACTTCCATGATCTCCTTGAGCTTCTCGACATCGAGAGTATCGCAGAATTCACGGCCTTTGAAGATCTGGCGCGTGGCTTCAAAAGCGTCAGCGCTGGTGGTATCACCCTGGAAGTTATCCATTGCGAAACCCAGCAACTCGTCAACCTTGGGCGTCATCATCTCCCGATAACCAGGAGAGCCATATACCCGAGAACCATCAGCCTTCTTCATCATCGCGTAGTGTAGAGACAGTAGGTTCTTCTGCTTGCGAACCATCTGAGCATATTTGTCCCAACCAAGGTGTTTGGCTGCCGCGGTAGTTCCTGCCGAAAGAGCAACACCACCAACCGCGGCTACGAGGATGTTCTTGATGATTGTTCGACGATCCATTTGCTGTCTCCGTCTTTGTTTGTTTCCGATAAACTGGTGATAACACCAGAGTTATAGGCGTCAACCAGATTCTGGTGACGAGCCAGTTTCTGGTAAATAGGGGAAACTGGAGATCGAAAATGGCCGACCCCATTCCTACTACACAACCAAAGACCCAGAAGCACGTTCTTTGGACGATCTTCGTCTTTCTCTTCCTCTGTGCCTTCATTGTCGGCTTGATTGTCTGGCAGTTCTGGGGCCTTACGCCCAACAATTGGTGTATGGTCGCCAAACTCGGAGACAAGGCAGATCCTAGTGCCTGTTTCAATGTCTTGATCAAATTGCTTGATCTGAAGGATCATATCGTGGTAGGGCTGACCGCCACACTAGCTGTTATCATAGTCAGCTTGGCGGTTGTTGTGTTAAAGATCTATGTCAAAGCTGGCGGGCCGGGTGGCCTCAATCTTGATGTGGGGACCAGTGAACAGGGTGAGCAACCCAAGTAGCTTGGATCAATCGTTAGGATCAATCAGCTTGTTTTCGGCACGGCGCTTGTTGGCGTTATTCGCGCGGTAGCTAGCCTCGCGGCGATAGTCACCAGAATCCATACGGGCCAGAGGCCGTTTGCGGCGGCTCAGCTTGCGAATGATTTCGTTGAAACGGCATCCACGGATCTTACCAGCCATCAGAACCTCCTATGCTGTGATAAACCAGAACTAGCATAGGAGGTCAGGATGTCAACCAGGTTAGTTACCGTAGATCTTGATTCCCAGGGCCTCGAAACATTCCTTGGGGCCGTAACCGCTCCAGCGGGTGGTGTGGTAATTCCAGATCGCGCACTCCTTGCCATCGACGAGGAAGCGCCAGCTATATTTGACCTTGCCGCCGTCACCGGTGACGCGGTATTGCTTGCCTTGACCCAGGATTCGATCGATATCACTGACGTTCAGGCTAGGATCCAGCGACCATTGCTTGCCTGACGAGAAGTAGCGCTTGGGCATCGAAACCTTGGGCTTCCTCGAATTCTGGGTTGCTCCGCCACGCATAGCGCCGATCTCGAAACCAGCGTCGGTCAATGCCTTATCCATCGGAGCAAGGGCTTCCTTCTGGAGGGACTTGATCTTCGTCTGCAGATCAATGAGGGTCTGGGCACTGGCACTGGCTGCGCTCGCTGTCACGTAATCACCAAGGCGTCCAGCCTTGCGAGCCGTTTCCATATAATTGGCAGTTTCGCGAGCAATGATATCGATGATATCCATTTGATGCCTCCTTGATTTCCGATAACTGGTGATAACACGACCACCAGTTATGTCAACCAGTCTCTACTTGACGAGAACGCGCTCGGCTGCGGTAGCAGTAGCGGAGAGGTATTTGTAATCCTCCGGATTAGCGAGATACTTGAGGGCGCCGTCGAACGCAGCTTTGAGCGTTGGGCGCTTGCGCTGATCGGTATCCTCGCGAAAATAACGCGACATAGCGAGGCACATTAGCTGAGCGTTTTGCGCTTGGGGATGATCGGAGCAGGCAGGCTTATAACGACCACCGTCAGGAGCAATAAGATCCTCGGTGACGATCCAACCCGTCTTCATCCGAGTATTGTGGGTATAGATGAGCAGCATCATTGTCCCTTTCTGTATCTCCGTAGCACCAAACTAGCAAGGTCTGGTGATACGTCAACCAGATTACCGCTTTAGCTTCTCCACCATCAGCTTCTGGCTCAACACTTCATCCTTCTCAAAACGCATCAAGGCACTGATAGGTAGGCCTTTCTTGACACATCGCTTGGTGTCTTCGGCCATCAGTGCCACCTCTGCGCCGGTCATGAAATCCTTACAACTGATGACCCCCTTCTCCGAAACCCTGACTAGGCGACCGAATACAAGATCGTTGGGCTTACCGTAGATGAATAGGTCATCCACTTTGAGCTTATGACCAAATCGATCAATAGGCGTGAAGTTAAGAGCCTTTACCCGCATAGCTTTCTCGGCTGCGCTCACAGGGTCTTTACGGGCGAATTCAAAGACAGTAGGCCCCTGGTAATCCGGAAGAAGTTCAAGCCCACTTTGATCGGTAAAACTGGTCTTCACAGGCTTCCGACCATCGAACTCGTAGAACAGGATACCACCGTTGTAATGGTGATCCTGGCCTCTGGCAAACTTCAGGTATTCGTGGAAGCCCACCCAGAGATAGGTTCGATACGTTCCAAGCATGAAGGTGTCGAAAGCGTTGTCATCCTTCAAAATCTTGACGAGGATCCTCGGATCACTTTGAAGCATTCCTTCCTGGATCGCCTGACGGCCACCAAATGGTGAAGGATCCCCGCTCTTAACTTTGGCCAAACTGATTGAGGAGCGAGCGATCCTTACGATACTACCAGCCCGCGCCCCGCTGTGGATACGAGCGTAGATGGGCTGGTTAGCCTTGTAGAGCTTGACCAGCTTCTCCATTTGATCGATGATTACTCGACGGCGAGCAATGGTATCACTGATTACGTCATCGCTGTTGCCAGACAACATGGCATAATAGAGGCTTCCATCATCCACACTGTCGAGGGTGAGCTTGGTGTCAGGCGTTAGGAAACCCATCAATAATCATCCCCATCATCGTCATCCCTCGGGCCCTCATAGTAGAGATAATCCCGCATCTCCTTCAAGCACTCCATCAGGGTGCCGACCTTGCGAGCCTGCCCCCAGGCATACTTGCAGGTATAGGCATCGTAAATGATCCAGCGGCCATCTTCAAGAGCAGCTAGCATCCAACTGGAATATTCACTGGCTCCCCGATCGAAGATGTCGAAGACCTTCATGGTGTTGAGGTCGATCTTCTCGCCCTTGCTGATTTGGATCAGGGTTTCGCGTTTCATGATGCCTGCCTTGATCGCGGGCAACACATCCATGATCACCTTGGCCTGCTCCTTGAGCTTGGCATCATCCCAGGTGTTGTTCGACCATACTGACATGACATACTGGTTGGTTTCCGGCCAGTAGCTGCCATTATGGCGCAGACCGGTATCCTTCCAATCGCCCTTCCAGGAGCGTTCATTGAGCCATTCATAGCCCTGGGTGTTTTCACCAGTTTCCTTGTAGGCAACCAGCGCGCTTTCGAGATCGAGGGGCGCGAACGTAACGCGCTCATCCTCGAGCTTCTTGAGCTTATTGGTCAGGGTACTGATGCGCTTCATCAGTGCCTGGTAGGTGGCTCGTTCCTGAGTCAGTTTCTCGAGGTTGGAGGCGATCTCCGCTTCGACTGTTTCGAGAGTGCGGGGTGTCTTGCGAGCCATCATATCCTCCTGTTTGCCTACAAACTGGTGATAGCATAGGATGGCTTGCCGTCAACCAGAATCAATTAGAAATCGGCGTCACGCCAATCGAAATTCTGCTTGATGCTGGCCAGCAGAGCCTCCGGCGCATCAGTCGTGAAACGAGCATAAATGCCATCAGCGACACCCTTAAACATCTGAGCAGCCGCCTCGGCAGTCTGGGTATCATAAAAACGAACGGTAAGCATCGGATCGGCTCCTTAGTCGTTGAAGATGATTAGCGAGGGCCCCTCGCTGCGAACCGGCTTATACACCCAGGCCTGGATATCGCCAACTTCATTGTGGGCTTTTTCGCGCTCGACTTCATGGAGCGCATACAGGCGCGTCTCACGATGACCAACGATAGCAAGAGCATTTCCACTCTGGATCTGGCCTTGGAGGCTATGGCGGAGCATTGACGCCTCACCAGTCAGCTTGTTTGAATTGCGATCCCAAAAGAGGAGATCAATATCGATATGAGAAGCCATTTAGCCCTCCTGTGTTTCCGATATCTGGTGATAACATAGGAGAGCAGACTGTCAACCAGTTTAGCTCAGGATACCGAGGGTCAAAGGCCGAACCTCATTGAGCAATTCAATACCTGCAGCTCTGAGGTAGAATCGCTCATCAAGTCTCGCCATCCATCCCTTATCAACCATTCCCTGAACCACCTTGAGTTCAATCTCATCACTAGGGGTGAAGGTGTTTTGGTTGACCGCATCGCTGTGATCCAGACCTAGCGTTCTCTCGGCAATCAGCTTTTCAACGGGGTTCAGAGCGGGCGGTTGAGGTTTAGGCAGGGGCTTAGGTTTAGGTGGTAACCCTTGAATCCTATAGAGGTTCATTCCAGCTTTGAGGTTCCACTCCTTGATCCAGAGCTTCATCTCATCAACGGTCTTACAATCATGGCCGATCATCACCGACCATGTTTTGCCCATTCGCCGTTCAATGCGAGGTTTGGAGGCTCCTTCCGAACTCTTCGGCTTCGATGAGCCAGACGAGGGTGAGTTCGTAGTCTCCACGGTGGTCGTTAAGATGCTCATACAGCACATCCTCGATCGGGTAGAATGAATCATTCTCGTTGATCCAATCTCGCACCTGACGCGGTAGCTGGTCGAAAGCATCCATGTCAATCCGCCTTCCTTCATCCCAATGATGATCGGCTTGGGTCTGGATTGAATGCTCGTTAAAGCTCATCAGGCTCATCGAAACGTGAACTCCCCAATCTGGAGTTTGAGCTGCTGAATACCCAGGGGAGTCAGCTTCCACCGAGAGGTTGGCCCAATACCGATTGCGTGACCCTTGGCTTGGAGGCTCATCAGTGCTTCACGGTCTTTGGTGAAACGATAACTCCAACCGTTGCCACGAGCCTTAAACGCGGTTCCCCGCAGGCCGATGATACGCTGAGCCAGCTTAACCTCATCATAAGACATCATGCGATCCATTAGCGGTCACCCCGCATGTCGCTGGCGTTAAGACCATCACCGTAACGGATACGCTGGATCCAGTTACCCACGCCTTTGAAGAAGCTGGGGTTCTGGTTGAGGGCGTGGCGAACCTTGCGACGGTCAAGCTGCCGTTTACGACGTTTGCTACCACTACGCTTGTTGGCCATCACCTGTCTCCTCGTTGTTACCGATCCTGGATAACACGACTCTGGTGAGTGTCAACCAGAGTTATCAGAGATATCGACTGGCCGGATGGGGACGAACTGGCCCATCATATTTGGGGAAGAGATCCAGCTTCACCCGGAGCCGGTGATGATCCATCGCATCCTTTTCGGAGTTGCTGCTGATATGGCTGGATTTTGCGAAACCCAGACCATCAATCTCGAGCTTGGCTTCGAGACGTTCCAGAGCCCGTTGCTGGCGGCGGATCTTCTTCGGGTTAGCCATTGAATACCTCCTCAAAAGGCAGGTCGGTTTGGCCTGCGAACTTACAGTTACGATCGAAGACGTAAACAACCCGTTTCTCTTCACCGTCGATCTTCACGACGTAGAAGATATCCGCACCAGTTTCGCGAACCAGTGCGAGGGCCGCTTGCCAGCTTGATTTGGTATCGCCATACGGCTTACCACCAGCAAGGTAGGCTTGGTATTCCGGAAACATCAGATCTTCTCCACGGTGATGCGATGAGGCCGACCGTTGATCTCGATGAGTAGACTCACTCCACCGATCTTGAACTCGATATCAACGGGCTTGGTGCCGTGTGGGTTGAGGAGCTCTGTGATCCGCGTGGCATCAGGTGCTCGATCTACTAGCCGGCGCCAATCCTCACTTTTGACGCCGGCGTGGTTGCGGTCGCCTTCCATCATGCGACCTTCGCGATCTTGCCACCGGCCATCGTCACCTCGGCGAAAAACTCGCGGCCCTTGATACCGGTGATGCTGGGGCGGTTCGAGACGCAGAACGTGCCATCGGCCTTGTATTCGTTTCCGAAGAGGCTGGTCTCGCGGTAGTTGAGGCTCTGGCCGACCGAATCCTTGAGCTCCTTCTTGGAAGCGTAGAGCGCGATCATCATGTTCCGATCTCCTTGTTCATTTCCGATAAATTGGTGATAGCATGATCACCAGTTCTGTCAACCGCTTTAGAGGAGAGCTTCAGCCCTGGAAATGAGCTCTGACAACTCATCGCTCATGAACGTGATCGCATGGGTCTCACGCAAAGCGGTGACCAGTTCTCTGATAATATCTCTGGCATCATCCGGATGGAGACCATTGGCGCCGTGGATGGGGCAATCGGGGTTCTCGGCAATCCAAGGCTCTCCGATCTCATGACAGTGATGACCACAATCCATCACGCCACCTGCTCGATAGAAGCAACAGCCTGATAGCTGACCCAGATATCCGCGCCGGCCTCGTCTCGAACGTAGCCACCAAAGTGAGCAACGAGCGCGCAAATGATCTCCTGGCAATCACCCCAATGGCCGAGCGAAACGTAGGTCATCGGCTCGGTCGTGACATCCTGGTAGTCACAAGCGCAGGCGCCATCAGTGAAGATGTGCATCTGCCGATGAATGCGATGTGCCTTGCGCGCCCAGGGGCGCAGAGCCTTGACCTCGGGGCTGAACTCCTGGTCGAAGGTGAGCACAAAATGGCCCTGGTCGATACCAGCGCCGAGGCCGTAGCCATGATCCGTGGTGGATTCATTGCCAAATTGGATCTGGAAGTGGCTGCCACCGTAGGTCTTTGCGATCACCTTCGCGATGTCGATGGCCGAATGATTGCCTCGGATGAGGCCCTTGTAATCAACGCTCATTTGGATCTCCTTTATCTTCTGCTTATGCCACACTGGTAGCATAGACAAGGAGACCGTCAACCAGTTTTAGATTTTCTGGATCCTGTCGAGCATCTGACGAGTCGATATGTCTCCGTTCCAATAATCCAGAAGAACGGTCATATTGATATCAACCCAGGTCTTCAGGGCGGCCAAGTCTGAGGATCTCAAGGTTCTTTTGCCAATGACCCTGAATGGCCGCAAAGCTACCGTGACCTCTTGGCCAGGAATGTATTTGGTGGATTGCCCTACCTTTACTCTGATGTCGTGTTTGGCACCTGCCTTTTGGCTAACAAACACGACAAAAGGCAAGCCGGTATCGCTGGATGTCAGATTCGACATCTCGAATAGAGCCTGCCTTTGAAGGCCTAGCTTCTCACTAATGATTTCAAGCCACTTCATGCTTCACTGGTAAGCTCAAAGGTGGTGATCGTCAACCAATCTTAGGAGTGGCAAAGTTTGGCCATCATGGCCTTTTCACGCAGGTCACCATCCAGCACAAACATATCCTGGGCGTAGATGCCCTTATCCACGACTTCCGCGGTATGCTCGGGGCGGGTCTTAAACATCTCGACCCAGATGGTGCCCTTATCCGAGATTCGCTTGATCTTACCGAAACGATTGTGGTAGGTGTTTTGCTTACCATGCTGGAATAGAACCACCTGGCCTGCCTCAAGAGGCGTGCCGAAATGGTCGAAGAGCTTCACGGGTTCGACCTTAGGCTTTTCCTTGGTCTCGTAGACCCAGACAGTGCCTTCACAATTGAAGCGCAGGATGCCATTCCACTTGTAATCCCAGCGATCCTTGGAGATCTTGATGACGTTCTCACGATCGTCGAACTTGAGGTGCCATTCATCGACCTTACAACGGCGATATTCACCCATACCGGTCTTTACACGATCAGCCCAGAGCTCGTTGACATCAGTGCTAGGTATGACCAGCTCACCAATGGTTCCTTTGCGAGCACCCTTGGTGATTTCGATGAAGACCCGACCACCACCATCTAGGTGTTTGCGGAGGGCGCCCATACGTGCCACCAGGTCACTATCATAACCCGAATGAGCGTAGGGGAATAAAATGCGGGGAGCCTGGCCCTCGCAGTTAGTGCCATAGAGTTTCACTGTTATTCCTCCCCATCCAAGTCACTACGCGCCATATAGAGAACCGTCGCTATACCGATCATGTATAGCACCGCTGATGACAAGAAGATCACCAGCAGCACATGATCCTTGGTTGTCACGCGGGTTCCCCTAGAACCTCTTCGATCTTCGCGAGCCGGTTCTTGAGCGCCTCGTAATCCGTTCGCGTCGGCTTCCAGTTGCCATCTTGAAGTTTGCGACGGGCGAAGAATGCGCCATCGGCAGCGAGAATCTGAGCATCGGAGACCGGATGCTTGGTGATCAGTTGAACGACCAGTTCACGCACCTGTGCCATCGTGCGAAGCTTCAGAGTCTTACCGAGCCATGCCTTCGCCTTGGTAACAGCGGCATCCCAGGCCTTATTCTGCTCGTCAAGCTCTTCCTCGTAAGGTAGCTTTGCGGGGAAGCCGACCTTATCCCTGGAGATGATGAAGTTATCAGCGGAATGCCGCATGGCAATCACGCGCACGGCATGGTGGGTATTCTCCTCGAGCATCTGAGCTTCGCGCCGCCCACCCGAATTGATATACCAGCCCAGCCATTCCATAAAGCCCTCGGGGCTATTCTGGATCTCATGGAACTGGTCATGCGAAACGCTGATGAGTGAATGAAAACCCATTAGATCATCTCCTTCCGACCCTGACCACGCAGGATAGCAAGAGCAACCTTGGCTCGCTCCTGTGCTTCATTGTGACGATACATGGCTCGATCATCCCTGATATGGAAGGCGTCAATGCCCGAAACCTCGCAGGCGATGATGGCGAGCTGGTCGATCTTGGCCTGCCAATCGGTGTTGTCTTCCATTACCAGACACTCACCAGGTAACCGATGGCCACGCCACTCGACACACAAAGGAAGCCAAGAACGAGGCTCCGCTCATAACTCAGGCTCTCGTTGGCCTTGAGGCTGTAGGAAGCCAGGATGATAAGAACCACCCAAACCAGGAATCCAATAACGCCGCCAGTGATCATATACCCTCCCCTTAGATTTCGTAACTCGTACGAGCATTCTCGGCATTCGCCTGCTCGAGATCGAACTTGTAATTACGCCACGCGAAGGTGTAAAGATCCATCGACTTACGGGTCGCACCGTAGCGAGGCTGAACCGTGATGCGCTTCTCCGTGATCTTCTCGATCTTGCCCAGGTAGCGCAGGTTGTAGGAGTCATACTCCACGATGTCGCCGACCTTGAACGTGATGTCGACGACCTTGCCGCAATAGAAGCCCGTGAGGTGAATGCTATCCTTGGTGATCTCCGCGAACATGCCGCTGGATTCGCCACCGTAGGTCTGACCACGCTGGTGCCGAACCTTGCTGCGGATCTCGATGCGTTTGGTTTCGGGCTCGATAATGCCAGCGACGATGCGCGCATGTTCAAGCGCGGTGACGATTGCCCGGCTTTCCGGAGTGCCGAGGCCGTAGGACTTGGCCATATCCATCAGGGCGTTAGTCATCGTCTCGATCTGCTGGGTCATTGCCACCTCCTTGGTTTCCAATAACTTGGTGATAACACCACTATAGGTATCGTCAACCAGATTTAGACAATCTCACCAAGACTTTTGGTGGAGATAGTTGGTATCGACCTCTTTGATGCGAGATTCATATTCGGCAATTACCGCTGGCATGCCATGCTTTACCTCGTGACAAAGTTTGCTCCAGGACCACTTGGAAGGGTCGCAGGAGAAATCATCGGTCTTGGTTGCGGTGTAGGGAGGAACGTAGTCATCGTCCTCTCCATTATCGCGCATAGCCCAGGTCGTCATTAGCGGCGCTTTCCGCCGAGCAAGCCCTTCAGCTCGTTCATGAAGACCTGCGGGGCTTCCTTGGGGTTGGTCGCAAGAGCTGCCTTTATCCGACGCTCTGCGGCGTCGCATTCGGCCTGGATCTCGTCCCGATACATCTTGGCGTAGAAGTCCTTATCCTCCTGGGACATTGCTTCTGTGGGAATAGGCTTGCTGCCGACCTCGACGTAGCGGGTGCGCTTACCGTGCGGGATGATCTTGAGGTAGCCGAATGCCGCAGTGGCTTCGATAAGCCGAACCGCGTTGGGATTACCAGTGCCGCTCGTGCCCCAGATCGCCGTAGTGGCTTCGGTCATCGTGAGATACGACTTATTGCGGATCTCCATGTAGTTCGCGACGTGGGCCGCTGTGGAAGCCGCCTTCTGCGCGCCTTTGTTCGTCTCGTTCCAGCTTGCCATATTTCCGATCTCCGCGTTGTCTGCCTATATTCTGGTGATAACACCAGAAACCGTGGCGTCAACCAATTCAATAGAACCAAGTGTGGGGCTTCCACCAATCGATGGAACGGTTGGATTTACTTCACCGCTTTGATGAACCCATGGTCATCGACCAGGCCGCGGTAACCCTCTGCCCTGAGGGCGCGAGCCATTTCGACGGAACTCTTTATGTGCTGATAACGAGGGTTCTCATCGAGGCCGGCGAACTTGAATGCTGTCGCGATATGTTTGGCATCCCACCTGGGGGCCAGGGTATCCGACTTGAGGATGCCTTTGGGTAACTGCGTCGCCATGTTCCGATCTCCTTATTGCCTATAACCCGTGATAACACTGGAGATCCAGACGTCAACCAGAATCAGAACCGCACAAGGAACCACACGTATAGGCCAGTCAGTGCCAACCAGATCAGAATGGTCGCCCATCGGATCATATGGAGAGGCGTGATACCCTTGGGTCGCCTCGCTGTTCCAGGAATGGTCGCAATGAACGATAGAAAGGCAACAAGACACAGGGGAAGCCACAGGAGGATTCCAGCCATTACCTTGACAACAATCATCACGTTCTCCTTTTGGGCGAACTAGCCGTTAATAGTGGCGATCCAGCGATCCTCGTCGAAGCCCTCGGCACCCCAACCGAAATTATCACGATCCGCTGTATCCATATCGCGATAGGCCTTCAGGGCTTCCGAGAGATTGTCCATTTCTGCGAAGGTGGCTATGGCCGCATAATCGCTCGCAATACTGCGATAGAACCCGACCATTTCGGCGAGTTCCTCCTCGGAATCGATGCAGACATCACCAACCTTGGCCGTTTCGGCTTGTTTGATTCGGCAGGCTTCACTGAAGCGAGCAAAGCGCGCCACGTCTTCGACCTTGTAGGGTTCGGGTGAAGGTGGAGCAACCTGGATTACGATACCGAAGAACCGTTCATAGCGGCTGAGCAACCTGGCTTGTTTGGGTAGAGCCTTGGCATTGTCGGGGAGGTTTCCCCTATTGAGCAACCGCTCCAATGTATTCTCCAGAGCCTGCTGGAGAGTTTGAGGGTTACCAAGGCCTCCATGTTTCAGAGTATCGAGCAGCTTCTCGGCGCTCTCTCGGTCGATCATCGTCATCGGTGCTTCCTTCAGCCCAGGAAGACCAAAAGGCCGGCCAGGTAGATCACCATACCACCGATGACGCCGAAACCAGCGACCAAGGCGTTGGAAGCAATCAGCTGAAACGGGTTGGTAATCATTCGACTGCGAGCCAGTTGAGCATTGGCCGCACCGCTGAAATGGAAGCGCGAAAACCGATTGAGCTCCTGGCGCCGCTGAATCAGCGATAGAGTCAGGGTGGCTATCACAAAGAGAATGAACCAATACATGTCACGTCTCCTTCTTGAGTTTGACTCCAATCAGCGTAACATCAAAGCCAGAAGGGTCAACCAGAATTATGGGGAGAGTGTTGCCACCCTCCCCGTGTGTCTTTTCCCTAGCTTCACGGCGTATTCCGTCTTGAGCGCCTTGATCCGGTCCGTGTTTACCTCATGGTCGGAGTGAAATGTCCCCTCGACGGCCCCTTCCTTCGGCAGCTAGGGCTATCCAAGTCCATGACACCTAGACTCGCAAGGAGTAATGACCCGGAGGCACCCAACGCGGATCATATTATGGCCTAGAACCTCGACGTCAAGCGTAAAGGCTAAGGGGTAGTCTATCAATGATTTCAGCATCTTCCTTGCGAAACATCGCTTGGAATTTGCCCTTGCGAACCTTAGGCGCGGGCACCTTATAGACCGACACCCGGAGGCCATGATCATCCCATCCCTCTGCCTTATCTTTGGCTAGTTCATCGAGCATGAACTGAAAACCCTCATGGGGAAACCAGTCAAGCATCTGCTCTTCATCCTGGAAGCCGCAGACGTATTGGGTGCGGCCCTTGTAATGCCAGTCGGCCTTCTTCTTTGACCAACCCTTACCAGGCCCCTCCCACCATGCCGCAAGGCCTTCATCATTCTCCGGGCTAGGATGGATAGGGGATTCATCCGACTTATCAATGATAGCCGACCTACAGGCGAGAAAGCCGAGTGAGCCCTTGTAGACTCCATCGCCGTTATCGTATTCCAACCGATAAACCAGCATACCGACCTCCTTTCACCAGACTGGTCTAGCAGAACTGGTCTAGCCGTCAACCAGTTTTAGAGCCAACCCTTCTGGGCCAGAGCCGCTTGAACCTCTTCCTTGCTGGAGTCACGCAAGTCGCTCAAGAGGATCTCCATGGGCGACATGGGGCGAATGCGCGTCTTCATGATATAGCGGTAATCAGGCCCGCTTTTACACCATGTCTCGACGGTCTTGGCACTGTGGTCATAGGCAATCCAGTGGCTGGCGTTGTGCCAATCCACTGGTCCCGGTATATCCGTGCCGTCAGTTGGAATCATCACGACCGGCATCGTAGCCGGCCTTAAACGCGGCTTCGAGAGCTTCCTTGATCTGCCACACCGATAGTTCGTGGAAGTCGAGTGAATCGCTCTTGCGGGTCTCCAGGGTGTCGAGGTTCAACACCCGGCGAGCAATGCTTGTGAGGATATAGCCCATCAGAAGGGCACCTTATCGCAATTGGCAAGCGGCGCGCTGAAGGGTTCGCCGTCATCACCCAGGCCGTAAACCATGCCATCCTCGATAGCCTCGACGACTACCGTTTCGGTGACGCCCTTGGCGTATTCCATGAGCACCATATCGCCCGCGTGAATGTCCGGGCTGGCAATGCGCTCCTCGACCACTGCGTCGATTGCCTCGTTGATCTGCTCGCGCTCGATCGGGCCAGAGGCAACAATGTAGCCGCCGTCAGGCAGACCCTTGAGGTCTGAGGGGTCCATCTCTGACAACTTGATGTCGACGACCTTGACACCCATCTCCTTGGCAATTTCCTGGATCGAGATAGCCTTACTCTCACCGCGACCCGACTTACCGTAGAGGTCACCCTTCCGCTTCGTGCGCGAGAAGAGACGGTCGAACTTACGAACGCCCATATTCCAGATTCGGTTCTTCGCCATTCTCGGTCTCCTTTGCTGTCTACCCCACCAGTTCTACATAAAACTGGTGGGGCGTCAACCGATTAGAAAATCGCGTTCCAATCACGGGCGAGGTCGGCGTAAAAGGCGCGTTCCTCGTCCTCCATGAGGTTGGCAGTCGGGCTGGTCGAGCGCTGAACCACCGCACCCTTCTGAAGGGCCATCCGGAGAACGCTCTCCTTAATGAACTCAACGACACCATCCTCGTCCTGGGGCTGGCCCTCGGTGAGGGTGCCGTTTTGGTTCATCTCTTCCCAGGTCTTGATCGAATTGAGGTAATGCTGGGCGACAGCCGACTGAGCGGTTGCGCTCATAACGGCATACGACCAATGGAATGCATGAACGGGGTTCTGCGCCAGGCGCTCCTGAAAGGTGGCCATTGCCTTCGCCTGCCGCGAAACGACCGTCTGAAGGTGCGATTTGAGGTTTGCCAAAGTGGGCATCAGTTATCTCCTTGTTGCTTCCGATTCACCAGACCTAGCAGGTTCTGGTGAATCGTCAACCAGAAAAATGGGCGGAAGTTGCCCTCCGCCCAAGCGACCTATGAACTGGTGGGACTCACATCGACCAGTAGGCCTCGGAATCCACCCTGCAGCAATGCGGCGTATCCTTGGCCTGGATCACCGGCTCGCCGGTCATCAGGTTGAAAACAACCTCGGAACCCTCCGGAGCAACTGGAAGCCGCTTGATGGTCTTGATGAATGCTTGGGCGGCCTTCGCGGTCTGGAATGCCGCCGAGCGGCGATTCTTGGGTGCGTAAAAGCCTTCCGCTACCCGGATGGAAACCTGATAGCCATCCGACGCAATATCCAGCTTGCCAACGCGCTTATCCTGGGCCAGTTTAGTAAGAACCTTGCCGATCTTCATTTCCGATCTCCTCATTGCGTTTCCGATAACTGGTGATAACACGGCCACCAGTTCTGTCAACCAGGTTATTGGCCCACCATCCAAATCATTGCGACGAGGAGAAGGAGAACGCAGGCAAGCCCGACAATCCCCTGAAAGTTCATTCCACGTCCCATAGTGCAATCCTAACAAACTCTGGATGATCGTCAACCAGTTAAAAGCGTCGACTTACTCCAAATACCAATTCAACATCTGGCGTATTGCGATTGATTCCTAGGTTACTCGATAGGTCGAACTCAAGGTTCTCCCCTATCGTATAAGTCAAACCCATATCCACACTGGCCTGATCTACATGCGATTGCCTTTGTGCCATGAACTCCAGATTGGCGCCAAGCGGTCCCTTCACAGTTTGGTTCACACCAATGAACGTGCCAACCAAGCGTGGTGATGATAGAATGCTATATGGTGTCAGGTAGAATTGCGTATTGGGGTTCACGTCCCAGGTGGCACTCATAGCTATACCTGCTCCTATGTGACCCTGTGTGAGCTTCTTTGAACCGACTGGCAAGGTGATCATAGGCTGGATAGCTAGACTGATCGGGCCAGTAGCCAGACGGTGTCTGAGGGTGAGCTTGAGATCGGAATGACCTACACCCCAGGCCTTATGAACCCAGGGTGATATACCAAGCTGAATTTCAGTGGTGTCATTGAGGCCAAGGCGAACCACCGTATCACCGAGGAGCAAAGTATGGCTGGAATCACTGACCCAATCAGCGAGGCTCATTTCTAGTTCAAGGTGACCCGCATCAAGAGTGCAGGCCTGAATGGCACCACGATCGGGACAGATAGGTTTGAGCTCCTGGGCTTGAACCGCAGGAGTCGCAATTAGAGCCAATAGGCCGATCAGTAATTGAAGAAGGCTTTTGCCTTTTCCCATCCCCAAGCGAGACCCCATCCTGCCAATCCGAGCAAGATGAAGATGCCACCCAAGTAGGCTAGCCAGAGAATCACCTTCGCCACCAAGATGATGGTGCCAAGGATCAAGACTACCAGCGCGACGCCTAGGAAGCACATGACGCATAAAGCGGCAAATAGAGCTAGCAGGCCCACAATAGCGTTCATAATTGACTCCGGATAACCCCACACCTTGTAGAGCTCTATGGATTTATCATTTACCAGGGTATGACCCTTGACGTCAAATAGAGACAGAAAGGGCGGAGACTATGCTCCGCCCTTGCCGCCGAAAAGTGATTACGCGGAAACGCTGGCCGCCACGTTATCGTTGCCGGCCGGGCTGACCGTGAACCAGCCATACTTGCCGGGGACCAGCGCGACCTTGGTGCCGACCTCGAGGGGCGCCGCGAACTCGCTGGGGAGGCCGAGCCGACGACCGTTGCCCTTGACGTAAAGGTCACGCACGACCTCGGTCTTCGGCAGATTCACGAGCGAGGTGCGATTCGAGAACCGAACCTGCACCGAGCCGTCGATAACGCGAACGCGCGCCTTGGTGTTCTCGCCGATAAGAGCAGCGGTGGTCGCCGCGTTGATGTTCACATTCTTGTACATTCCGATCTCCTTCTTGCTGGGGCACCATTGCCCTACCAGTTCATCACTATAGCCAACCAGGTTATCGTCAACCACTTTCTTGCCTGTTTGGTGAATCTTTTCAGGCCACCATCCCGTAAGCTTCACGATCCTCACGAGCATCCTGGGTCATCATCTTGCCCAGGGCGTGTAGGTAACCGAAACGTGCCGCCTGGCGCCATGCTTCCTTCTCGTTACCACGAGCAAAGAGCTTGACCGCCTCGCTGATCGGCAGATCGCCATCTTCCTCATCAAGGCCATTGCCGTTGAATACTGCGAAGAAATCCGAATCAACGGGTTCACAGACCGTGACCAGGATCTCACCACCGCAGGAGATCTGGAGCATATTCTCACAATCGAAGGTCTGGGTGGTCAGCGCATAATTGCGACGCGCGATATCAAGGTCGGTTTGGCTCACCATCGTTCTCCTACCAGGTGTTTGATATTGGCCAGTTAGCTTCTAGGATTTGCGAGTCAACACCTATTTGTCGAGTTGCTGGATAATTCCATCCATCTCCTCGATGCGAGCTTTCAGGGTATTGAGGAGCTCAGCATTGCGGCGATCAACTTCCTCACGATCGAGGCCGACTGCTGGCTTTTGAACTTGGATGGCAGTCTGCGCCTCGGAGAGCTGTGCCACAAATTCATCGCGCAGACTGGTCGCCATCTTCCTGTTGAGCTTGTGGCGGTTATCCCACCAGAGCTTTACTGGAACCTTGCTCACGCGGCCTTGGCCCCCATGTGAGCCCATTCGATATATTGGTCATAAACCCGTTCGGCCAGGTTGCGAACCGCCTGCTGCGGAGAGTGGGGCTTGCCTTCGAAGCCCAGCATATCCATGACGAACTGCTTCTGACAGGCTTCCAGCAGGGCCACGAAATCGCTGTTGGTTCGCGCCGTTTTGTCGCCGTAAATGGCCTTCGCGTTATCGTTGGCATCACCAGCGATGAGGATCGTCAGGCACTTGCCAAGCGGCCCAAGGCCACGAAACTCATGGCCAGAGATGAGGGCGTTGACCACCACTTCTTGGGCTTTCAGAATGCTGTCTTCGAGGTTCATATCCGATCTCCTTGTTTTCTGATCCACCAGACTTAGCAAGGTCTGGTCAGGTGTCAACCAGATTACCGACGACGCCAATCGAGCGCTTGGCGATGTTTGAGGATAAGGTTCCGAACCTCCTCGCGATCCTTTCGGTCTTTGATCATTTGGAAGAGGTATGGATTGGTCTTCTTGTGATTCAGGATCGCCTTTGCTGATTCCAACTCTGGATCACGATAATCGTAGGTTTCAAGAGTCAGGTATTCATCAGCCCAATCGGTCATACCTTCCAAGTTTTGAAGGGCGGCCTGCTCAACCTGTTTCTCGTATTCATAGGTGACATTGGCGCCCCATGCGTCGAAGAAGTGGGCCAACATCCTATCGTAATGTGATTCACCCTTGGATGAAACAACCCAAGACCGACCAGCGAGTCGCCTCTCAGCTATGAATTGCGAAACTTCATCGCGTGTATCAAATCCCCAAATACGTTGGCCGCGATGATACCAATTGGCCTCTCCACAAAGCCACTTGGGTTTGTGCTTAACCTGTTTGACCTTTACCTCGACCGAATTGCTGACAGGTGCCTGGAGGCTATTCTCCACGATGTCATCTCTCTGATCGGCAATCTGAACCTTCGGTTGATAATCGGGGGCAATCCACC
>Ga0164242_10000065_pt1 | contig 121945 bp, 121 predicted proteins | sample OricomgcompostMG_FD_108783 | JGI IMG/M metagenome (GOLD analysis project Ga0164242, IMG submission 108783) | Miracle-Growth compost microbial communities from Emeryville, California, USA - Original compost - Miracle growth compost (MG) ...
CGGCCTGCGCAAGCGCCGAGGTGCCCAAAGCGAACGGCGCGAAAGCCATGCCGCGCAAAAAACGTCTTCGAGATCGCCAGACAGGCTCCGGCGTGATGTCTGACAAACGCAAACCGATATCTCCAACGCGACGCATGGCGCACCTCTACTTTTTTGCACTATTTCATTCGGGCACGGTGCATAATCCATAGCCAATCCGCCGCAATCCCTTTGATAGCTTTGCCGAACCGGGGGATTCGTATACTTCGCGCCGTGCGCAGTCAGCTTATCCCCCGCCCGCCGATCTTGACTAAACGGCGTTTTACTTAGGCAGCAGCACCTTGTCCACGACGTCGATAACGCCATTTTTTTGCAGGACATCGTAGATACTGATATCGGCTACTCCCCCGGAACTATCCTTCACCTGGATATTTTGCGGGCCATTCATCATGAAGGTGAGCATCCCGCCTTCGGCCGTTTTGAGTTGGGCCTTTCCACCACCCTTATGTATCAGTTTTTCGAGGTCATGCTTCGTATAACGTCCGGGGACCACGTGATAAGTCAGAACTTTAACAAGTTGTTTCTTGTTTTCCGGTTTGAGCAAATTCTGAACCGTGCCGGCTGGCAGTTCATCGAAAGCAGCGTTGGTCGGGGCGAATACCGTGAACGGGCCCTTGCCCTCCAATGTAGACACAAGGCCAGCCGCCTTGACTGCGGCGACCAGTGTCGTGTGATCCTTCGAGTTCACCGCGTTCTGCACGATATTTTTCGCGGGGAACATCGCCGCACCACCGACATCGACCGTTGCGGCACTGGCAGTGCCGGCGACCAGCGCGGCGGCAAGGGTTACTGTCCAAAGAGTGGCTTTCATGGTATTTCCTTTTAAGTAAGGTGATTTTTGAGTACTACAACCATGTATACGGATGAAGGCCTGGTTTGGATGCACCATGGAAAAATTCATTTTTCGACAAACAGATGTCGTATAACGAGCACTATGCACAGTTGCTGTCTGGTTTATAAAAAGCAGAATCCTGATCTATAACAAACTGCGTACTGGCCAGGACATGACACACATGGCAGAAAAGCATGGTATCTCACCAAGCACTGTCAGCCGCATCGCACATACCGAAAACGGCCTGCACGATCTGTGGCGGCAGGCACGCGAGACCAAACGTCAGCACGCAGCAAGACGCATATGGTTCAAGACCATTGCTACCCACCCGAATGCGATCCTGGACGAGCTACGCACCATGGCACCTGCCAGCTACACCTGGCTATACCGAAACGACGGGCAGTGGTTGCAGGCGAGCCTTGCTGGCGTACCCGCATATAAAGGTGCGACACGTGAGCGAGTGAATTGGCAGGAACGTGATGAACAACTCTCTCTGTTGGTACAAGCGGCCATCGACGCCCTGTCGACCACACAGTTACCGGGAAAGCCGATCACGCTGCAGCAGATCTATCACGCTGTCCCGACACTCAAAAAGTATCTGGGGAAACGGGACCGATTACCTCGCACTCGGCGCATCATCCAAGCAGCCCACCATGGCGAGGTCAGCACATCCCACAACACGACACCCTAATAGCCATGATTTTTGCAAAACCCTTTCCAGATGAATTAGCGTCATACCATCTCAAACGTATCTGGGCCATCAACGACTATAAAAAAAACGGCTTGCACTCTCAGGCCGAAACACTCGCTCGGGCAACACGCAACCAGCACGGTGCCGCCGAACAACCCTGGACGCGTGCTCACTCGCACGAAATTCTTGCACACCTGTCGGCAATGACCGCTGCAGACTACCGCGCCCGGCATACTCTACTTGCGCTCAGTGGCCATTGGGATACCGTCCATTCACTCATGCCAGTAAAAGAGACCAAAGTGCCTGTCTACTCCCTCGCCGCGTTCTACAGCAACAGCGAGGCGGCAAGCTCACCGTACCGGTTTTGTCAGCAATGTAGCCATGAAGATGTGCGCCGCTACGACATGGTTTACCTGCACAGGTTGCACCATCTACCCGGCGTGGATATCTGCCCATTGCACCACACCGCGCTGCAATACGCGTGCCCAAAGTCACTCAGTACAGCAACTCATAAGGTCGAATACGTACACGCTCGCCTGATTGAGGCGCAGCAGCACCCCATCATTGAACGCTACCGCACTCTGGTATGCCGTGCGCTGGAAAACAGTCATCAACTCCAATACGACCATGCGGGCGAAAAGCTTTTGGAGCGCGCACACAACATGGGGCTATGTCGGAGGCAACTGGCACACAGCGGCACCTATTACCACCTCGAGCACGAACTGCCCCAGTTCATTTACGCCAATCTTCCCAAAGCATGGCTAAATCACCACTTTGCACCTGACCACATACAGTACAGTGCCCCTATCCGACCCATACCCGACCAGTGGCATTACCACCAACACCTGGCGCAGCTTAAATTCCCCGAAAACTGTGCCCCCGCGTATCTTCTGCTGACATTGGCAGCGCTGTTCGAGTCGGCAGACGACGTGTGCGCCTTTCTATTCAAATAGCCGCGCCCCGGGCTTAGACTTCAAACTCTAACATCGGTAGACGTTCCAGCTATTCTGACAGGCAGGGACATCCGCTCAGCTCGATTCAAACCAAAAATTGAAAATTACAAGAAATTAGGAAATCATTCGCATAGAATAATCATAAATTAGCCGAAATTAACCGATTTTAAAAATCGACAAACTTTATTCCATTCGACAGACTTTATTTCTTGTTTTCAGGACGAGCCTGCCGGGTAACCCCCCTACTCCACCGTCACGCTCTTTGCCAGGTTCCTGGGCTTGTCCACATCCGTGCCCCGCGCGCACGCGGTGTGATACGCCAGCAATTGCAGCGGAATCGTATGCAATATGGGAGACAGCTTCCCGTAATGCTCGGGCATGCGAATCACGTGGATGCCTTCGCTGCTGCCGATGCGGGTGTCGGCATCGGCGAACACATACAATTCGCCGCCGCGCGCGTGCACTTCCTGCATGTTGGACTTCAGTTTTTCCAGCAGTTGGTCGCGCGGGGCGATGGTCACGACCGGGATCTGGTCGGTGACCAGGGCCAGGGGGCCGTGTTTCAGTTCGCCGGCCGGATAGGCCTCGGCGTGGATATAGCTGATTTCCTTCAGTTTCAGCGCGCCTTCCAGGGCGATGGGGTAATGCATGCCGCGCCCCAGAAACAAGGCGTTTTCCTTGCTGGCGAAACGGTCGGCCCAGGCCATGATCTGGGGTTCCAGCGCCAGCACGGCGGCAATGGCCACCGGCAGGTGGCGCAGGGCTTTCAGGTGTTCGGCTTCCTGCTCGTCATTCAGGCAGCCCTTGACTTGCGCCAGGGCCAGGGTCAGCAGGAACAAGGCGGTCAATTGCGTGGTGAACGCCTTGGTCGATGCCACGCCGATTTCGACGCCGGCCCGCGTGATGTAGGCCAGCTTGCATTCGCGCACCATGGCGCTGGTGGACACGTTGCAGATGGTCAGGGTGTGGGTCATGCCCAGGTTGCGGGCGTGCTTCAGGGCGGCCAGGGTATCGGCGGTTTCCCCCGATTGGGAAATGGTCACGACCAGGCTGCGCGGGTTGGGCACGCTGTCGCGGTAGCGGTATTCGCTGGCGATCTCGACGTTCACCGGGATTTTGGCGATGGATTCTATCCAATAGCGCGCCGTCAGCCCGGCGTAGTAGCTGGTGCCGCAGGCCAGGATCAGCACGCTGTCTATGTCCTTGAACACTTTATAGGCGGCATCGCCGAACAGCTCGGGCGTCACGCTCTGGATGTCCTGCAGGGTGTCGCCCACGGCGCGCGGCTGCTCGAAGATTTCCTTCTGCATGTAGTGGCGGTACGGACCAAGCTCGGCGGCGCCGGTATGCACATGCACGGTATGCACGGCGCGCTCGACCGGGCGTCCGTCGCCGTCGACGATCCAGACGCGCGATAGCTGCAGGTCGACCACGTCGCCGTCTTCCAGGTACACGATCTGGTCGGTGGTGCCGGCCAGGGCCAGGGCGTCGGAGGCCAGGAAGTTCTCGCCATCGCCGCGCCCCACGACCAGGGGCGAGCCATGGCGCGCCCCGACCACGCGATGCGGCTCGTCGCGGCAGAAAACGGCGATGGCATAGGCGCCCTGCAGCCGGCGCGATGCCTGCTGCACGGCCTGGAACAAGTCGTCGACGTACAGGTGGTCGATCAGGTGCGCAATGACCTCGGTGTCGGTCTGGCTTTCGAACACGTACCCGGCTTCCTGCAATTCCGCCCGCAGTTCGTCGTGGTTTTCGATGATGCCGTTATGCACCAGGGCGATGCGCGGTTCGCCATTGCCGCGCCCGGAAAAATGGGGGTGGGCGTTGTGCGTGGCCGGCGCGCCGTGCGTGGCCCAGCGCGTGTGGGCGATGCCGGTGAACCCCTGCAGGTGGTCGTGGCGGATCTGGGCGTCCAGTTCGGCTACGCGCTGCGTGCTGCGCGCGCGCCGCAGCACGCCGTCGGTATGCACCGCTACGCCGCAGGAATCGTATCCTCGGTATTCAAGGCGTTTCAGCCCTTCCAGCAAGACGGGAATAATGTCGCGTTGCGCCACGGCGCCAACAATGCCACACATGGATAAGCTCCAAGTAACGTGAAAACATGCATATTGTGCTGAATTTAGAATGAAATAAGATTTCTGAATTGTTTTAGTTATTGATTTTTATTTCTGTGGTATTGTATTATGAAATTTAATTTCATAATTACGTGAATGAATTATCAAAATCATGATGAACAAAAACCAGCCCGCCGTGGCGCTCGACGATCTGGACCTGCGCATCCTGAACCAGCTGCAGGCCGACTGCGCCGTCACCAACCAGGACCTGGCCCAGCGGGTTCACGCCTCGGCGCCCACGTGCCTGCGCCGGGTGCGCCGGCTGATCGACACGGGCGTCGTCGCCCGACAGGTGGCCATCGTGGACCCTGAAAAGCTGGGCAGCACCTTGACCGCCCTGGTGGAAGTCACGCTGGACGTGCAAACCGAGGAATATTTCCAGCAGTTCGAAGCCGCGGTCGCCGGCGAAGACGCCGTACTGCAATGCTACCGGGTGTCGCCCGGGCCCGACTTCCTGATCCTGGCGCAGGTATCCGACATGCCCGCCTACCACGCCATGGCGCACAGGGTGTTCACGTCGCAAAAGAACGTGCGCAACGTGCGCACGTTCTTTTCCATCCACCGCAGCAAGTTCGAAACCCGCCTGCCGTTGCCCGCGGCCGGCTGACGCCGGGCCCAGCCGCCAGGGCCTGCTCGCGCCCAAAAGAGCGCCGCATGGCCTCAAAAAGCCCGCCACTAGGCCCCGCGCAGGGAATCGCCGCGCCCCACCGCGTAGTACAGCAGCCCGGCTTTCTGCACGTCCCTGGGGTCGTACAGATTGCGGCCGTCGACGATGACGGGAAACCGCAGTTGCGCTTTCAGCCACTGGAAATCGACCGTGCGAAACGCGCGCCATTCGGTGCAGATGACCAGGGCATCGGCGCCATCCACCGCCTGGTCGCGCTGCTCGCAAAGCACCAGCCCGTCGCGCTTGCCGTACAGGCGCCGCATCTCGTCGGCCGCCTCGGGGTCGTAGGCCTGCACCCGGGCGCCTTGCGCCCACAGTCCCTCGATCAGGACGCGGCTGGGCGCGTCACGCATATCGTCAGTATTGGGTTTGAACGCCAGCCCCCACACGGCAATGGTCTTGCCTTGCAGGTCGCCCTGGAACGCGGCGCTTAGCTTCTGCAGCAAGGTCTGCTTCTGGCGCAGGTTCACGTCTTCCACCACGCGCAGCAGTTCGGCCCGGTAGCCCACGCTCTGCGCGCTGTTGGCCAGGGCCTGCACGTCCTTGGTGAAGCACGAGCCGCCATAGCCGCAACCCGGGTAGATGAAATGAAAGCCGATGCGCGGGTCCGACCCTATGCCCTGGCGCACCTGTTCGATGTCGGCGCCCAGCCGCTCGGCCAGGTTCGCCATTTCGTTCATGAAGCTGATCTTGGTGGCCAGCATGGCGTTGGCCGCGTACTTGGTCAGCTCGGCGGCGCGCACGTCCATGAACATGAACTTGTCGTGATTCCGGTTGTACGGGGCATAGCATTCGATCATCAGCGCCTTGACGCGTTCGGAATCGGTGCCCACGACGATGCGGGCGCCGCGCGTGAAGTCGTCGATGCCGGCGCCTTCCTTCAGGAATTCCGGATTGGAACACACGTCGAAATCGATGCTCTGGCCGCGCCGGGCGACGGCCTGGGCCACGACCTCCCGGACCTTGTCGGCGGTGCCCACCGGCACGGTGGACTTGTCGATCACGACTTTGTAGGCGTCCATGTGCGCGCCTATCGTTTCGGCGACCGCCAGAACGTGCTTCAGGTCGGCCGAACCGTCTTCATCGGGCGGCGTGCCCACGGCGATGAACTGCAGGATGCCGAACGCCACCGCCTGGGCGGCATCGGTGGTGAACCGCAGTCGGCCATTGGCCAGGTTCTGCCGGATCAGGCCTTCCAGCCCGGGTTCGAAAATGGGCACGACCCCCTGGCGCAAGCCGTCGATCTTCTTCTGGTCGACGTCCACGCACATGACCTCGTGCCCGCCATCGGCAAGGCACGCGCCGGTGACCAGGCCCACATAACCGCTGCCAAAAACCGTGATCTTCAATGTTTTCCCTCTGGATTCAAGAAAATGATAATACCCGCAGCAGCCGCTGGAAATGGTCGAGATAGCGGCGGCCCATCTCCACCACGTCGTGCTCGCGGCGCACGTAATCGTAGGCGCGCGCCACGACGGCGTCGCGAAAACCGGCATCGTCCAGCATGCGCCGCATGCCCGATGCCAGGGCGTCGTAGTCGCCCGTGCGGCACAGCACGCCCCTATCGTCGGCCAGGCTTTCCTTCAGGCCGCCGGCATCGGTCGACACCACGGGTACGCGCTGCAGGAAAGCGTCCAGCACGCTGCTGCCCAACGCTTCTTCGACCGAACTCATGGCGAACACGTCCATGGCGCTGTAAAGGCTTTCCACGTCGTCCTGGAATCCCGCGAACAGGTATCTGTCCCGCAGGCCCAGCTCGTCGACCAGCGCCTGCGCGGCCTGCTGGGCGTTGCCGCCGCCGCCCAGGTGCACGAAGACGAAATCGTCGCGTTCCCGCGCCAGCCTGTGCACGGCGCGAATCATCGTCAGCGGATCCTTGTCGCCTATCAGCGCCGCCGACGTGCCGATGACGCGCTTGCCGCGCAGCCCGAACTCGTCCAGGAACCGCGCCACGCGCGCCGGATCGATCACCGCGGGCTCGATGGCGCTGCGGATGATGACCGGGTCCAGGCCCAGCCGCCTGGGCTCGGCGGCGGCCGATTCGCTGATGGCCACGAACAGGTCGACGCGCCGCCATTTGAACCGGGTCCGGGCGTCGTGTCCGACGCGGAAATCGGTCCGGCGCGAAAACACGACCGGGCGGCGATGGCGCCAGCGCGTCAGCGCGGCCCAGGTAATGGTGTTGGCGGTTTGCGCATGGATGACGTCGTACCCGCCGCCGGCCGCCAGCAAGTAGGCGATCTGGCCCGCCGGGCCGTCTTTTTCCACGACCTCGAAACCTTCGGCCCGGGCGACCTGGGCCAGCCTGCCGGCGCGGCGCGCCAGCAGCGCTACGTCGTGGCCCGCTTCGCGGAACTGCCGCATGCAGTACATGGTCTGGCGTTCGCCGCCGCGCCAGCCGCGCTCGAAATTCAGCTGCAGGATGCGCATGGGCGGACGGGGCTATGGGTGATCGTCATGGCTGCTTCTTGGTCGGGCGCTTCCAGCCCGGAACCGATTTTTGCGCCGCGCGCGACAGGGTCAACTGGTTTTCCGGCGCGTCGCGGGTCAGCGTCGTGCCCGCGCCCAGCGTCGCCCCCTTGCCCACCGTGACCGGCGCCACCAGTTGCGTGTCCGAACCGATGAACGCGTCGTCTTCGATGATGGTGCGGTGTTTATTGACGCCGTCGTAATTGCAGGTGATGGTGCCCGCGCCGATGTTCACGCGTTCACCCACGGTGGCGTCCCCGATGTAGGCAAGATGGTTGGCCTTGGAACCGCGGCCCAGCACGCTTTTCTTGATCTCGACGAAATTGCCCACGTGCGCCTGCGGCCCGATGTCGGCGCCGGGGCGCAGGCGCGCATACGGGCCTATGCGCGCCTCGTCGGCGACGACGGCATCCTGCACATGGGTATACGCGTCGATCTGCGTGCCCGCGCCCACCGAGGCGTTCTTCAGCACGCAGAACGGACCTATGCGCACGCCGTCGGCCAGGGCGACGTCGCCCTCGATCACGCAGCCCACGTCGATGAATACATCGCGCCCGCACGTCAGCGTGCCGCGCACGTCCAGCCTCGCCGGGTCGGCCAGGGTCACGCCCTGGTCCAGCAGGCGCCGCGCCTGCTCGCCCTGCCAGACCCGCTCGACCTGGGCCTGCTGCGCGCGGCTGTTCACGCCCATCGTTTCCCAGTCGGCGCCGGGCTGGGCGGAATTGACCGCCACGCCGTCGGCCGCCGCCAGGCCGATCAGGTCGGTCAGATAATATTCGCCCTGGGCGTTGCGATTGTCGATGCGGGGCAAGGCCGTTTTCAGCCAGGCCGTGGGCACGGCCAGGATGCCCGTATTGACCTCGAGAATCGCCAGTTCTTCCGGCGCCGCGTCCTTATGTTCAACGATGCGCCGTATGCGGCCCCCCGCGTCGCGCACGATGCGCCCGTAGCCCGCCGGATCGTCGACCTTCTGCGTCAGCACCGCCATGCCGGCGGCGCGCGCTTCGACCAGGCGCGCCATGGTGTCGGCCTGCACCAGGGGCACGTCGCCATACAGCACCAATGTCACGTCGGCATCGGACCGCCCTTGCAGCAGCCAGGGCGCGGCCAGTTGCACCGCATGCCCGGTGCCCTGCTGGGGTTCCTGCAGGGCGAAGGTCACGCCGGGCTGGTCGGCGAACGCCTGGCGGACCTGGTCCGCGCCGTGCCCCACCACCACCACGATGCGATCCGGATCGAGCCGGCGCGCATTGTCCAGCACATGCGCCAACATGGGCTTGCCCGCGATCGGATGCAATACCTTGGGCAGGCTCGACTGCATGCGTTTGCCCAGCCCCGCCGCCAGGATGACGATATTCAGCATGTATTTTCTTTCCGTGGCCTTTTATGACTTGGACGTGCCGCGCTTGCGCGCCGCAGTCTTGCGCGCCGTCTTGGGTTTGGCCGATTTTACGGCGGCTCCGGATGCGCCCGCGCCGGCCTTGGCCGCTTCGGCGCCCTGCATGCCGGCCATGGTCGCCGCAGCCAGGGTATTGAACTGGCCCTGCAGCATGTCCCACCACGCCTGCGCCGACGCCGGCATGGCCGAGGCTGGGTCGCCATCGCTTGCCGGCTTCGCATCGGGCGCCTGGGGAGCCGCGCCCATGAACGACTTGAACGTGGCGATGGTCGCCCGCTGCACCTCGAGCCCCTGGATGGAACTGGTCAGCATCGACAGATTCATGCGCAGCCAGTTTTCGACCGTGCGCAATTCAGCGATGCGCCGCTCCAGATCTTCCAGCGTGGCGGGCGCGGCCGCACCGGCCTGGCCCGGACCGCCCGAGCCCGCAAACCCCTGCCAGGCCTGGCGCATCATTTCCATGCTGGCCAGCAACGGGTTCTGGGACAGATCGCCGCTTTGGCCCATGCCGGGCAAAACGAAAGGATTGGTATTCTCTGGAGACATGGCGGCTTCCGCAATAATAATAAGGAATATTCGACGCAGTGCTGTAAGCTTAAACTGAACATGATCGTATCGTCTAATCCCGCCGCGCCCGGCCGAAACCGTCCGTCAACCATTTTGCCGCCATGAAGCCTCTGTATACGCTTGCCGAACTGGAATCCGCCATCAACTACTGGCGCGCGCGGTCCCCGTCCACGGGCGACGAACAGTCGCTGTGCCCGCAGGTGGCCGCCCTGGCCGAACCCTACGCGCTGCTGATCTTCAGCGCCAGGCCGCAGATCGACTGGCACGCCCTGGGGGCCGACGCCCAGGCGGCCCTGCGCGAATGGGCCGAGCATACCGGCTCTATATAGTATGTATATGGACGTTGCGCGTCAGGCGGCCAGGCTTTTGTCCAGGCGTCCCTGGATGCCTTCGAGCAGCACCAGCTCGGCCTCGACCGTGAATTCCCGCGCCAGGATCATGGACCAGACCTCTTCCAGGCCGGCGCTGCGTATTTCGCTGACCTCGCCATCCTGGTTCTCCGGCCTGACGCCTTCGGCCAGCACGCACTCGCTGATCAGCACGTCTTCGACCTGGTAGCCCTCGGGCAGGCGCTTGTGCATCCGCAAGATGATGCGCAAGGGGGAATGGCGGCGCAGATCGGCCGCCGTCAGTCCGGCTTCTTCGGCGGATTCGCGCAACAGGGCGGTGTCCAGCGTCTCGCCCGCGCCGGCCAGGCCGCCGACCAGGGTGTCCCATTTGCCCGGGTCGGTCGCCTTGGTCATGGCGCGGCGGGCAATCCACAGCTTCCCGTCCGGCGTCCAGGCATTCAGGTGCACGGCGCGGGTCAGCAGCCCCAGGGCGCGCACGGCGCCGCGCTCGATCGCCGCCAGCCTGCGGCCCTCGCCCACGACGTCCAGCAGTTCGTCGCGCCAGCTGCGCACGCAGCCGGCCTCGTCCAGCGTGCGCGCCACGCGCGCCAGCACGGTGTTCAACGACAGCCGCGGCGAACTGGACGCCGCGATGTGCACGGCTTCGTCTTCGACACGCACCCCGGGCAGCTCGGTCAGGGCCAAGGTGGCATCGGGCGTGATCCAGCCCGCCACCCTGCCCGCCATCGTCAGGGGGCGCGAGCCTTTCGGGGGCAACTGCTGGATGATTCGCAAAAGCGCCTTGCGGCGCTCGTCTATGGCTTCAGGCGACAAACCTGCGGCGGGAAGATTCATGGCGTAATTGTAGTGTAAGCGATGCGGTTTTTCCGTGGCACGCGCCTCATTTGTGAGAACATGTTGCCCAAAGCAAGGCAAGATTATTTCTAGTTCGCTATAATTCCGCAGTCTCCGAGTAATTCGAGCAGGCGTTTGAGACATGGTGTTCCAGGTCTGCCGTCCAATCATTGAGTGTTCTCCGAGTCCGGTTGATCCCATTCCCATGACGATCAAGAACGGCGCTTGGGAAGAAACACACCGTATTTCGAGGTCAGCATGAAGAAGTTGAGAGGGTTACTGGGTACTTGTGCATGGCTATGGATGGCTGTCGCGAGCGCGCAGGTCAAAGACATGCCCGGCGGCCCAAGGGTTAATCAGCTCAACCTCCATCCGGGGGTGACGGTCATCTCGCACGACATAATGTGGCTGAACTGGATGATCATGATCATCTGTACGGTCATCTTCATCGGCGTGTTCGGCACGATGATCTACTCCATCATCATGCACCGCAAGTCCCGTGGCGCCGTTCCCTCGAAATTCCATGAACACACCGGCATAGAAATCACCTGGACGGTCATCCCGTTCCTGATCATCATCGGCATGGCGCTGCCCGCCACCAAGACGGTCGTCGCCATGAAAGACACGTCCAGCCCCGATCTGACCGTGAAAGTGACCGGCTACCAATGGAAATGGGGCTACGACTACCTGGACGGCCCCGCCTCCGGCGTGCATTTCCTGTCCAACCTGAAAACGCCGCAAGCCCAGATCGACGGCAAGGCGCCGAAAGACAATTTCTATCTGCTTGAAGTCGACAAGCCCCTGGTCGTGCCCGTCAACAAGAAAGTACGCATCATCGTGACGGCCGACGACGTGATCCATTCCTGGTCCGTGCCCGACTTCGGCGTCAAGCAGGACGCCATCCCCGGCTTCCTGCGCGACACCTGGTTCCGCGCCCAGAAGACCGGCACCTACCGCGGCCAGTGTTCCGAGCTCTGCGGCAAGAACCACGCGTTCATGCCCATCGTGGTCAAAGTGGTCTCCGATGCGGACTACACTAAGTGGGCCACGGCACAGAAACAAGCCTTGCTGGCCAGCGCCGAAGACCCGAACAAGAAGTGGTCCAAGGAAGACCTGATCGCCCACGGCAAGCAGGTCTTCACCACGAATTGCGTTGCCTGTCACCAGGCCAACGGCAAGGGTATTCCGGGAACCTTCCCCGCCCTGGACGGCGATGCCAAGTACGTGCTGGCGCCCATGAAGGGCCAGATCCTCACCGTTCTGAACGGCCATCCCGGCACGGCCATGCCTGCCTGGCGCAGCCAGTTGAACGATACCCAGATCGCCGCCGTCATTACGTATACCCGCAACGCCTGGGGCAATGCCGGCAAAGGCAAAGATCCCGTGGTTCAGCCTTCCGATGTCAAGGCCTTGCGCTAAGCATCCAAGCGTGTGTAAAACAAATTCGTAGATTTTTTACCGGGGACGGCGCCAGCGCCTCTCTGGTCGAGTAGGAAGGAGTCCATCATGAGCAGCGTTACCATCGACCACGTTCCCCCCAGCGTAGGGCACGACCACGCCCACGAAAAACCGTATGGGTGGCGGCGTTGGCTGTTCGCCACCAATCACAAAGACATCGGGACGATGTACCTCATCTTCTCGTTCTGTATGTTGCTTGAAGGCGGCGTGCTGGCACTGCTGATCCGCACCGAGCTGTTCGAACCCGGCATCCAGTTCTTCCAGCCTGAACTGTTCAACCAGTTCACCTCCATGCACGGACTGATCATGATCTTCGGGGCGATCATGCCCGCGTTCGTGGGCTTCGCCAACTGGATGATCCCCCTGCAGATCGGCGCGTCCGACATGGCCTTCGCCCGCATGAACAACTTCAGCTTCTGGCTGTTGCCGGTAGGCGCCACGCTGATGACGGTATCGTTCTTCGTGCCCGGCGGCGCCCAGGCGGCCGGCTGGACCATGTACGCCCCGCTGTCGCTGCAAATGGGTCCCGGCATGGACTTCGCCATCTTTGCCGTGCACATCCTGGGCGCCTCGTCCATCATGGGCGCCATCAACATCATCGTCACCATCCTGAACCTGCGCGCTCCGGGCATGACGCTGATGAAAATGCCCATGTTCTGCTGGACCTGGCTGGTGACCGCCTACCTGCTGCTGGCCGTCATGCCCGTGCTGGCCGCCTCGGTCACCATGCTGCTGACCGACCGCCACTTCGGCACCACGTTCTTCAACGCCGCCGGCGGCGGCGATCCGGTCCTGTACCAGCACGTGTTCTGGTTCTTCGGCCACCCCGAGGTCTATATCATGATCCTGCCGGCCTTCGGCATGATCTCCGAAGTCATTCCGGTATTCGCCCGCAAGAAACTGTTCGGCTATTCCTCGATGGTCTACGCCGTCTGCGCCATCGCCATTCTGTCGTTCCTGGTCTGGGCGCACCACATGTTCGCCACCGGCATGCCGGTGACCGCGCAGTTGTTCTTCATGTACGCCACCATGCTCATCTCCATCCCCACGGGTGTGAAGGTGTTCAACTGGGTGGCCACCATGTGGCGCGGCTCGATGACCTTCGAAACCCCCATGCTGTTCGCCATTGGCTTCATCTTCGTGTTCACCATCGGCGGCTTCACCGGCCTGGTCCTGGCCCTGGCGCCCGTCGATATCCAGTTGACCGACACGTTCTACGTCGTGGCGCACTTCCACTACGTGCTGGTGGCGGGCTCGCTGTTCGCCATGTTCTCGGCCGCCTACTACTGGCTGCCGAAGTGGTCGGGCCGCATGTACGACGAAAAGCTGGGCAAATGGCATTTCTGGATGACCATGATCTCGTTCAACGTGGCGTTCTTCCCCATGCACTTCCTGGGGCTTGCCGGAATGCCGCGTCGCGTGGCCGACTACCCGGCCCAGTTCACCGATTTCAACCAGATATCCACCATTGGCGCGTTCTGGTTCGGTCTGTCGCAGATTCTTTTCATGTACGTCGTGCTCAAGGCATTTTCGGGCCGCGGTGAAAAAGCGTCCGCCAACCCCTGGGGCGCCGAACAGGGCCTGGAATGGACCGTGCCTTCGCCCGCTCCGTTCCACACGTTCACCACGCCTCCGGAAGTCAACTGACACATGACGCCAAAGCAACGCCGCAACAGCCGCTGCACCGGGATCATCCTGACCATCATCGTCATCGCGATCATGGCCTGGACATTCTGGCGCGGCTATCCCTGACGCGCGCCATCGACATGGATAATGATCCCAAGCAGTCCCCGGGCCGGCAGCGCAGCAGCTTCCTGCAAACGCTCAAGGCGGTATCCTGGGGGTTTCTGGGTGTAAGGAAGAATCAGGACCGGGTCAAGGACGCCGAAAATCTCAGTCCCGGCTACTTGATCATCATCGGTTTGCTGGCGGCGCTGGTTTTCGTCGTAGTATTGGTTGTCATCGCCAATCTGTTTGTGGCGAATCTGACGTAGCTTTTTTGATTTACTAAATTCGTATCAGGAGAACACCATGAGTGCAAGTCACTCGGCTCACGGAACAGAGGCACCCTACTATTACGTGCCCGCCCATTCCAGCCATCCGGTTCGCGCCAGCGTCTCGATGCTTGTCGTGCTGGTCGGCGCGGCGCTCTGGATCAACAGCTTCGAGCCCGGCCCCTGGCTGTTCCTGGTGGGTGTCCTCTCGATGCTGACCGTGTTGTTTTTCTGGTTCCGCGACGCCATCCGCGAATCGGAAGGCGGCATGAACAGCACCAAGGTCGATCACTCGTACCGCTGGAGCATGTCGTGGTTCATTTTCTCCGAGGTCATGTTCTTCTCGGCGTTCTTCGGGTCGCTGTGGTACACCCGCGAAGTCTCCCTGCCGTGGCTGACCAATCTGGAACACCAGACGCTGCTGTGGCCGCACTTCGCCGCCACCTGGCCCAATTTCGGCCCGGCCGGCATCATCGAGCCGTTCAAGGCCGTCGGCCCGTTCTGGCTGCCCACGATCAACACCGCCCTGCTGCTGACTTCAGGCCTGACGCTGACGATCGCCCACCACGCCCTGCGCGCCAACCACCGCAGCAAAACCATCTTCTGGATGATCCTGACGGTCGCCCTGGGCTTCGCCTTCGTCGCCTGCCAGGCCCATGAATACTACGAGTCCTACACCGAACTGAACCTGCGCTTCGATTCCGGCGCTTTCGGCTCGCTGTTCTACATGCTGACGGGTTTCCACGGATTCCACGTGATCCTGGGCGCCACCATGCTGACCATCATCACGCTGCGCCTGGCCAAGGGCCACTTCACGCCCAACCACCACTTCGGCTTCGAGGGGGCGGCATGGTACTGGCACTTCGTCGACGTGGTGTGGCTTGGCCTGTACCTGTTCGTATACTGGTTCTGACCGGCCGGCATCGCCACCACACGAAAAGGCCGGCTCCGCCGGCCTTTTTTCCGACCCGGCGCAACGCCGGTTCAGCGCGACACGATACCCGTGCTTTCGATCCAGCCCATGTGGTGGGCGAACAGCACGAACAGGAACAGCGCGATCGACAGGCCCACGCGCACAGTCAGGGCATTGACGGTATGATCGGATTCGCCCCTGTCCCGCATCAGGTAGAACAAAGCCGAACCCAGGCTTCCTACGATACCCAGGAACGCCAGGATAACGATGACATGCATTTCGGCCTCCGGTAAAACTGGAACTATTACGAAGATGGCACGCCCGTACTCGATGACCCGCACCCTTGGCGCCCTGCTGTTGCTGGGCGTCATGATAGCCGTTTTCATTCCCCTGGGAAATTGGCAGCTGCGGCGCGCGGCCGAGCGCAAGGGCATCATGCACGCGATAGAAGCGGGCCGCAACAGCCCCCCGGTGGCGCTCGCGCCCGACACGCCCGCCAAAACCCTGACGAACTGGCGTCCCGCCACAGCCAGCGGCGTCTGGCTCGACAACTTCACTGTACTGCTGCAGAATCGCAATTACAAAGGCCGCCCCGGCTATTGGGTGGCCACGCCGCTGCTGATCGACCCGGCCCTGCATACCGCCGTGCTGGTCCTGCGAGGCTGGCTGCCGTTCACGGCGGGCCAGGCTTCGGTCACCGCGCCCGACGCGGCTCATGCGGACAAGACGCAAACCATACGCGGCACGCTGCTCGATCACGTGCCGCGCCTGTTCGAGCTATGGTCGTTTTCAGGGCATTCCACCGATGCGCTTCCCGCCAAGCTGCCCGCCCCCGGCGGCGCCACGCCCCAAGTGCAGAACCTGGATCTGGGCGCGTATGCCCGTGCCACCGGCCTGAAATTCATTCCGGCCGTGATGGAACAGACGTCAGGCAGCCAGGACAGGCTGGTGCGCGACTGGCCTCTGCCATCCATCGATTTCGCCCGCAACAACGGGTATGCCATGCAATGGTTCAGTTTCGCCGCCATCGCCGCCGCCGCCTGGCTGGTGGTGGCCTGGCGCGCCTGGCGCCGCTACCGTTCGCAAGGCCCTGGCGTGCCGCCTTCGGCCTGAACACGACATCTCTTGACAAGGACTTACCACCGTGGCCAACCAAAACCCCGCCACCCGGGACAAATCTTCCAGACCGCGCTCGCTGATGCCGCTGTACGCCATACTGGCCGTGTGCATCGCCCCCATCGTACTGGCCGCGCTGGCGTACTACGTGCCCTCGCTGGGGCTGCGTCCTTCGGGCACGACCAACTACGGCACGCTGATCCAGCCCCAGCGCCTTGTTCCGCCGCCGGCCGACCTGAAGCTGACCACGCTCGACGGCAAGCCCTTCGACCTGGGCAGCCTGAAACACCAATGGGTTCTCGCCCTGGCCGACCAGGGCGCCTGCCCCAAGACGTGCGTGCGCAAGCTGTTCATCCTGCGCAACGCGCACGCCAGCCAGGGCAAGGACGTGGACAGGGTGACGCGCATCTGGTTCGTCACGGACGACGCCCCCATCCCCGCCAAGGTGCTTGAAGGCTACCAGGGCACGCACATCGTGCGCGCCGATCCGAAACAGCTGGCCGCGTTCCTGGCGCCCAAGGCCCAGGGCGATGTCGACGCGGCATTGCGCGGCCCGATGTGGATCATCGACCCACTGGGCCACCTGATGATGCGCTTCCCGCCCAACGCCGATCCGATCCCGGTGCGCGACGACCTGAAAAAACTGCTGCGCACTTCGCAAATCGGCTGACCGACATGACCGACCGCATCAAGGCCCGCTACCGCAAGCTGGTGTTCACGACATGGTTCCTGACGCTGGACCTGATCATGTTCGGCGCCTTCGTGCGCCTGACCGATTCAGGCCTGGGATGCCCCGACTGGCCCGGCTGCTACGGCAATTTCACCCCCCTGGGGGCCAGCCGCCACATCGAGCACGCCCTGCAGGCCATGCCTTACGGCGCGGTCAGCTTCTCGAAGGCGTGGATCGAGATGGTGCACCGCTACGCCGGGTCGATACTGGGCCTGCTGATCATCAGCATCGTGTTCATGGCGTGGCGCTATCGCCGGGAACTGGGCAACACCCCGCGCCTGGCCACGGCGACCCTGATCGCCGTCTGCGTGCAGGGCGCGTTCGGCGCCTGGACGGTCACGCACCGGCTCATGCCCATCATCGTCACCACCCATCTGCTGGGCGGCATGACCCTGCTGGCGCTGATGACCTGGCTGGCGGCCCGGGAAAAAAACCATCTTCCCGTGGCGCGCCCCATGGGACGGCTGCTGCCGTGGATGGGCGCGGGGCTGGCCCTGCTGTTCATACAGGTCGCGCTGGGCGGCTGGGTCAGCACCAATTACGCGGCGCTGGCCTGCATGGACTTCCCCACCTGCCACGGACAATGGCTGCCCCAGATGGATTTCCGCGACGGCTACTCGCTGATCCGCGCGCTGGGCATGCTGCCTTCGGGCGCGATGATCTCGCAGGCCGCCCTGACCGCCATACACTGGACCCATCGCAACTTCGCCTTCATCGTCTTCATCTACCTGGGCACGCTGGGGTGGAAGCTGCGGCGCGACCCTGGGCTGCGCGGCCCGGCGACGCTGCTGCTGGCGCTATTGCTGGCGCAGCTGTGCACGGGGCTGACCACGATCTTCTTCCAGTGGCCGCTGCTGATCGCCGTCATGCACAACGGCGGCGCGGCCGGCCTGGTGCTGGCCAGCGTTACATTGCTGGTGCGTCTGGCACGGGCCAAAAACGGCGCTAAAATACCTACATGACCACTCTCTCGGCATCATCCCCCAGCCTGCTTCGCCAATACCTGGTCCTGACCAAGCCCCGCGTTACGCAATTGGCGGTTTTCTGCGCCGTCATCGGCATGTTCCTGGCCAGCCCCGGCATACCCGACATGGGCGCCGTCGTGGCCGGCACCATCGGCATCTGGCTGCTGGCCGCCGCGGCGTTCGCCATCAACTGCCTGATCGAACGGGAAATCGACGCGCGCATGCTGCGCACCGCCCGGCGCGCCACCGCGCGCGGCACGATCTCCAATGTGCAGGTGCTGGTGTTTTCGGGCACGCTGGGCGGCCTGGGCATGCTGGTGCTGTACAACCTGGTCAACCCGCTGACCATGTGGCTGACGTTCGCCACGTTCGTGGGCTACGCCGTCATCTACACCGCGGTCCTCAAGCCCCTGACCCCGCAGAACATCGTCATCGGGGGGCTGTCCGGCGCCATGCCGCCGGCCCTGGGCTGGGCGGCGGTGTCGAATTCCGTGCCGGCCGAAGCCTGGCTGCTGGTGCTGATCATCTTCATCTGGACGCCGCCGCACTTCTGGTCGCTGGCGCTGTACCGCAACAACGACTACATCAAGTCCGGCCTGCCCATGCTGCCGGTCACGCACGGCCAGCAGTTCACGCGCCTGCACATCCTGCTCTACAGCATCGTGCTGTTCATCGCCACGCTGCTGCCCTTCCTCATCCGCATGAGCGGCGCGGTGTACCTGCTGGCGACCGTGCTGCTAAGCGGGCTGTTCGTCTGCTATGCCTGGCGTCTGTACAAACACTACAGCGACGACCTGGCGCGCAAGATGTTCCGCTACTCCATTCTTTACCTGGCATTGCTGTTCGGCGCGCTGCTGGTCGACCACTGGTTCAGGCTCATTCTCTAAGATCGCGCTGGCTCGAACATGATTTCGCCTCTTTTTTCCCGCAGGCGCCGCGCCATGACCGCGGCGCTGGTCGGCGGCATGCTGTCGATGACCCTGGCCGGCTGCGGCAACGACAAGCCCGCGTTCAAGGGCTCGGACATCACCGGCACCCACCTGGGCCGCGACATGGCCATGGTCGACAGTTCCGGCAAGGTGCGCACGCTTGCCGACTTCAAGGGCAAGGTGGTGGTGGTGTATTTCGGCTACACCCACTGCCCCGACGTCTGCCCGACGTCGATGGCGGAACTGGCTCAGGCCATGAAGCTGCTGAAGGACGACGCCAAGGACGTGCAGGTCATCATGATCTCGGTCGACCCCCAGCGCGACACGCCCGCCGTGCTGGACAAATACGCCAAGGCGTTCTATCCCACGTTCATGGGGCTTAGCGGCACGCCCCAGCAGCTTGCCACGACGGCGCATTCGTTCAAGGCGTACTACGCCAAAGTCCCCGGCAAGACGGCCGATGACTACACCATGAACCATTCATCCACGTTCTACCTCATCGACCGCAAGGGCGAAGCGCGGGTGCTGCTCAATTCCAACGTGCCGGCCCAGACGGTGGCCGACGACATCAAGCTGCTGCTCTAGGGCCTAAGCCGCCGAATCCGATGCCGGCCCGGGCGCAGCCACCGCCGGATCGGCGTCCGGCAAAGGTTCGTACTGGCGCTCGCCGGACTGGAATTCCTGCCATACCTGCAGCGCGCGCAGGCGCTGCTTGGCCACTTTCTCGATTTTTTCACGCAAGATGGCATCGCGCGCCAGCAAGGCGTCGAAGTCGCGCGCCAGCAGCATCAACAGCCTGCTGTAGCCCAGCGAGCTGGCTTGCACGACGAAGTCCTTGCCCGAAAGCAAGGCGATCTCGCCGAAGAATTCCCCCGTTCCCAGTTCGGCCGTGGTGCCATCGGGCAGATGCAGCACGACCGCGCCCGATGCCACGAAATACATGGCGCGCGAGCGGCCGACCTGAATGTTTATATGCTGGTCCGGCACGGCCAGGCGCGGCTTGAGCAGCTTGCTGATGGCCTGCAGGGAATCGGGCGACAGGCCCTCGAACAGCGGCACCCGCTTGGTCAGGTCGCTGGCGGTCATGGCCATGTCCAGCGAGGGACGCTCATCGACGTGGCTCCAGCGGTGTTCCAGCTGTTTGACCAGGTCGGAATACACCTCGTTGGAAATCAGGAACTGCGACAGCATGTCGCGATAGCGCAGCCGCTCCAGCGACCGGGCCATGCGGCCCAGGTACGATTCCTGCAGCCACGCCGCGAACAGGGGATACTGCAGGTTCAAGGCCTGTATGGCGTTTTCCAGCAGTTCCAGCCGGCGCTGGTGCGCCTGGATGATCGTCTCGGTCGCCTCGGGCCCCATCAGGGGCCGGATCTCGGTCTGGGCGAAGCGGATCAGCCGCTGCGCCACCGACCTTTTGCTCATCAGGTTCATGAAGCGGTTCGCCAGCTCGCGCGCCAGCCACCCCTGGAAACCGAACACGTAATGCACGCGCAGGGCCATCCTGAAACCCAGCGAATAGCGCAGGTCCGACGCAATGGCGGCCTGGAACCCGGCCAGCCCGCCGGTATGCGCGGCCTCGGTCATGCGCTCGGCCCGGGCCAGCAGCGACTCGGCCATGCGCCAGTCGACGATGCGCGCCTTGAGCACATCGAAGAACATTTCCTCTTCGCGCGAAGCCATCATCATCAGGCCCACCGCCACTTTCTCGTCCTGCGACAGCTGGCGCACCTGGGCGTCCGAGACGCTGGCCAGGCTGGCGTCGAACACCGCGTGGATGCGCGTGCCGACGTCCGGCCCTATGTGCTCCCGCTCGGCCAGTTCGTCGGTTTTTTCCTGCAGGTCGCTAAGCGCCATGGTCAGCACCTGATTGCGTATGGTGCGTTCGATGGGCGAGAGCTGATCCAGACGCAGGCGCCGTATCAGGGGCCGCAGCGTGATGCCGTTGATGAACAGGGTCATCAGCACGAAACTGGTGGTGGCCACGGCGATGAACTGGCGCGCCTCGTGCGGCACATTCGGCTGTTCCGTCACGGCCAGCGCCAGCGCCAGCGACACCGCGCCGCGCAACCCCCCCCAGGCCATCACCACCCGGTACGCCCGGCTGACGCGCGTGCCGAAGCGCGTCAGCCCAAGCAGCGGCAGCATGCCGAACACCATGACGGCGCGCGCGCCCAGCGTGACGATGAAAAGCAGTATGACCAGCAGGACTTCCTTCCAGGTCACTTCGGCCATCATGCGGGGAATAAGCATGGCGGCGAACAGGAAGATCAGGGAATTGGCCCAGAAACCGAACTGGGCCCACGCGCCCTTGAGCTGTTCGAACGTCGTGGGCGACATGCGGGTGCGTCCGGTCGAACCGACCACCAGGCCGGCGATGACGGTCGCCACCACCCCCGACACCCCCAGGTAATGTTCGGCGATGAAGAAGGTCAGGTAGGCGAAAGCCACCGTCAAGGTGATTTCAGCCGTGGGCCAGCCGCGCAGCCGCATGACCAGCCAGCACAGCAGCCGGCCCATGACGTAGCCCGCGACGCCCCCGCCCAGGAAGCTGAACAGGAAAGTGGAAAAGACGGTCTGCACCGACAGTTCGCCGCCGGTAAGCAGCATGGCCAGCAGCACCGAGTACAGCGAGATTGACGCCGCGTCGTTGAACAAGGCCTCGCCTTCGACCAGGATGTTCAGGCGCTTGGGCGCGCCCACCTCGCGGAATATGCCGACCACGGCGGCTGGGTCGGTGGTGGCGACGATGGCGCCCAGCATCAGGCAGACCACCAGGCCGTAGCCGGAGACGGCGCTGATGACGAAACCCACCGCCACGGTCGATACGACCACCGCCACGATGGCCATCATGAGGATGGGGCCGATGTCGTCGAGCAGCCTGCGCACGTTCATGGTCAGCGCCGCTTCGAACAGCAGGACCGGCAGGAAGACGAACAGGAAGGTCTCGGACGAGACTTCGAAATGCTGCAGGGAATCCAGGAAGTCGCCCGCGGCGCTGGGCAGCCCCCCGTGAACGTGGATGACGATGCCCAGCACGAAGCCCACGATGGCCAGCAGCACCGAATACGGCAGGCGCAGGCGGCCCGCCAGCGGCGGCATGAAAGACACCAGGGCCAGCAAGCCGGCCAGGCCGAACACGAGGCGCCCTATCAGCATAAGCGGATCCTTTGCAGCATCTTGTCCTGATCGATGACGTTTACGGGATGATGGAGGCAGATACGGAATGGATTCGGGCGCGTTCAGTCGGATACGCCCGGATCATGCCTCTAGGATACTTTTTTTTATGCCGGATTTCGGCCCGGCCAGGATTTTTTTTGCGGAAATGACTGCTCCGGCGGCAAAATACGCCCGATGCGGCGTCGCCACGCCGTATTCATCCCACAGGCCGCGACGAAAAAAATGGGATACCCTATTGCAAGGTATCCCATAAACATCCGCTTCAAAAGGGAGGGGAAGAGGAGAAGCCGAAGCGGACGATAGAGCAGCGGTCCTGGCAGACGCCAAGTACCGTGCCTATGCAAAATTAGTCCGCCGGTGCCTGGATTAGTTCGGCATTTCCCCGCATATAATTGTTTCTAGATGTATCTTTACATCTATTTCGCCAGGGCGGCGCGCATCTTCTTGAACGCCGCGGCTTCGATCTGGCGCACGCGCTCGGCCGAGACGCCGAATTCGCCAGCCAGGTCGTGCAAGGTGGCGCCGCCTTCGTCCTGCAGCCAGCGAGCCTGGACAATGCGGCGCGAACGCGGGTCCAGCGTTTCCAGCGCCTGTTCCAGTCCTTCGCCCTGCATGGTGTCGTGGTCGCGGCGTTCCAGCACCGACGACGGCTCTTGACGACCTTCATCGGACAGATACGAGATCGGGGCGTACGCCTCGTCGTCGTCGGATTGCGCATCCAGCGCCAATTCCCGCCCGGACAACCGTACTTCCATTTCGCTGACGTCTTCGGGGCGCACCTTCAGTTCGCGCGCGATCTCGCCCACCTGGGCGGAATCCAGCGTCTGGCCGTCGGGGCGCATGCGGCGCAGGTTGAAAAACAGCTTGCGCTGGGCCTTGGTGGTGGCCACCTTGACCAGGCGCCAGTTGCGCACGATGTATTCGTGGATTTCCGCCTTGATCCAGTGCACGGCGAACGACACCAGGCGCACGCCGCGGGCCGGGTCGAAACGCTTGACCGCCTTCATCAGGCCGATATTGCCTTCCTGGATCAGGTCGGCATGCGCCAGGCCATAGCCCAGGTACTGGCGCGCCACGGAAACCACCAGGCGCAGGTGCGACGCAATCAGTTCGCGCGCCGCATCCAGATCCATGTTGTCCCGCACGCGCTCGCCCAGCGCGACCTCTTGTTCGTAGGTCAGCATGGGCACGCGGTTGACGGCGCTGATATAGGCCTCGATAGTGCCCAGGGCGCCGGGATTGGAGATCGCCATGGCCAGCGTGGTCTGGTTGGCCAGGGCAAGTGATTGCGCGCGTTGTGTCATCGGATAAGAAGTCCTTTTCTGAGAACAAACAACTAGTTAATATAATATTAGCACTCTATTACCATGAGTGCTAATTAGAGGGTCGGGACGGACGAAAGTTCCTCCCCATGCGCGGAAATCCGTGACAAGGGGCAGTTCGGTTACGATCTAGCATTCCCACCGCCGCCGATTCATTCACTGTCCCAAAAACATCCAGGAGACACTCTCTCATGAAGCCGCAAACCCTGGCCGCCACCTTGGCCGCGCTATCGCTGATGGGCACCGCCACGGCCTTTTCGCAAGTCAAGATCGGCGTCGTAACGTCCTCGACCGGGCCGACCGCGATGGTCGGCATATCCCAGAAAAACACCGTGCCGCTGCTGCCCAGGAAAATCGGCGATCTGTCCGTTCAATATATTTCCCTGGACGACGGCAGCGATCCCAACCAGACCGTGACCGACTTCAAGAAGCTGATCACCGAAGACAAGGTCGATGCCATCATCGGGCCGTCAGGTTCGCCCAATGCCATGGGCGTGATCCAGTTCGCCGCCGAATCGGGCACGCCCATGCTGGCGCCTGTTGGAACGGCGTCGGTCGTGCTGCCGATGACGCCCGCCAAGAAATGGGTGTTCAAGACCACACAGAACACGGCCATCATCGCCAAGGCCCTGATCGGGCAAATGGTCAAGACCGGCGTCAAGACACTGGGGTTCATCGGTTTTAACGATGCCTACGGCGAAGACTGGCTCAACGTCATCAGCAAGATGGCCAAGGCTCATCACATCAGGATCGTGGCCGTCGAACGCTACCAGCGCACCGACAGTTCAGTCACGGGACAGGCACTGAAGGTACTGGCCGCCCGGCCCGACGCGGTGCTGATCGCGGGCACCGGCGCCGCCGCCGTCCTGCCTGAAACCACCCTGGCCAGCCAGGGCTACAAAGGCCAGTTCTACCAGACTCACGGCGCGGCGCTGCCCGCGTTCCTGAAACTGGGCGGCAAATCGGTGGATGGCACCATCCTGGCCGCCGGCCTGATGCTGGTGCTGCCCGAGATTCCCGACAGCAACCCGTCGAAGAAAATCGCCGAAAACTACGACGCCCGCTACGAAAAAATGTACGGCAAGAAACCCGCCACTTTCGGCGCGAACGTATACGACGCCGGGTTGCTGCTGCAGAAAGCCATTCCCGTGGCCGAGAAAAGCGCCAGGCCCGGCACCAGGGAATTTCGCAGCGCCCTGCGCGACGCCCTGGAACAGACCCACGAGCTGGTGGCCACGCAAGGCGTCTACAACATGACGCCCGAAGACCACAGCGGTTTCGATGACCGCGGCCGCGAACTGATCGTGGTCAGGGACGGCCAATGGCATTTGCTGGGTAAATGATCCCACCGGGCGATCAAGCCCCCAGCCGCTGGGCGTGAAACGCGATATGGTCGTGGACGAACGTCGATAGAAAATAGTAATTGTGGCTATAGCCTTCGTGCCGGCGCAGCGTCAACGGCTGTCCGGCCTGCGCGCAGGCGGATTCGAAGTCGGCGGGATACAACTGCGCGTCCAGGAACTCATCGGCCAGGCCCTGGTCGATCAGAATACCGTCCGGAAACGGGCAGCTGGACCGCGCCATCAGCCGCGACGCGTCATGATCGGCCCAGGCGTCGGGATCCGGCCCCAGGTAGGCGCCAAAGGCCTTCCGGCCCCAGGGACAGCGCGACGGCGCGGCAATGGGCGCGAAGGCCGAGACCGATCGATACAGGTCGCGGTGACGCTGCGCCAGCACCAGCGCGCCATGCCCGCCCATGGAATGCCCGAAGATTCCGGCGCGGCCCGCATCGCCGGGCAGCGCCGTGGTGGCGATGCCGAACAGTTCGCGCGCGACATAGCTTTCCATGCGGTAATGGGTGCTCCACGGCGCCTGGGCCGCATCCAGGTAGAACCCGGCACCGGTGCCGAGGTCCCAGTCGTCGTCCTCGGTGGGAACGTCCGCCCCCCGGGGGCTGGTGTCCGGCGCCACCAGCATGATGCCGTGCGCGGCGGCCAGGCGCTGCGCGCCCGCCTTGATCATGAAGGTCTCTTCCGTGCCCGTCAGGCCCGCCAGGAAGAACAGCACCGGCACGCGCCCCCGTTGCGCCGCGGGCGGGATGAACACCGAAAAGCGCATGGGCAGGCCGACGGCGCGGGAATCGTGCCGGTAAAACCGTTGAGTTCCATCGAAACAGCGATGTTCGCTGATCAGTTCCAGCGCTTCCGTCATGGCCGCCTCCTTTTTGTGCAAAAAACCGGCATGATGGCAACGCCCCGAATCAATACACCACCACCGAGCGGATCGATTCGCCCCTGTGCATCAGGTCGAAGCCGTCGTTGATCTTTTCCAGCGGCAGCGTGTGCGTGATCAGGTCGTCGATGTTGAGCCGGCCTTCCATGTACCAGTCGACGATTTTCGGCACGTCGGTGCGTCCGCGCGCGCCGCCGAACGCCGAACCCTTCCATTGCCGCCCCGTCACCAGTTGGAACGGACGCGTCGAGATTTCGGCGCCAGCCTCGGCCACGCCTATGATGATGGACTGGCCCCAGCCCTTGTGACAGCACTCCAGGGCCTGGCGCATGACCCGGGTATTGCCTATGCACTCGAACGAATAATCGGCCCCGCCATCGGTCAGGGCGACGATATGATCGACCACGTTCTCGACATCCCGGGGGTTGATGAAATGCGTCATGCCGAACTTGCGCGCCAGCGCCTCGCGCTGGGGGTTCAGGTCCACGCCGATGATCTTGTCGGCGCCCACCATCTTCGCGCCCTGGATCACGTTCAGGCCTATGCCGCCCAGGCCGAACACCACCACGTTGGCGCCGGCCTCGACCTTGGCCGTGAAAATGACCGCCCCCACCCCGGTGGTGACGCCGCACCCGATATAGCACACCTTGTCGAAAGGCGCGTCGTCGCGGATCTTGGCCACGGCGATTTCGGGCACCACGATGTGATTGGAAAACGTCGACGTCCCCATGTAGTGGTGCACGGGCTTGCCGCCCACCTTGAAGCGTCCCGTGCCGTCGGGCATCAGGCCCTTGCCCTGTGTGGCGCGTATGGCCTGGCACAGATTGGTCTTGCGCGACAGGCAGAACTTGCACTGGCGGCATTCGGGCGTATACAGGGGGATGACGTGGTCGCCCGCCTTGACCGTGGTCACGCCCGCGCCGGCCTCCAGCACCACGCCGGCGCCCTCGTGCCCCAGTATCGACGGGAAAATGCCTTCCGGGTCGGCGCCCGACAAGGTGTAGTAATCGGTATGGCAAATGCCGGTGGCCTTGACTTCGATCAGGACTTCGCCCGCCTTGGGGCCGTCCAGTTCGACGTCTTCGATGGTCAACGGTGCGCCGGCCTTCCATGCGACTGCTGCCTTGGTTTTCATGCGAGGCTCCTTTTCCTGTTTGCGCCGGGCCGCCGCGCCGGGGCGGGCGCGGTTCCAGCGCGATGATGACAAGGCCATGATAGCCGAACGGGTCCGCCATCTATAGGACAAAGCCCGCGTTTTCCGGCCAAATCGCGCCAGCGCGGCCGCATGGAAGCGCGGGGCAGGCCCTAGCCCGCCGCCTCCGCAAGCCGCCCCGGCTGCCGGCCCCGGTACAGAAGGAACAGCACGATGCCGGCATTGAGCAGGTTCCACGCGATGCCGTTGATGAACGCGGCATGGTAGGAATAGGTGGCGTCGTAGATGGCGCCCGACAGCCAGCCGCCCAGCGCCATGCCGAACAGCGTGGCCATCAGCACCGTGCCGACGCGCGCGCCGGCCTCTTTGGGCGTGAAATACTCGCGCACGATGACGGCGTAGGCCGGCACGATGCCGCCCTGGAACAGGCCGAAAAGACCCGATATCACGTACAGCGACACCAGCCCCTTGCTGGCCAGGAACATCCATAGCGCCACGCCCTGCAGCAAAGACCCCAGCAGCAGTGTGCGCAGCCCGCCTATGCGGTCCGACAGCCAGCCCGACGCCAGGCGGCTGACGATGCCCATGCCCAGCATCAGCGACAGCATCCGGGCCCCGCTGGCGGTGCCGAAACCCAGGTCGCCGCAATACGCCACGATATGCACTTGCGGCATGGCCATGGCCACGCAGCAGGCCACGCCCGCCACGCAAAGCAGCGCCTGCAGCATGGCGGGGGAAAGCCCCAGGGGCCGGTCGGTGGAAACAGGGCCGCGCTGCCGCTCTGGTTTCGGCGCGGCGGCGCGCAGCGGGGCGGCGCCGGCCAGCTCGACGCCGGTCGACGGCGGGCGGCGCCGCAGGCACAAGACCAGCGGCGGCATGGCCAGCAGGCAAAAGACGCCTATGCCGATGTAGGTGTGGCGCCAGCCGAACAGGCCGGCGAAATGGCCGATGATGGGCGGCCAGACCGCGCCGGCAAGATAATTGCCGCTCATGCAGATGGCCACCGCGATACCGCGCCGACGCGTGAACCAGCGCGAGGTGTCGGCCACCAGGGGCGCGAACGTGGCCGAGGTGCCCAGCAGTCCGATCAGCAGCCCCTGGGCCAGGTTGAACCCCGTTATGCCGCCGGACAGGCCCGCCAGGACGAACCCGATTCCCAGGCAGACCGTGCCCACGGCCAGGGGAGCGACAACGCTGAAGCGGTCCGACAGCCGTCCCATCAGGATGCCGCCCACGCCGAAACCCAGCATCATCAGCGTATAAGGCATGGACGCGGCGGCGCGATCCACGCCGAAACTTGCCTGTATGTCGGGCAGCACGACGGTCGTGGCGTACATGCCCACGCCGCCCATGGTCATCAGCGCCAGCGACGCCAGAAGCCGCATCCAGGCGTAGGCCGACTCCGTCGGCGGCGAATCCCGATCGATGTTGCCCATGGTGCGCGGTCCGTCCTCCCTGCCGCACTGTGTGGCGGCTCTCAGCGCAACATAGTATCACCAGGGCCGCGGCGCCAGGACCCGTGCGCGCTAGAAAACGCTTTCCACCTGGTTCTGCTGCTCCAGCATGGCGCGCACCGTGTAGGCGTCCTGCGACGTATCGGCAAGATCGCAGGTATCGGTGCATTCGCCGGCCAGGTTCAGTTCGGGGCATTCGCCAAACAGCTCGGCCACCCAGTCGACGAACACCCGCACCTTGGGCGACAGATGCCGATTGTGCAGGTAAAGCGCCGAAATCGGCATGGTGGGCGGCAGCCATTGCGGCAGCACCTCGCGCAGCTGCCCGGAATCGAGGTACGGCCGCGCCAGGCAAAGCGGCGGCTGTATCAGACCGAAGCCCTGCAAGGCGCATGCGATGTACGCATCGGCGTCGTTGACCGACACCTTGCTTTTCATCTTGACGTCGCGGACGGCGCCGTCGACCACGAAGCTCCAGTCCAGTGCGCGCCCGGTCACGCTGGAGAACCACAGCACGGCGTGATGGTCCTGCAACTGGTCGAGCGTGCCGGGCGTGCCGTAGCGTTCCAGGTATTCGGGCGAGGCGCAGGTGACGCTGCGCACCGTTCCCAGCCGGCGCGCCACCAGGCTGGAATCGGGCAGCCGGCCTATGCGGATGACACAATCGACGCCATCTTCGACCAGATCCACCGGCTTGGCATTCATGCCTATGGCCACTTCGATGTCCGGATAACGGCGATAAAAATCGGCCAGGGCGGGGATCAGGACCAGCCGCCCTATGGTGGGAACAGTATCGATGCGCAAGCGCCCCTTGGGGCTGCGCGCCACGTCGCGCAAAGCGGATTCGGCCTCGTCCAGGTCGGCCAGGATGTATTTGCAGCGCTCGTAGTAGGCCTGGCCGTCCGCGGTCACCCCGACGCGCCGGGTCGTGCGATTGAGCAGCCGCACCTGCAGATGGCGTTCCAGATTCTGGACCATCGTCGTGACGGTTGCCCGCGGCATGCCCAGGCTGTCGGCGGCCCGCGTAAAAGTTCCGGCCTCGACCACCCGCATGAACACATGCATTGCTTGAAAACGATCCATATGGCGCCTCTTGCCAATACAAACCGCAGGGGCGCCTTGTGGGCACCCGCGCGCTTGAAGTTTTATTGTTCAGGTTTCTTGAACAGAATTCGCCAATCTTAGTAGTTTATTTCATTGCGCGCAACGCGCAGAATACAACGCTTCCCTGTTCAGGAATTTTGGCCAACCACCGTCGGCGATGGAAAAGGCGCGGCGGACCCACCCCCCCCTCTCGTTTCCGGCTCCAGGCCCCTTCGCCAAGTCATCGACTCTTCACGCGCCAGACCCTCCACGCCACCGACGCCCGACCCGGCGCGCTCATGCGTGCGAACAGGCAATCTATCAAGGACTATCATGGTGTCATCACGTAATCGCACTGCCCTGGCCATCGTGGCCGCGCTGGCACTGGCCGCGACGCTGGTCGCCCTGCGCGTCAACGCCAACGTCAGCAACGAAAAATCCTCGGCCGCGCCGCGCGCGCCCCAGGTGGACGTCGCCACCGTCGTCGACCGGCCCATCATAGACTGGCACGACTATTCGGGCCGGCTCGAAGCCGTCGAGAACGTGGCGATCCGCCCTCAGGTATCGGGGACCATCACCGCCGTGCACTTCAAGGACGGCAGCCTGGTCAAGAAAGGCCAGGTGCTTTTCACCATAGACCCCAGGCCATACGCCGCCGCCGTGGACAAGGCCAAGGCCGAACTGGCCGCGGCGCGCGCCCGCGCGGCCTACACGGCCTCGGACGAAAAGCGCGGCCAGCGCCTGCTGGCCGACAACGCCATCGCCAAGCGCGATTTCGAGGAAAAACGCAATGCGGCGCGCGAGGCGGCCGCCAATCTGGACGCCGCCCGCGCGGCCCTGGAATCGGCCCAGCTCGACCTGGAACACACCCGCATCACGGCCCCGATTCCGGGCCGGGTATCGCGCGCGAACGTCACCGCGGGCAATGTCGTGGCCGTCGACGCGGGTTCGGCCCCGCTGACCACGCTGGTGTCGGTCGCGCAGGTATACGCATCGTTCGACATGGACGAACGCAGCTACCTTGCCGTGTCCAGGCGCATCCGCGCGCCCGGCGCACCCGGCCTGACCGTGCAGCTGGGGCTGGCCGACGAAACCGGCTACCCCCATACCGGCCGCCTGTCGTCCATCGACAACCGGCTGGACGCGTCCTCGGGCACGATCCGCGCGCGCGCCCTGTTCGACAACCCCGGCGGCATACTGGTTCCAGGCTTGTACGCCCACGTGCGCGTGGCCCGGGGCCCGGCGCATCCGGCCATACTGGTCGCCCGGCAGGCGGTGGGCACGGACCAGGACAAGCGCTTCGTGCTGGTCGTCGATGCGGCCAACAAGGTGGCGTACCGCCAGGTTCAAATAGGCGGCCTGTATGACGGCCTGCAAATCATAGACGGCGGCCTGCGGCCCGGCGAACGCATCGTGGTCAACGGACTGCAGCGCGTGCGCCCCGGCATGACGGTCGCCCCCGACATGGTCGCGATGGCGCCCACGCCGGCGCTGGCCTCGGCCGGCGCGCCCGACCATAAATCCTGAACGGTTTCATCAGGAACCCCATGAACATATCCAAATTCTTCATCGACCGGCCGATCTTCGCCGGCGTGCTGTCCATACTGATCCTGCTGGCCGGCCTGCTGTCGGTGTTCCAGCTGCCGATCTCGGAATATCCGGAAGTCGTGCCGCCCACCGTCGTGGTGCGCGCGCAATATCCGGGCGCCAACCCCAAGGTCATCGCCGAAACGGTGGCCGCGCCGCTCGAGGAATCGATCAACGGCGTCGAGGACATGCTGTACATGCAGTCGCAGGCCAACAGCGACGGCAACCTGACCATGACCATCAGCTTCAAGCTGGGCACCGACCCCGACAAGGCCCAGCAACTGGTGCAGAACCGCGTCGCGCAGGCGCTGCCCAGGCTGCCCCAGGACGTGCAGCGGCTGGGTGTGACCACGGCGAAAAGCTCGCCCAACCTGACCATGGTCGTGCACCTGATCTCGCCCGGCGGGCGCTACGACACCACGTACCTGCGCAACTACGCCGTGCTCAACATCAAGGACCGGCTGGCGCGCATCCCGGGCGTGGGCGACGTGCTGGTGTGGGGCGCGGGCGACTACGCCATGCGCATCTGGCTGGACCCGCGCAAAGTGGCCCAGCGCGACCTGACCGCCGCCGACGTGGTCAACGCCATACGCGAGCAGAACGTGCAAGTGGCCGCCGGCGTGATAGGCGCCTCGCCCAGCGCGCCCGACGTGCCCATGCAGCTCTCGGTCAACACGCACGGCCGCCTGCACACGGCCAAGGATTTCGCCGACATCATCCTGAAGACCTCGCCCGACGGCGCGGTGACCCGGCTGGGCGACGTGGCGCGCGTCGAACTGGCCGCGCAGGAATACGGCCTGCGCTCCCTTCTCGACAACAAGCCGGCCGTGGCGCTGGGCATCATGCAGGCGCCCGGCTCCAACGCCCTGGAAGTCTCCAAGCAGGTGCGGGCGGCCATGGCCGACATGTCGGCCGACTTCCCGTCCCAGGTCAAGTACCAGATCGTCTACGACCCTACGCAGTTCGTGCGCGCCAGCATCAAGGCCGTGATCGAAACGCTGCTGGAGGCCATCGCCCTGGTCGTGCTGGTGGTGATTCTGTTTCTGCAGACATGGCGCGCGTCCATCATCCCGCTGCTGGCGGTGCCGGTGTCCATCATAGGCACGTTCGCGCTGCTGCTGGCCTTCGGATACACCATCAACGCCCTGTCGCTGTTCGGGCTGGTGCTGGCCATAGGCATCGTGGTCGACGACGCCATCGTGGTGGTCGAAAACGTCGAGCGCAACATCGAGCGCGGGCTGACGGTGCGCGACGCCACGTACCAGGCCATGCGCGAGGTCAGCGGCCCCATCGTCGCCATCGCCCTGACGCTGGTGGCGGTGTTCGTGCCCATGGCATTCCTGACCGGGCTAAGCGGACAGTTCTTCAAGCAGTTCGCCATGACCATCGCCATTTCCACGGTGATCTCGGCGTTCAATTCGCTGACCTTGTCGCCGGCGCTGGCGGCGCTGCTGCTCAAGCCGCACGATGCCCGGCCCGACTGGCTCACGCGCGCGCTCAATCGTGTATTCGGACGTTTCTTCAAGGTGTTCAACCGGTTCTTCGACCGCTCCTCCGAGCGGTACGCCACCGGCGTATCCGGCGTCATCTCGCGCAAGACATCGTCGCTGGTGGTGTACGTGATCCTGCTGGCGGCCGCGGCCGGCCTGGCGCATATCGTTCCCGGCGGCTTCGTGCCCGCGCAGGACAAGCAATACCTGATCAGCTTCGCCCAACTGCCCAGCGGGGCCTCGCTGGACCGCACCGAAGCCGTGATCCGCCGCATGAGCGCCATCGCCCTGAAGCAGCCCGGCGTGGAGAGCGCCGTGGAATTCCCCGGCCTGTCCATCAACGGCTTTACCAACAGCTCCAGCGCGGGCATCGTCTTCATCACCCTGAAGCCTTTCGATCAGCGCCGCGCCAGCAACCTGTCGGCGGGCGCCATCGCCGCCGCCCTGAACGGCAAATTCGCGGGCATCAAGGATTCGTTCATTGCCGTATTTCCCCCGCCGCCGGTCATGGGGCTGGGCACCGTGGGCGGCTTCAAGATGCAGATCGAAGACCGCGGCGCCGTGGGCTACGCGGCGTTGGACAAGGCCACGCAGGCATTCCTGGCGGCCGCGCGCAAGGCGCCCGAGCTGGGGCCGGCCTTTTCCAGCTACCAGATCAACGTGCCCCAGCTCGACGTCCGGATCGATCGCGTCAAGGCCAAGCAGCAAGGCATACCGCTGACCGATATCTTCAACACCATGCAGGTCTATCTGGGCTCGCTCTACGTGAACGACTTCAATCGCTTCGGACGGGTGTACCAGGTCAGGGTGCAGGCCGACGCGCCCTACCGCGCCACGCCCCAGGACATCCTTCAGTTGAAGACGCGCAACAGCCGGGGCGAGATGGTGCCGCTTTCGGCGCTGGCCACCGTCAGCCCCACCTTCGGGCCGGAAATGGTCACGCGCTACAACGGCTACACCGCCGCCGACATCAACAGCGGCCCGGCGCCCGGGTTTTCATCGGACCAGGCCAAGGCGGTGGCCGAGCGCATCGCCGCGCAGACCCTGCCGCGCGGCATCAGCTTCGAATGGACCGACCTGGCCTACCAGCAGATTCTGGCGGGCAACGCCGGCGTCTGGATATTCCCCATCAGCGTCCTGCTGGTGTTCCTGGTGCTGGCCGCCCTGTACGAAAGCATGACGCTGCCGCTGGCCGTGATCCTGATCGTGCCCATGAGCATGCTGGCCGCGCTGGCCGGGGTCTGGCTGACGCGGGGCGACAACAACATCTTCACCCAGATCGGGCTGATGGTGCTGGTCGGGCTGGCCTGCAAGAACGCCATCCTCATCGTGGAATTCGCCCGCGAACTGGAGCTCCAGGGCATGGCCACGGTCAAGGCCGCCATCGAGGCCAGCCGCCTGCGGCTGCGCCCCATCCTGATGACGTCCATCGCCTTCATCATGGGCGTGGTGCCCCTGGTGACCGCAACAGGCGCGGGCTCGGAAATGCGCCACGCCATGGGCATCGCGGTATTTTTCGGCATGCTCGGCGTGACCTGGTTCGGCCTGTTCCTGACGCCGGTGTTCTACGTGACGCTGCGCCTGCTCAACGGACGCGCGCTGAAGTCGGCATCGGATCGCCACGCGGCGCCGGCGCTGGCGCCGCACCACGAACCCCGGGAACAAGGAAACTGACATGATCAAACACGGAAAACGGGTTGTTTCCGTCCTGGCGCTGCTGACCCTGGCCGCCTGCTCGGTCGGGCCGGCCTACCAGCGGCCCGCGGTCGACACCCCGGCGAAATTCAAGGAAGCCTATCTGTCGCCCGAACAGGCGCGCAAATGGATGGTGGCGCACCCGTCCGAGGGCGTCGACCGCGGCCGGTGGTGGAAGATCTTCCACGACACCGCGCTGGACAGCCTGGAACAGCAGGCCCTGGCCGCGAACCAGAACCTGCGGGCCGCCGCGGCCCGCGTCAAGCAGGCGCGCGCCCTGGTCTCGGGGGCCCGCTCGGCGCTGTTCCCGGAACTGGACGCGGGCTTCGGCCCGAACCGCCAGCGCGCGTCGAACGCATCCCAGGGGCTGTCGGCCGACGCCGGCAACCCGCCTCTTACCCTGTGGCGCGCCCAGGCCGGCATATCGTACGAAGCCGACCTGTTCGGCCGCGTGTCGTCCACCGTGGACGCCGCCACCGCCAGCGAACAGCAAAGCGAGGCGCTGCTGCGTTCCGTGCAGCTGGCCCTGCAGGCCGACGTGGCCCAGGGGTACTTCCAGCTGCGCAAGCTCGACGCCGATGAAAAGCTGTATCGCAAAACCGTGGCCCTGCGCCAAAAAGCGCTGGACCTGATGCAGAACCGTTATGCGGCGGGCGACATAGGCGAACTGGACGTGGCCCGCGCCAAGACCGAGCTGTCCTCGGCCCAGTCGCAGGCCCTGGGCATCGCGCGCCAGCGCGCGGTGGCCGAGCACGCCCTGGCCATATTGCTGGGCAAGCCGCCCGCCGATTTCACATTCGGACAAGACCCGCTGAAACGGATCGTGGTCGACGTCCCGGCCGGCATGCCGTCCTCGCTGCTGCAGCGCCGCCCCGACGTGGCCGCGGCCGAGCGCGCGATGGCGGCCGCCAATGCGCGCATAGGCGCGGCGAAAAGCGCGTTTTTCCCCAGCCTGCAAATCACCGGCGCGTTCGGCTACGAGTCGTCCGAACTGAGCGACCTGTTCAAATGGAGCAGCCGCGCGTTCTTGCTGGGACCGCTGGTGGGCACGGCGCTTAGCCTGCCCATCTTCGACGGCGGCAAACGCCAGGCCAGCCTGGACCAGGCGCGCGCCCAGTACGAGGAAGACGTGGCCAAGTACCGGCAGACGGTCCTGGTGGCCTTCAAAGAGGTCGAGGACAACCTGGCCAACCTGCGCATCCTGGGCAGCCAGATGAAGGCGCAGGACGACGCCGTGCAGGCCGCGACGCGGGCGGCGCACATGCTGCATGCTCAATACCGCGAAGGGTCGATCAGCTATCTGGACGTGATCGACGGCGACCGGGTGCTGCTGCAGCAGCAGCGCGCCTCTGTCGAGCTGGACGGGCAGCGCGTGGATTCCACCATCGGCCTGATCCGCGCCATGGGCGGCGGCTGGGGTCCCGTCAAAATTGCGCGGAACGGCCCGTAAGCGTCACGCCCAGGCGCAGCAGCAGATACGACGCATCGTCCAGCACCCGGCCCGCCAGCGAACGCTTGCTCAGGTCTTGCGGCGTCACCCGCCGGGCGCGGGTGCGCAGCGCCGTCTCCAGGGTCGATCGCAATTCGTCGGTAAAGCCGGCCTCGTCCACGAACACATTCGCTTCGCGGGCCAGCAGCAGGCTGAAGGGATCCAGGTTCGATGAACCGACCATGGCCTGGCCGTCGATCACGGCCACCTTGGCGTGCAGATAACTGGCCGTGTATTCATGTATTTCGATGCCGCGGTCCAGGGCCTTGCGATACATGGCGCGGCACGCGCGGTACTGTATGGTGTATTCGGGCAGGCCTTGCAGCAACAGGCGCACCCGTACGCCGCGGGCCGCCGCCCGGGCCAGCGCCACCCGCAGGCGGTGGCCCGGAAAGAAATAGGCATTGGCCAGCACAATGTCGGTTCGCGCATGGCGGATGGCACGCAGGTAGGCGTTTTCTATGGTCTGGCGATGGCGCAGGTTGTCGCGCAGCAGCAGCGCGGCGCGCGCGCCCGGCTCGAACGACAGCGCCTGGCGCAATTGCCTGCGGAAACGCTTCCCGATCCAGTCGCCAAGCCGGGCATAGAAGCTGGCCCAGCCGTCGGGCCTGCGCCAGGCGAAACGCAGCCACAGGCGCGCCATGGTCCCGGCCACGTCGACGACGATGGGGCCCTGCAGGCGCACGGCGAAATCGAAACGCGGCGACGCGTCCGCGCCCAGCGTGGCGTCCAGGTCGTCGACGATATTGATGCCGCCCACGAACGCGGTGTGCCGGTCTATCAGCGCCAGCTTGCGGTGCAGGCGCCGCAGCCGTCCCAGCCTGAACCAGTAGCGCGGCAAGCCCGTGGGTTCGGGCCGGTAGATGCGGCATTGCGCGCCCATGTCCTCCAGGGCCCGGTGTATGCGGGCCGCATCGTCGGCGCTGCCATAGCCGTCGATGACCACGCGAACCTTCACTCCCCGCTCGCAGGCGCCGCGCAGGTGTTCCAGCACGCGCGCGCCGGTGTCGTCCAGGCGGAACAGGTAGGTTTCCATGTGGACCAGGCTTCGCGCCTGGTCTATGGCATCGCACAGGGCCGGAAAGAACTCCACGCCATCATGCAGCAGAACGATCCGATTGCCGTCGCGCCAATGAATGCGCGAGGGCTTGCGCGGCGGGGTCGTCATTCGTTAGGGCAGTTCCAGTTCGGCAAACAAAGGAGCATGATCGGAGAGCTGGGTCCAGGGAGACCCATGCAGCACCCGGGCATGCCGCACGGCGAAACCGCGCTGATAGATGCGATCCAGGCGCAGCCAGGGAAATACGGCGGGGAATGTGCGCGGCGGCGGCGTCAGGCGCGCCGCGCCGTTGTTGCCCAATTCATGCACGGTGTGGGCCAGGGGCGTGGGAGTTGACGCGTTGCGCAGCGTGGCGCTTAGCCGCCGGGCCGAACCGCGCAGGTCGCGGCGGCTTTTTACGGGCACCTGGGGCGCCACGGCGAATACCTCGAACAGCCCCAGTTGCTGCACGAACAGCGGCGCCAGCCGGTTGTTCCAGTCGTTGAAGTCGCCGGCGATAAGCAACGGCTCGTTGGCCGGCACCAGGCGCTTGATGCGTTCGACCAGGGCCCCCACCTGGCGCGAACGCCCCCCGGCGAACAGGCCCAGGTGCACGACCAGGCAATGCACGCAGGTATCGTCGATATCGACCCGCACGTGCAGAAGCCCGCGCTGCTCCAGCGGATGATCGGAGATGTCCTGGTTTTCCTGGCTGACGATGGGAAAGCGCGACAGCAGCGCATTGCCATGATCGGTGCGGTCGCGGATGGCGTTGCAGCCGTAGGCGGCATGCATGCACAGCGCCGCCCCCAGCGATTCATGCTGCGCATCGAGGCTGAAGCGCCGTTCGTTGCGCCCCTGCACTTCCTGCAGGAACAGCAGGTCGGGGCGCAGGCCGTACAGCCCCAGACGCAGGTCGCTTAGGGATTCACGGCTGCCCAGCGCCGAGCGACCCTTGTGAATGTTGTAACTTACGACCCGGACGACCGCCACGAACACCTCTTGTGAAATTCGGGAATTGGCTTGCGTCACAAGCCGCAGACAGACTCGCGCCAAGCTGCCCCGTGGCTTTATCGTACTCTTTTCCCCGCGGATTCAAACCGGGAGAAACACCAAGCATCCGCCGCGCCGGCCCGGCGGGGAATGTTTGCGGACATGCGCGCCGCCGTGGCGCGGGGATCAGTTGGCGGAATCGACCGCGCGCAGTCGGATATGCAGCTCGCGCAGCTGTTTCTCGTCGACCGCCGAGGGGGCGTGCGTCAACAGGCACTGGGCGCGCTGGGTCTTGGGGAACGCGATGACATCGCGAATCGATTCGGCGCCCGCCATCATGGTGACCAGCCTATCCAGGCCGAACGCCACGCCCCCGTGCGGAGGCGCGCCGTACTGCAGCGCGTCGAGCAGGAAGCCGAATTTTTCGGCGGCCTCGGCCGCGTCGATGTTCAAGGCGCGAAAGACCTTGCTTTGCACGTCGGCGCGGTGGATACGCACCGAGCCGCCGCCCACTTCCCAGCCATTGAGCACCAGATCGTACGCCTTGGCCAGCGCACGCGCCAGATCGGTCTCCAGGAAGTTCTCGTGCCCATCCTTGGGGCTGGTGAACGGGTGATGCGCGGCGGAGAACCGGCCTTCTTGCTCGTCGTATTCGAACATCGGGAAATCGATCACCCAAAGCGGCTTCCAGCCGGACTCGAGCAAACCGGTCTGCTTGCCGAAATCGCTGTGGCCGATCTTGACCCGCAGGGCGCCTATGGCGTCATTGACCACCCGGGTCTTGTCGGCGCCGAAGAAGATCAGGTCGCCGGACTGCGCGCCGGTGCGCTCGATCAGGCCCTTGAGCGCGGCCTCGTGAATGTTCTTGACGATGGGCGACTGCAGGCCTTCCGGAATGGCGGCGGCGTCATTGACCTTGATGTAGGCCAGGCCTTTGGCGCCGTAGATCGCCACGAACTTGGTGTAGGCGTCGATCTCGCTTCTGGGCATGACGCCCCCGCCCGGGACGCGCAGCGCCACGACGCGGCTGGCCGGATCGTTCGCGGGCGCCGAGAACACCTTGAAATCCACATCGCGCATCAGGTCGGACACGTCGGTGAATTCCAGGTTCACGCGCAGGTCGGGCTTGTCCGAGCCGTAGCGGCGCATGGCCTCTTCCCAGGTCATGGTGGGAAACGCCTGGGGCAGGCTCACGCCCTGGACCGTGGAGAACACGTGGCGCACCATGCCTTCGAAGATTTCGCGGATCTCGACTTCGTTCAGGAACGACGTTTCGCAATCGATCTGGGTGAATTCGGGCTGCCGGTCGGCGCGCAGGTCTTCGTCGCGGAAGCACTTGGTGATCTGGTAGTAGCGGTCGAACCCCGCGATCATCAGCATCTGCTTGAACAACTGCGGCGACTGGGGAAGAGCGAAGAACTGGCCCGGATTCACGCGCGAAGGCACCAGGTAGTCGCGCGCGCCTTCGGGCGTGCTTTTGGTCAGCATGGGCGTTTCGATGTCGATGAAGCCCAGGCCGTCCAGGTATTTGCGCACTTCGATGGAGACGCGATAGCGCAGCATCAGGTTGCTTTGCATGGGGGCGCGGCGCAGGTCCAGCACCCGGTGCGTCAGGCGCGTGGTCTCGGAAAGATTGTCGTCGTCGAGCTGGAACGGGGGTGTCACCGACGCGTTCAGTATCTCGATCTCGCGGCACAGCACTTCGACTTCGCCCGAAGCCAGTTCGGGGTTGGTCGTGCCTTCCGGGCGCAGGCGCACCAGGCCGGTGACGCGCACGCAGTATTCGTTGCGGATCCGTTCCGCCGTCTGGAATGCGTCCACGTTATCCGGGTCCACCACGATCTGGGCCAGCCCGGCGCGATCGCGCAAGTCGATGAAAATGACTCCGCCATGGTCGCGGCGACGATGCACCCAGCCAAACAAATCGACTGTCTGGCCCAGGTGGTCTTTACAAACCTCGCCGGTATAGCAGGTACGCATGCAAAATACTCCGTTAAAAATTTCGTGGCCTGACGGTCAGCTTTCCTGCTGGCCGTCGGTAGGGGGGTTGTGCCCGTGCGATTTCCTGGAAGAGACCAATATGCCGGCCTGGCCGTCGGACAGCTTGGCCGGCGCGACCACGCCCATGGAAACGATGTACTTCAAGGCGGTGTCGACGCTCATGTCCAGTATCTGCACGTCGTGGCGCGGCATCATCAGGAAGAAGCCCGACGTGGGGTTGGGCGTGGTCGGCACGTACACGCTGATGTAGTCGCCGCCCAGGCGCCGGGCCACTTCGCCGCTGGGCGCGCCCGTAAGGAATGCGATGGTCCACGAACCCTGCCGGGGGTACTGCACCAGCACCGCTTCGTGAAATGCCTGGCCGTTGGGCGCCAGCACGGTGTCGCTGACCTGCTTGACCGAATTGTAGATGGATCGCACCAGCGGAATGCGGCCCAGCAGCTTTTCCCAGCGGTCCACGAACGCGCGGCCGATGAAATTGGCGCCCAGCAGGCCGGTGACCAGCACCACCACCAATACCAGCACCAGTTGGAAACCGGGAATGCGGAACCCGAACAGCGCCTGGGGCGAGAGAAACGCCGGGACGAAGCTCTCGAGGGTGCCGATCAGCAGGGTGATCACCCAGAAGGTGATCACCAGGGGGATCCAGATCAGCAATCCGGTGACGAAGTAACGTTTGAAAAAACGCATGCCTGGTTTATTTCGCCGGTGTCGAGCCCGAATCGCCGGCGGAAGTCGCGGAGGCGGCGGGGGCATCTGTTGTCGGGGCGGGCGCTGCGGCCGAGCCGGCGTCCGATGATTTGGCCTTGTCCGCGCCGGAACCGTCGGAAGCCTCGCCGTGGGAATGCGACGAATTCTTGGCATGCGAAGACGATTTGGCGCCATTGTCGCGGAAATCGGTCACGTACCAGCCCGAGCCCTTCAATTGAAAGCCCGCGGCGGTGACTTGCTTGACGTACGTGCTCTGGCCGCACTCGGGGCAGACCGTCAGAAGCGGATCGGACATTTTTTGCAGCACGTCCTGCGCATGCCCGCAGGCGCTGCATTTATAGGCATAAATAGGCACAGCGAAATTCCAGGAAAGCTTGTTTACACAAAACCGGCTTGTGGCCGCCGCCGCGGGCGAGAACGGGGCGGCATGGACATTTATGAGCGCATCGATGAACATCCGGCCCCGGATTCGCCGGGCGCGGGCATTGCCGCCGCCATAGGACAAATCCTGCGGACAACATGTGATTTTAGCTGTTTTTGGCGATTTTCACCGGCAGGACGGCAATCGGCGGCAGCGGTCAGGAAAAGGAATTCGGCAGCAGGAACATGAACGCCGCCACCAGAGTGGGGATCAGGGCCGAGGCCAGCAGGCGCAGCGGCGAAATCGCCCCGTCGGGGAAATACTGTTTCAGGATCGCGAACCCCGCCGGGTTGGGCGCGTTGGCGATGACCGTCAGGCCGCCTCCGGTGACCGCCCCCGCCACCAGCATGTAGCGCCACAATTCGCCGGTGCCGCTGACCAGCGATCCCAGGTACGTCAGGGCCGCATTGTCGGTCACGGCGGTCAACGCCGTGGCGCCCCAGTACAGCACGATGGGGGAAAGCCCGGCCAGCAAGTCCTGCAGCCACCAATGCTGCATGCCGCCCAGCACGACCAGCCCGGCAAGGAAAAAGCCCACCATCAGCCCTTCCTTGATCATCAGGCGGTTCTGGAACCGCCGGTACGCCTCGGTATAGCCTATGAACAACAGCAGCAGGCCCAGGAAAACCGTGGGGTGATGCGCCCCCAGCACGACCCCCACCAGGAACGCCAGATGCACGGCCATCACGACGGCCGGCACCCGGGACGCGGACAGGCCCGGCGCGCCATCGCCCGCGACGGCGCCGGCCGCGGCGTCCGCCCCGCCGCCGTCGAGCAGGTATTTCCGGCAAAGCAGCGTCAGCACGCCGGCATTGAAAGCCACCGCCAGGGCGGCGCGCCAGCCGAAATGCGTGGCCATGAACGCGGCGTCCCAGCCGAACGTATGCGCCACCATCAGGACGGGGGGCGCGGCAAACGACGTCAGCACGCCGCCGATGGACACGTTGACGAACAGCACGCCTATCGTCATGTATTTGAAGGCCACGCGTCCCGGACGCCGGAAATACGCATCGCGCAATAGCAGCGCGGCCAGCGTCATGGCGGCTGGCTCGGTGATGAACGACCCCGACAGCGGCACGAACGACAGCGTGACGAAGAACATGGCCAGTTCGTTGCGAACCGGAATGATCCTGGCGATGGCGCCGACCATGAGCCCGATCAGGTCGATGATGGGGCGGCTGGCGGCCACCACCATGATCGTGAAGACGAATGCGGGCTCGGTGAAATCGCGCGTGTCGAAATAGTGAATCGCGCCGCCCGGGCTGTTGGCGAACGCCATGATGACCAGCATCACGAACGCCCAGAAGCCGAACACGGCCTCGACTTCCGAGAGCATGTGCCAGAATCCGGCATGAGGGCCGCCGCGATGGGCCAGGCGGGCGAAAACGGGAACGGAAAACGTATGAACGATCGCAACGGTGAACAAAACCGTTGCGATCAATTCCAGTGTGCTGGGCATACCAGGGAAACCTTCAATGTCGATTAATTGCCAAGAATGAACTGCGCGCCTTTTTCGGCGATCATGATGGTCGGGGAATTGGTATTGCCCGACGTGATGGTGGGCATGATGGACGCGTCGATGACGCGCAGGCCCTGCACACCGCGCACTCTAAGCTGCGGATCGACCACCGCCAGGGGATCGGTGCCCATCTTGCACGTGCCCACCGGGTGGAAAATGGTGGTGCCGATGTCGCCCGCCGCTTTTTCCAGCTCGGCCTGGGTTTCGATATCCAGCCCCGGCTTGTATTCCTGCGGCCGGTATTTCGCCAGGGCTTCCTGCCCGACGATCCTGCGCGTCAGGCGTATGCTGTCGGCCGCCACCCGGCGGTCCTCGTCCGTCCGCAGATAGTTGCACAATATGGCCGGCGCCTCTTGCGGATCGGCGGACGTGATGTGCACGTGGCCGCGGCTGGTCGGCTGCAGATTGCACACCGACGCGGTGAACGCCGGAAACGTGTGCAGGTCGTCGCCGAACTTGTCCAGCGACAGGGGCTGCACATGGTATTCCAGGTTGGCCCTGGACTTCTGCGCGTCGGAGCGCGCGAAGGCGCCCATTTGCGACGGCGCCATGGTCAGCGGACCGCGTTTCTGGAATACGTACTGCATGCCCATCATGGCCTTGCCCCACCACGACCCCGCGATGGTGTTCAGGGTCTTCGCCCCCTGCACCCGGTAGATCAGGCGCAGTTGCAGGTGGTCCTGCAGGTTCTCGCCCACGCCGGGCAGGTCGTGCACCACGGGTATGCCCAGCGACTGCAGCAATGCGCCCTGGCCCACGCCCGACACCTGCAGCAACTGGGCCGAGCCGATGGACCCCGAGGACAGCACGACCTCGGCGCGGGCGCGGGCGAATTTCGACTGTCCGTCATGGGTAAAGCGCACGCCGTCGGCGCGGCGCTCCGAGAACACGACGGCCTGGGCCTGAGCCTGGGTCAGCACGGTCAGGTTCGGGCGATTGGCCACGGGATGCAGGAACGCCTTGGCGGCGGTCCAGCGCACGCCCTGGCGCTGGTTCACTTCGAAATAGGCGCAGCCTTCGTTGTCGCCCCGATTGAAATCGGTAATGGACGCAATGCCCGCCTGGGCCGCCGCGTCGCGAAACGCATCCAGGATGGGCCACGACAGGCGCTGCCGCTCTACGCGCCACGTACCCGAAGCGCCGTGGAATTCGCTTTCGCCGGCGTAGTGGTTCTCGACCTTCTTGAACGCCGGCAGCACGTCGCTCCATGACCACCCGGCATTGCCCAGCGCCGCCCAGCCATCGTAGTCGGCCGCCTGGCCGCGCATGTAGATCATGCCGTTGATGGACGAACTGCCGCCCAGGACGCGTCCGCGCGGATACCCCAGGGAACGATTGTTTATGCCCGGGTCGGGGCGGGTACGGTAGCACCAGTCGGTGCGCGGGTTGCCTATGCAGTACAGATAGCCCACGGGTATGTGGATCCAGCGCCAGTCGTCGCGCCCGCCGGCCTCGAGCAGCAATACCTTGCGCGCCGGGTCGGCCGAGAGCCGGTTCGCCAGCAGGCAGCCCGCCGAACCGGCGCCCACGATTACATAGTCGAACTCCAGATCCGCTGGTTCCTGTGCCGCCATGATCTTGTCTCCTTGCCTCGTTTTTCCGGCGCCATGTCCTGCAGCGCCGTGTTTTCCGCCGCGCCCGCGACAGGCGCGCCACTACGCATAGTGTACTTGCGTCGTGCCTAAAGCACCGTCCCCGCCAGCGCCGCGGCCACCAGCAGCACGCCCACCCAGATGTTGGCGCGAAACAGCATGAAATCCAGGTCGGGGCGTTCCAGGCTGAAGACGCGCATCTGCCAGACGAAATGGCCCGCTATGACGGCCAGCACCGCGTAATAGCCCCAACCCATGCCCAGCGCGATGCCGGCGTACAGCCACAGGGCGATCGTGGCAATGTAGAAACCGCTGATCCAGGCCTTGCCGCGTTGCGCGAAACGCATGGCGGTCGAACGCAGGCCCAGCATCCTGTCGTCGCGCACGTCCACATAGGCATAGATCGAATCGTAGCCCACCTGCCACAACACCGCCCCCACCCACATGGCGATCGCCGCCGGCGGCACGGTGTTTTGCGTATCGGACCAGGCCATCAGCATGCCCCAGTTAAAGCCTATGCCCAGCACCACCTGCGGCCAATAGGTGAAACGCTTGCACAATGGATAGACGATCACGATGGGCACCAGCGCGACCGCCAGCCAGCGGCTGTACGGATTGATCGCCAGGAGCAGCAGCGCGCACACGGCCAGCTGCGCAAGCAGGAACACCATGGCGCCCCGCAAGCCAAGCTGGCCGCTGGTCAGGGGCCGGAAACGGGTGCGTTCCACCTTCAGGTCGACATCGCGGTCCCAGATATCGTTGATGGTGCATCCCACCCCGCGCATCAGCAGCGCGCCCAGCGAAAAGACCAGCAACCGGAACAGGCTGGGCCAGCCGTCGGCCGCCTGCACCACCGCCGCCAGGCACGGCAGCAGCGTCAGCCATGTTCCCACGGGACGGTCCAGCCGGCACAGGCGCGCATACGGACCCCACGACCTGGGCAGCCAGCGCTCGACCCAGTCATCCGGCCTCATGTCCGACAGGTCGGGAACCGGCGCCTGGGGGTTCGGGTTCGATGCTAGGGACATGGCAAAAAAAGGGAAATCAGGCTTCTTTGAACAACTGGCCCAGAGTGGCGATGCCCTCGCGGATCTTCGCCTCGGGCACGGTCACGAAGCTCAGGCGCAGATTGTTGACCCGCGGCCGGGCGCCGGCGAAGAACGGCGCGCCCGGCACATAGGCCACGCCGCGCTCGACGGCGCGTTGAAGCAGCACCGTGGCGTCCATGTGTTCGGGCAGCGTCGCCCAGATGAACATGCCGCCCTCGGGGCGGGTCCAGATCGACGACGACGGAAAGTGCTGGGCCATGGCGTCCAGCATGTAGCCGCACTGGTTCTTGTACAGTTCGCGAATGCCCGGCAGGTGCTGCGCCAGAAAACCGTCCTTCACCGTTTCATACACCGCCATCTGCGTGAGCATGGCGGTGTGCAGGTCGGTGGCCTGCTTGATTTGCGCCAGCTTGGCGATGATGGGCCGGGGCGCCACGATATAGCCCAGACGCAGCCCGGGCGACAGAACCTTGGAAAACGTGCCCAGGCGGATGACCGTCGCGCCCGCCTCGCGGCCCAGGCCCAGCAGCCCCGGCTGCGCTACGCCGGCGTAGCGCAGGTCGCCGTAGGGATCGTCTTCGATGATGGGCAGGCCGACCTGGGCGCAGCGCTGCACCAGCGCGCGGCGCCGTTCCAGGCTCAGCGTCAGGCCGGTGGGATTCTGGAAATTGGGCAGCACGTAGATGAACCGGGCATCGCGCACGCAGTCGTCGGTCAGGCCCTCGGGCATCAGCCCGCCCTCATCGGTCGGCACGGCCTGGTATTCGGGCTCGAACAGGGAAAAAGACTGGATCGCGCCCAGATAGCTGGGCGCCTCGATCAACACCTTGCTGCCCGGATCGACGAACAGCTTGCCCAGCATGTCCAGGGCCTGCTGCGAGCCCGACACGATCAGGACTTCGTCGGGCGATACGTCCGCGCCGCGCTCTCCCATGTCGTGCGCCACCCATTCGCGCAAAGGCGCATAGCCCTCGGTCGGCCCATACTGCAAGGCGGTCTGCGGCGATTCACGCAACACCCGGTCGAAAGCGGCGGCAATGGCGGCCACCGGAAAGCCCTGCGGCGCGGGCAGGCCGCCCGCGAAAGAAATGATTTCGGGCCGCTGCGTGATTTTCAGTATTTCGCGTATGGCCGAGCTGGTCAGTTTTTGCGCGCGCTGGGACAAGACATGGTGTTGGGTGGGCGAGGTCATGAGGCTGCCGGGGTTCCGGAAAAAGTGAAAAGTAGAAAATAGTTCAGTAGCTTACTGCAACTCGACGCAAGATTCAGCCGGGCCCGGCCGTCTCCCCGGTTTGAAGATGGCACCGGCACGCGTGTTCATCGCCCGGCAAGGGCTTCAACCGCTGCGGCAACTCGCAACCCGCGGTCGCCATGGGGCAGCGGTCCCGGAAAAAACAGCCCGCGGGCAGCGTGCGGTTGCTGGGCAATTCGGTATTGACGCTGGGCACGCCCGGCGCAAAGGGTTCGCCCAGCCTGGGCACGGAATCCAGCAGCAGGCGGGTATACGGATGGCGCGGATCGCCCAGCACGTCGCGGGCCCGGCCCACTTCGACGATCTGGCCCAGGTACATGACCGCGACGCGATCGCACAAATGGCGCACCACCGACACATTGTGCGAAATCAGCACATACGTCAGCCCGTAGGCGCGCTGCAAGTCCAGCAGCAGGTTCAATATCTGCGCCTGTACCGAAATGTCCAGCGCCGACGTGGGTTCGTCGAGCACGATCACATCCGGGTCGGACGACAGGGCGCGGGCTATGGCGATGCGCTGGCGCTGGCCGCCGGAAAACTCGTGCACATAGCGGTCCAGCTGTTCGGCGCGCAGGCCGACCTTCAGGGCAAGCTGCGCGGCGCGCCCGCGCAGCGACGACAGCCTGCCGCCGCCGCGCACATACACGGGCTCCATGATCACGCGCCACACGGGCAGCCTGGGGTCCAGCGACGATTGCGGGTCCTGGAACACGATCTGCACATTGGCCCGGGCCGCATCCGAAGCGGCGGCCCGGCGCACATCACCGCCCGTGGGTTCCAGCAGGCCCATCAACAGCTGGGCCAGCGTGCTTTTGCCGCAGCCCGATTCGCCCACTATGCCCAGGATCTCTCCCCGACGCACGTCCAGCGTCACGCCATTGATGGCGTGCGCGTAGCGATTGGGCCGGCCCAGCCAGTCGGCCGCCACCGGAAACCGGACTTCCACCTCGTCGAGCGCCAGCACGGGCGCGTCCGCCGCATCGGTCATGGCGCGGGCTCCTCGACCAATACATGCCAGCACGCCGCCTTGCGCGCTGCGTCGCCATCCAGGCTTCGCAGCGCCGGACGCACGGCGCAGGCGTCGTCGGCATGATCGCAGCGGTCGCGAAACGCGCAGCCGCGCGGCAGGGCCGCCATATCGGGCACCTGGCCCCGGATCGAGGGCAGCACCGTCGCCGGCGGCGCGTTCTCCGGCAGGCCTTGCAGCAAGCCGCGCGTATACGGGTGGCGCGGCCGCGCCATGACCTCGCGCGTGTTCCCCTGCTCGACCACCGAACCCGCGTACATGACATATACCCGGTCGCAGAACTGCGATACGACCGCCATGTCGTGCGTAATGAACAACACGGCCGTGCCGCGCTCGCGCGCCTTTTCCTGCAACAGCAGCAGCACCTGGCGCTGCACGGTCACGTCCAGCGCGGTGGTGGGCTCGTCGGCGATCAGCAGCCTGGGATCGCAGGAAAAAGCCAGGGCTATCATGACGCGCTGGCGCATGCCGCCGGAAAGCTCGAACGGATAGCGCCGCAGGATCTGTTCCGGATCCGAGATATACATGTCGCGCAACAGCGCCACCGCCTTGTCCCGGACCTGGGTTTTGGTCAGGTTCTGATGGCACAGGATGACGTCGGCCAGTTGCGCGCCTATGCGCTTGGTGGGATTGAGCGCCGTCAAGGGCTCCTGGAAGATCATGGCCGCGTCACGCCCCCGCACCGCGCGCATGTCTTTTTCCGTGGCCGCCAGCACGTCGCGCCCCAACAGGGTCAGCGTCCCGCCGGTCACCGTGAACCCGCCGGGCGGCAGCAGGCGCAGCGCGGCCATGGCCGTCACCGACTTGCCCGAACCCGACTCGCCCACCACGCCGACGATTTCGCCCGGCCCCACCCGCAGCGACACGCCATTGAGCGCCTTGACCGACCCTTTGTATACCGGGAACTCCAGGCACAGGTCGCGCACGTCGAGCACCGCATCGGGGGTGGCTCTGGCCTGCCCGGGCATCGTCGCGTCCGCCATGTCTATTTCACCTTCAGCCTGGGGTCCAGCATGTCGCGCACGCCATCGCCCAGCAGGTTGAAACCCATCGCCGTGATCAGAATGGCGAATCCGGGAAATACGGTGTACCACCACTGATCCAGCAGATAATTGCGGCCCGTGGCCACCATCGCCCCCCATTCGGCCGTGGGCTGCTGCGCGCCCAGGCCGATGAAACCCAGCGCCGCGGCCATCAGGATGGCGTTGCCGATGTCCAGCGTGGTCTGCACGATGATGGGCGATAACGCGTTGCGCGCGATGTGCCACGACACGATGTGGCGGCGAGTGGCGCCGAACGTGCGCGCCGCCTTGACATAGGCCATCTCGCGTATGCCCAGGGTTTGCCCGCGCGCCAGGCGCACGTAAAAGGGAATGCGCACGATGGTGATGGCCAGCATGGCATTGAACAGGCTGGGGCCCAGCGCGGCGGCCAGCGCCATGGTCAGCACCAGCGAAGGCACCGACAGCACGACGTCCATGGCGCGCATGACGATGCTGTCGACGCGACCGCCCATCACCCCCGAGAAACAGCCGGCGGCGGAACCCACGATGCTGGAGGCGAACGCCACGAACAGCCCCACGCCCACGGACTGCCGGCCCCCGAACAGCACGCGGCTGAAAATGTCGCGCCCCACTTCATCGGTGCCGAACCAGTGCTGCGCCGAAGGCGGAGCAAGACGATGGACCAGGCCGATCTGGTTCGGGTCGTACGGCGCCAGCCAGCCGGCGCCGGCCACGGCGGCCAGCACCACCACGATAATGCCCAGTCCCAGCATGGTCATCGGGCTTTTCTTCAGTTGATAGGCGAAACGGGACAGCGTGTCGCGCCATGACCCCTGGACGAGAACGGATACGCCGGCCATCAGCTTACCCCGGTGATGCGGGGATCGATCCAGCGATACAGCAGGTCGATCACCAGGTTGAGCAGCACGTAGACGAACGACACCACCACGGCAAAGCCCATGACGGCCGGGAAATCCAGCGCCTGGATGGATTCGACCACATAGGCGCCCATGCCGGGCCAGCCGAACACGGTTTCAGTCAGCACGGCGCCATAAAGCAGATCGCCCAACGCCAGGCCCAGCACCGTGATCGATGGGATCAGCGCATTGGGCAAGGCATGGTGCACGACCACCGTCATGCGCGACAGGCCGAAAGCGCGCGCGGTACGGACATAGTCCTCGCCCAGTTGCTCCAGCATGGCCGAGCGGATCTGTCGGGCCACAATGCCCAAGTGAACGAACCCCAGCGTGAACGCGGGCAGCACAATATGCTTGAGCGCGTTGAAGAATACGGGGATATTGCCGGTCAACAGCGAATCGACCAGGTAGAACCCCGTGATGTCGGCGGGCGGGGCAAGCCCCTGATCCAGCCGCCCGCCGCCCGGAAACCAGCCCAGCCGCCCGTAGAACACCACGATCAGGCCCAGGCCCAGCCAGAAGGCGGGGGTCGATATCCCCGTGACCGAAATCGTGCGCACGACCTGATCCACCGTCTTGTTGCGGTATACGGCCGAGAGCACACCCAGGGGGATGCCGATAAGCGTGGCCAGGAACAGCGCCACCAGCGCCAGTTCCAGCGTGGCGGGGAAAAAAGCCCGTATGTCCTGCAGCACCGGCCGATGCGTGCGAATGGACATGCCCAGATCGCCATGCGCCAGGCGAACCAGATAGTGCCAGTACTGTTCGTACAAAGGCAGGTCCAGGCCCAACTGATGGCGGATATGCGCGACGATCGCGGGCGTGGCGCGCTCGCCGGCGATCAGACGGGCCGGATCGCCGGGAATCAGGTGCGAAATGACGAACGTGATGAGCGAGACGCCGATGACGACCAGAACCAGGCTGAACAGCCGTTTTTTGACAATCGGCAACCAGGACATCCGAACCCTTCGACGCTAAATGAAAACCCGCACCCGGCCTATTTGGTCATATCGGCCACGTTGAACACCCGCTCGAGCATGGGGTTGAACACAAAACCCTTGACGTCTTTACGCATGCCGGCCTGATAATTCTTCTGATACAGATACACATAGGCGGCATCCCGGGTGACCTGTTCCTGCACCTTGGTGTACAAGGCGACCCGCTGCGACTGGTCGCTCAAGGTGGCGGCCTTGCGCAGCCACGTGTCGACCTGCGGATTGGAATAGAACGACCTATTGCCCGCCAGTCCGCCCTTGGACGAATCGAACCAGTAGCTGGTAAACATGTACGGGTCGGCGAAATCGGGGCTCCAGTTGCCCACCGAGATATCGAAATTGCCCTTGTCCAGGTTTTCCCGCAGCGTGGCATTGGCCAGTTTTTCCAGCTTGACCTTGACGCCGATCGCGGCCAGGTTGGCCTGGGCCGTCAGGGCAATGGGTTCCCAGTTCGGGTCCTGGGTGGAATAGCGCAGCACCAGGGTCGGATGGCCCTCGCCCGATGCCGCCAGCTCTTCTTTGGCTTTCTTCAGATTCTGCGCGGGCATCGGCAGGTTGGCGTCGTAGCCCCACATGCCTTGCGGAATGGGGCCGCGCGTCTGCCTGGCCTGTTTCAGCATAATGCCGTCTATGATGCCTTTGTAGTCGATGGCGTCGACCACGGCGCGACGCAGATGCACATTGGCCAACGGCCCTTTCTTGTTGTTCAGGTACAGGTAGGTCACCCGTAGGGACGGGAATTCGGCCACTTTCACACCCGGCGCCTTTTTCAGGGCGGCCAGCTGGTCGACGGGCAATTCTTCGGCGACATCCAGGTCGCCCTTCTGCAGCTGCAGGCGGCGTGAGGACGCTTCCGGCACGATCTTGACCACGACTTTGCGCAGATGCGGCTTGTGGCTGCCGCCGTAGTGCGGATTGGGCTCCAGCGTCAGCGACTGGCCTTTCTGCCAGGACACCAGGCGGTAGGGGCCCGAACCGGCGGTATGGCCCGACAGGTACGCCTTGATGTCGCCGCCGCGCTTGGCGACATCCGGATTGACGATGCTGGCGCCGTCATTGGCCAGGGTGTAGAGGAATGGCGCAAACGGCTCTTCCATTTTGAATTGCACCGTCATCGGATCGACGGCCGTGACCTGCAGATGCGGCGGAAACGCCTCGGACGGGCCTTGCTTGAGCTTCATCAGCCGGTCGAACGAGAACTTCACGGCATTGGCGTCGACCGTGGCGCCGTCGGCGAATTTCTGGCCGGGCCGCAACTTGAACGTCCAGGTCAGGTTATCGGGCGACGCCTTCCAGCTTTGCGCCAGATCGCCTTCGACCTCGGTCGAACCCTTGCCGTCGACCTGCTTGTAGCGCATCAGCCGCTGATAGGCCGGGTAGGTCACGGTCCAGTCGTTGTTGTCTATGGTGATGGCGGGATCCAGGGTCTGCGGATCCGCCGGCTTGCCTATGACCAGCGTATCTTTGGGCGCCATGGCGAAAACGGCGGGCGAAAACGCCACCGTCCCCGCACCCGCCACCAGGGCGGCCAGGACATGCCTGCGCAGCAACGACAACGACGCGCGACGATCTGTGAATTTATGCATGAAATTGTCTCCGGATTAAAAAATAATAATCAAGCGCCGCGCACCGCCTGGACGATGGGGTCGTCGAGCAACGCGAAAGAATGCGGATCGGGCAGTTCGTAATGCCACCATTCCGTGTCTATGGAACAGAATCCGGCCCGAAGCATGATCCCCAGCAGCATATCGCGGTTGCGCTGCACCGGAACGGGCAGATCGGGGCAGTCGTGATGCGACTGGTCCTGCATGGCGTCGAAGCCCGTGCCCATGTCGAGCTCCACACCGCGTTCGTCCAGCAAAGTGACGTCGACCGCCACGCCGCGCGTGTGGTTCGAGCCCTGGCGCACATCCGACACATAGCGGGGGTCCGGGCATTGGGCCCAGAAAATGGCCTGCGCCGCCGCCGGACGGTAGGCGTCGTACACCTTGATGGTGTAGCCGGCGCGGCGCGCCGCCACGGCGGCACGCCGCAGACAGGCCGACGCCTGCGGGCGCAAGGCGCAACGCGCCTTCGCATAGACGGGGCAGCCCGCCATGTTGTCGGACGTGGCGTACACCAGGTCTATGACGACCGGATGACTGCCGGTCGTGATCTCGACCAGCTCGCTGGCCGTTTTGTCCGGCACGGCCCGTACCGCATTGCTGTCCGTCACGAAAACACCTCCGCCTGGAATACCTGTCGCATATCCGCCGGATTATGCGGCCAGAGGCGATCCTTCGCAAGACGCAAGCCCGCAATCAGTCCGGCGGCAACGCCTTGCCCTGGGCCAGGTACTGCCGCACCAGCTCGCGCTTGAGCACTTTGCCGCTGGGGTTCACCGGCAGTTCGTCGACGAAATGAATGCGGCGCGGGCGCTTGAACGCCGCCATCAGCCCGCTTGCGCGGCAGAAATCATCCACGGCGGACATGGCCAGCGCCGGATCGGACCGGACAATGAACGCGGTCACCGCGCTGCCCCATTTTTCATCGGGCAGCCCCACCACGGCCACCTCGCGCACCCCGGGGCAACAGTACAGCACGTCTTCGACTTCGCGCGGATAGATATTTTCCCCCCCCGACACGATCATGTCGTCGGCGCGGCCGCGAAACGTGAAATAGCCGTCGGCGTCGCTGCTGAACAAATCGCCCGTGTACAGCCATCCGTGGCGCAGCTTGCGCTGCGACTCGGCGGTGTTGTTCCAGTATCCGGAGGTCATCTGCGGCCCCTGCACCACAAGCTGGCCGACGTCGCCCACGGGCACGGTCTCGTCCGGGCGCACGTCGCGTCCCGGGTCGTTGGCCACTATCCTGGCGCTGGAGATCAGCGTGGGCTTGCCGCAGGCCCCCAGCCTGGCCAGCGCGTCGCGCGGGTGCAGGACCAGGGTCAGGCTGGCCTCGGTCATGCCATAGCCATTGAAAAGGTTCGGGCAGAACTCGTCGAGCACGCGCCGCATCGTGGTCGTGGACATGGCCGCGCCCCCGGTCGTGACCATGCGCAGCGACGTCACGTCGAACTGCCTGAATTCAGGGTGAAACAGCATTTCCTGGATTTGCGTGGGCACGGCGAACAGCGTGGTGATGCGTTCGGACTGTATCTGGCGCAAGGTATCCAGGGCCCGATAGCGGGACTCGATGACGTTGGCCCCGCCCACCATGACATGCGGCAGGAAATACGCCTGCAGGCCGCCCACGTGATACAGCGGCGCGATGTGCAGCGCCCGGTCGGCCGGCGTCAGGCTGTATTCCATGACGCAGTTCATGGCTATGGCCGTATCGTTGGCCTGCGTATGCATCACGCCTTTGGCGCGACCCGTGGTGCCCGAGGTGTACATCAGGGCCGACAGGTGATCGGGCCGCGCGCGGTAATCGGGGTCGGTCTCGTCGCCCGATTCCGCCGCCGATTCGTACAGGGCATGGCCGTCGGCCAGCGCCTCGCCGGGCTCGGCCACGACGAGATGATCGGGCGCGCATCCGCCCAGTTGCCGCGCCTGCGCCACCTGATCGGCCAGCGCGTGGCTGTATATCAGCAGGCGCGCGCCCGAATCGCGCAGAATGTGCGCAAGCTCGCCGGCGGCCAGGCGGAAATTCATGGGCACGGCCACGGCGCCGATTTTCTGGCAGGCGAAGAACGCCGTGGCCGAGGCCTCGCCCGTGAACAGATACAAGGCCACCCGGTCGAACGGTCGCACGCCCATGGCGCGCAGCGCATGCGCCAGGCGGTTGATGCGCCGGTTCCATTGCCGGTACGACCAGCGCCGGCCGCCAAAAACCAGGGCTTCGGCTTGTGGATAACGCTGGACTGTCCTGTCCAGTATCGAGGCGATATTCATGATGTGGCAAACGGTCTATAAATTCAGCTTGATCTCGGGCAGGTCCACACTGGCGATCAGGTACCTGACCATTTCGGATGTCCCGCCCACAATGGGCAGCGCGCGCGCATCGCGGTAAATCTGTTCGGCGCGGCCGTATTCCTTGGTCAGGCCTTCCCCGCCCAGGATCTGCACCGTCGCGTCGGCGCAGAAATTGGCCGTTTCGGTCGATGCCAGCTTGGCCATGGACGCCGGCTTCATCAGCGCCTTGGGCGCGACGTCGCCCCGGTCGTACAGTTTCGCCGCGCGGTACGTCAGCAGTTCGGCCGCGTCTATGCGGCAGCTCATGTCGGCGATCCTGCCCCAGATATGCTGCTTGCTGCCCAGTTTCTGGCCGAAGCTGCGCCGCGCCTGGGCGTGCCGGCAGGCGATGTCGAAGGCCGAACGCGCCACCCCCAGCCCCGACCCGCCCAGGATGATGCGCTCGAAATTGAACATGCCCAGCATGATGCGAAACCCCTGCCCCGGCTCGCCGAGAATATGATCGACGGGCACGCGGCAGTCCTTGAATTCCACTTCGCCCACGATGCAGCCGCGCCGGCCCATGAAGGTATAGGTTCGCGGGAACCGGATGCCGGGCGTGGACTTCGGCACCACCACCGCGCTCATGCCTTGCCGGGGCGCCACGTCCGGGTTGCCGATGCCATACACGATATAGGTGTCGGCCACCGACGCGTTCGAGATGAAGCGCTTGAAGCCGTTGACGACCCATTCCTGGCTTGCCTCGTCGAAGGTCACGGTGGTTTCCATGCCGGCGCTGTCGGAACCGACATTGGGTTCGGTCACGCAGATCGACCCCACCTGCGATCCGTCGACGATGCCGTGCAGGTATTGGTCGCGCACGCCGGCCTGGGCATAGCGATGCAGCGGATACGCGCAAGACAGCGCCGTGGCGATGGTGGTTTCGAACGCATAGTTGATGCGCGCCGCCTCTTCGGAAAGAATCGTGGCGTGGGTCAGGCCCGGCGCGGCAAGCCCGCCCCGGTACAGATCGGGAAACATCAAGGTCAGGTAGCCGGCCTGGCCCAGCGCGCGCACCACGGCCTTCACCGCCGTCCAATCCTGCCTGTCCTCGATGTCCGCGGCGCGCGGCTGCAGTTCGCGCTGCAGGAACGCGCGAACCTCGGCCCGGAATGCCCGGTCCTGATCGTTCAATAAGAAGTCCATGATGAAAACCTTAGATGTTGGGCATGCCTATCCGGTCGGCCAGGCGGTTGATCTCGCGCTGCACCAGGTGCAGGTTGCTGTCGCGCACCGTCGGCAATTGGAAACGCGCGTGCCGCACGTCGGCATAGCTTAATTCGGCCGTCACCAGGCCCACGTGTCCTTCGGGCGCCACCGCCAGGTCTTTGCCGTACGGGTCCAGGATGCGCGACCCGCCCCAGAAGAAGGCCTCGTCCTCGTTGCCGTAGCGGTTGGCCATCAACACCGGCAGGCCGTACATCATGGCGTAGAAGCGCAGCACCAGGTCCCAGCCTTCGGGGTTGGAGAACTGGCCGCCCACCGCGCCCTCGGCGGAATTGACGGGCGCCAGCAGCATCGACGCCCCATGCAGCATGGCCAGGTGCACCAGCGCCGGGTTCCACAGATCGGCGCAGATCAGCACCCCCGCGTACCACGGCCCCTGCACGGGAAACGTTTCGACGTAGCGGCCTCCGGCGAAGACTTTGCCCTCATCCATCTGGCCGTACGTCGGCAGATTCAGCTTGCGATGCACGAACAGCAGCCGCCCGTCGCGCACGGCGGCCATGGCGTTGTAGATCTGCGCCGCGGCGCCTTCCTCGACGAAACCGAACAGGACGTCGATGTCGCGCGCGGCCTTGGCTATTTCCATGATCATGGCGTCGTCCCGGCTCAACGCCAGTTCGGGGGTCTTGTCCCCCATGCGATATCCGGTCAGGGACAATTCCGGAAAAACCAGCAGGCTTACGCCCTGGGCACGCGCCTGCTGGATGAAATCAAGATGAAACTCCAGGTTGTATCGAAGATTGCCAAGCTGGCAATCGGTTTGCGCCACGGCAACCTTGATGCGCGATTCTATCGGCATGATGTGTATCTCCCGCCGATGGGCCGCGCGATGCGCGGCCCATCATGCCTGTTGAACCGAACCTAGATCAGACCGGACTTTTCCAGGAAAGCATGCGCCACGTCGCGCACCGACTTCTTGTCCACATCGACGCTGGCGTTCAGGTGCGCCATCACCTTGTCGTCGAGCTTGGCCGACAGACCGTTCAGGATCCCCGCCAGCTTGGGATGCGCCTTCAAAGTGTCCTGGCGAATCACCGGCGTCAACGCATAGGCCGGGAAGAAGTCTTTATTGTCCGTGAGCACGACGAAGTGAAACGCCGGGATGCGCCCATCCGTGGCAAACGCCAGCGCCACGTCCACCTGCTTGTCGCGCAGGGCCTGATACGTCAACCCCGAATCCATGTGTTTCACATTGGCGCGGCCGAACTTGAAGCCGTACGCTTTTTCAAGGGGGCGCAATCCGTCGGGACGCGCGGCGAATTCCGCATTGGTGGCGAACGTGAGCTTCTGTCCGGAATTGATGACCCGGGCCAGATCGCTTAGCGTCTTGATGCCCTTGGCCTTGGCCTCGGCTTCACGCATGACCAGGGCATACGTATTGTTGGCCCGCGACTCGTTGAGCCAGACCAGACCCTTCTTGGCGTCGAGCTTCTTTACCGTTGCGTAGGTCTTCTGGGGCGACATGCGCGTCTTGATCTTGTTGTACGTGATCAGGGACGTGCCCGTGTATTCCCAATACACGTCGACCTGGCCGTTTTCCTGGGCCTTGCGCAGCACCGTGCTGCCCATGCCCGCGCGGGTATCGACCTTGTAGCCCTTGGCCTTGAGCAGCTGGGTCGTCATTTCGGCCATGATCTGCTGTTCGGTGAAGTCCTTGCCGCCCACCACGATCGTATCGGCGGCGCTGGCCGTGGCGATCATTCCCGCCCCGGCCACGCACGCCGCCACCACTCGCATCAGATTCAACATTTTCATGCTTGTCACCTCCATAAACCGTTAGTTTTCAGAAAATCATCCCGCCGCGCGACCGCAACGCCTTCAGCGCAACGGATTGACGCCGCGTGGAATCAACAGGAAAGAAGCCCAGCCCACCAGGGCGTCGACCACTATCGCCAGCAAAGCCGTGGGAATGGCGCCGGCCAGCATCATCCCCGTCTCGTCCAGGGCGATGCCGGTGAAAATAAGCTGGCCCAGGCCGCCGCCGCCTATCAGGAATGCCAGCGGCACCGTGCCCACGTTGATGGTCAGGGCGGTGCGCACCCCCGCGAACATCACGTACAGGGCATTGGGCATTTCCACGCGCCACAGGATCTGCCGCGGCGTCATGCCTATGCCGTGGGCTGCCTCGAGCAGGTACGACGGCACCGACACCAGGCCCGAATAGGTATTGCGCACGATGTACAGCAGCGACGCGACCCACAAGGCAAAGATCGACGGCACGGCGCCTATGCCCAGGAACGTCATGGACAGGGCCAGCACGGCCAGCGTCGGGATCGTGGTGCCGATGTTGAGCAATTGCATGAAGCTTTCGGAATAGCGGCGAAAGAACGGCCGGCTAAGGAAAATGCCCAGGGGAATCCCGGTGACGATGGCCAGGCCGCCTGAAATGGCGACCAGCTCGATATGCTGGCCGGTCAGGTAGACGATATCGTCCTGGTAGTTCATGAGCGTCCCGACCAGCCCCGCGCTGCGTATCCACCAGCCCACGATGATTACGCCGGCCAGCGCCAGCAGCCAGCTACCCGGCCCCAGCGACGACGGATTGCGCGTACCCGATGCCATGGCCTAGCCCTCGCCTTCCTGGTCGCGGTAAGTGCGGCCCAGGAAATGCGTGATGCCGGGCAGGGTAATGCAGCCCAGGTAGCGCCCTTGCTCGTCGACGCAGGGCAGCCAGTCCAGCTCGTGGGAGAACATCAGCGACACGACGGTGCGCAGGTCGTCCGTGCCGGCCAGGCGGGCGCGCGGCGTGCGGCAGCAATCGCCGCACAGGCCGTCCTGCCCCGGGTCCAGCGGGCCCGACACCACCCCTTGTATCGCGCCCTGGGCGTCGAGCACGGCCAGATTCGCGTGACCGGACTCGCGCATTATCCTGGCGGCCGTACCCAGGGTATCGCCCGCGCCGACGTGCGGCGCGCCGGGGTCCATGACGTCGGCCGCGCGGGCCAGCGGCAGGCGCTTGAGCGTGCGGTCCCGGCCGACGAAGTCGGCCACGAAATCGTTGGCGGGATGCGCCAGCACCTTGTCGGGGGAATCGAACTGTTCCAGCTTGCCGTCGCGGAACAGGGCGATCTTGTCGCCCATCTTCACCGCTTCGTCGATGTCGTGGCTGACGAACAGAATGGTCTTGCCCAGCTTGCGCTGCATTTTCAGGAATTCATCCTGGATGATTTCCCGGTTGATCGGGTCGATCGCGCCAAACGGCTCGTCCATGAGCAGGACGGGGGGATCGGCCGCCAGCGCGCGCGCCACGCCTATGCGCTGCTGCTGCCCGCCCGAGAGCTCTTTGGGAAAGCGCCCCATGAAGACGCCCGGATCCAGCGTCACCATCTCCAGGAGTTCGGCCACGCGCTTTTCGATGCGGCGCTTGTCCCAGCCCAGCATCTGGGGAACCACGCCGATGTTCTGCGCCACCGTCATGTTCGGGAACAGCCCTATCTGCTGGATGACGTAGCCTATGCCGCGGCGCAGGTCTATGGTGTCGTAGTGGGTCATGTCCTGGTCGTTGATGAACACCTTGCCCGAGGTGGGCATGACCAGACGGTTGATCATCTTCAGCGTGGTCGTCTTGCCGCAGCCCGACGGCCCCAGCAGGATGCAGATCTCGCCCTCGGGCACGTTCATGGACACGTTGTCGGCCGCCACGGCGCGGCCTTCGCGGGTCTCGAAGATTTTGGTCAGATTTTCAAGCCGTATCATGGGGGCCTCCTTAGGGCTGGGGCGCGTGTTTGAGACCGGCTGGCACAAGCCGGTTCTGCAGCCACAGCAAGCCATAGTCGGCAATGATCGCCAGAAGACTGACCGACACCGCCCCCGTGATCAGTTGCCGGGGATCGGTCTGCGAAATGCCCCGGCTGATGAACACGCCCAGTCCGCCCGCGCCTATGTACGCGGCGATGGCCATGATGCCGATATTGAGCACCACGGCGCTGCGCACGCCCGCCATGATGACCGGGATGGCCAGCGGAATCTCGACCTTGCGCAGTCTTTGCAGCGGCGTCATGCCCATGCCGCGCGCCGCTTCGCGCAAGGCCGGATCGACATTGTTGATGGCGGTATAGGTATTGCGGATGATGGGAAGCTGCGAATACAGCAGCACCGCGATGACCGCCGGCACGTAGCCTATGCCCTGGCCGATCTTGGACAGGATGGGGATCATCAGCCCGAACAGGGCGATGGACGGGATGGTCATGATGATGGCCCCGATGTACAGCACGATGCTGGCCACGCGCCTGTTCTGGGTAATGGCCACGCCTATGGGCACGCCGGTGATGATCGCCAACCCTATCGCCACACCCACCAGCGAGATGTGCTGGAGCGTTCTCGAGGCAATCAAGTCGATGTTGTGAACCATGAACAGCCATGTTTCCAAAATCATGTCTCCTGATCGTTGTTTTTATCGGGCGCGGTCGGTAATGATCGGGCTTGACTCCTTGGTGAAATGGGCCGGGGCAAGGTGATTCCCCGCGCTGGTGTCCGGCCCGATGCTCGATTCATTGAAGCATAGTTTATGGGGCCGGCGCGACCCGAAATAATCTTATATTGACTTTTTATATTACAAAACAGACAAATAAGGTGGTATTCCGCCAGGCCAGGGCCAGCCAAAGACCTTATTCGCCCGCTGATGGGGAAGACGGCGATGCCCGGCGGCCGCCGTTCGCGGCCGGCGACGACGCCACGGCGCGCTCGGTCGCCGGCGTGCGCCCGAAACGGGCCCGGTAGCACCGTATGAAATGGGACGACGACGCGAACCCGCAGGCCACGCTCACCTCGAGCACGTTCATGACGGTCTGCTGCAGCAGCGCGCGGGCCCGGCCCAGGCGCAAGCCCATGTAGAACCGCGCCGGCGTCGTATCCAGCTGGGAGCGGAACAGGCGATTCAGGTGGCGCTCGGACAGACCGATCTGCCGCGCGATCTGGGCGCAGTCCAGCGTATCTTCAAGATGGCGCTCCATACAGTCTATGGCGTGGGACAGCGAGGCATTGCTGACATTGAAACGCCCCCGCAAGGACAGGCGCTGGCTGGCCTGGGATTTGCGGATTTCCGGATGTATGCATTGCTCGGCCACGCCCGCGGCCAGGGCGTGCCCATGGCGCAGGGCCAGCAGGTGCATCATCATGTCCAGCCCGGCCGAGCCGCCGGAACAGGTCAGGCGCTTGCCGTCGATTTCGTACAGTTCGGCCGTGGCGTTGACGCGCGGGAATTCCTCGCGAAAGCTCTCCAGGTTTTCCCAATGTATGGTGCAGCGATAGCCGTCGAGCAGCCCCGCCCTGGCCAGGATCAGCGAGCCGGTGGACGTGGCGCCTATGTTGACGCCCTGCACGGCTATCTGCCGCAGCCACTGCAGTATCTTGGGCGTGCAGTAGTCGCCCGTGTCGATGCTGGCCACGACGATCAGCGTGTCGAGTTTTTGCGCCTCTTCCAGCAACGCGGTCGGCGTGAATTTCATGTCGTTGCTGGCCGCGACGGGCGCATCGTCCATGCTTAGCAGCCGCCAGCGATACAGTTCGCGCCCGGCAAGGCGGTTGGCCATGCGCAACGGTTCCAGCACCCCGGAGAGCGCCAGCATGGAAAATTTCGGGATCAGCAAAAACCCGAAATCCACCGGGGGCGATTCCTGATTAAAATCCGACGCGACAGGCGCCATTTCCGCGCTCCTTTTTCCAGGCATTCTACCGGCGCCGCCCCTTCGCGGCCACCGCCCCCGACCTGCTTCCAGGACACCACCCCATCATGCCCATTCGTGAAACCTTGTTCCAATCCCTGGAGGATAGGGGGTGGGCGGTGGCCGACGGCCTGGCCCCCGAAGGCTTGCCTGACCGCCTGGCCCGGGAATGCCGGGCGCTGTGGCAGGCCGGCGGCTTTCGCCCCGCCGAAGTGGGGCGCGGCGAACGGCAGTCGCGCCAGGATACGATACGCGGCGATTCGATCCGCTGGCTGGATCCGGACTCGGCCGGCGCCGCCAGCCGCGAATTCCTGGCCTGGATCGCCAGCTTCAGGCGCGACCTGAACCAGGCGTTCTACCTGGGCCTGAACAGCCAGGAATTCCATTTCGCCCGCTATCCGGCGGGCGCCGGATACACCCGGCATCTGGACCAGCATCGCGGCGGGGCGGCGCGCAAGGTATCGGTCACGCTGTACCTGAATCCCGGCTGGCCGGCCGACGGCGGAGGCGAGCTTTGCCTGTATCCGCCCACGGAGGAACCCGGGATGGCCGAATTCGTTCTGCCCGTGCAAGGACGCATGGCCGTGTTCCTGAGCGACATCATCCCCCATGAAGTGCGTCCGGCCGCGCAAACGCGCTGGAGCCTGACCGGATGGCTGCGCACCGACACCCCGGGCGTGCCTGTTTGATGCGACAATCCCGCTGCACCCGGCCCATTTCGATCCGCCCATCATCATGACCCATACCCCAGACCCGACCCCCAGCGCCGTATCCGTCAGGAACGCCGCGCCCGCCGACATGGACAGCATCGCCGACATCTACAAGCCCTATGTGCTGCAGGGCTTGGCCACGTTCGAGGAAACGCCCCCCGCGGCGGCCGAGATGCTGGCGCGCCGGGAAGCCATCCTGGCGCTGGGACTGCCGTACCTGGTGGCCGAACTGGATGGACAAGTGGCCGGCTATGCGTATGCCACCAGCTACCGCCCGCGCGCGGCGTACCGCTACACCATCGAAGATTCGGTGTACGTTCGCCAGGGGCTGCACGGACGCCATATCGGCACCTCTTTGCTGCGGGTGCTGATCGAACGCTGCGAAGCGGGGCCATGGCGGCAGATGCTGGCCGTCATCGGCGACAGCGGGAACGCGGGTTCGATCGCGCTGCACCGCCGGCTGGGGTTCCGGCCCGCGGGCACCCAGTACGCGGTCGGTTTCAAGCTGGGGCGCTGGGTGGACACAGTGCAAATGCAGCGCGCCCTGGGAGCGGGCGACACCACCCCCCCGGTCAACGCGACGCCTGCCGCCCATAGCGTCTGACCACGTCGGTCAGGAAGTCCTTCATGATCACGACGCGGCGGCTGTCGCGCAAATCGCGGTGGTGCACCAGCCACAAGTCGCGCGCGCACACGAAATGGTCGGGCTCGACCCGGCGCAACCGGGGGTCGGCGTCGCCGATGGACACCGGCAGCACCGCCACGCCCAGGCCGCAATGCGCCGCCATGGCCAGAGCGCCCATGCTGTTGGTCAGCAACGCCGCCCGCCGTCCGGCGAACACACTGCCGACCCACTTCGCCATGGGAACGTGGGTCAGCGGCTCGCCCCAATTCACGTACGGCAGCGCGCGCCAATCGCCGTCCGCCGGGTAGCGATCGACCGCGACGTACGCGGCAAACGCCATGGCGCCCACGTGCAGGGCAATGTATTCCCCCTCCTCCTCTTTCGAGGGCGGCGACATGCGCAGCGCCATGTCGGCATCGCGACGCGACAGATTCACGGTATCCACCCCGGTGACCAGTTCCACCTGCAGGCCCGGGAATTTCTCGAAGAATTCGGGCAGCAGCGGCGTGATCCAGCGCACGGCAATCGCATCGGATGTCGCCACCCGGATGCTGCCGGCCCACTCGCCCGGCCTGCCGACGTCGTGCGTCCGGCGCGCAAATCCCAGCATCGCCTGCTCCACGGGCAGGGCGGTCGCCAGCAGAGTCTCGCCTTCGTCGGTCAGCACGTAACCGGTCTGGTGGCGCAGGAACAAGGTCATGTCCATGGCCCGCTCGAAGGCGTCGATGCGGCGCGACACCGTGGCCGGACTGACGCCCAGGTCCCGGGCCGCCGGCGTCAGCCCGCCGGTGCGCGCCACGGCCAGGAAATAGCGGATGTCGTTCCAGTCCATATGCGCCTCGCCTCCTTGGTTTTCAATTACGAAAAATGATTTTTAATTTTATGCTATTTATTTTCCATAAATGAAAATCAATAATATGCCTGAACTTACTTTCGCGGGAGCGACAAATGAAACATAGGGCGGTTTACCTCGCGCTGATCTTCAGCACGTTCTTCTGGGGCGCCAATTTCAATCTGGGCAAATACGTGGTGCACAGCACCGACCCGCTTAGCGCCGCGGCCTGGCGTTTCATGCTGGCCGGGATCATCATGACGCTCTACACGGTATTGAAGGAAGGTATCGATTGGGCGGGCATAGGCCGCAACGCCGTGGCGCTTCTGGCCATGGCCGTCGTGGGCATCTTCGGATTCAACGTCGCCTTTTTCTACGGGCTGCAAACCACGTCATCCGTGAACGGCTCGCTGATCATGACGCTGAACCCCACCATTACCGTAGTGCTGACCGCGCTGGTCATAGGCGAGGCCATTTCATGGCGGCAGGTGCTGGGGCTGGGCCTGAGCATGGCCGGCGTCGTCATCGTGGTCACCGGCGGCTCGTGGGCCGCGCTTAGCCGGCATGTCCACTTCGTCCTGGGAGACGGACTGATACTGCTGGGAAACCTGTGCTGGGCCGCCCACAGCGTCATCGGCAAGCGCTGGGTGAAAAACCTGTCGCCCATGCAGACCACGACCAGCACCATGCTGATCGGCGGCGGCGCCATGATCGCCACGGCGCTGTTCGTTCACGCCGGATCATTGCCGCTGCCGGCCGGCGGCAGCCTGGGGGCCATCGCCGCCATGGCCTTGTTCGGCACGGTACTGGCCTACCTCTGGTGGAACAACGGCATACGCACGATCGGCCCGGCCCGCACCGCCGTGTTCTTCGATCTGGTGCCTATCTTCACCATGTTGATCGCCATTGCCCTGGGCCAGCACGTGACGCTGGCGCAGTGGATGGGCGCGGTGCTTGTCATAACGGGCGTGCTGTTCTCATCCGGTGCGCTGGACACGTTGTTCAAGCCCGCACTGCCGGCCCCGGCCTGCCCGTAGGGGCGCAGCCCGACACGCCGCGCCGGCCGAACGCCGGGATGGCGTGCCGGGCCTGATCAGGCTTTCTTGGTATAGGCGTTGCACCAGCCGTCATGATTGACCAGCTTGCCGCCGAAGATCGGACAGGGCCCCCACTGGTCGCCGGCCTTGCCCTGATAAAGCTGGCAATTGCCGCAATGTTCGCCCGGGGTGTATTTCGTCTGCTTGGTCTTGTCCACTTTCGTGGCGTCCGTGTGATACCCCAGCGACACCGCCATCGGGTCGCTTTCGCTGACCTTCGCCGGAGCGGCAAGGGCCTGCCGCGTCAACGCCAACGACGAGGCGGCGCCCAGGCTGGCAATCAGAAAAGTACGTCGGGATGTTTTCATTGCTGACTCCTGTGTTTTCCCAGCGCCGCGCGACACCAATAGCCACCCTACGGAGCCGCTGTCGCGGCACTTTGCTAAAGAAATTCATAGTAGCGCTGTCTGCTTACACGGCGCTTATAGGCGAGTCGCAAGTAGTGACATTCCGATTCCGTCCGCCTGAAAGTCTTTTAAACTTGAGCATCTCCCGCCGCAGCCCGGCACGACACACAAGGAAAGACATGGTCCATGAGTCCCGCTTGACCCGAGAGCTTCGGACGCTACTGCAATCGCGGCGCACAGCCGCTTTGGGAACCGTCGATGACGAGGGCGCGCCTTTCGTCTCGATGGTGCCCTTTGCCGCGCAGCCCGTGCCCGGGCACCTGGTCATTCACGTCAGCGGCCTGGCCGCGCATACCCGCAATCTTCAGGCCCGGCCGGACGTGTCTCTGCTCGTCAGCGAATTCGAAGCGCGCGACGGGCCGGTTCACGCCCTGCCGCGCGTTACCCTGAAAGGGGTGGCCACCGTGCCCCAGCCCGACAGCCCTGAATGGCGCACGTGCCGGGACGCCTACCTGCGGCGCTTTCCCGAAGCCGAGCCCATGACGTCGCTGGACGATTTCCGGTTCGTATCCATCCGCGTCACCCATGGCCGCCAGGTTGCGGGCTTCGGAACGGCGCGCGACGTGCACGAAGACGAAATCGCGCGCGTGGTGTCGGATCAGGCCGTGCCGGCATAGGCCGCCGGGCCGGCCCTACACCAAAATATCGAACGCTTCGCCCAGAACGGAATAGCCCACTGGCGTAATGGCGACGGCACGGGTACTTTTCGAAGGCCTGGCCCAACCTTGCGCAAAGAAGCACTGGCAAAGCGCCTTCCCCACGAATCCCGCAATATGCGGCCGCCACGGAAGAGTCGAACCATCTTATCATCGGCCAAGCGGGAAATACTTCGGTACGGCGCGTAGTATCGGGTCGGGGCAAATAGCAGGGCTTCGCAAACCAGCACCGCCGGCCGTGCATCATTCCCGAAAAAGTTGAACGCCTACCCATCGAACGCGACTGGCGCTGACGAAAATTCCCGAAACCGCCGCGGCAACCGCCAGCCAAAGCGCCATTCTAACCGCCTGGGCGCTTTGCACAGTACTCAGCAGTTTCCCCCCGTCGGTCATTACGGGCGCCGCATACGCCGACAGAATGACGCCGACAAGGGCCGCTCCCAAGCACTGGCCGAACGTGCGCACGATTGCCAACACCCCCGATGCGCTGCCGCTACGCTCGCGTGAGGCATTCGCCATCAACTCGCGATTATTGGGGCTCTGGAAGATGCCGAACCCTACACCGCAAATCAGTTCCCGCCAGCCTATGTCCCATGCATTGGCGTGATAAGGCAGCAGGGCAAGGAGTGCGAGCCCGGTCACAAAAACACTTAAGCCCGCTGTCGCAAGCGCGGCCGGCTGGTAGCGGTCAGCGAGCCGTCCGGCATGGGGGGCCGCCAGTATGATGCCAACCGGCCATGGCGTGAAAAGCAGCGCCGAGGCGAATGCGCTATAGCCGTAAGCATTTTCGAACAATATCGGCAGCGTGATGAACGTGATTCCCTGGCCGACGAACGACGCCAGGGACGTCAGCGCCGCCATGGAAAATCGCGGGGACGAGAACATGTCCAGCGGCAGCAGAGGCTCCTTGGCACACCGCTGGCGCCAGACGAACGCCGCGCCGGCCGCAACGGCAGTCGACGCGTAGGCAATGGCCGTCAGCGCGGAAACGAATGCGGGCTCCCCGGAACTGGGCCGCGAACAAGCGCTGGCGGCCAGAATCAACGCGGCCATCGCAACGGCCGACAGCAAAGCCCCCGCGATATCGAACGGTTCGCGTGTCTGGACATGCGCGCCGGGAATGGTGCGCAGCGCCAGTGTCACCCCGACGATGCCCAACGGGATGTTGACCGCGAATATCCACCGCCAGCTCAAGGCCGACAACAACGTGCCGCCCAAAATGGGAGCGATGGCCGTGCTGGCGGCGATAAGCAGGGCGTTCAGGCCAAGAATCCGTCCGAGCAGGCGATTCGGAAAGACCGAGCGGTGGATGGCAGGAGCAATGCTTAGCGTCGCAGCCCCGCCAACACCTTGCAGCACGCGCATCGCCGTCAGCCACCCCAGCGACGAAGACAGCGCGCAACCCAGTGACGTCAGTGTGAATACGGCCAGCCCGCCCGCGAACAATGCTCGAAAGCCTATCCGCTTCGCGAGCGCCGCGAATGTCGCCAATGTGATGGCGACCGACAAAAGATAGCCGTTGTATACCCAAATAGCCGCGCCTGCGGGAACATCCAGTGCCCTTGCTATCTGCGGCAATGCAATATTGACCATAGCCCCGTCGAATACGGCCATTGTCGTTGCGGTCATCACGGCGATCATCGCCAGACAGCGTTTTCGCCCGGGCAGCCCCTCGTCTCCCGGCATGTCAGAGAACAATTCCATTTAACAAAAAACCTTATGCCACCGCATGTTCTTGAAGTAAATTTGCCCGTGAGTTGGCGGATTGAAACTCGTGCCGCCGTTCACCAAGGAACGACTCTCCCCAGGTAGTCCAGGTAATGCAATCCGGAACGCCCTTCGTAAGCCTCGATCGTGCTCAGCAAATTCGGGATGCTTTCCTCGATGCTCAAACGCGCCTGGGGGCCGCCCATGTCCGTCCGGACCCATCCGGGCGCCATCAACAACAGGGTTTTCGCGTCGTTCTGGTGGCGCGCGGCGAAGCTGCGCATGAACATGTTGAGCGCCGCCTTGCTGCCCCGGTAGACCTCGTAATTTCCATTGGTGTTGTTCGTCAGACTGCCCTGTCCGGACGACATGACGCCGATCGTTCCGGCCGGTTGCACAAGGTCCTGAAACGCCTCGATGACCCTCATCGGGCTCAACGAGTTCGTCACCATGACGCGCACGAACTCCTCGGTCGAGACATCCGCGATCGTCTCGCGATCGTCGTTTTTGACACCGGCATTGACGAAAAGCACATCCAGCCGCCGCCCCTCGACACGACCGCGTAGCGCGGCGACCTGCCCAGGAATCGTGATGTCGACGGTTTCCACTTCCAGCGCGCCGTGCGAAGCTTTCGCGAGTCGACGAAGCGTTTCCGCGGAATCCTCCCTGCCGGTGGCGATCACTCGCCAACCGCGCTTTAGGTATTCCTGGGCCATGGCGAAGCCCAGGCCCCGGGATGCGCCGATGAGGAGAACGGTTTTCTGCCGAGATACGTCTTCTTGCATTGATGGCTCCCTATTGATAAAGCCTGATTGAACGCGGCATCGACGAGGCACGCGCCCGGTCATGGACCAGTCCAGGAAATATATCAACGCGCAAGACATAGCGGAAGACGCAATGATTGCACTTATTACATGCACAAAACGCCATGTATGGGTGGTTAATGCTACGATCGGGCATGCCCGAACCCGACTTGAACCTGCTCATTGCGCTCGACGTATTGCTTGCCGATGGCAGCGTGGTCGGCGCTGCGCGTCGGCTGGGGCTGAGCGCCTCGGCAATGAGTCGAACGTTGGCCCGGCTGCGCGAGACGACCGGCGACCCATTACTGGTTCGCGCGGGGCGCCGCATGGTGTTGACACCCCGTGCGGAGGCGCTTCGCCAACGCACTCAAAATGCGGTCCATGAGGCCCGTGCCATACTTCGCCCCTCAATGGCAGAGCCGGATTTCCCAACGCTGCAGCAAACCTTCACCATTCGCGCCAACGACGGCTTCGTGGAGGCCTTCGGCGCTTCGCTTATCGCCGCGGCGACGGCCATCGCGCCGTTCGTGCGCTTGCGCTTCGCGCCCAAGCTTGAGAAGACGGCCACCTATTTGCGAGAGGGCTCGGCCGACCTCGAGATCGGCGTCCTGGGCGAGATGGGGCCGGAAGTCCGTGTGCAGGCGCTGTTCCGGGATCGTTTTCTGGGTGTGGTCAGAAAGGGCCATCCGCTTGAACGGGAGCGCGAGATAACCGCCGAACGGTATGTCGCCTTCGGCCATGTTGTCGCTTCGCGCCACGGACGCGCCAGCGGACCGGTAGACGAGGCCTTGGCCGCTTTAGGGCTGGAAAGAACGATCGTCGCAACGGTTCCCAGTTTCCCCGCCGCGCTGGCCGTGGCCCGGGCCTCTGATTTGATCGCGCTCGTGCCCGCGTCGTTTCTGGGCAATCAGCCGCAACATCAGGAATCGGAACCGCTCTTGTCCAGCGCCGTCCACGCTTTCGAGCTGCCGGTGGCCACCGGAAAAATTACGGTATCGCAGATGTGGCATCCCCGTCTGGAGGCCGACCCTGTTCACCGCTGGCTTCGACAACTGGTGCTGACGGTATGTCGGCAAAGAATACCGCTGTAGCAATCGGAACGACTGCACACGCCACCAAAATATGGATTCCCTTACCCACATCGCGCTCGGCGCCACCATCGCGGGAACCATGCTGGGCCGCGCGCATGGGCGCAAGGCCTACATTGCCGGCGCAATCCTTGCCACTCTGCCCGACCTTGACGTCTTTATCCGACACAGCGATCCGGTGACCGCAATGGTCAGCCACCGGGGGTTTTCCCATTCACTGCTGACTCTGACCGTGCTTGCCGCCCTGTTGGCCTGGCTATTCCACCGATGGCGGCCATCGACCCTGTACAGCGGCGCGTGGCTGTTCGCCACGATCTGGATCACCCTGGCGACGCATCCCCTGCTCGATGCCTTCACCAGTTACGGCACACAATTGTTCTGGCCGTGGCGGCCCATACCGGCCGACTGGTCCAGCCTGTTCATCATCGACCCTTTGTTCACCCTGCCGCCGCTGGCCGCACTGGTTGCGGGCCTGGTCGCAGGCGCCACCCCCCGCAGCCTGCGCATTGCACATTGGGCTCTGATCCTGTGCGTTGCCTACCTGGCGCTGTCAGTCGTCGCCAAGATCGCCATGGAGCACCGCGTACGCGACCAGCTTCAACGCCAGGGCGTCACCATCGAAAACATGTTCTCCACCCCCGAGCCCTTCAGCATCCTGCTGTGGCGTGTGCTGGCCCGCACGCCCGACGATCACGTCATAGAGGCCATCACGGGCGTATTCGACACCCGTCCGGCCGAAACCCTGCGCCAGCCGCTGAACACGGCGCTGCCGCGCAACCTGCCGGATATCCCTGCCCTGGACGCCCTGCGCTGGCAAACCGGAGGCTGGCTGAGATACGACGTGGTCGATGATCAGCTTATCGCCACCGACCTGCGCATGGGTCTGGCGGCGGGCCTGTATTCATTCCGGTTCAGCGTGGCGCAGCGCAACAGCCAAGGACACTGGCACGCGACACCGCCCATGCGCTGGAGATCCAGCCACGGCTGGGCCAGCCTGCCTGTCGTATTGCGGCGCATTTGGCGCGAGGCACCGCCGTTGCCATTGGCACGATGGGCGAAATGGATGCAAGACGATCCTAGCGGGTCGGCAACCCAGCCTTTGAAGTGACGCCAGGTTGTTCCTAGAACGGTATGTCGTCGTCCATGTCGGCAAGATTGGTTGCCGGCGCGGCGGCGGGAGCGGCCGGACGCGGTTGCGCGGGACGCTGCTGGCGCTGCTGTTGCGGAGCGGCGTTGTATTCGGTGCCGCCGCTGAAGTCGCCGTCGTTGCGTCCGCCCAGCATTTGCATCTGGTCGGCCACGATGTCGGTGCTGAAGCGGTCGGCGCCGGTTTCCTTGTCTTGCCACTTGCGGGTCTTCAAGCGCCCTTCGACATACACCGAACGCCCTTTCTTCAGGTATTCGCCGGCGATTTCGGCCAGGCGGTTGTAGAACACCACGCGATGCCATTCGGTTTCTTCGCGCTTTTCGCCCGACGCCTTGTCTTTCCATTGCGAGGTGGTGGCAATGGATACGTTGCAGATCGCCGCGCCGTCGGGGCTGTAGCGTACTTCGGGGTCTCGTCCCAGGTTGCCGACGAGAATGACTTTATTGACTGAGGCCATGACGGTTCCCCTATGTTTGAATTTCAGATGAATACTATTATTGACCAGAAAGAGGTCACTGGCGAGCCGTTTCAGGGATTCTGCCCAGGGCTTTTTTGTCGCCCCCCGTTACAGTTTGTGCTTGAACCCGCGCGAGATCAGGAACCACACGAACGCCATGGCGGCGGCCACCAGGAACACCTGCGAAGTGCCGGCATGTTCAGCCAGCACGCCCCCGATGACGGCCCCTGAAAAAACGCCCAGCGACTGGGCCGTATTGTAGAACCCCAGGGCCAGGCCCTTGAATTCGGGCGGCGCGACCCGCGAAACCAGCGACGGCTGCAGGGCTTCCAGGATATTGAAGGCGATGAAAAAGCCCACGAACACGATCACCAGGGTGTAGAAGCCGTGGCTGGCCAGCGGCATCAGCCCCAGCACCACGACCAGCCCGGCCACGGCCACCTGCAGCGCCAGCCTGTGCGCGTGACGCGTTTCGGTGTAGAACACGGCGGGCACCATCAGCACGAACGACATCAGGATGATCGGCAGATACACTTCCCACAGATGCGCTTCGTTGTAGCCGCCCAGGCGTTCCAGCAGGCCCGGGGCCACGATGAAAATGGACATCAGCACGAAATGCAGGCAGAACACGCCGAAATTCAGGCGCAGCAGATCGGCGTGGCGCAGCACGTCGCGCGGGCGGACCTGCACGATGGGGGTGGTATCGAGCGGCACGACGGGCACCACGAAGGTGGTGATCAGCAGGCAGACGAAGCCCAGCAGACTGATGGCCCAGAACAGGCCCGACAGGCCGAAGGCGCCGACCAGCAGGGGCGAGAGCACCAGCGATACGGCGAACGAAATGCCTATGGAGCCGCCCACCATGGCCATGGCGCGCGTGCGCACTTCGGGCCGCGTCGCGTCGGCCACCCAGGCGGTGATCGCCGCCGACACGGCGCCCAGGCCCTGTACGATGCGCCCCAGGATGATCCAGTTGATGTTCGGCGCCAGCGCGCAGATGACGCCGCCCACGATGAACAGCAGCAGGCCGAACACAATGATGGGGCGCCGCCCATAGCGGTCCGACGCCATGCCCAGCGGAATCTGCAAAATTGCCTGCGTCAGGCCGTAGGCGCCCAGCGCCAGCCCCACTTTGGCCGCGTCGCTGCCTCCGGGAATGGACAGGGCGGCCACGGCAAAGACGGGGGTCAGCAGGAACAGCCCCAGCATGCGCGAGGCGAACAACAGGGCCAGGGCTATGCTGGCGCGGCGTTCGACGGGGGTCAGTTTAAGCCGGGCGCGCCGGGCGGGGCCTTCGCCGGCAGATCGAGTAGTCATGGGAAATCCGAATTTTTAGCCAACGGGAAGCGTGGTCCTGCCCGCATGGGGACTGACGGGACCATACAGCGCATGGTTTGGCGCTACGCGCTATAGTAGCAAGTTAGCCTTTGAAATACCTGAAAGTAAAACGCATGGACGCGAAACACAAGGATGCGATTCGGATTCGGGGTGCGCGCACGCACAACCTGAAGAATGTCTCGATCGACCTGCCTCGCCACCAGCTCGTCGTCGTGACGGGCCTGTCGGGCTCGGGGAAATCGTCGCTTGCGTTCGATACCCTGTATGCCGAAGGCCAGCGCCGCTATGTGGAAAGCCTTTCGGCCTACGCCCGGCAATTCCTGCAGCTGATGGACAAGCCCGACGTGGACCTTATCGAAGGCCTGTCGCCGGCCATTTCCATCGAGCAGAAATCGGCCGGGCACAATCCGCGATCCACCGTGGGCACCATCACCGAGATCCACGACTACCTGCGCCTGCTGTATGCCCGCGTGGGCACGCCGTACTGCCCCGAACACGGCCTGCCCCTGCAGGCGCAAAGCATCAGCCAGATGGTGGACAAGGTCATGGCCTGGGCGCCGGACACGCGCCTGGCCGTTCTGGCGCCTCTGGCGCGCGATCGCAAGGGCAGTTTCGAAGACGAGTGCGCCCGCCTGCAGGCGCAAGGCTTCGTGCGCCTGCGCATCAATGGCGAAATGACCGAAATCGACCGCGTGGCGCCGCTGAAGAAAAACGAGAAGCACGATTTCGACGTGGTCATAGACCGCTTGCGCGTCCGCCCCGAAAGCCGCCAGCGCCTGGCCGAAAGCCTGGAGACCGCGACCGGCCTGACCGGCGGGCGGGTCCTCGTCCTGAACATGGATTCCGGTGAAGAGCACGCGTTCTCGAGCCACTACGCCTGCCCGGTCTGCGACCGCGGCCTGATCGAACTGGAACCCAGGCTGTTCAGCTTCAACAATCCGGTGGGCGCCTGTCCGGCGTGCGACGGCCTGGGCCACGTGGACTTCTTCGACCCCAGGCGGGTCGTGGCGTTTCCGGAACTGAGCCTGGCCAGCGGCGCCATCAACGGCTGGGACCGCCGCAATACCTTTGCCCACACCGTGCTCTCCAGCCTGGCCGCGCACTACGGCTTCGACCTGGACACGCCGTTCCAGGACCTGTCCGAACAAGCGCAGCAGCGGGTCCTGTACGGATCGGGCGACGAGGAAATCGGGTTTCTGTACATCACCGAGAAAGGGCGCCCGGTCACCCGCAAGCACCCGTTCGAAGGCATCATCCCCAATCTGCAGCGGCGCTGGCACGAAACCGATTCCAACACGGTGCGCGAAGAGCTTGGCAAACTGCGCCACACCAAGGTGTGCCCGTCCTGCGGCGGGTCGCGCCTGCGCGACGAGGCCCGGCACGTACTGATAGGCGACGAGCCCGGCGCCCAGCAGCGGCGCGGCCGCGCCATCTTCGAGATCGAGGCGCTGCCCTTGTCCGCCTGCCTGGCCTGGTTCGACGCGCTGAGCCTGTCCGGCAACAAGAAGGAAATTGCCGAGCGCATCGTGCGCGAAATCGGGGCGCGGCTGGAATTCCTGAACAACGTCGGCCTGGGCTATCTTAGCCTGGACCGCAGCGCCGACACGATCTCGGGCGGCGAGGCCCAGCGCATACGCCTGGCCAGCCAGATAGGCTCGGGCCTGACCGGTGTCATGTACGTACTGGACGAGCCATCCATAGGCCTGCATCAGCGCGACAACGGCCGGCTGATCGACACCCTGCGCCATCTGCGCGACCTGGGCAACAGCGTGATCGTGGTCGAACACGATGAAGACATGATCCGCTCGGCCGACTTCGTCGTCGACATGGGGCCCGGCGCGGGCGAACACGGCGGCGAAATCGTGGCCTACGGCACCCCCGAGGAACTGGGCGGCATGCCGCAATCGCCGACCGGCCAGTACCTGAGCGGCGCGCTGCGCATAGACATCCCCCGGCGCCGCCCCGTCACGCCGGAGCTGCCCTGGCTTGAAATCAAGGGCTGTCGCGGCAACAACCTGAAATCGGTGGATCTGGCCATTCCCGCCGGCCGCCTGGTGTGCGTCACCGGCGTTTCAGGTTCCGGCAAATCGACCCTGATCAACGACACCCTGGCCACCGTCGTCGCCCAGCACCTGCACCGCTCGCAGGCCGAGCCGGCGCCTTACGATTCGCTCGACGGCCTGTCGCATTTCGACAAGATCATCACCATAGACCAAAGCCCCATAGGCCGCACGCCGCGCAGCAACCCCGCCACGTACACCGGCATGTTCACGCCCATACGCGAACTGTTCGCGGGCGTGCCCGAGTCCCGCACGCGCGGGTACGGGCCGGGCCGGTTTTCGTTCAACGTCAAGGGTGGGCGCTGCGAAGCCTGCCAGGGCGACGGCGTGGTCAAAGTGGAAATGCATTTCCTGCCCGATATGTACGTGCCTTGCGACGTGTGCGGCGGACGCCGCTACAACCGCGAAACGCTGGACATCCGCTACCACGGCTACAACGTCAGTGACGTGCTGGACCTGACCGTGGAACAGGCGCTGGGGCATTTCCAGGCGGTGCCGGCGATCGCGCGCAAGCTCAACACCTTGATGGACGTGGGCCTGTCGTACATACGCCTTGGACAAAGCGCCACGACGCTCTCCGGCGGCGAGGCCCAGCGCGTGAAGCTGTCGCAGGAACTGTCCAAGCGCAGCACCGGGAGCACCCTGTACATACTGGACGAGCCCACCACCGGCCTGCACTTCAAGGATATTTCACTGCTGCTCGACGTGCTGCGCCAACTGGTCGACGCCGGCAACACGGTCGTCATCATCGAACACAATCTGGACGTGATCAAGACCGCCGACTGGATCATAGACCTGGGCCCCGAGGGCGGCAACGGCGGCGGCACCATCGTGGCGCAGGGCACCCCCGAGGACGTCGCCGCCAGCCCGGCCAGCTACACCGGGCGCTATCTGAAGCCGTTGCTGGAATCCGCCCTGGCGCATCAGGCCTAGCCGCCGGCGGCACCCCGCGCGCCACCGAAGCCGCGACGGCTGATCGCTAATCGATACGGAACAATTGCCGGTGCTCGCGAATGGCGTAGCGATCGGTCATGCCCGCGATGTAGTCGGCGATGGCGCGCGCCTGCGCGTTTTCGTCATCGCGGCGGTAATCGTCGGCCAGCAGGCGCGGGTCGTTCATGAACGCGACGAACAGTTCGCGCACGATCTTGCGCGCCTTGGTCGTCATGCGTATCACCTGGTAGTGGCGGTACAGGTTTTCCAGCAGGAAGCGCTTGAGCGCGTCGGCCTGGCGCCTGACGGCCGCCGAGAACGCCGCCAGCGGCGGCGCCGCGCGCACGTCGTCGACACTGGCGGGCGCGGCCCGGCCTATATTGGCCAGCGTGGTCTCGGTCAGGTCCAGCACCAGCGTATTGATCATGGCGCGCACGGTTTCGGCGATCGCGCGGCGGCCCTCCAGATTGCGATGCCGCTGCTTCACGCGCGAATAATGGGTGGCGAAGATCTCGAGCATCTGCAATTGATCGATCGTGATCAGCCCCGAGCGCAGCCCATCGTCGATGTCGTGATTGTTGTAGGCGATCTCGTCGGCCAGGTTGGTAATCTGGGCCTCCAGCGACGGCTGGGTGCGGTCGATGAAGCGTTCGCCCACCGCGCCCAGGCCGCGGGCGTGCTTTATCGAACAATGCTTCAGTATTCCCTCGCGCGTCTCGAAGCACAGGTTCAGGCCATTGAATGCCGCGTAGCGCTCTTCCAGTTCGTCGACGATGCGCAGGCTTTGCAGGTTGTGCTCGAAGCCGCCGGCGGCCGGCGCCAGTTCGCGCAGGCAGGCGTTCAGTTCGTCCTGCCCCGCGTGGCCGAACGGCGTATGGCCCAGATCGTGCGCCAGCGATATGGCCTCGACCAGGTCTTCGCACAGGCCCAGGTTGCGCGCCAGCGTACGCGCGATCTGCGCGACCTCGATGCTGTGCGTCAGCCGGGTGCGGAAGAGGTCGCCTTCATGGTTGACGAACACCTGCGTCTTGTATTCCAGCAGCCGGAAGGCATTGCAGTGGACGATGCGGTCGCGGTCGCGCTGGAACTGGCTGCGGTTTTCGGGCGGGGCTTCGTCGTGCCGGCGCCCGCGCGACCGGTCGGGGTCGCAGGCGTAAGGCGCAAGCTTCATCACGCCCTCTGCGCGCTTTGGGCGACGGTATCCTTAAGCACGCCGGCCAGGACGTCCGGCGGCACGGGCCGGACCACCGCCTGCCCGATGGCGGGCAACAGGACGAACCGCAATTCGCCGCCTTCCGTCTTCTTGTCCACGCGCATAAGATCCAGCCAGCGATCGGCGCCCAGGTCGGGGGCCTGGACCGGGCAGCCTATGGCCTGGACCAGGGCGCGCACCCGCGCCGCATCGGCCGGGGGCAGGCCCAGCACGCGCGAGGACAATTCGGCGGCCTGCGCCATGCCGCAACCCACGGCTTCGCCATGCAGCCAGTGGCCGAACCCCAGGCCGGCCTCGATGGCGTGACCGAACGTATGGCCGAAATTCAGAATGGCGCGCAGGCCCGATTCGCGCTCGTCCTGCGACACCACGCGCGCCTTGATCTGGCATGAACGCTGTATGGCGGCGACGATGGCGTCGGGATCGCGGCGGCGCAGGCCCGCCACGCCGGCTTCGCACCAGGCGAAGAATTCCGCATCGGCGATCATGCCGTATTTGATGGTCTCGGCCAGGCCCGCCGACATTTCCCGTTCGGGCAGGCTGGCCAGCGCGTCGGTATCGATTTCGACGGCGACGGGCTGATAGAACGCGCCGATCATGTTCTTGCCCAGCGGGTGATTGATGGCCGTCTTGCCCCCGACCGAGGAATCGACCTGGGCCAGCAGGGTGGTGGGCACCTGCAGAAAGCGTATGCCCCGCATGTAGCTCGACGCCGCGAAGCCGCACATATCGCCGACCACGCCGCCGCCCAGCGCCACCAGGACCGCCTTGCGATCCAGGCCGTTTTGTAACAAAGCATCGAAGATCAGGTTGAGCGTGCGCCAGTCCTTGTATTGCTCGCCGTCGGGCAGCTCGATGCGCACCACGCGCCTGCCCGTCCGGCCCAGGGCCTGCTCCGCGCGCCGGGCGTACAGGGGCGCCACGGTAACGTTGGTGACCAGCGCGATGGCCGTGGCGTCGGCCGGAATGCTCTCGGCCAGCCGGTCCAGCCGGCCCGCGCCTATATGTATGGGATAGCGCCCACCCGGGGCATCGACTTCGACCGTGATCATGGGTGCACTTTATGACGTTGCAGCAGGGGTATGAGTTCGCGCACCGCGTGCGCCACGGACATGGTGCCGGTCTCGAACGTGACGCCGGCCACTTCCTGGTAGAAATGTTCGCGCTGCGCCAGCAGGCTTTCGATGCGCGCGCGCGGGTCGGCCGTCTGCAGCAGCGGGCGGTTGCGGTCGCGCGCCACGCGCCTGTAGAGTTCCGTGCCGCTGGCGCGCAGGTACACGACCACGCCGCGTTCTTTCAGGTATCGGCGGTTGTCGTGGGCCATCACCGCGCCGCCGCCCGTGGCCAATACGATGCCCTGGCGTCTGGTACACTCTTCCAGCATCTGGGCTTCGCGTCGCCGGAAGCCCTCTTCGCCCTCGATCTCGAAGATCAGCGATACCTTGACGCCGCAACGGGCTTCCAGTTCCTGGTCCAGGTCGACAAATTCGCGATCCAGCAATCGGGCCAATTGCCGCCCGATGGTGGTTTTACCCGCACCCATCATGCCGACCAGAAACAGCGGTTGATCGTAAGGCAGGCCCGCCGCCTGGAAGGGTGGTGCCGCAGGCACACCTTCCATACCCGGCGACGGCGCTTCGGTAGGTAAGGATCTAGTCATTTGTGTATTATCGCATTTGCAATCCGGTGCCGGCTCGCTACACTGCATTATCCAGTTACAGAAACCTAATGCGCAAATCATAGTCTGATCCCCGTTAGACTTAAAATCGCCCCCGATGAGTCCTTCTGCCAAATCCTCCAAAAACAGCTCCCGTGCCGCTCCCCGTTCATGGATGAGCCGCTTTTTCATAAAAGCCATTGCGCTGTGTGTCGGTCTGGGGCTGTGCGGCGTCCTGCTGGGCGCACTGGCGCTGGCATTGGCGTGGCCGAACCTGCCCGACCTGTCGGCCATGACGGACTACCGCCCCCGCATCCCGCTACGCGTTTATACGGCGGACAAAGTACTGATCGGCGAATTCGGCGAGGAACGCCGCAACGTGCTGCGCTTCAACGAAATTCCGGACGTCATGAAATCGGCGATTCTCTCGGCCGAGGACGACGACTTCTACCAGCACGGCGGCATCGACTGGTCGGGCGTGGTGCGCGCGGCCATCGCCAACATCATCCACATGTCCAAGTCGCAGGGAGCCAGCACCATCACCATGCAGGTGGCCCGCAACTTCTACCTGTCGTCAAAGAAAACCTATACGCGCAAATTCTACGAGCTGCTGCTTACCTACAAGATCGAGGCCACCCTGACCAAGGATCAGATCCTCGACCTGTACATGAACCAGATTTTCCTGGGGCACCGCGCCTACGGATTCGCGGCCGCCTGCCGCACCTATTTCGGCAAGCCCCTGTCGCAGATCACCGCCGCCGAAGCCGCCATGCTGGCCGGCATCCCCAAGGCGCCCTCGCGCCTCAACCCCCTGTCCAGCATGAAGCGGGCGAAGATACGCCAGGCCTACGTGCTGGGGCGCATGAAAGCGCTGGGCTACCTGACCGACGCCGAATACAAGCAAGCCATGGCTCAGCCCATCGTCTTGAAATCGGCGCCCGGCACTCCGGCGGGGGCCTACGCGGTCCACGGCGAATACGTGGCCGAACTGGCCCGCCGGCTGCTGTACAACGTGTACCAGGACAACATCTATTCGCGCGGCTTCAACATCTACACCACCGTCAACTCGAAAGAACAGGAAGCCGCCTACCGTGCCGTGCGCGACGGCATCCTGGACTACACCCGCCGCTCGCGCTACCCCGGCCCGGAAGGGAACATAGATCTGCCCGCGGGCATCGAGAACGACCCCGCCAAGCTCGACGATCTGCTTGACGGCCTGCAGGACAAATACCCGGACAACGGCGGCCTGCTTACCGGCGTCGTCCTGTCGGCCAGCCCCGCCAAGGTCGTGGTGGCGCGGTCTTCACAAGACATCGTCGACGTGACCGACAAGGACGCCCTGCGCGTGATCGCCCGCGGCCTGGTCAAGAACGCCAAGCCCAAGGAAAAAATCCAGCGCGGCTCGGTGGTGTACCTGCACAAGTACAACGGCCACTGGGAAATCATCAACATGCCCACGGTAGAGGCGGCCTTCGTATCCGTGCGCCCCCAGGACGGCGCCATACAGGCCCTGGTGGGCGGATTCGACTACGGCACCGACAAGTTCGACCGGGTCACCCAGGCCTGGCGCCAGCCCGGGTCCAGTTTCAAGCCTTTCGTCTACGCTTCGGCCCTTGAACGCGGCCTGACCCCGGCCACGCAGATTTCCGACGAACCCTTCGTGCTGACGGCCGAGCAGACCGGATCCAAGCCCTGGGCGCCCAAGAACTACGGAAACCACTACGAGCCCATGCTGACCATGCGCCAGGGCCTGTACAAGTCCGAGAACATGGTGGCGATCCGCATCATGCAGGCGGTCACCCCCCAGTACGTGCAAAACTACATTACCCGGTTCGGCTTCGACAAGTCGCGCCAGCCGGCGGTGCTGCCCATGGCGATAGGCGCCGGCACGGTCACGCCGCTGCAGCTGGCCGGCGCCTATTCCGTTTTCGCCAATGGCGGGTATCGGGTGCTGCCCTACCTGATCGACCACGTCACCGACAGCAGCGGCCGCGTCGTCATGCAGGCCAAGCCCATCATCGCCGGCGATAGCGCGGCGCGCGTGCTGGACCCCAGAACCGACTACGTCATGAACGATATGCTGCGCGGCGTGGCCACGTACGGCACCGGCGCGCGTGCGCATCGCGTGCTCAAGCGCGACGACGTGGGCGGCAAGACCGGCACCACCAACGATTCGCACGACGCCTGGTTCGCGGGCTTCACCCCCAAGCTGGTCGGTATCGCCTGGATGGGCTTCGACCAGCCCAAATCCCTGGGCGACCGCGAAACGGGCGGCGGCGCCGCCCTGCCGATCTGGCTGGACTTCATGCAGGTCGCGCTCAAGGGCAAGCCGGAAACACCGCCCGGCCCCATGCCCGACGGCCTTGAAAAAATCAATGGGGACTACTATTTTTCCGAGTTCCCCCCGGGCAAGGCCGTGGCGCGCGTCGGCCTGCCGGCGCCCTCGGACGCACCGCTGCCCGGCGCCAGCCAGCCGGACGGCATAGGGTCGCTGCTGGACCAGCTGCGCGGCGACAGCCAGCCGGTGACCATTCCCGGGACATCGGCGAACCCCACGGGCGCGGCCGATTCGACGAACCCGACGAATGATTCGGCGCAGCCCATGCCCGTACATTTCTAGCACCCGACTCCCATCATGCGAATCTCTTCCGCTTCTATGGTCGCCGGTCACCTGTGCCGGCTGGCCGCCGGCGCCGCCCTGTTCGCGGCGCTGGGCGCCTGCGGCTACAAAGGCCCGCTGACCCTGCCTCCGCCTCCCGATGCCAAGCTTGCCGCGCCGCCGACCCCGGTGACGTTGCCCGAGCCGGCCGCGCCCGAAGCCGGCCAGGCGGCATCGCCTTCCGCCACGCAATAAGTCCGTCCCGATATCCTCATGACCCTCCCCCCTTACTTCTCGTATCGCGACGGCACGCTGCATGCCGAAGACGTGGCCCTGGCGCGGATCGCGCAGGAACTGGGCACGCCCGCCTTCGTGTATTCGCGCAATGCCCTGCGCGACGCCTGGCAATCCTACCGCCAGGCCATGGACGGGCGTGACGTGCTGGTGTGCTACGGCATGAAAGCGAACTCCAACCTGGCTGTCCTGAACGAATTCAAGACCCTGGGGGCCGGCTTCGACATCGTCTCGGGCGGCGAACTTGCACGGGCCCTGGCCATAGGCGCCGATCCGGGCCGTATCGTGTTCTCGGGCGTGGGCAAGCAGGCGTGGGAAATGCGGGCGGCGCTCGACGCCGGCGTCAAATGCTTCAACGTCGAATCCGAAGCCGAGCTCGACCGGCTGGCCGACGTGGCCCGCGCGGCGGGCAAGATCGCCCCGGTCTCGCTGCGCGTCAACCCCGACGTCGACGCCCTGACGCACCCTTATATCTCCACCGGGCTGAAGGAAAACAAATTCGGCATCCCCATCGCCGACGCGCCGGCCGCGTACCGGCGCGCCGCGAACGAAGACAGCCTTAGAATCATAGGCGTGGACTGCCATATCGGTTCGCAGATCACCGACGCCGGCCCGTACCTGGATTCGCTGGAAAAACTGCTGGCGCTGGTCGATGCGCTAAAGGCCCTGGGCATCGAACTGGAACACCTGGACCTGGGCGGCGGCCTGGGCATACGCTACAAAGACGAAACGCCTCTTTCCCCGTCCGCCCTGCTATCGCAGGTCTTCCAGCGCCTCGATGCCCACGGCCTGGACCGAATCCAGCTCGTGCTGGAGCCGGGCCGCTCACTGGTCGGCAATGCCGGCATCCTGCTGACCACCGTGCAGTACCTGAAGCACAACGAGGCCCGCAATTTCGCCATCGTCGACGCCGCCATGAACGACCTGGTGCGGCCCACGCTGTACGACGCCTGGCACGGTGTCGTGCCGGTGCACCAGCCCTCCGGCGGGCAGCACGGCGGCTCGGGCGCCGGGCGCGATCATGCCAGGCAATACGATATTGTCGGACCCATCTGCGAAAGCGGAGACTGGCTGGCGCGCGATCGGCGGCTGGCGCTCGAACAGGGCGACCTGCTGGCCATTTTATCGGCGGGCGCCTATTCCTTTGCCATGTCCAGCCAATACAACACGCGACCGCGGGCGGTCGAGATCATGGTCGATCACGATCAATACCGGGTCGTGCGCCCGCGCGAAGCGCTGGCCAGCCTGTTCGCCAGCGAAACCGTCTGGTCATAGACGCGCGCCGGGACGAAACGCCAGGCAAAAGTACGCTATAGTAGAAAGCGTCGATGCGCCGGCCATTATAAGTATTGCCATCAAGCCAGCCACCGATCCCGGCCGCACAGACCGGGGCTCACGCGAAACAATCCGTCCAACCCTGCTTTCTTCAACTTTCGTGCGCCCGCACAATGCATTCAGCAATGCAATCGAACCTCGACGGCCTGGTCCAGGCACTGCGCCATAATAACGAAAGAGTCCGCGGTGTCCGCAGGTAACAGGTCTGGCGGTCTCGCCCTGGCGGCACGCTGGATCCTGCGTCACTTCTGGTCACGCGTGATCCCGATGGCCATTATCGCAGCGTCCTTTCTGCTGCCGGCGATACTGCCCCGCGCAAACGGCACGATCACCCACGCGTTGTCCGCGCCCATCGCCCGCGCCCCATCCATGACGCTGCCCTGGCTGGCCGGACTGGGCTGGGATTCCGGCGCGAACCTGCGCGCCCTGGGCATACTCGATGGCGGGCTGCTGGCCCTGGCGGTGACCGCGCTGCTCTCGGCACTGATCAACCGCCAATGGCTGTACGTGCTGTTCTCGGCCTGGCTGCTGGGCACTCTGCGCATCACCGCCATCGCCATGGGTTGGGATCTGCAATGGCTGGGGCACGCTATTCCGTACGGATGGCTGCACACGCTGAGAAAACTCACGGTGGCCGGCTATTACCTGTTGACCTACCTGCTGTTTACCCATCTGTTCTCCCGCGACCTGGCGCGCACGAATTCCCTGCGCCTGCGACGAGTCTGCCTGTGGATGGGGCTGGCCCTGCTTCTGGCCGCATGCGTGCTGACTTACGATCATTTCATGCAGGCAATGCTGCTGCCCTGCGCGTTCGGCCTGGCCGTCATGGCGTTTCTGCTTGCCCGCATCGTCGTCATGACGCGATCCCGGTCGGCGCTATGGTACGGCCTGGCGCTGATCGTCGCCCTGGGCGCCGGGCTGGCCCGCCGGTTTGCCGCCGAGCTGGGCACCCCGGGGGGCGGCGGATATTTTCCCGGCATAACGGCCGTGCTGGCCGCCAGCATGTTGCTGGCCCAGGCCATTGCCGCCCGCCCGCGCACCCGGCGCGATGCGCGCCGGCCGGCGCGCCGCGAGCGGGGAAACGCCCCGGCGTCACGGCGTTTCCCGGCCACAGCCACGCGGACCCCCATCCGCCTCGAAGGCCATCACGATCCGCTGACCCACACATTGAACAAGCGCGGCATAGACAGCAAGCTTGGCGAATCCCTGCGCCACGTTTCCCGGGGCCGGCCTTTTTCACTGGCCTACCTGGACCTGAATCCGCTGCGCATCGTCACCAATATCTACGGGCACGTGGCGGGCGACCGCGTCCTGGAACAGATCTGCCGCCGCGTCGACACCTTGCTGCGCCCGGGCCAGTACCTGGGCCGGATCGGCGGCGACGAATTCATCGTCGTGTTCTCCCGCACGCCTATCGACCAGGCCCGGGACATCTGCCAGCGCATACTCGACGATCTGCGCCTGACGCCCTGCCAGATAGGCACCCACCGCTTCCAGTCCCAGGGCGTCATGGGCGTGGTCGAGATCACCGCCGCGCTGCGCGCGCAGGACGCCATATCGGCCGCCGCCCGGGCTTGCCGCATGGCCGGGCGGGGCGACAGGAACCGGGTCACCGTATACCGGCACGACGCCCGGGAAATCGACGAGCACTTCCAGGAACTGAAACTGCTCAAGGACCTGGGCAACGGCCTGCCGCCCGAGAACCTGTTCCTGGCGATGCAGCCCATCATGTCTTTGCAGGATCCGGCCGGCCGGCTGGACTTCGAAGTCCTGCTGAGAATGCGGAATATTCACGGCGGCCTTATCGCCACCGAAAAGATCATTGCCGCGGCGGAGGAAAACGGCATGATCTCGACCCTCGACAAGTGGGTGTTTCGCACCACCCTGCACTGGCTGCACGAACACAGCCGCAACCTGACCCGTACGCGATTCGTCTGCATCAATTTAAGCGGCATGTCCCTCAACGACGAGACGTTCGTCGGCGAATTCTTCCGCACCCTGGACAGCTACAAGCACCTGGCCCGCCTGCTGTGCATAGAAATCACGGAAAGCGTAGCGCTGCGCAACATGGAAAACACGCGCCTGTTCATCCGCCGCATCCAGGCGCGGGGCGTGCGCGTGGCGCTGGACGATTTCGGCGCGGGCTATACCTCGTTCTCGTATCTGGCCGAGCTGCCCGCCGACGTGATCAAGATCGACGGCCGATTCATCAAGAGCATGAATGAACATTCATCGAGCACCGCCATCGTCGAGACCATCATTACGCTGGGGCGCAACCTGGGCATGGAATGCATCGCCGAATGGGTGGAGGACCTGGACACGCTGGTCGCGTTGCGCGACATGGGCGTGGACTACGTGCAAGGCCACGGCATCGCCAGGCCCATGCCTCCCGCCACGATATTGGCGGCCGGGAACATCGGAGCGCTGATTGCCGACGCCGGCATGCGCAACGCCGCATTCAACGGCTGTTGAGCGCCGACCCGCCTATTCGAAGTCGAACACGCTGACGTTCGTCACGCGGTTGCGCTGCTTGCTGCGCTTTTCTTCGTACATGCGCGCATCGGCCAATTGCAGCGCGGTAGCCAAAGACCCCGTCTCGGACCTGAGCGCCACGCCGATGGATGCCGAGATGTCGGACTCCGACAGCACGCGCTGCAATCTTTCCTTCAGGCCGGCCACGCCGCTGGGCGCCACGTCGAACAACAGCACCGCGAATTCGTCGCCGCCTATGCGCGCCACGCTGTCGTTGGCGCGCAGGACCGACTTGACGGCCCGGGCGGTCGACTTCAGCAATTCGTCGCCCGCCAGGTGGCCCTGGGTGTCATTGATGAACTTCAGGAAATCCAGGTCCAGCAACCCCACGGCCACGTCGGTCTCGGTGGTGGAAACACTGCGCACCCGTTTGTTCCAGCCCGTGCGGTTGAGCACCTGGGTCAGCGGATCCGTCTGGGCGTTCTGCTGCGTTTCGTAGACCAGTTTTTCGGCGACCGTAAGCTCTGTATGCAGATTCAGCGTCAAGGCGATGGCCCGCAGGCAAAGCTGGATCTCGCGCGCGGGACGCGTCGCGATCGCCGAGTGCCACGGCGCCTCGGAAGAACACCCCATCACGATGCCGGAGAGCTCTCCGTCCAGGCTGTTCAGCGAGGCCTTGAATGCCCATTTCGGAGAGCGCCCCGTATGGCCGGTGGCCATCAAGGCATCGAGTTCGGCCGGGCTGATGGCGCGGCAGATGAACCCCGACGCCAGATCTTGTCCCGGCCATTGCCCACCCAGGCAGATCACCAGGGGATCGGCGATGGTTCTTTGTTCGCCCACCACCGATATGACCCGGGACCGGCCGTCTTCATGGATGGCGACCAGCCAGCAATCCATGGGCAGAAAAGCATGCAGTATTTCCAGTTGCGTGGACAGCACCAACCCCGCAAGGGCGTTTATTCCTTGCTCGGGGATACCGCGACCATCGTCTGGTATGCACGACATTTGGAGTGTCCGGATTCAATTTGCCGGGGATGCTTCCCGGCCATGCTCGGGGCATGCCTACCCGATAGGCGCGGGCAACATCAAGCCTGCGCCGCACGAACCAATCAAAATCTTCTAGGTTTTATTTCCCGGCCGCTTGCAGATAGCCGTCAATTCAATGTTTCTATAGGATAGCTACTGTATCCAAACTTTTTAATTGTATAGTGTAATTGAACAAAAAGTAAGACTCGTTCGCCCCTATATTGCAAGGCCCGGCCCAGGCCCAGGCTGCCGATGCGGCATCAAAAATAGGTAAATAATTACATAATAAAGGCCGGGAAAGCGGTGTGCCTTCCCGGCCTTCAGGCGCGGATCCGAACGAAACCGGGCAGCGGTGTTACAAATGCCCGTAGGAATGCAGGCCGGCCAGGAACATGTTCACGCCCAGGAAGGCGAAACTTGTCACCAGCAGGCCGCCCAGGGCCCAATAAGCCGCCATGCTGCCTCGCAGCCCTTTCATCAGCCTCATGTGCAGCCACGCCGCATAGTTCAGCCAGACGATCAGCGCCCAGGTTTCCTTGGGGTCCCACTGCCAGTACGTGCCCCAGGCGTCGGCCGCCCACAGCGCGCCCAGGATCGTCGCCACCGTGAAGAAGGCGAAGCCCACGGCAATGGCCCGGTACATGATGTCGTCAAGCACTTCCAGGGAAGGCAGCTTGTTGGCGATGGGGCGGCGCAACGCCAGGATGCCGCCCACGATGATGGCGCCCAGGCCGAAATACAGCATCCAGACGTAAGACACTTCCCGGGTGCCGAACACGAACGGTTCGGCGCACAGCACGGCGCCCAGCACGAACAGCGGAACAAGCTTGGCGCGCGAGGCCGTCTGCCCGTGTTCCTTGACCAGATAGGCGAAGCCGACCATGGCCGCCAGCGAGAACGTGCCATAGCCTATGAAGTTGGCCGGAACGTGCAGCTTCATCCACCAGCTTTTAAGCGCGGGCACCAGCGGTTCGATCTGGTAGGCGTCACGCGTGAACGAATACCACAGCAGGAATATGACGGCCGAACTGATGACCATCAGCACGAACCCGCCCAGCGCACGCGTGGCGTAACGACGTTCGTAATACAGATAGAACAGCGCCGTGATCAGCGAAAACAGCACGAAGACTTCGTACAGATTGCTGACGGGTATATGGCCGATGTCCGGGCCAAGCAGATGGCCTTCGCGCCAGCGCACCAGCAGCCCGGTCACGCCGAAGAACACGGCGCTCCAGGTGCATACCGTGCCCAGCCACGCCGCCGTGTTGCTGAAAATGCCTATCCAGTAGCATATCGTGGCCAGCACGAACAGCGAGCACATCCAGAGAATCGCCGACTGAGACGAAAACAGGTATTTCAGGAAGAAATCGGTATTGGCCAGCGACAGATCGCCCTGCCCCAGTCCGCCGCCATTGCTGTAGATCCAGATGGCGAACAGCGCGGCCAGGCCGCTGGCGACCATCAACAGGCGTATCGGCCGCCACAGCCAGGCAAGCCAGCTGAACACCAGCACGGCCCCGGCCAGGATGATCTTGCCGTAGTACGACATATCGGCGCCGAAATTGAGCATCGCGTACGCGGCGCCCCCGGCCAGGATCAGGAAAAAGAGGATGTCAGTCCAATCGGGCTTGCCGCGATGGCCGCGCGAGTCGCCGCTGGCGGACATCGATTCTTCCCACATGGGAAGAAGCCCTGGCTTGATCAATGTATCGGACATAAAGGAACCTCGTTATGTGGTAAGGCGTTTGACAGCCTCTTTGAAATGCTCGTACTCGCGCTGGAAGTCGATGTTCCGGCGCTGCGACGTCATGGCCGCCAGCAGTTCGCTGCCATCGCGGTCGCCGGGCTTGATCCAGATCCAGATGCGGCGATCGCGAATGAAGAACATCGAGAACACGCCCAGGACCAGCAGTATGGCGCCCAGGTAGACGATTTTAGTGCCTGGGCTGCGCGCCACCTGAAAAACACTGGCCTGGACGTGGTCAAAGCTTTTCAGGGACATGAATACCGGAGACGGGTAGTCGGGCAGGTTGGCCAGTGCCAGCAATGCGGTCTGGATCCATTGTTCCGCCTTGACGCCCTCGGGGCCGCGGTAGTCTACCGGCTGCAATCCCGCCTTGGCGCGTTCGATATCGCGCAATTCGGTCAGGGTGAGCTGGATCATGGGCACCGCGAAGCTCATGATTTTTTCGCGATCCTGCTTGGGCGCGCGCTGGACGATGCCATTAAACCCCGCTTTGGCAAAGGTTTCAAGCGCGCCCAGCGCCGCCTTGTCGAGCAGCGGCTGCTGAATCTTGGCGGTCGCGTTCTTAGCCGCGAAACGGCCCGCCGCTTCGGCGCGCATGGCCGGGTCGCTCAACGCGGCGCGCAGCCGCATGAACTCGGCCACGGAATTATCGGCGTCGGCCGGTATGCGCAGGTAACGGTAATTCTGGTCGGACGATTCACGCACGCCGGCAAGAAACACGGAAATACCGTCGAGCTTCATGGGCAGCATGTAATTGTTGAACTCGTGCGCCTGGCCATCGCGGCCGATGACGCGATACTGCACGCTGGGACCGACGTTGTGCAGGTTCTTGTTCTTGTCCCCCGCGGCGCTGCCCGTGACCGAGGCCACTTCGGCCAGGAAGTGCTTGGGCTGCGGCGGCTTGCCGCTGGACATGTCCTCGACGTTGATGGTGCGCAGGCCCGACAGGTCGACTTCCAGGTGATCGGCCGCAGAGCCGCTGCCCATGGTGATTTCCGTACTCTTGCCCACTGTGCCCTTGACGTCGAAAGGCTGGCTGGCCGGGCCGACCAGGGGATAGCCGACCAGTTGCAGCTTGCTGCCGCCATCGTCGAAGCTGGACTGGTAGACGGTGACGCCCTTGTAATGCAAGGGCTCGTTGACTTCGATGGTTTTGTCGAACGACTTGCCGGTGGACGGATCGATGACCCGGACATCGCTTTTGAAGCTGCTGGGCATGCCGGTCGAGTAATACTGGACGTAGAACCGCTTGAGCTTGAGGATGAACGGCAGCGGCTGGACCAGCACGCCATTGTCTATGCTGACGATGCCATTGCTGCTTTCGCTGCCTTCGGGCACCAGCATGTTGGCGCGAAAGCTCAAGTTCGACGGCGCAAGCCGGCCCGATGCCGGAACCTGGGAAATCAGCATGTTCTGGACTATGGGTTTCTTCAGCCCCAGCCAGATCTGCACCCGTATGGGCATCTGGCTGTCGAGCAGGCCGCCCAGCAGCACGATCACGATGGCCGCGTGGGTGAAAATATAGCCCAGGCGGTTAAGGCTGCCTTTCTTGGCCGCGATCAGTGTGCCATCGCCATCCTGGCGCAGCTTGAACCGGTATCCCTGCTGGCGCAGCCACTGCTGCATGCGGGTGGAGGTCTCGGCCACGCCGGCCTGCGATGCGCACTGCACCCGGTGGTGGAACGCGCGAATGCTGCTGGCCCGTATGTATTCGCGAAACGAGCGCGCATCGCGCACCATCTTCGGCGTATTGCGGATCAGGCAGATCGTGGTGGACACGACCAGGAACGTCATGATCAGCAGGAACCACCAGCAATTGTAGATATGCCAAAGGGAAAACTTGTCGAACACCGAGAACCAGAACGGCCCGAACTGGTCGACGTAGACGCTGGGATCCTCGTTCTGCGTCAGGACCGTGCCGATCAGGCTGGCGATGCACACGAACATCAGCAAGCTGACGGCGAATCGCATCGACCCCAATAACTCGATAAAGTCTGCGCCGCGGCGGCGCGTGAAGGACAATGGATTCACTTTGTTCACTTCGAAAAAAAGGGGAGATACCGCCGGCGGCAGCCTCCCCCTTGTGTTTCTGACCTGACGGCGCGAACAAAGTTCGCGCCAGCGGCTACATTATTAGCGTAGGCCTGCTGCGTAATCGGCCACGGCCGCGATGTCGGCATCGGACATGCGATTGGCAATTTCGTGCATGACCTCGCTGTTGGCCCGATCGCCGCTGCGGAACAGATTGAGCTGTTCAGCCAGATAGCCGGGATGCTGTCCGGCCAGGCGCGGGAATTCGCCGGGCAGGCCGGCACCATTGGCCGAATGGCAACTGGCACAGGCCGGGACATGGCGGTCGGGCAAGCCGCCGCGCCAAATGTGCTGGCCCAGCGCGACCGTGGCCTTGTTGGTGGCCGTGCCGGCCTTGGACCAGTCGAGCTTCTGCTGCGCCAGGTAATAGGCGATGTTCTGGATGTCGGACGGCGTCAGGGCCGACGCGAAATTGGTCATGACGGTATTGGCGCCACCCTTGCCGCGGCGGGTCGGGGGCACCTTGCCGTCTTTGGAACGGAACGAATCCAGTTGTTCGGCCAGGTATTCATGCGGCTGCGCGGCCAGATTGGGGTTGGCGGCGATGGTGCTGTTGCCGGCTGCGCCGTGACAGGTCACACAGGCCACGATACCCCGGGCCGGATCGCCCTTGGTGAACAATTGCTCGCCCTTGGCGGCGTCGGGTTTCGGCACCGCCACTTCTGCCGCAAGGCTGACGGACACGACAGAAAAACCCAGCACCACACTGCTGGCGAGCAACATTCTGGAAAGCACACGCTTCATGAAGACCTCGACGACCGCGATTCGAAAGAAGATGACGCAACTGTTTCAAACACAGAATTATACAATAGCGGACGAACCAAACCCTACCAGGCCATTCCGTGTCCCTATTGCATCGCGCCAGATTCTCGATTTCGGCAGCCCGACTCGACCAGCTTCCCCCTCCCACGACCGCCGAGGTCTGTTTCGCAGGACGCTCGAACTCGGGCAAGTCCTCGGCCATCAACGTCCTGACGAACCAGCGGCGCCTGGCGTTTTCCAGCAAGACGCCGGGGCGCACCCGGCTGATCAACTTGTTCGGCATCCCCGACCCGCTCGAGCCCGACGCGTCGCTGGGCTTCCTGGTCGATCTGCCCGGCTACGGCTACGCCGCGGCGGGCAGGGAAACGCGCGAACAATGGGCCGACGTGCTGGGCGGCTATCTGCACGAACGCAGTTCGCTGGCGGGCATCGTGCTGCTGATCGACATCCGGCGCGGCGTCACCGACCTCGACCGGCGCCTGGCTGACTGGATCGCGCCGACCCGCAAGCCGGTGCTGGCCCTGCTGACCAAGGCCGACAAGCTGCCTTACGGACAACGCCGCCAGGCCGTCTTCACCGTCCGCAAACAGCTGGCCGACATCGGCGCCCTGAACGCCGTGCCGTTTTCGGCCACCGAGCGCATCGGCCTGGAAGAGGCCACGCAACAGATAGAAAACTGGATTTCCCCAAAGGTCGTGCCATGACATCATTCATCCCCTCCGTCGATTTTCCCGCCTCCCGCCTGCGCCGCAACCGCCGCGACGATTTCTCGCGCCGCCTGGTGCGCGAGAACACACTGACCGCGGCCGACCTGATCTATCCGGTCTTCGTGCGCGAAGGCCAGGGCGTGCACGAACCCGTGCCGTCCATGCCCGGCGTCGTGCGCCATTCCCCCGACACCATCCTGGACGTGGCGGAACAATGCGTACGGCTGGGCATACCCGTGCTGGCGCTGTTTCCCGTGATCGATCCCAAGCTGAAAACCCCGGACGGCATTGAAGCCGCCAACCCCGAAGGGCTCATTCCGCGCACGGTCGCCGCCCTGAAGAAGCGCTTCCCGGAGCTGGGCGTGCTGACCGACGTGGCGCTGGATCCCTACACCAGCCACGGACAAGACGGCGTCATAGACGACGACGGCTATGTGCTGAACGAACCCACGGTCGAGATCCTGATACGCCAGGCGCTGGCCCAGGCCGACGCGGGCGTCGACATCGTCGCCCCCAGCGACATGATGGACGGGCGCATCGGGGCGGTACGCCAGGCTCTTGAAGACAAACGGCATATCCACACGCGCATCATGGCCTATTCGGCCAAATACGCCAGCGCCTTCTACGGACCGTTTCGCGACGCGGTCGCCTCGGCGGTGAATCTGGGCAAGTCGAACAAGGCCACATACCAGATGGATCCGGCCAACCGCGACGAGGCGTTGCGCGAAGTGGCCGCCGACATACGCGAAGGGGCCGACATGGTGATGGTCAAGCCGGGCATGCCGTACCTGGACATTCTGCGCGATGTCAAAAACGCGTTCAGCATGCCCACGTTCGCCTACCAGGTCAGCGGCGAATACGCCATGATCATGGCCGCGGCCAACAACGGCTGGCTGGATCGCGACAAGGTCATGATGGAGTCCCTGATCGCCTTCAAGCGCGCGGGGGGCGACGGCATACTGACGTATTTCGCCATCGCGGCCGCCACGCTTCTGAAAGAACAGGCCTAGTCCGGCCGGCGCGCAGGGCCTGGCGCGCTAGTTGCCGGCGCCCAGCACGCGATCGAGCACGGCCGAGAACTGCGCCGCGTTCTTGAATCCCACGACGCGCGCGTCGCCCAGCAGCCGGCCGTGCGCATCGAAAAACATAATGCCGGGCGGCCCGAACAGCTTGAAGCGCTTGAGCAGCGCGCGGTCATCCGCCGTGTTTCCGGTGACATCGGCCCGCACCAGCAAAAGCCGCGACATCTTGCGCGCCACGACGGGATCGCTGAAGGTGAATTTTTCCATTTCGATGCACGACACGCACCAGTCGGCATAAAAATCCAGCATCACGGGACGCGTGGTGCGCGCCAGCAAGGCATCCAGCTGGGCCGAAGACGCCACCTTGGCAAAGTGCTGGCGCGCGGAACCGCCAGGCCCGGCGGGCGGTACGGCAAGCGCCAGCGGGCCGGGCGCAGCCGGCGGACTGGCCGGCGCATCGACACGGCCGGGAACACGCCACAGCCCCTTCAGGGGCTGCCATACGCTGTACCCGCCCGAAGCCGCTCCGACCAGGATCAGCGCGGCCCACAGCGCCAGCAGCAGCCCGCAGGCCTTGCGCAGCACCGCGCCCATGCCGCCGCCCGGCGCCATGGGTTCGAACGCGCGCAGCATGACGGCGCCGCCCAGGGCCAGGGCCGCCCAGCCCAGTACCGACAGCCATGCCGGCAGTATCGAATCGACCATCCACCAGGCCGTCGCCAGCAGCAGCATGCCGAAGAACTGCTTGATGCCGTCCATCCAGGCCCCGGCCTTGGGCAGCAACGCCCCCGAAGACCCGCCCACCGCCAACAGCAGCAGGCCCTGCCCCCAGGCCAGGGCAAACAGCGCGACGCCGCCCAGGACCAGGTTGCCGGTCTGCGAAATGAACAGCAGCACGCCCGCCAGCGGCGCGGCGACGCACGGCCCCACGATCAGCGCCGAGAGCATCCCCATGACCAGCGCGGCGCCGAAATGGCCCCCCGGAATCCGGGACAGCCGATTGTTCAGGGCCGACTGCACCCCGCTGGGAACCTGCAGGGTGAACGCGTCGAACATGGCCAGCGCCAGCAAGGCCAGCAACACCGCGAACAGCGCCAGCACCCAGGGCGTCTGCAGCCAGATCGACAGGCTGGCCCCGATCAGGCCCGCCAGCACGCCCAGCACGGTGTACACCACCGACATGCCCAGCACGTAGGCGCCGGCCAGCGACAGGCCGCGCCAGCGCGAAACCCTGGCGCGCGTGCCGGTAGCGCCGGCCACGACGGCCAGCAGGATGGGCACCATGGGCAGCACGCAAGGCGTGAACGACAGCAGCAGGCCCAGCGCCAGGCAGACCAGGACGATTTTGGCCCAGCCCGCGCTGGCCAGGAACGCGGCGACGCCCGTATCGCCCATGTTCAGCACCGCCCCGAGGCTGGTGCCGCCAGGCGGCGCGTCCGCGCCCTGCGGGGCCAGCCGCGCGACCGCTCCGGGCCCGCTGACGGTATAGCCCGCGGACGTCGGACGCAGAACGAACGCGGCCGTCATGGGGGGATAGCACAGCCCCGCGTCGGCGCATCCCTGGCCCGTCACGGCAAGCGTCAGCGGCTGGCTGGAACCGGCCTGAATCGGCACGCGTATCGTTACGCCGCCATGGTAGATTTCGACGTTTTTTTCGAAATTGGGATCGTACTTGACGATGCCTTTGGGAAAGACGGGCGCGCCCAGGCGCTGCCCGTCGGGGGAAAGCGCGAACTTGAACCGTTCGCGGTACATGTAGTAGGCCGGGGCAATTTTGTAATGGACGTCGAGCTCGGTGGGCGTGGCCATCGCCACCGTCAGGGCGAACGCCTGCCCGGGCTCCAGGAATTTCTGTTCCGCCCTGGCGGCCTGGGCCAGGAACAAGGCCAGCACCGCCGAACACAGGAACCAGGCAAGACAGCGCATGCCATCGGACGCGCCCGACATGGACCGCTTCATGCCTGCCCCCGCGTTTGCGCGACGACCCATTCCAGGTAGCCTGGGGCGCCGCCCAAGGCCGGCAGCACCAGCACTTCGGGCACCTGGTCCGGATGCAGCTCGCCCAGGCGCGAGACCAGCGCCGGCACACACGCCGCGGTGGTCTTGAAAACCAGGGGGATCTCTTCTGAACCCTGCAGCGTACCGTCCCACATATACATGGACAGGCACGGCGAGCCCAGGCTTGCGCAGGCAACCAGCGCTTCTTCGACCAGGACATGCGCGATGCGCTTGGCCAGCAGCATATCGGGCGCATTGGAAAGCACCACCACCACGCCATGGGCGGGCAGTGCGGTGTCGGAAGACGGCGATTTGCCTGAATGGGCCATGATCATTCCAGGAAGCGATGCGATGCCAGCCACCATTTTAGCGAATCCGGGTTTTCCCGGGGGCCAGATGCGACAAGCCCCGTCGGCGCCAGGCGCGAACGGGGCATGAGCGCGGCGGATGGGGAGCTTATTCGGCGTCTTCCCCGTCGGCGACTTCGGGGCGGTCGACCAGTTCCATGAACGCCATCGGCGCGGCATCGCCCTGGCGAAAGCCCATTTTCAGGACACGGGTGTAGCCGCCATTGCGCTCTTTGTAGCGCGGCCCGATTTCGGCGAACAGCTTGACCACGGCGTCGCGATCGCGCAGGCGGGCAAACGCCAGGCGCTTGTTGGCCAGCGTGGGTTCTTTGCCCAGCGTGATCAGGGGCTCGACGACGCGGCGCAATTCCTTGGCCTTGGGCAGCGTGGTCTTGATGGCTTCGTGGGTCAGCAGGGACACGGCCATGTTGCGGAACATGGCAAGACGATGGCTGCTGGTGCGATTTAATTTACGCAGACCGCTACGGTGACGCATGATGATTTCCTTTGAATCTGATTGGCGGAACATTCCGCCGGTTATCCGGCTCTTCTATCAGAACTGTCTGCGGGCCGGGTGGTGGTGAATCTGTACGATACGTTTATCAGGGACGTTCCAGGCCCAACGGCGGCCAGTTGTCCAGCTTCATGCCCAGCGTCAGGCCGCGGGCGGCCAGCACTTCCTTGATTTCGTTCAACGACTTGCGACCCAGGTTGGGCGTTTTCAGCAATTCGTTTTCGGTGCGCTGGATCAGGTCGCCGATGTAGTAGATGTTTTCGGCCTTGAGGCAATTCGCCGAACGTACGGTCAGCTCCAGGTCGTCGACGGGGCGCAGCAGCACCGGGTCGATCTGCGGCGTGCCGTGCGCCGGCGCTTCGTAGGAATCGCCCGCGCCTTCAAGCGCCGCGAATACCGAAATCTGGTCCATCAGGATGCGGGCCGACTGGCGCACCGCTTCTTCCGGCGAGACCACGCCGTTGGTTTCGATGTCCAGAACCAGCTTGTCCAGGTCGGTGCGCTGTTCGACGCGGGCGCTTTCGACCGCGTAGCTGACGCGGCGAACGGGGCTGTACGAAGCGTCCAGGACGATGCGGCCGATCGTGTGGGTGCGGTCGTCGCTTAGCGCCCTGACGTTGCCGGGCACATAGCCGCGGCCTTGCTCGACCTTGATCTGCATTTCCAGCTTGCCGGCGTCGGTCAGCGTGGCGATGACGTGATCGGGGTTGATGATCTCGACGTCGTGCGGCAATTCGATATCGCTGGCCAGCACGATGCCCTGGCCCTGCTTGCGCAATACCAGCGTGACTTCCTCGCGGTTGTGCAGCTTGAACACGACGCCCTTGAGATTGAGCAGGATGTCGACGACATCTTCACGCACGCCCGGAACGGTGGAATATTCGTGCACCACGCCGGTCATCTGGACTTCGGTGGGCGCATAACCCGTCATGGACGAAAGCAGGATCCGGCGCAGGGCGTTACCCAGCGTATGGCCATAGCCCCGCTCGAAGGGTTCCATCACGACTTTGGCGTGATTCTTGCCGACAGGCACGACATCGATGGAGCGCGGCTTCAAAAAACCTTGTGACGACATGTGTGTTCCTTTTCAATACCCTCGGCTCGTTACACCGATAAGGCTGACGAACAAACCGGCATGGCCGGTGCTTGGCATCGCAAAGCCCACCCCCCGGGCGCGCCGGAAAAGTGGGCTTGTCGCGACGTAATAAATGACAATACGGCGGCGTCTTAGCGCGAATACAGTTCGACGACCATGGATTCGTTCACGTCGCGAGCGACATCGGCGCGATCGGGCGCCTGCTTGAACGTACCCGTGAGCTTGCTGGCGTCGACGTCCACCCACTGCGGCAGGCCCTGGCCGGTGGCCAGGTCCAGCGATTCGCGGATGCGCGATTGCGACTTGGCTTTTTCACGCACCGAGATGACGTCGCCGTCCTTGACCAATATGGAGGCGATATCGGCAGTGTGGCCGTTGAGTTCGATGGCGCGGTGATTGACCAACTGACGCGCTTCGGCGCGGGTCGAGCCAAAGCCCATGCGATAGACGACGTTGTCCAGACGCGATTCCAGCAGTTGGATCAGGGTCTCGCCGGTGTTGCCACGGCGACGCTCTGCTTCAGCGAAGTATTTGCGGAATTGCTTTTCCAGTACGCCGTACATGCGCTTGAGCTTCTGCTTCTCGCGCAGCTGCAGGCCGTAGTCGGACAGGCGGGCGCCGGACGTGCGGCCATGCTGACCCGGCTTGGATTCGAGCTTGCACTTCGAATCCAGCGAGCGGCGGGCGCTTTTCAAGAATAGATCGGTGCCTTCGCGACGCGAAAGCTTGCATTTAGGTCCTGTGTAACGTGCCAAGATGCTTCCCCTTAGATGCGACGGCGCTTGGGCGGACGGCAGCCGTTGTGCGGAACGGGCGTGATGTCTGAAATGCTGGAAATCTTGATTCCCAGCGCATTCAACGCGCGCACCGACGACTCGCGGCCTGGGCCCGGGCCCTTGATGCGGACTTCAAGCGTTTTGATCCCGTATTCCAGCGCAACGCGTCCGGCCGACTCGGCGGCGACCTGGGCCGCGAACGGAGTGGACTTGCGCGAGCCCTTGAAGCCGGCGCCGCCGGACGTGGCCCACGACAAGGCGTTGCCCTGACGATCGGTGATCGTGATGATCGTGTTGTTGAACGAAGCGTGAACGTGCGCAATGCCGTCCGAGACGTTCTTCTTGACCTTCTTGCGTGCGCGAGTAGCGCCGCTGTTGGAAGCTTTCGCCATCTTCTATTCCTTGGTTATTTCTTCAGGGACGCAGCAGCGCGGCGCGGACCCTTGCGCGTGCGCGCATTGGTGCGGGTGCGCTGGCCGCGCACGGGCAGGCCACGCTTGTGGCGCATCCCGCGGTAGGTTCCCAGATCGATCAGGCGCTTGACCGAAAGCTGGACCTCGCGGCGCAGATCGCCTTCGACGGTGAATACACCGACGTGTTCGCGGATGCGTTCGAGTTCAGCGTCCGTCAGGTCCTTGACTTTCTTCGAGCATTCGACGCCCGAGGCTTCGCAGATTTTGCGAGCGCGCGTGCGGCCGATCCCGAAGATAGCGGTGAGTCCGATTTCTGCATGTTGATGCGGCGGAATGTTAATGCCAGCAATACGGGCCATGACTGTTCCTTGTTAAATCCGTTACGTTTCGGCCGTTTTAGCCTTGACGCTGCTTGTGACGTGGGTCAGTGCAGATGACGCGCACCACGCCGTGACGTTTGATGATCTTGCAATTGCGGCAGATCCGCTTTACCGATGCCATTACCTTCATGGTTGACTCCTAGTTTCCTGTAACCGGCCGCTTATTTAGAGCGGAAGACAATCCTGGCGCGCGACAGGTCATAGGGCGTGAGCTCCACAGTGACCTTGTCTCCCGGCAGGATCCGGATGTAATGCATGCGCATCTTGCCGGAGATATGGCCCAGAACCACATGGCCGTTTTCCAGCTTGACGCGGAAAGTTGCGTTGGGCAGGTTTTCGATGACCTCGCCCTGCATTTGTATAACATCGTCTTTTGCCATTGTTCCTTCTTACCGCATTGGCAGCCCCGCGCCCTTGAAATTGGCTTTCTTGAGCAACGAGTCATACTGTTGAGACATCAGGTAGGCCTGGGCCTGAGCCATGAAGTCCATGGTCACCACCACAATAATCAACAGGGAGGTGCCACCGAAATAAAACGGTACATTCCAGCGCGCTTGCAGCAATTCGGGCAGCAGGCAGACCAACGTGATGTAGATGGCGCCCGCCAGAGTCAGGCGCATCAGTATCTTGTCGATGTAGCGCGACGTCTGTTCGCCCGGGCGGATGCCAGGAACGAACGCACCGCTTTTCTTCAGGTTGTCTGCGGTTTCCCGGCTGTTGAACACCAGCGCCGTATAGAAAAAGCAGAAGAAAATGATCAAAGCCGAATACAACGTAATATATAAAGGCTGTCCCGGGGTAATGGCCGCGGCCAGGTCGCCCAGCCAGCGCATGTGCGGGTTGCTGGAGAACCAGCTGGTCACCGTGGCCGGAAGCAGGATGATGGACGAGGCGAAAATCGGCGGAATGACGCCCGACATGTTCAGCTTCAGGGGCAGATGTGAACTTTGCCCGCCGTAGATCTTGTTGCCGACCTGGCGCTTGGCGTAGTTCACGGTGATCCGGCGCTGGCCGCGTTCCACATAGACCACGAAATACGTGACCGCCACCACCAGCGCCACCACGAACAGGGCCGACAGGACCGACATGGAATCGGTGCGCACCAGATCGAGCATGCCCGCCAGGGCGCTGGGAAGACCCGCCACGATACCGGCGAAGATCAGTATCGAGATGCCGTTGCCAAGCCCGCGCTCGGTGATCTGTTCGCCGATCCACATCAGGAACATGGTGCCGGTCACCAGGGTGACCACCGTGGTGAAACGGAACATCATGCCCGGGTCGATGACCAGGCCGGGCTGCGATTCCAGCGCCACCGCGATCCCGACCGACTGGACCAGGGCCAGGAACACCGTGCCGTAGCGGGTGTACTGGGTGATCTTGCGTTGGCCGGACTGGCCTTCCTTCTTGATGGCTTCGAGGGTCGGCACCACCACCGCCATCAATTGCATGATGATCGATGCGGAAATGTACGGCATGATTCCCAGGGCGAAGACCGAGAACCGTTCCAGCGCGCCGCCGGAGAACATGTTGAACAAGCCCAGGATGCCGTTCTGGTTCTGGCGAAACAGGTCGGACAGGGCGTCGGGATTGATGCCCGGCACCGGGACGTGCGTCCCCAGCCGATAGACGACCAGAGCCAGCACCAGGAAAACCACCCGGCGCTTCAGATCGGCGTAGCGCGACCCCGATTTACCCTGAGCCTGAGCTTTAGCCACTAGCTACCCCTTAAACCAGCGAGCCACCGGCCGCTTCAATGGCCGTGCGGGCGCCCGCCGTGGCGGCCAGCCCTTTCAGGACGACCTTGCGCGACAATTCGCCCGACTTGATGACCTTGACGTAGCGCACGACCTGGCCGACTATACCGGCCTGCTTGAGCACCTGGACGTCGATCTCGTCGACCGGCAGGCGTTGCAGGTCGGACAGGCGGACCTGGGCGTACAGCTTCTGGCCCAGCGGCGTGAAGCCGCGCTTGGGCAAGCGACGCTGCAAAGGCATCTGACCGCCTTCGAAACCGACCTTGTGAAAGCCGCCGGTACGGGACTTCTGGCCCTTGTGGCCACGCCCCGCCGTCTTGCCCAGGCCGGAGCCAATGCCGCGCCCGACACGGCGCCGGGCATGCTTGCTGCCTTCGGCCGGCCGCAGGGTATTCAATTGAGTTTCTGACATCTCGATTCCTTTCAGGCTTCTGAGACGGTAACGAGGTAATCCACTTTACGGATCATCCCGCGTACCTCAGGCGTATCGGCCAGGACACGGCTGCTGTTGAGTCGATTCAGGCCCAGGCCGCGCACGGTGGCTCGATGGGACTCCTTGGTGCCGATCACGGATCGCACAAGGGTGACTTTGATTTGCTTTTGTGCCATGACTTACCCCAGAATTTCTTCGACGGACTTGCCGCGCTTGGCCGCGATTTCAGCGGGAGTCGAGCAGGCGCGCAGGCCATTGAGCGTGGCGCGGACCATGTTGTACGGATTGCTCGAACCCAGGCTCTTGGCCACCACGTTGCGCACGCCCATGACGTCGAAAATGGCGCGCATCGGGCCGCCGGCAATGACGCCGGTACCTTCCGCCGCAGGCGAAATAAGAACGGTGGAGGCGCCGTGCTTGCCGACCACGGTGTGATGCAGCGTGCCGTTTTTGAGCGCAACCTTGATCAGGCCGCGACGGGCCTGTTCCATGGCCTTCTGGACGGCAACCGGCACTTCGCGGGCCTTGCCCTTGCCCATGCCGATGCGGCCGTCGCCGTCGCCAACCACGGTCAGCGCGGCAAAGCTCATGGTGCGACCACCTTTGACCACTTTGCTGACGCGATTGACCGCGATCATCTTTTCACGCAGGCCGTCGTCGCGCTCTTGCTCGGCGGCGTGCTTGCCTTGTGCTTTAGCCATTTGACAATTCCTTGCTTAGAATTTCAAGCCGGCTTCACGCGCGGCGTCGGCCAGCGCTTTCACGCGGCCATGATAACGGAAGCCCGACCGGTCAAAGGCAACCAGTTCGATACCAGCGGCTTTTGCCTTTTCGGCCACGCGCTTGCCCACCAGGCCGGCGGCGGCGGCATTGCCGCCGTTGGCCTTCTGGCCCGCGAGTTCTTTGCGAACCTCGGGCTCGAGCGTCGAGGCGCTGACGAGCACGCGATCGCCTTCCGGCGAAATGATGTTTGCGTAGATGTGCAAATTCGAGCGGAAAATGCTGAGGCGATGCATGCGCAGTTCGCTGATTTTCCGGCGGGTCGACGTTGCACGACGCAAACGGGAGATTTTCTTGTCCATGATTCTTCCTTGCCTGCGCGCTTATTTCTTCTTGGTTTCTTTCAGGACGATGCGCTCATCGGCGTACCGCACGCCCTTGCCCTTGTAGGGCTCGGGTTCGCGGTAGGCGCGGATTTCAGCGGCCACCTGTCCCACCACCTGCTTGTCGAACCCCTTGACGACGATTTCCGTCTGCGTGGGGCATTCGACCTTGATGCCAGCAGGCACTTTGTGTTCGATGTCGTGAGAAAAACCAAGCTGCAGTTTCAAAGCATCGCCCTGGACCTGGGCGCGGAAGCCCACGCCCACCAGGTTGAGCCGGCGTTCGAAGCCCTTGCTCACGCCGGTGACCATGTTGCTGACCAGCGCGCGCACGGTGCCCGACATGGCATTGGCGTGCTTGGATTCGCCCACGGCGGCAAACGTCAGTTGGCCGTTTTCGAGTTCGACCTTCACGTCGCCCGTAAGGGCTTGGGTCAGGGTGCCCAGGGGGCCCTTGACGGTGATCTGGTCCGCGCCAATCGTGGGCTCTACGCCGCTGGGCACGGAAACGGGGTATTTCGCGATACGTGACATGTGATGGGTCTCCTTATGCCACGTAGCACAGGACTTCGCCGCCCACGCCGGTGGCGCGCGCCTTGCGATCGGTCATGACACCGCGCGAAGTCGAAACGATGGCAACGCCCAGGCCGTTCATGACTTGCGGAATGGCATTGCTACCTTTGTAGATACGCAGCCCGGGACGCGAGACGCGGTCGATGCGTTCGATGACCGGACGGCCCGCGTAGTACTTCAGGGTGATTTCGAGGACAGGCTTGACCTTGTCTCCGGCCACCTGGAAATCGTCGATATAGCCTTCGTCCTTCAGCACGGCGGCGATTGCCGCCTTCAGCTTCGAGGAGGGCATGCTGACCGACGTCTTGTTGACCTGCTGCGCGTTGCGCACACGAGTCAACATATCGGCGATGGGATCGCTCATGCTCATGAATATTTCTCCTACCAGCTTGCTTTGGTCATGCCCGGCACTTCGCCGCGCATCGCCATTTCACGAAGTTTGTGACGGGTCAGGCCGAACTTGCTGTAGACGCCACGCGAACGGCCCGTGACGACGCAACGATTGCGCTGGCGGGTCGGGTTTGCATTGCGCGGCAGCTGCTGCAGTTGCAGGCGCGCCTGGTAGCGCTCTTCATCGGTCTTGGACTGATCGTCGATGATGGCTTTGAGCGCGCTACGCTTGGCCGCGAATTTTTCAGCCAGCTTGGCACGCTTGATGTCGCGATTGATGAGTGATAGTTTTGCCACGTCATCGCCCCTTAGTTGCGAAACGGGAAGCTGAAGGCGGCAAGCAGCGCCTTGGCTTCGTCGTCGGTCTTGGCAGTGGTGGTGATGCTGATGTTCAGCCCGCGCACCGCGTCGATCTTGTCATATTCGATTTCGGGGAAAATGATTTGTTCCTTGACCCCGACGTTGTAGTTGCCGCGCCCATCGAACGCACGGCCGGAAATCCCACGGAAATCGCGAACGCGCGGCAGGGCCACGGACACCAGGCGATCCAGGAATTCGTACATGCGCTGGCCGCGCAGAGTGACCATGCAGCCGATAGGATAGTCTTCACGGATCTTGAAGCCCGCGATGGCCTTGCGCGTCTTGGTGACCACCGGCTTCTGGCCGGCGATCTTGGCAAGGTCGGAAACGGCGTGCTCGATCACCTTCTTGTCGGCGACCGCTTCCGAGACACCCATGTTCAGGGTGACCTTGGTGATGCGCGGCACTTCCATGACGCTTTTGTAGCCGAACTTGGATTGGAGATCGGCAACGACTTTGTTGCGGTAGAACTCTTGTAGACGAGCCATGTTCTTCGCCCCTTAAACCTTGGCGCCAACGACGGCGCCGCTGGAGCGAAAAACGCGAACCTTGCGGCCATCGACTTCTTGGACCCCGACGCGATCGGCCTTGCCGGTTTCGGGGTTGAAGAGCGCTACGTTTGAAATATGAATAGGCATGGTCTTGTCGACGATGCCGCCTTGCGAGCCCGCCATGGGGTTCGGTTTGACGTGCTTCTTGACCATGTTGATGCCTTCGACCAGGACATGATCGGCGTCGACACGTTTGAGCACCGTGCCGCGGCGCGATTTGTCGCGGCCCGTCAGCACAATGACTTCGTCGCCTTTGCGGATTTTTTCCATGACGCGTCCCTTACAACACTTCCGGAGCCAGCGATACGATCTTCATGAACTTTTCCGTACGCAGTTCACGCGTGACAGGTCCGAAGATGCGGGTACCGATGGGTTCCAGCTTGGCGTTGAGCAACACGGCAGCGTTGCTGCCGAAACGAATTAACGAGCCGTCTTTACGGCGCACGCCTTTAGCGGTACGAACCACTACTGCGTTGTATATTTCGCCTTTTTTGACGCGCCCGCGCGGCGCCGCATCTTTGACGCTGACTTTGATGACGTCACCGATGGCGGCATAACGGCGCTTCGAGCCGCCCAACACCTTGATGCACATGATACGGCGCGCACCTGTGTTGTCGGCCACGTCCAGCGTGGTCTGCATTTGGATCATGATTTTTCCTGTGCCAACTTAACCGCGCAACCCAAGCCGACAATCGGCAAAGGCACGCAATCAGTTTTGGTCCCGTCAGATTCGCCCGCGCCCCAAAGCCCCTGAAAAAAGGTCAAAGCGCAAGGCAAATCCTGGGTTGAAATCTTGCTATGTCGTGTTTCGTAGATGCTGCATATGCCTAGCCCATAGCCATTCGCAAGGCAAGTCGTAGATATTACCTTATTTATTCGAAGACCGCAAGCGGCGGGCCGGGGGCGCCAGAGGCCCGGCTGGTGTCGGGAACGAGGGGCCGCGCGCTGTCCGCGCCAATACACGGCAACCATACTTGGTGTACAGTTTCTGTTTGTACGGATAAACCCGAGTTGCCATGGGGGCCGGGCGGCTGTCCGCCGGCCCCGCATTCATTTTGACACTTTTTACGACAAGGAAGCACGACATGTATGAAACACTGGCGCTATATATAGATGGCGAGTTTCTGGGCGGAGACGGGCGCAAGACCCAGCCGGTGACCAACCCGTCCACCCTGGAAGAACTGGGCCAGCTGCCTCACGCCACGACGGCCGACCTGGACCGCGCCCTGAATTCGGCGCAGCGCGCCTTCGAATCGTGGCGCCACAGCTCGCCCATGCAGCGCTCCGAGATCCTGCGCAAGGTGGCCCAGCTTTCCCGCGACCGCGCCCAGGAAATCGGCCGCAACATGACCCTGGACCAGGGCAAGCCCCTGGCGGAATCCGTGGGTGAAATCACCGCCTGCGCCGACCACGCCGACTGGCACGCCGAAGAATGCCGCCGCATCTACGGCCGGGTCATCACCCCGCGTTCGCCGCAAGTGCGCCAGATGGTGCTGCGCGAGCCCATTGGCGTGTGCGCCGCCTTCACCCCCTGGAATTTCCCCTACAACCAGGCCATCCGCAAGGTCTGCGCCGCCATCGGCGCGGGCTGCACCATCATCCTCAAGGGCCCCGAAGATTCGCCCAGCGCGGTCATGGCCATTGCCCGGGCCTTCCACGACGCCGGCCTGCCTCCCGGCGTGCTGAACATCGTCTGGGGCGTTCCGTCCGACGTGTCGGATTACCTGATCCGTTCGCCCATCGTGCGCAAAGTCTCGTTCACCGGCTCGGTGCCCGTGGGCAAACACCTGGCCGCGCTGGCCGGCGCCCACATGAAACGCGTCACCATGGAACTGGGCGGCCATTCTCCTGTTCTGGTGTTCGACGACGCCGATATCGACCGCGCCGCCAAGCAGCTGGCCCGGTTCAAGATTCGCAACGCGGGCCAGGTGTGCGTATCGCCCACCCGCTTCTACGTACACGAAAAAGTCTACGACCAGTTCCTGGAAGGCTTCGTCAATACCTTGAAAACCATCAAGGTCGGCGACGGCCTGGATCCGGAAACGCAGATGGGGCCCCTGGCCCACGAACGGCGCGTGCCGACCATGACCAAGTTCGTCGAGAATGCCCTGGAAGTCGGCGGCAAGGTGGTGCTGGGCGGCGAGCCGCTGAAACGCACCGGACACTACTTCGCACCCACGGTCGTCACCGACCTGCCCGAGACCTCGATGCTGATGACCGAAGAGCCGTTCGGCCCGATCGCGCCCATCGTCCGCTTCTCGGACACCGACGACGCCATCCGGCGCGCCAATTCGCTGCCGTTCGGCCTGTCGTCGTACGTGTTCACCAATTCGCTGCAGACCGCCACCAAAGCGGCCAACAACATCGAAGCCGGCATGGTCAACATCAACCACTTCGGCAGCGCCCTGCCCGAAACCCCCTTCGGCGGCGTCAAGGACAGCGGCATCGGCAGCGAAGGCGGCGCCGAAACCTTCGACGGCTACCTGGTCACCAAGTTCGTGACGCACATCTGACGGGACGCCCAGGGCCTGTTCACGCCAAAAGAGCAGGCCCTAGTCGCCGTACGGTATCCAGATATTCTTGACCTGGGTGGCCTTGCGCAGGAAGGCGGGCCCCTGGGCCTGCCGCGGATCGGACCAGTCGATCAGCCGGCCGCCATCCACAAAGGTGCGCTTCAGGTTGCCGACGGACAGCTCCTCGACCCGGCGGGATGCCTCTTTCGGGCCGAAGCACCACACGGCGTCCACATCGTCATGACTGGCCAGGCACGACGCCAGGGTTTCGTGCCCGCCGGTCACCATATTCAGCACGCCGGCCGGAACATCGGACGTTTCCACCACTTGGTAAAAGTCGCAGGCAACCAGGCCCGCGGCCGCCCCCAATGCCAGCACGGCGCAATTTCCCATGGCCAGCACCGGAGCCAGCAGCGACACCAGCGCCAGCAGGGGCTGCTCGTCGGGACAGGCCACGCCGACCACGCCCAGAGGCTCGTTCACGGCCAGCACGGCGCCGCGCAGGGGCGGCGTATGGACCGCCCCATCGAACTTGTCGGCCCAGGCCGCATAGGTAAAAAGCCGGGAGACCGCCTGCTGCACCTCGGCCTGGGCGGCATCGGCGGGCTGTCCCGACAGCGAGGACAGCCGGGCGGCGAATTCCACGGCCCGCACCGACAGGTTCTCGGCCAGGAAATACAGAATTTGGGCGCGCGCATGGGCGTCTGCGCGCCGCCAGGCGGGAAACGCCTTGCGCGCCTGCGCAACGGCATCGCGGATGTCTTTTCGGCCGCCTTCGGCCACGTCGCCCAGCCATCGACCCTGAAAACCGAAGGCCGGCACGCTGTAGCCGCCATCCGGACGAACCTGCCGCCCACCTATGTACAGCTTGGCGGTTCGATCGACCGGGGGCATGGCCGATACGGCCTCGGCCGGCCCCGGGCCCGACGGCATGGCGGCCCGGGACGCCTCGGCCGGTTCCCCGCGAATCGGCAAGTCGCGCCAGGCATCGAGCCGCAGGTATTCGTACGCACCTTCCCGGCCGCCTTCCCGGCCGAAACCGGATTCGCGATATCCTCCGAAACCGACCGCGGCGTCGAACAGGTTGGTCGAATTGATCCACACCACCCCCGCCGCCAGCAGCGGCGCCACATCCAGCGCCAGGCCAATGTTCTCGGTCCATAGGCTTGCGGCCAGCCCATAGCGCGAATTATTGGCCAGGGCCACGGCCTCGTCTTTGGTGCGGAATGTGGCCGCCACCAGCACCGGCCCGAAAATCTCTTCCTGCATGAGATCCGACGCCGGGGCGACGTCGGTAATCAGCGTCGGCGGGTAATGCACGCCCTGGGCGGCCGTAATGGCGCACGCGCTGTCTTGCCAGACTTGCGCCCCCTGCGCCCGGCCCGCCTCGACCAGGTCCGAGATGCGCCGATGCTGCGCCGGACTGACGATGGCGCCCATGTCTATGGATTTTTCCAGCGGCGCGCCCAGGCGCAGCGATTGCATGCGGCGCTTCAGCCGCGCATAGAAGTCCCGGGCCACGCCTTCCTGCACCAGCAGGCGCGAGCCCGCGCAGCACACCTGGCCCTGATTGAACCAGATGGCGTCGACGACGCCCTCGACCGCCGCGTCGAGATCGGCCGTATCGAAAACCAGAAACGGCGACTTGCCGCCCAGCTCCAGGGTAAGCGCCTTGCCGCTGCCCGCCGTGCGCGTCCGGATCTGGCGTCCGACTTCCGTGGATCCGGTAAACGCTATTTTGTCCACATCGGGATGATCGACCAGCGCGGCGCCCGCGGCGCCGTCTCCGGTCACCACGTTCAAGACGCCCGCCGGCAACCCCGCGCATGCCGCCAGTTCGGCAAACAGCAGCGCCGTCAGCGGCGTGTATTCGGCGGGCTTGAGCACCACGCAATTGCCCAGCGCCAGCGCCGGCGCCACCTTCCAGGCCAGCATCAGCAGGGGAAAGTTCCAGGGAACGATCTGCCCGGCCACGCCTTGCGGGCCCCAGCCGGCGAATTCACTCTCCTGTATCTGGGCCCATCCCGCGTAATGCAGGAAATGACGCGCCGCCAGCGGTATGTCCAGATCGCGGGATTCCCGGATGGGCTTGCCGTTATCCAGCGATTCCAGCACGGCGAACAGGCGCGCATGTTTCTGCAGCATGCGCGCCAGGGCGTACAGGTGCCGGGCGCGGCCATGACCGCCCAACGCCTGCCACGCGGGCTGCGCCTGCCGGGCCGCACGCACCGCCGCGTCGATGTCGGCATCCCCCCCGGCCGCCACGCTTGCCAGCACGGCCCCCGTGGCGGGCTCCACCGTATCGAACCACTGGCCCGCGGCGGGCGGCGCAAACGCGCCATGTATGAAATGGCCGAACACCGCATCGTGCCGGGCCAGCCAGGACCGCACGTGCGAATCGCTCTCCAGAGCGACGCCGTAGTCCATAGACGAAAAATAGTCCTCTACGCTCATTGCTGGCCCTAGCCCATGGGATGGCGGTTGAAGGCCGAATACCGGCCGGTTGCATAGTGTTCCAGCTGACGCTCGATGTCGGCCAGCAGGCCCGACGCGCCGAAACGGAACAAATCGGGTTCGAGCCAGCGACGGCCCAGTTCTTCTTTCATGAGGATCAAGTAGTTCAGCGCGTCCTTGGCCGTGGACACCCCGCCGGCCGGCTTGAATCCGACCCGCATGCCCGTGCGGTCGAAATAATGGCGAATCATGCGCGCCATCACCAGCGCGACCGGCAGCGTGGCGTTCACGTCTTCCTTGCCGGTGGACGTCTTGATGAAATCCGCGCCCGCCATCATGCACACCAGCGACGCCTTGGCCACGTTGCGCAGCGTCCGGATGTCGCCGGTGGCCAGTATGGCCTTGACATGGACCGATCCGCACGCCTGGCGGTAGGCGCGCATTTCATCGTAGAGCGCGCGCCAGTCGCCCAGAAGAACGTGCTCGCGCGTGATCACGATGTCGATTTCACCCGCGCCGGCAGCCACGGACGCCTCGATTTCCCGCAGCTTCAGGTCGAACGGCGTCAGGCCCGCCGGAAAGCCGGTGGACACGGCCGCGACGGGAATACCGCTACCCCGCAAGGCCTGGGCGGCCACCGACACGTATCGGTGATAAACACATACGGCCGCGACGGATATGCCGGCATCGGGCATGCCCAGGCCGGCCAGCAGGTCGGCGCGCAGGGGCCGGCGCGCCTTGTGGCACAGGCGCAGAACCCGGCCCGGCGTATCGTCGCCGCTCAATGTCGTCAGGTCTATGCAGGTAAGCGCTTTCAGCAGCCACGCGGCCTGCGCGTCTTTCTTGACCGTGCGCCGCCCGGGCAGGGACGCGACGCGGCGCTCGGCCGCGCTGCGATTGACCTGGATGCCTTGCACCCACGACATGTCCAGCGGCATGCCGGGGTTGCGCGCCAGGGGCGATGAGGAGAGGTCCTGCGCCGAAGCGCAGGTATTTGCCGATTCCAAGCCGAGGGCCTTTATCTTATAGTGGAGAATCGCCGGGCCGCAGAAAATCGTGGAAAAAGCGGGCACGGCGATGTTATTATTTTAACAAGCAAATGATAAAACTTTAACAGCACCGCCCGCGGCGCACCCAAAGAGCAAAAACCCATCCGCCCGACAAGACGGAGCCCGGTACCCATCAACAAGGAGACATCGTCATGAAGCTATCCCACAGGTTTGCCACCGGTATGGCCACGGCGGCCATGGTCATGGGCTGCTGGGCCGTGCCGGCCACCAGCGCCCAGGCGGCTGAAACCCTGAACGTGTATTCGATCTGGCCCGAGCCATACTGCAAGCCCATGTTCAAGGCATTCACCAAGGACACCGGCATAAAGGTCAACTTCCTGCGGTTTTCGTCGGGCGAAGCGCTGGCGCGCATCATCGCCGAGAAGAACAACCCCAAAATCGACGTCCTGTTCGGCGGCCCCATCGAAACCTTCGCCGCCGGCGTCAAGCAAGGCGTCTTCCAGGCCTACAAGCCGCCATCAACCAAGATCCTGCCGGCCCGCTTCAAGAATGCCGACGGCTACTGGACGGCCATCGCCGACGATCCGCTGGTATTCATGACCAACAAGAAGTTCCTGGCCCAGCATCACCTGCAACCGCCGACGTCGTGGAACGACCTGCTCGATCCCGCGTACAAGAACATGCTGCAGATGGCCGATGCGCGCACATCGGGCACGGCCGTGACTCGTATCTTCTCGCTGCTGGAAGTCGACCACCGCGACGAGAAAAAAGCGTTCGACTACATGAAGAAGCTGCGCAAGAACATCCAGACCTACACCAAGAGCGGTGGCGGCGGCACCGTGCCCATCGGCCTGGGCCAGGCGGCCGGCGGCATCTTTTTCATCGTCGACGCCCTGCAAACGCAGGACAAAGGCTATGACGTGGCCATCAGCTTTCCCAAGGAAGGCATAGGCGCATCGGCCGAAGGCATTGCCATCGTCAAGGGGGCCAAGCACCTGGATGCCGCCAAGAAACTGGTCGACTGGGCCACCAGCGCCAAGATGCAGTCGCTGCTGGCGCCCAATAAAATCAATTTCGTCCCCGCCAATCCCCAGGTCAAGACCAGCCCGGCGGTGGCCAAATTGCTGGCGACAGCCAACATCATCCAGATCGACGACAAGTACGCCGGGCAGAATCGCAAGCGCATCGTGCAAAAATGGGTCGATGAGGTCCTGAACGAAAAATAGGGCGCAACGTCCGCTCTCCGGAAAAACACCATGTCGGCACTGGCGCTGAAGAACAAAGCAAGACCGGACCTCTTTTTTTCCCTTATCGTCGCCGCGCTATGGGTATTGCTGGCATTTTTTGTCCTTTACCCCCTGGCGCGCCTGTTCGGCCGGGCCTTCACGACCGACGCGGGCGTGTTCTCGATCGCGCCGTTGCTCAAGATTCTGGGCAACGGCAACGATATGCGGGCCTTCGGCAACAGCCTCATGCTCGCGGCCACCGTGGGCGTGGGCGGCACGCTGCTGGGTTTTCTGTACGCGCTCACGGCCGTGCGCAGCGGGCTTTCGCCCCGCTGGACCCGCATCATCGACACGGTCAACCTGCTGCCGCTGATCTCTCCGCCGTTCACTATTTCCATCGCCATTCTTTTCTCGTTCGGCACACGCGGGTTGATCACGTACGACCTGCTGGGCATCAGCCAATACAGCGCATACGGCTTCGTCAGCACGGCCGCCGCCGAAATCGTCACGTATTTCCCGGTGTCGTATCTGACCTTGCGGCCCATTCTGGCCGGCATCGACTCCAGCATGGAAAACGCGGCATTCAGCATGGGGGCCTCGCGCTGGCGCGTATTTCGCACCATGACTCTTCCGCTGGCGCTGCCCGGCCTGCTCAATGCCTTCCTGCTGATGTTCTCGGCCTCGCTGGCCGACTTCGCCACCCCGCTGATCCTGGCCGGCAACAGCTTCCCCGTCCTGCCCACCGAGGCCTTCCTGCAGATCACCGGCCAATTCGATCTTCAGGGCGGCGCGCTGCTGGCCATCTTGCTGCTGGTGCCGGCGGCGGTCGTGTATTTCATCCAGCGCCACTGGCTGGGCGAACGCAGTTTCGTGACCGTATCGGGTAAAGTCGCCCAGCGCAGCCACGTCGAGATCCTGTCGCCGCTGGCGCGCAAGATCCTGTTTACCGTATGCGCCTGCATCACCGTGATGGTCCTGTATTTCTATCTGCTGCTGCTTTATGCATCGCTGGTCCTGGCGTTCGGCGCGAACTCGACGTTCACGCTTGCGCACTACCACACGATTTTCACCGACGGCATGCCCGTCATCGTCGATACGCTGATCATTTCCGTGATCGCCATGCCGCTTGGCGGGCTCTATGGCATGCTGATGGGCTATATCGTGACGCGCACGCGCTTCGCGGGCCGGCGCACGCTGGAAGTCGTGTCCATGCTGAATTACGCGCTGCCCGGCACCATCGTCGGGATCGCCTACCTGCTGGCGTTCAACGACCCGCCGTTCGACATCACCGGCACGGCGTTCATCCTGATCGCGTGCTACGTCTTTCGCTACAGCCCGACCGGCATACGCGCCACCGTCGCCCTGCTCCACCAGATCGACCAAAGCCTGGAGGAAGCCTCCGAGAGCATGGGCGCGCGCAGCGGCCATACGTTCCGGCGCATCACCCTTCCCCTGATCATGCCGGCGTTCTTTACCGGCCTGGGCGTCATGTTCATTCGGTCCATGACGGCCATCAGCGCCACTATTTTCCTGATCTCGATCAGCTGGAACCTGATCACCGTACGCATCCTGGAGAACATGACCGAGCTGGCCCTGGGTCCCGCGGCGGCGTTCTCGGTGCTGGTCGTGGTCATCGTCTACGTGGTCCTGATGATCATCAGCTATCTGCTGGCGCACCTTAGAGCGCAGTCCAGCGGCCGCGTCGAGAACATCCTGGGCGGCTGACGCGGCCCGTGAACCCGCTTGGACACATAAAGATGGCTATCAAGACAAACCAACCCGTATCCATCCGCCTGGACGGCATCGTCAAGCGGTTCGAACACAACGTCAAGGGCAATATCTCGGCCGTCGACAACGTCAGCATTTCCGTGGCGCCGGGCGAGCTGCTTACGCTGCTTGGGCCATCGGGCTGCGGAAAGACCACTACGCTGCGCATGATAGCGGGCTTTGAACACCCCACCGAGGGATCGATCTACATAGGCGAGCAAAACGTCACCGGCCTGCGCGCCAGCGAACGCAACATCGGTTTCGTATTCCAGAACTACGCCATCTTCCCGCACCTGTCGGTGTTCGAGAACGTGGGCTACGGGCTGCGCGTCAAGGGCACGCCGGAAGCCGAGATGACCAAGGCGGTCAACGACGTCCTGGAACTGGTCGGCCTGGGCGGCTATGCGAAACAGCAGCCGCACCAGCTATCAGGAGGGGAACAGCAGCGCGTGGCGCTGGCGCGCGCCATCGTGTTCCAGCCCCGCATCCTGATGTTCGACGAACCGCTGTCGAACCTGGACGCCAAGCTGCGCACGCAGATGCGCGGCGAGATCCGCGAATTGCAGAAGCGTCTTGGCATCACGGCCGTCTACGTCACCCACGACCAGGAAGAGGCCATGGCCATTTCCGATCGTATCGCCGTCATGAACAGGGGCACCGTCGTACAGATCGGCACCGCCGAAGGCCTGTACGCCCGCCCCTGCAACGAGTTCATGGCCAATTTCATCGGCAAGGCCAATCTCGCCAGGGGCCGGGTCGTTCAGGTCGACGGCGACGGCGCGCACGTGAAGGTGTTCGACCAGGTGCTGTGCTGCCGGCAGCCGGACACGCCGGCAACCGTGGGCGAAGATGTCATGCTGGTCATCCGTCCCGAACAGATTTCATTGTCCAAGGACGCCGGCTCCGGCTGCCGCGGACGAATCGCCAAAAGGACGTTCCTGGGCGAAAAGACGGAATACCTGCTTGCCATAGACCAGCAGATATTCCAGGTATGCGCCTTCGGCCATTCCCAGCAAGCTTTGTTTACGGAAGGCGAGACCGTCCAGGTTCATTTCCCGGCACAAGACAACCACCTGATCCGGTCCTGATTCAGGACGTCTCGGTCACGACCGCATCGAAGGCGCTTGCCCGGGCGAACAGGACCGGTCGGCGCTGCCCCAGTTTGCTTGAATCGGCCACCAGGTAGCGATGGCTGGCCAGCTTCATGGCCTTCTGCTTGATGGGTTTCTCATGGGGATTCCAGCACGTGACGCCATAGTTCTCGTCGATTCCCGCGGCCGAGATGAACGCCTTGTTTATGCCGACTTCGGCCATGGCCCGCAGGACTTCCTCGCCGCTGAACGAATCCGACGACGGCCGATACCATCCGCCCAGCATCAGAAGACGGACGTTGGGCTTTTTGCTCAGGATCCGGGCCAGGTCGAGCGAATAGCACACGACGGTAAGATCCAGGTCTGGCGGCAGCAAATGGGCCAGCGCGACCAGCGTCGTGCCGCAATCGATGAACAGCGTGTCGTGATCCTGGATGTATTGCAGCGCCTTCTGGCACGCCAGGCGCTTGGCCTGGGCGAAGTGATCTTTTTCCGACTGGATGACGTACCCCGCGGGCGAGCCGTTTTCCGCCACCCGTACGATGTGGCCCCCCAGGCACGTGTATTTGTCGGGAGCGGCCGCCACGTCGCGGCGCACGGTCATTTCGGAAACGCCGAAGCGCCGCGCCGCGTCGCGCAGGTGCAAGGTTCCCTGCTCGGTCAGCGCCTTGTTCAATTCCCTGAGCCGCGTGGCTTTGATCATTTGCCGTGAAATAGTCTTTTGTGCGTTACGCAAAAGGATAATACAAATTCGCCGACGCGCGTCGCGCAAAAAAAACGCTCCGGATTGCTCCCGGAGCGTTTTCCCGTGCGAGGCCGCTTCGACATGCCCCGGCTGACGCCCGGGCGGTGCGCGAAACGCGCCAGCGCCGATCAGATGATGCGCGCGGCTTCGATCAGGCGTACGACCGTCCACGACTTGTCGCGGCTGATCGGGCGGCCTTCCGCGATTTCCACGGTGTCGCCTTCGTTGTACTGGTTGGTCTCGTCGTGCGCCTTGTACTTATTGGAGCGCATGACGATCTTGCCGTAAACAGGGTGCTTGACGCGCCGTTCGACGCGCACCACGACTGTTTTTTCCATTTTGTTGCTGACGATCTTGCCAATCAGCGTGCGCTGGCGCTTGGCCGTGGCGGTAGTTTGAGTTTCACTCATTTCACTTTCCTGCGTTCTCAGTCATCAAGGTGCGGACACGCGCGATATCGCGACGGACCTTGCCGATCTGGCTGGTATTGGAAAGCTGCTGGGTCGCACGCTGCATGCGCAGGTTGAATTGTGCTTTCAGCAGGCTGTCGAGCTCTTCCTTGAGCTCGGAGGCGTCTTTGGAACGGAGTTCGCTGGCTTTCATGGGATCTCCTTAGGTGCCAAGATGACGCGTTACGAACGTCGTCGAGATTGGCAGCTTGGCGGCAGCCAGACGAAACGCTTCGCGTGCGAGTTCTTCGCTGACGCCTTCCATTTCGTAAAGCACCTTGCCAGGTTGAATTTCGGCGACCCAGTATTCCGGATTACCCTTCCCGTTACCCATGCGGACTTCGGCAGGTTTCTGCGAAATCGGCTTGTCGGGGAAAATCCGGATCCAGATCCGGCCACCGCGTTTGATGTGGCGATTGATCGCTCGGCGCGCCGATTCGATCTGACGGGCCGTAAGGCGGCCGCGGCCGGTTGCCTTCAGGCCGTATTCGCCAAACGACACTTGCGCACCGCGAGTCGCCAGGCCCGTGTTGCGGCCTTTCTGCTCTTTGCGATACTTTCTGCGTGACGGTTGCAGCATGTTTATTCTCCTTCGGGCGCCGGCGCATCGGTGGATGCGTCAGCAGCAGCCGGCTTGCGCGGGCCACGGCCGCGGCCTGCGGCCGGGCGGCGGCTGTCGGGGCGATCGCCACGGGGGCGGCGCGCACGGCGTTCGTCGTCGCGCGGGGCCGCGGCGGTTTCGGGAGGCATGTCGCCATTGGGCAGCATGTCGCCCTTGTAGACCCACACCTTGATGCCGATGATGCCGTACGTGGTCTGCGCTTCGGCCGTTCCATAGTCGATGATCGCGCGCAGCGTATGCAGCGGCACGCGGCCTTCGCGATACCATTCGGTACGGGCGATTTCGATGCCGTTCAAGCGGCCCGAGCTCATGATCTTGACGCCCTGGGCGCCCAGGCGCATGGCGTTCTGCATGGCGCGCTTCATGGCGCGACGGAACATGATGCGTTTTTCGAGCTGCTGGGCGATCGAGTCGGCGATCAGCTGGGCATCGGTTTCCGGCTTGCGGATTTCCTCGATGTTGACGTGCACGGGCACGCCCATCAGACGCTGCAGGTCGGTCTTGAGGCTTTCGATGTCTTCGCCGCGCTTGCCGATGACTACGCCGGGACGCGCCGAATAGATGGTGATGCGCGCGTTCTTGGCCGGGCGTTCGATGACGACGCGGCCCACGGATGCGCTTTTCAGCTTCTTCTTCAGGTATTCGCGTACTCGGATGTCTTCACCAAGCATGCCGCCAAACGCCTTGTCGCCGGCATACCAGCGCGAACTCCAGTTGCGGTTGACCGCGAGGCGGAACCCAATCGGGTGTATTTTCTGTCCCATTGCGACTCCTTAAACGCCGACTTTGACCACGATGTGGCAAGTCTGCTTCTCGATGCGGTTGCCACGACCTTTGGCGCGGGCCGAAAACCGCTTCATCGACTGTCCTTTGTCCACGTAGACCGTGGTGACCCGGAGTTCGTCGATATCGGCGCCATCGTTGTGCTCGGCGTTGGCGATCGCGGACTCAAGGGCTTTCTTGAGTATGCCCGCGGCTTTCTTGGGGGTGAACGTCAGGATATTCAACGCCTGGGCAACCGACTTGCCGCGGATCAGGTCCGCGACGAGGCGAGTTTTCTGGGCGGAGATATGGACGCCACGGATAATAGCTGTAGTTTCCATCGCTTACCTCTTGGCCTTCTTGTCCGCCGCGTGACCCTTGAACGTGCGGGTCAGGGCGAACTCGCCGAGCTTGTGGCCGACCATGTTCTCGTTGATGTAGACGGGAACGTGCTGGCGGCCATTGTGCACAGCAATCGTCAGCCCAATGAACTCGGGCAGGATGGTAGAACGGCGCGACCAGGTTTTGATCGGCTTTTTGTCTTTGCCTTCGACGGCCGCATCGACCTTTTTGATCAGATGCGCATCGACGAACGGGCCTTTTTTGATCGAACGTGACATGTTGTTCGCCCCTTACTTGCGCTTGCGTCGTTGGACAATCATATTGTTTGTCCGTTTGTTGCGACGGGTTTTGAAACCCTTGGTCGGGGTTCCCCATGGGCTGACAGGCTCGCGGCCTTCGCCGGTACGACCTTCGCCACCACCGTGCGGGTGATCGACCGGGTTCATGGCGACGCCGCGAACCGTCGGGCGGATACCGCGCCAGCGCATGGCGCCGGCCTTGCCGATCTGGCGCAGGCTGTGCTCTTCGTTGCCGACTTCGCCGATGGTGGCGCGGCAATCGATGTGCACGCGACGCACTTCGCCGGAGCGCAGGCGCACCTGGGCGTACGTGCCTTCACGAGCCAGCAGCACCGCCGATGCCCCCGCCGAGCGCGCCAGCTGGGCGCCCTTGCCGGGCTGCATTTCAATGCAGTGTATCGTCGTGCCCACCGGGATGTTGCGGATGGGCAGGGTGTTGCCGGAGCGGATGGGCGCGTCGGTGCCCGAGACGATGGAAGCGCCCACGGCCAGGCCCTTGGGGGCAATGATGTAGCGACGCTCGCCATCGGCGTAGCAAAGCAGGGCGATGTGCGCGGTACGATTGGGATCGTATTCCAGGCGTTCGACCTTGGCCGGGATACCGTCTTTGTTGCGACGGAAATCGACCAGGCGATAGTGCTGCTTGTGACCGCCGCCACGATGCCGCACCGTGATGTGGCCGTTGTTGTTGCGGCCCGAGCCGCGCGTCTTCTTTTCGAGCAGAGCAGCGAACGGTTCGCCTTTGTGCAGCTCGGGGCTAACTACCTTGAGCATGCCGCGGCGACCGGCCGAAGTCGGCTTGACTTTTACGAGTGCCATTTAGTTCACCTCCGTAAAGTCGAGTTCCTGACCGTCCTGGAGCGACACATACGCTTTGCGCTCGTTGCGGCGGCGACCCATGAAACGGCCAAATCGTTTTTCCTTACCCTTGCGGTTGAGCACCTGGACGTCCTTGACCTGGACCTTGAACAGGAGCTCGACCGCGGCCTTGATTTCGGGCTTGGTGGCATCGGCCACGACGCGGAAAGCGACTTGCTGATTTTTCTCGGCGACGAAGGTGGCCTTTTCGGTCACGACCGGCGCCAGAATGACTTGCATTAAACGTTCGGCATTCATCCCAACATCTCCTCGAGTTGAGCAATCGCCGGCTTGGTGATCAGCACTTTCTTGTAGTGGATCAGCGACAGCGGATCGGCATAACGCGGTTCGACGACGGCCACATGCGCCAGATTGCGCGTGGCCAGGTATACGTTTTCGTCAACGGCATCGGTGATGATCAGAACCGATTCCAGGCCCATGCCCTTGAGCTTGCTGGCAGCCAACTTGGTCTTGGGGGAATCCAGTTCGAACGAATCGACCACGGCGATACGGCCTTCGCGGGCCAGTTGGGACAAGATCGCGCGGATACCGGCGCGGTACATTTTCTTGTTGACCTTCTGGCCGAAGTTTTCGTCGGGCGAATTGGGGAATGCGCGACCGCCTCCGCGCCAGACCGGCGAGGAGGTCATGCCGGCGCGGGCGCGGCCCGTGCCTTTCTGGCGCCAGGGCTTCTTGGTCGAGTGCTTGACCGTGTCGCGGCCCTTCTGGGCGCGATCGCCGCTGCGGGCGTTGGCCTGGAAGGCGACCACGATCTGATGCACGAGCGCTTCGTTGAAGTCGCGGCCGAAAACGGTATCGGGCGCGGCGACGGTAGTGGCGGACTGGCCTTGATCATTCAGGAGCTTGAGTTCCATGGCTTATGCTCCTTTCCTGGCTGGCGCCTTGATAGCCGGACGAACGACGATGTCGGCATTCTTGTGGCCGGGAACGGCGCCCTTGACCAGCAGCAGGCCGCGCTCGGCGTCGACGCGCACGACGTCCAGGTTCTGCACCGTACGGGTTTCGTCGCCCAGGTGACCGGACATTTTCTTGCCCGGGAAGATGCGGCCCGGGTCTTGCGCCTGGCCGATGGAACCCGGAACGCGGTGCGAACGCGAGTTGCCGTGCGACGCGCGCTGGGAACTGAAGTGATGGCGCTTGATCGTGCCGGCAAAACCCTTGCCGATGGTCGTGCCGGTCACGTCGACTTTCTGGCCCGCTTCGAAGACGCTTTCGACGGCGACCACCGAGCCGGCCGAAAATTCGGCGGCGCGGGCGGGATCGAGACGGAATTCCTTGAGGATGCTGCCGGCTTCGGAGCCGGCCTTGGCGTAATGGCCTGCCTGGGGTTTGGTTACACGCGTAGCGCGCCGTACGCCATAAGCGAGCTGCACTGCGGCATAACCATCGACTTCAGGCGACTTCACCTGGGTAACGCGATTGTTGGACACGTCCAGTACTGTAACCGGGATGGACTCGCCTTCCTCGGTAAAAATACGGGTCATGCCGACTTTGCGCCCCACCAGCCCAAGCCGGAATGCGGCGGGCGTAGGTGTCGGATTCGACATCGTTTTCTCCATTCCCGACTGCGATTGGTCGGGGCTAATTTACGTAAAGCGGGAAAGCCTTGCCCTTCCGGACCCCGCCTGCGCACTCTGGTTTTCCAGGGCGCGTATTTGCAACTCATACTCTGTGGCCGACTCTGTGGCCGTATGGCAAACCCATATAACAAGCCACATGGCAGGCATACGGGCAAACAAAAAAGCCACTTTCAACCGAATTATTTCGGTCAAGCGTAGCATTCTAGCATGCTTATGCCGGCCAAGGCAAACGTCAGGCGCCCATGGACATCATGCCCGCGGGCTTTGTGTGCGCCGCACCACGAAGCGCTTGACATAATCATTGACCGGATGGTTCTTGATGTCTTCGGGGGTGCCCGTCTGTTCGACCTTGCCGTCGCGCAGGATGGCGATATGCTGGCCCAGGCGCAGGGCCTCGTCTATGTCGTGGGTAATGAACACAATGGTCTTTTGCAGCCGCTGCTGCAGGGCCAGCAACTGGTCCTGCATGTCGTAGCGGATCAGCGGGTCGAGCGCCGAGAACGCTTCGTCCATCAGCAGGATCTCGGCGTCGATCGCCAGCGCGCGCGCCAGGCCTACGCGCTGGCGCATGCCGCCAGACAGTTCGTCGGGGTAGCTGGCGGCGTATTCGGCCAGCCCGACGCGGTCCAGCCAGGCCTGCGCGGCCTGGCGCGCCGAAGCCTTGGCATCGCCGCGCACGTGCAGGCCGAACGCGACGTTATCCGCCACGTTGATGTGCGGCAGCAGGCCGAAGTTCTGGAACACCATGCTGATCTTGTGCCGGCGCAGGTCGCGCAGCGCCGGCATGTCCAGCTTCAGGATATCGCGGCCATCGACCACGATTTCCCCCGCCGACGGGTCGATCAGCCGGTTCAAGTGGCGCACCAGGGTGGATTTTCCCGAGCCCGACAGGCCCATGATGCACGAGATGCGCCCCGCGGGCACCTGCAGGCTGACGCCGGCCAGCCCCACATTGCAGCCGGTCTGCGCCTGCACGGACAGCTTGTCCTGCCCCTGCCGCAGCAGCGCCAGCGCCTGTTCCTGGCCGCGGCCATGGCCGAACACCTTGTATACATCGCGTACGTCTATCTTTACGTCGCTCATGTGCGTCCCCTTTGCATCTGGCGCGCCTTGCGCTGCGATTTGCCGTAGCCCTGGGTGATGCGGTCGATGACGATGGCCAGTATGACGATGGCCACGCCGGCCTCGAGTCCCTGCCCCACGTTCAGGGTCTGGATGCCGGCCAGCACGTCTTCGCCCAGGCCGCGCGCCCCGATCATGGAAGCCACCACGACCATGGCCAGCGCCATCATGGTCGTCTGGTTGATGCCGGCCATGATGCTGGGCCGGGCCAGCGGCAGCGTCACGCGGGTAAGCATCTGCCAGCGCGTGACGCCGAACGATTGGGCCGCCTCCATGGTGTCGTGGCTGACCTGGCGCAGGCCCAGCGTGGTCAGGCGTATAAGCGGGGGCATCGCGTAGATGATGGTGGCGAACAGGGCCGGCACCTTGCCCAGCCCGAAGAACATCAGCACCGGGATCAGATAGACGAAGCTTGGCAGCGTCTGCATCACGTCGAGAATGGGCGTCAGTATCCGGCGCAGCCATCGGTTGCGCGCGGCCAGGATGCCGATGGGTATCCCGATTACTATGGAAAACACGGTGGCCACCAGGACCAGGGCGAACGTCTCGACGAGCTTGTCCCACAGCCCCACGGCCCCGATCAGGTACAGGCCCACCATATAGCCGATGGGCGCGACGACCCGGCGCGTGGCGTGCCACGCCAGCGCCCCGGCGATCAGAAGAAGCAGCGCGGGCGGAATGCCCTGCAACACCCGTTCCACCGGCAGCAGGATATACGTCAGGATGGCGTCGCTGGCTTTATGCAGGCTGGCGCCGTATTGCTTGACCGCCGACATCAGCCGCTGGTTGATGTAGGGCGCCAGGGACCATCTGGGGAAAATGGAAAACCCGGGCTGCGCGCCCTGTGCATTCTGGATGCCCAGCGCCCGTTTCATGCGCGCCGCGTTATCGGCCGGCAGCCAGGCCGTCCAGACGTCGGGGTGCTTGGCCAGAAAGCGTTGCGCCATGACGTCGCCTTTTATGTGCTGGCTGCTCATGGTGTAGATGACCCGGTTCAACAGCCCCGGCTGGAACTGCACGTTCTGGAAGAACTGGATCAGCGCGGGATTGCGCCGGGCGAACGGAGCCGAAACGGCGATGCCCAGGTGCGCCACCAGGAAATCGGTGGGGCACGGCGTGCCTTTGCCGCTGATCATGTAGTCCCAGCAGGTCTGATTGAACGCGGGCATGGGAATCTTGTAGAACTTGTATTTGGCCATCAGGCCCGCGGGCTGCCAGTAATAGAACAGTATGGGCTTGCCCTGGTCATAGGCCGAGCTGATCGCCGAGTCCAGCGCGGCGCCGGTGCCCGCGCGGAAATTGGTGTAGTCCTTGTCCAGGCCCAGCACATCCAGGTACCGCGTATTGAATTTCTCGCACGTCCAGCCGGTGGGGCAGTTCAGGAAACGTCCCTTGCCGGGTTCTTCGGGGTCGGTGAACAGTTTTTTGTACTTCGGCAGATCGCGCCACGATTTCAAATCGGGCGCCACCGCCTTGATGCCGCGCGCGGCATCGCCGTGCACGACATAGTCCGGCACGTACCAGCCCTGCTGCGCGCCGCCCGCCAGGGTATCGCCCACCACCAGGACCGAGCCGGCCGTCATGCCGTCGGCGATGATCTTGGAGCGCCCCGACCATTGCTCGGCAATGACCTGCAGATCGTCCTGCGTCAACGCCGTCTCGGTCGCCGCCGGCGTGCCCGGCACGGTCTCGGTCTTGCAGCCGTAGGCGTCCTTCAGGATCTGGCGCAGGATATTGGTGGTGAACTCGGCCGATTCCCATGTCTGGCCGGCGAACTTGATGGGCTGGCCGCCGTTGCATTCTGTGGTTTGCGCCCGGCCCGCGGCGGGATACATGCCCCCCAGCAAGACCAGCAAGGCAAAAGCGAACGAAAGCATTTTCATTGTCGGCCTCGACTTCGTGGTTGATGCGGACACGCGCAATCCGCAAAAACATTCCCCGTAAAAGCAAAACGCCATGCTAATTGCATGGCGTTTTGCTATCCCTTGTGTAAGGGCTGCATCTGCACAGGTTACTGCAAGGCGATTTCCACGTCTACACCCGCGGGCAAATCCAGGCGCATCAAGGCGTCCACGGTCTTGTCCGTGGGATCGACGATGTCCATCAGCCGCTGATGCGTGCGCATCTCGAACTGGTCGCGGGACGTCTTGTTGACGTGCGGCGAGCGCAGCACGTCGTAGCGGCGGATACGCGTCGGCAGCGGAACGGGGCCACGCACTACCGCGCCCGTGCGTTTGGCGGTATCGACGATTTCGGCCGCCGACTGATCAATCAGTTTGTAGTCGAACGCTTTCAAACGGATGCGGATTTTCTGGCTTTTCATGGTGTTTCCTAAAGAACGAATGCAGCGGAAGCAAAATGCCTCCGCCCTTGCGGATAAACGACGTTACGCGATGATGGAGGCGACGACACCGGCGCCGACCGTGCGGCCACCCTCGCGGATGGCAAAGCGCAGCCCCTCTTCCATCGCGATCGGCGCGATCAACTTCACCGTCATCGACACGTTGTCCCCGGGCAGCACCATCTCTTTGTCCTTGGGCAAATCGATCGTCCCCGTCACG
>Ga0164242_10000066_pt1 | contig 120855 bp, 108 predicted proteins | sample OricomgcompostMG_FD_108783 | JGI IMG/M metagenome (GOLD analysis project Ga0164242, IMG submission 108783) | Miracle-Growth compost microbial communities from Emeryville, California, USA - Original compost - Miracle growth compost (MG) ...
CTTTTCCTTGTATGAATTTCATACTTAAAGATACGATAAATCACTTTTTTGACAATGGAAAATTCGATTTATTTATGAAAAAGTGATTGTGGGTAAAGCGAAGGTTTTTAGACAGTTTGACGGCTGTTAGCTGTGGTTTTTTTTTATTTATACTGAATTTCTTCTTTTCCGCTTAATTCTTCAAGTTTTATTGGTTCAACATAAGTTTGTCTTGGCTTATTTAATTTCTGCTTTTCTTCGCCCATTGCAAATCCCATTTTGTAACCAATATTGTCAAAAGTCGTTAAAAATACATTGTCATAATCTTTGTCATCGCTTGGAATATAAAGCATTACTTTTTTATTTACGATTTCATTCGTCATCCAATTATCATTCTGGTTTGTTGAAGTCCAAGCTTTAATTGTTGGTTTGTAAAAAATATCATTTGGATAATACATATAATTTACAAAATAGCAATATGCTTCAAAATCTGTGTCATATGGAAATGTAATAACAAACTTATTTTCTGCTAAAATTGTAAGTAGAGGCAAAACTCTTAAATTTTCTTGATTATAATTGTTACAGAATTTTTGCAACGCATTTTTAAAATCTTCCAATTTTACGTTTTCAATAAGCACAATTTTATCATTTTTAATTTTTTCTGATGGAATTTCGGTATTGTTTGGTCTGTTTTCATTCTTACTATTATTATTTGAAATGCAAGATTTTAAAATAAATCCAACAGCAATTATTCCACAAATTATAAGTAAAGATTTCATTTCCATTTTAGTTTTTATGTTGGTTTTTCGTCCTGTTTTTTTTTTTAAAATCACAGCTAACATGCGGATAAGTTACATGCAACTTATCCGCACTATATATTCATACCAAATATAACCAAAATAAATTATTGAGAAACTTGATTTTTAGTCTGTAGGCTCATTTTGAAAATTAGTAAACCCAAATAGTTCAATTTGATTTTCATTAATTCTAAAAACTAATGTGTATTTTTTATATACAAGATCTCGTATTGAATCGTTTTCGAAATAAATTGACTTTCGACACAAATATGGATTTTCAAGAATGTCTTTTATTCTTTGAATTCGGTTTTTAATCTCTTAGCAGAACTTGGACTATTTTTAGAGATATATTTTAATTGCTTTTCAAGTCTTTCAGTAAAAGTATCTTTATAAATAATTTTCATAAAAGAGCTTATGCTATTCCATTTAATCTATTTTCGAATTCTTGCTGTGAAATAAAATTAGCTTTTCCGCTCTCAATTTCATTTAACTCTTTTTGAAGATAATTTTTTGTTGCTGTAAAATCAGAGCCTTCATTTACAATTTCAATTTCTTCTTTATTGAACTTACTCAACAACCAAATAAATTTGTCGTAAACTTTATCACTGATTTTTAGTTGTATCGTTCTCATAATAGACTTGAATTTAAACAAAAGTACAAAAAAAGAGTGATTTTGAGTTAATACTAAAACAAAAAAGAGCTCCCAAAAGGAAGCTCTTCAATAAACTAAGGTTATTACTAATTAAAGTGTTCCTCTTTTTTCTTGTTCGCGTTCGATAGATTCAAAAAGTGCTTTGAAATTTCCTGCTCCAAATCCTCTTGCGCCCATTCTTTGAATAACTTCAAAAAATAAAGTTGGACGATCTTCGACTGGTTTAGTGAAAATTTGCAATAAATAGCCTTCCTCATCTGCATCAATCATAATTCCAAGACTCTTTAATTTATCAATGTCTTCTTTTAATTTATGATTGTGTTTATCCAAACGGAAAGGCACCTCGTCGTAATATGTTTGTGGCGGCGTACTCAAAAATTCAATTCCTCTTGAACGCATATCGGCAACTGTTGCCAAAATATCATCCGTTGCAACAGCAATGTGTTGAACACCTGGACCTTCATAGAAATCTAAATATTCTTCAATTTGAGATTTTTTCTTTCCTTCAGCTGGTTCGTTGATAGGGAATTTAATACGACCGTTTCCGTTGGACATTACTTTAGACATCAAAGCAGAATATTCTGTGGTAATTTGTTTGTCATCAAACGAAAGGAAATTCACAAATCCCATTACATCTTCGTACCATTTCACCCAAACATTCATTTCATTCCAACCAACATTTCCAACCATGTGATCAATAAATTTCAATCCTGTTGGTTTCGGGTTGTAATCAGATTCCCATTTTTTGAATCCTGGCAAGAAATCACCTTTGTAATTTTTACGCTCAACAAATAGGTGAACTGTTTCACCATACGTATAAATACCTGCTCTTACTACTTCTCCGTGTTCATCTTTTTCTACAGTTGGTTCCATGTAAGATTTCGCACCTCTTTTAGTTGTTTCTTCGTAAGCAGAACGTGCATCATCAACCCATAAAGCGACAATTTTAACGCCATCGCCGTGTTTTTTAACGTGCTCACCAATTGGTGAATCGCTCTTCATCGCAGTTGTTAAAACCAAACGGATTTTATCTTGTTTCAACACGTAAGAAGTTCTGTCTTTAACACCTGTTTCTAATCCTGCATAAGCATAAGATTGAAATCCGAAAGCTGATTTATAAAAGTGAGCTGCTTGTTTAGCATTTCCCACATAAAACTCTACATAATCTGTTCCCAATAAAGGCAAGAAATCTTGCGCTCCTTCAAATATTTTTTCTAATCCGTATTCTACGTTTTTTATATCTTTTGACATTCTCTTAAAAATTTAAAATTATTTTTCTAGCCACGAAGTGCCATAATTCTTATCACACAAATCTAAAGCTGCTTTCGTAAGTGATAGAGGTTTGAAAGTATCCACCATTACAGCTAATTCGCCCGTTTCTTTTTGTCCAATTGAACGTTCCATAGCACCAGGATGAGGACCATGTGTCATTCCTGCTGGATGAAGAGAAATATATCCTTTCTCAACGTGATTTCTACTCATAAAATCTCCATCAACATAATACAACAACTCGTCACTATCGATATTACTATGATTATATGGAGCTGGAATAGAATCTGGATGATAATCGTATAACCTTGGACAGAAAGAACAAATTACAAAATTATGTCCTTCAAACGTTTGGTGAACGGGAGGTGGTTGGTGAACTCTTCCTGTTATTGGCTCAAAATCGTGAATTGAGAATTTGTAAGGGAAATTATAACCATCCCAACCAACAACATCAAATGGATGCGAAGCATAAACGGCTTCATGAAGTGTGTTTTGTTTTTTAATTTTCATTAAAAAATTTCCCATTTCATCATGTGTTTCTAATGTTTCTGGACCTTTAATGTCTCGTTCACAGAAAGGACTGTGTTCTAGTAACTGTCCAAAATGATTACGATAACGACGAGGAGTCACAATCGGTGAAAATGATTCAACAATAAACAAATGATTATTTTCTGTGTCAAAATGCATTTGATAAATCATTCCACGAGGAATAATTAAATAATCACCGTATTCAAAAGGAATATTACCTAAAAGTGTTTTCAATGTACCCGTTCCTTTGTGAACGAATATCATTTCATCACAATCAGCATTTTTGTAAAAATAGGTAGTCATCGATTTTCTTGGCGCAGCTAAAACAATGTTTACGTCATTATTAAAGAACATGATTATTCTACTTTCTAAGAAATCATCTTGAGGTTTAATACTCAAACCATTCAACATACGAGCTTCAATATTTCTATTTTCTGCTGCAACTGGAGTTAAATCAATAGGTTTCCCGATAGACTTTAGCATTGTTGGGCGATGAACGTGATATAACAAAGAAGCTACACCGCTGAATCCTTCCGTTCCGAACAATTGTTCATAATAGTAAGCCCCAGCATCTGATTTAAAAACAGTATGTCTCTTGTGAGGAATCTTACCTAATTTATGATAAAAAGGCATATTTTAATTTTTTATTAAATGAATAAACTAAAGGCAGGGAGGTAGCATAAGAATTCGCTAAATCACTCGGGATCTCTTTTAAGTAACAACTTTGATAATTTGAATCTTCCTTCCCAACTCATTTTTTTTCGCTAATAATAGATAACAAAGTTAAAAAAAAAAGATGAATTAATAAAAAAGTAATGATAAGTTAAACTTACTTTTATTTTTGTAGAAAATTTACCCGATGAAAAAAGTACTTGTTGTTGGAGCGTGTGGACAAATTGGGACAGAATTAGTTTTAGAACTAGCTCGTCGATTTGGCAAAGATTCAGTAATTGCATCTGATGTTAGAGATAATGCAACCGAATTACTTTCTCCCTATCAATATGTTCAATTAGATATTTTAAATAAGGAAGAACTTACAAGTATAGTTGAACAGAATCAAGTTACAGAAATATATCTTTTAGCCGCTTTACTATCGGCAACAGCAGAGAAAAATCCAGATTTCGCTTGGAAACTAAATATGGAAGGATTGTTTAATGTATTGAATTTAGCAAAAGAAAAAAAGATACAAAAAATATTTTGGCCTTCATCCATTGCTGTTTTCGGCCCAACCACACCGAGAATAAATACACCGCAATATACCGTTATGGAACCTTCAACAGTTTACGGTATCTCTAAACAAGCAGGAGAAAGATGGTGTGAATATTATTTCAACCAACATGGAGTAGATGTTAGAAGCATTCGTTATCCTGGACTCATTTCCTATTCATCTTTACCGGGTGGCGGGACAACAGATTATGCGGTAGATATATTTTATCACGCAAAAAAATCAGGAACTTATAATTGTTTTCTAAAGAAAGATACAGCCCTTCCTATGATGTATATGGAAGATGCAATTAGAGCAACTATTGAATTAATGGAGTCACCTACGGAAAAAATTAAAATTCGTTCTAGTTACAATTTGGCAGGGATTAGTTTCAATCCGGAACAGTTGGTAGCAGCTATTCAAAAAGAAATACCACAATTTAAGGCAACTTATACACCAGATTTTCGTCAAAAGATAGCAGATAGCTGGCCTGATTCCATTGATGATACAAGAGCAAAAGAAGATTGGGGATGGAAAGAAGAGTTTGATTTGTTAAAAATGGTACGTTTTATGCTTAACAATGTTGATATTTCAAAAATGAGCTAAAGTTATCAATCTGATTATTAACAATGTTAATAATTAATGTATTAAAAATTGACTAATTATTTTTTTTGAAAGATTTAATTTGTATTATTGAATAACTTTTAGAACCAACATGAAACTAAAATTCATTATATCTACCGTATTATTTTCAGGAATGTTTCTTCTGAGCTATGCTTCTAGTGAAGATTTATATGATAATTATCAGGATAAATTAAATTGGAAAGATGATCAAGGAAGAAAACAAGGTCATTGGATCATATTAGGTAAAGACCGCCCTACAGAAGGTTATCCTCCTGAAGGAAAGGTAGAAGAAGGCGATTATAAGGATAATCGTAAAGATGGAACGTGGGTAAAATACCACAACGACGGAGTTACTCCACGTTTAAAAGGTGAATATGATTTCGGTCGTCCTAAAGGTTCATTTGTTAAATATGCAGAAAACGGACAAGCAATAGAAGAAGGAAATTTTATTGCTGGAAAATATACAGGAACATTAAAACGATATTACGAAGACGGCACTCCTAAATACGTAGCAAATTTTGATGGCTTAGGTCAGGAAGCAGGTAAAGTAACTTACTATTACCCAAATGGAAAAGTAGAATTTGAATATACATCTGTAAATGGTGTTCCAACTGGATCAGCTACGCGTTATTGGCCAAATGGTGATGTAAAAGAACAAATTGTTTACGACGCAACAGGTGGCGTTAAAACGAGCGTTGAAAAACCAATGACTTCTGCACCTGAAAAAGTAGTTGCTCCTACTAACACTGCTGTTAAAGCTCCGCCAGCATCTACTGGAGGAACTGTTAAATCTGGTAAATTTAATGGAAATGGTTACAACAAAGTTTACAATAAAAATGATGAACTTTGGATGGATGGAGATTTCCAAAATGGTAAATTGTATGACGGTAAAGTGTACATTTACGATAAAGATGGAATCTTAGAAAAAATAGAAGTATACAAAAAAGGTCGCTACCACTCTGATGGAGTACTTTAATCTCAAATAATTTATTGAATTGGGGAGCATTGTTGTTCCCCTTTTTTATTTTTGTCACATGGATTGGAAAAATGAATTAAAAATATACAATAGCCTTACGGCTTCAAAAGAAGTATTTAAACCTCTACACAAAGGTTTTGTGGGAATGTACGTTTGTGGACCAACAGTTTACAGCTATGTTCACCTAGGAAATTGCCGAACATTCATTTCTTTTGATTTAGTCTATCGCTATCTTTTACATTTAGGTTATAAGGTAAGATATGTAAGAAATATTACGGACGCTGGACATTTAGAAAATGATGCAGAAGTAGGAGAAGATAAAATTGGTAAAAAAGCGCGTTTAGAGCAATTGGAACCAATGGAAATCGTTCAAAAATATACACTGAATTTTCATGATACACTTCGTCAATTCAATAATTTACCGCCGAATATTGAACCAACTGCAACAGGACATATTGTCGAGCAAATTGTAATGATAGAACAAATCATTGAAAATGGTTGGGCGTACGTTGTAAATGGTTCTGTATATTTTGATGTGGAGAAATACAACAAAAGTTATCCTTATGGAGAATTATCTGGGCGTAAAATTGAAGATTTAATTTCTGGAACAAGAGACTTAGATGGTCAAGAAGAAAAAAGAAATCCACTCGATTTTGCTCTTTGGAAACTTGCTTCAAATGCACATATTATGAAATGGCCTTCTCCTTGGGGAGTTGGATTTCCAGGATGGCATTTAGAATGTTCTGCTATGAGTAGTAAATATCTTGGAAACCAATTTGATATTCACGGTGGTGGAATGGATTTGAAATTTCCGCATCACGAATGTGAAATTGCACAAGGAAATGCTTCATCTGGAATTTCTCCAGTTCGTTTTTGGATGCACGGAAATATGTTGACACTCAATGGAAAGAAAATGAGCAAATCAACGGGGAATAATCTACTTCCCGAAGAACTTTTTTCAGGAAATAATGATTTGCTCGAAAAAGGATTTTCACCTTCTGTGGTTAGATTTTTCATGATGCAGGCTCATTATAGAAGTACCTTGGATTTTACCTACGATGCACTTTTAGCGGCCGAAAAAGGTTTTAATCGATTAGTAGAAGGCTATGAAACTGCTTTAACGCTTTCGACAAGTAATGAATCTAGTTTTGATGTAAATCAACTTATCAGTTCTTTTTATGCTGCTATGTCGGATGATTTTAACTCGCCCATTTTAGTTGCAAATCTATTTGAAGCAGTAAAATATATTCAACAAATTAAAAATGGAAAAGCTACTATTACAAAAACTGATCTCGAAAAATTACAAACTGAAATACATGCTTTTATCGTTGATGTACTAGGATTAAATATTGAGCAAAAAGAATCTTCTGCTGCAATTGATAAAGTAATGGAATTAGTGCTAGATCTTCGTCAAGAAGCTCGAAACAATAAAGATTGGAACACATCCGATAAAATAAGAGATTACTTAAAAGATGCTGGCATAATTGTAAATGATGGAAAAGAGTCCGTTACTTGGTCCACTAAATAAAATATAATTCAAAACAACATGACTCCTCCTTCGGATAAAAAACTTTTTCTTCTGGATGCATTTGCACTCATCTATAGAGCTTACTTCGCATTTAGTAAAACTCCACGTATCAATTCTAGAGGAGAAAATACAAGTGCTGCATTTGGATTTACCAATGCATTAATCGATGTTATTAAAAAAGAAAATCCTTCACATATTGCCGTTGTTTTTGATGCACTAGAGCAGACTAACAGAGCTGAAGAACATAGTTTTTACAAAGCTCATCGCGAAGCAATGCCCGAAGATATTCGCTCAATGATTGAACCTATTAAAAAGATAATTCAAGCTTTTAATATTCCTATTCTTTTAAAAAATGGTTTTGAAGCAGATGATGTAATCGGAACCTTAGCTAAAGAAGCAGAAAAAAGAGGATTTACAACTTATATGATGACTCCTGATAAAGATTTTGGACAATTAGTTTCTGAAAATATCTTTATGTATAAACCAGCAAGAATGGGGAATTCGGCTGAAGTTTGGGGTATAAGAGAAGTGTGTGAACGTTTTGAAGTCGATAATCCGCTAAAAGTGATAGACATACTTGGACTTTGGGGTGATGCAGTCGACAATATTCCTGGAATTCCTGGAATTGGAGAAAAAACGGCGAAAAAATTAATCGCAGAATACGGTTCTGTAGAAAATTTGATTGCAAATGTTGAAGATTTAAAAGGAAAGCAAAAAGAAAATATAATAAATTTTGCTGAACAAGGATTGATTTCTAAAAAATTAGCGACCATCATTTTAGACGTCGATGTTGAATTTAATGAAGAGGATTTAAAAATAATTCCACCCAACGAAGAAGCAGTTAAGGAAATTTTTACTGAACTAGAATTTAGAAATCTAGCAAAAAGAGTTTTAGGTGAAGAAATCGTTGTTACCGTTTCAAAAGCAGTACAAGGTGATGAAAGTCAACTCGATTTATTTGGTTCTCAATCAATGGTTGAAGCACAAGAAGTCATTGAAGTAAGCGATTTAAAAACAGTTGCCACAGAAAAACCGTCGTATCATCTCGTTACAACATCTGAAGAAAGAACTAAACTGTTGCACGAATTATTACAACAAACTTCTGTTTGTTTTGACACGGAAACAACTTCTATTGAAGCATTAGATGCAGATATTGTCGGAATTTCATTCTCATGGAAAAAAAGAGAGGCTTATTATGTCGCTTTTCCTACAGATTTTGAAACTTCAAAAGCTATTTTAAAAGAGTTTACTCCATTTTTTGAGAGTTTGACCATTGAAAAAATAGCACATAATTTAAAATACGATGCGAAGATTTTAACGCAATACGATATAGAAATTCTAGGTCCAATTTTCGATACAATGATTGCTCATTACTTAATTCAAGCAGATGGCAGACATAATATGGATTACCTTGCAGAATATTATCTTGGTTACAAGACAATTTCTATAGAAAATTTAATTGGAAAAAAAGGTAAAAATCAACGAAGCATGGCTGATCTTGACCCAAGAGAAGTGGTTGATTACGCTTGTGAAGATGCCGATATTACTTTTCAATTAAAAACAATTTTTGAACCTGAAATAAATAAAGGTCACCTCAAAAAATTATTCTACGATGTAGAAATGCCTGTTTCCATGGTACTAAAAGACATGGAAGAAGCTGGAATTAACCTCGACGTTAGCGCTTTAAATAGCTATTCAAAAGAATTAGCAGTTGATTTAGAATCCTTAGAAAAAGATATTTTAGAAGATGCTGGAACTCCTTTTAATATCGATTCACCAAAACAACTGGGAGAAATTTTATTTGAAAAACTAAAGATTTCCGATAAAGCAAAAAAGACAAAAACAGGTCAATATGCTACTTCTGAAGACGTATTGTCCTATCATATAAATGATCATCCAATTGTTGCGAAAATATTGGAATATCGTCAATTACGAAAACTAAAAAGCACGTATGTAGATGCACTTCCTTTATTGGTTAGCCCAAAAGATGGTAGAGTTCACACGCATTATATGCAAACAGTTGTTCCGACTGGACGTTTAAGTTCGAATAATCCAAACTTGCAAAATATTCCTATTCGATCTGAAAAAGGGAGAGAAATACGCAAATCTTTCATCGCTAAAAATGATGATTATTTGTTGTTGTCGGCAGATTATTCTCAAATAGAACTACGTGTTATCGCTGCTTTGAGTGGTGATAAAAATATGATTGATGCATTTAAGCAAGGCGAAGATATTCACAAAGCAACTGCTGCAAAAGTATTTAATGTTCCGTTAGAAGAAGTAACGAGAGAGCAACGTAGTCAAGCAAAAGCAGTCAACTTTGGAATTATTTACGGTCAATCTGCATTTGGATTAGCACAAAATTTAGGAATTTCAAGGACGGAAGCTAAAGGAATTATTGATAGCTATTTCACTCAATATGCTCGTATTAAGGAATATATAACAGAATCTATTGAGAAAGCGAAAACGAACGGTTATGTAGAAACCATTTTACAACGTAGAAGATATTTATCTGACATCAATTCTTCTAATGCTATTGTGAGAGGTTTTGCTGAACGAAATGCAATTAATGCTCCCATTCAAGGTTCAGCAGCAGATATTATCAAAATTGCGATGATAAACGTGCACAACAGAATGAAAAAAGAAAAATTGAATAGCAAAATGTTACTTCAAGTGCATGATGAGTTAATTTTTGACGTGCAAATTGCTGAGCAAGAAATAATGCGTGATTTGGTGAAAACAGAGATGGAAAACGCAATTACTATTGCTGTTCCACTTATAGTTGATATCGACATTGCTAAAAATTGGTTAGAAGCACATTAAAAAGTTTCCTATTCTTTTCATTTCAAAATAGTTTTGTTTCGTCTGAATTATTGAAATCAAGACAATAAAAACTAAAATCTTTCATTACTATTGTAATAATGTGCGCTAAATTTCAGACAATGAAAAAAGTTTTACTCGTAGAAGATGATCCAAGTATTAATAATAACATCAAAGAAATGTTGTTGGAAGAGGATTTACTTGTCGACGTAGCTTTTGATGGGAATATTGCAGAAAAATTTTTGAAGAAAAGTACCTATGATTGTGTAATACTTGACATTAATTTACCGGGGAAAAATGGTTATGATGTTTGTAAATCTTTTCGTCTTTACAATAACCATACGCCAGTAATTATGCTCACTGCATTCAATGAACTAGAAGATAAAGTTCAAGGATATGATTCGGGGGCAGACGATTATCTTACAAAGCCATTTTTCATGCGTGAATTATCCTTGCGTGTTAATTCTCTGCTAAAAAGAACCAAACAAACTCCAGGAAAAAATCAGGAAAGCGAAATCTTAACGGCTGATGATATTGTAATTGAACTCAATAACGCTAAAGTTTCTCGTGCTGGAAAAGAAATTACACTCACACCAAGAGAATATCAAATATTATTGACACTCATTCAACGTAAAGGAGATTTGGTTTCAAAAAAGGAATTAATTAACTCCATTTGGGGAAATATTGTCAATGCAAATACCAATACGATTGAAGTTTATATCAACTTCTTGAGAAAAAAGATAGATATACCATTTAACAAACACAATATTAAAACCAAAATAGGATTTGGTTACTATTTCGATGAAGATGGGAATTAGAAATAGGATTTTGCTCGTCTTTTCATTCTCAACAATGACTTTATTGGGAATAGCGATGATTTATGTCTACACCATATTTTCAAGCTATCGAGCAGAAGAATGGCGTGAGCGTCAAAAAGAAAAAATCACATCTACACTTCATTTTTTAAGTGACTTTAAGGAAGCTGATAATGACCTAATTCAATCAATAGACCGAGCAGAAATCAATGATTTTTATGATGAAAAGCTCTTAATCTTTGATTCAGAAAAGAAACTCATTTACTCAAGTATTGACGATACTCCAATTCAGTTTTCTGCCACGATATTGAACAGATTATCAGCTAAAAATGAAATTACTAACCATAAAGAAGGTAATTATAACGTAGTTGGAATGTACGTAAAAGGAAAAAATAATACCTATTACGGAATAAGTAAAGCCTACGACAAATTTGGGTACAACAAACTAAAAGCCTTAAGAAACATCTTGTTATCCACCTTTTTTGGAATTTCCGTACTCGTTGTTATTGTATCCTTTTACATTTCAAAACGAATCACACAACCTATAGTCGATATTACCAAAAAGATAAATTCAGTAGATTTAGAGAAAAAATTTACTCCCGTAGAAGTGGAAAATTCTGACCATGAAATTACCGATTTGGCAAGTCAATTTAATAAGTTGATGAAACGAATGGACGAAGCTTTTGCCTTTCAAAAATATGCAGTTCAACATTTTTCACATGAATTAAAAACACCTATCGCCATCTTAGTTTCCAATTTTGATCGAATGGAAAAAGAAAAAGATGCGGTTAAAGTGCAAGCATGGATTAAGGAACAAAAAATTGCCACTAAAAATTTAGCAGAAATTATTGATGCACTACTTGAAATTTCGAAAGTAGAATCCAATGCAGACACTCCAAAAGAGCTCATTCGAATGGATGAACTTATTTTTGATTGTGTGGAAGAATTAAAAAATGTATCACCCGATTTTCAATTTAACATCGATTTAGAAGATATTGATTCAGAAAACAACTTAGAAGTAGCTCTCAATTTAAGATTGATTAAATTAGTTATTTTCAATTTACTAGATAATTGTATTCGCTATGGTAATGATAACAAGGCAATTATAAATATTTCTAATCAAAATAATCAATTAGTAATTGAATTTAAAAATAATGGAGAAATTATAACTCCCGAAGAACAAGTTTACTTATTCCAACATTTTTTTAGAGGAGAAAACAGCAAAGGAAAACGTGGATTTGGATTGGGACTCATACTCATCCATAAAATCATTTCTCTCGAAGGTGGTAAAGTAAATTACACTTCTGAAAACAAGATCAACCAATTTACTATTTCTTTTCCATTAAGCTAAATTTTATTGACTTTAAGGTGATTTTAAGTTGCCTCACTCTTAATTTGTGTATTGAAAAATCCAATTTCACATGCGAACAATTAAGTGCGGACTTTTATTTTTTAGCTTGATTTATTTTCACCTAGCTTTTGGGGCAGACACATTAAAAGTGTCGCTCCAAAAAGCAGATGAAGTATTTTTGGCAAAAAACTACTATTTACTTGCTAAATCTATGAATGTAGAAGAACAAAAAGCACAAATTTTACAAGCGAAAATATATCCCAATCCAATTTTCACAGCAGACATAAATGCCTATGACCCTCAGAACAATAGAACTTTACACGTGGGACAAACCGGACAAAAATCTTTTCAGTTTGAGCAACTCATATTATTGGGAGGAAAACGAAAAGCAGAAATAGATTTAGCTAAATTATCTGCAGAAAGAGCAGAGATAGAATTCACGCAACTTACACGAGAATTAAAGTTTCAATTGCATTCAGCACTTTTTACAAATGGAGAACAAATTCTACTTCTAAAGAAATATAACGAGCAACTTTCTCTTTTAAGTAGCTTATTAGATTCTTATCAAGTACAAGCAGACAAGGGAAATATTCCTCTGGCAGAAGTTGTGCGTTTAAAAGGAACTTATTTACGATTAAACAATGATAAAACAGAGTTATTAAAAGACTATTTTGATATTCAAACAACGCTGCAAACTTTACTTCAAACCAATGATGTGGTAGAATTTGAATTTACAGAAAGTGATATTGTAAAATATGTAAAAACGATTGAATTTACAACTATTACGAATGAAGCTCAACAAAATAGACCTGAACTTTTACTTGCTGAACAAGATAAATTAGTTGCTGAACAAAATTTATCTCTTCAAAAAAGACAAGTTGTTCCAGATATCAATTTATTTACTTCGTACGATCAAAGAGGTGGCGCATTTCAAAATCAAATAAATGCAGGAATAGCTATTCCAATTCCGCTATGGAATAGAAATCAAGGCGCCGTTAGCGCTGCGAAATATCGTATCGAAGCGTCAAATTATATGTTAAAAGCTAACCAAGAAGGATTATACGGAACTTTATTTAACGCTTATTCTTATTACAATCACACGGTTGAAGAATACAATAAAGTACTGCAATTATACAATGGAGATTTTGAAACTACTTTAAAGGGAATGACTGATAATTTCTTAAAACGAAATGTATCCATCATTGAATTTGTTGACTTTTTCGAATCGTATAATGATGTATTAACAGAGTTGACACGTGTTAAAACACGGCTTATTGTCTCAGGCGAAAAATTGAATTTACTAATCGGAAAAGATTTATACTAATGACTTTATTTAAAACATATACCATTTGCTTATTAGCTTCGTGTGCTTTCATGATTTCATCATGCAGTTCTCATAATGAAGATGAAACTGAAACTGCATTTTCTATGAGCGATACAATGATGAAAAGATGCCAGTTTCAAAAAGTAAAAATGGAAACTGTTAGAGATGAAATTCGACTTTTTGGAAAAATTGCTGCACCCAATAATAAAGTAGCTCAAGTATTTCCCATCGTTGGTGGAGAAGTAGTGAAAATCAATGTTGAACTGGGAGATTACGTAAAACAAGGTGAAGTATTAGCAGTTATTCAAAGTACCGAAGTCGCTACATTTCAAAAAGAATTGATAGATGCGAAAAGTGATGTTGCACTTGCAGAAAAAAATCTGATGGTTGCCAAAGACATGTTTGAAGGAAAGTTAAACTCTGAAAAAGATGTTATAGCAGCAAAACTTGAATTAGACAGAGCTAAATCTGAGTTGAGTAGAATGAATGAAATTTATGCTATTTACAAATTAAACTCAGGTTCTACTTTTAATATAGTTTCGCCTATCAATGGTTTTGTTGTTGAAATGCAAATCAATATCAATGAACAAATACGATCCGATAAGAATGAACCAATATTCTCAATTGCAGAGATTGAAGAAGTTTGGGCATTAGCCTACGTAAATGAAAGTGATATTTCTAAAATAGAACCTGGATATAATGTGCGCGTTCGTACACTCGCCTTCCCAGACACAGCATTCATTGGTAGAATTGATAAAATATTCAATGTCATTGATCCCGTGACAAGAGCTATGAAAATTTGTGTTAAAATACCCAATAAAGATTTCAAATTAAAGCCAGAAATGAGCTGTAAAGTATCTGTTGAATTTTCTGAACATGAGAAAATGATTGCAGTTCCCTCCTCTTCGGTGATTTTTGATAAAAGTAAATATTGGGTGATGGTTTTCAAAAGTCAACATGAAATAGAAACTAGAAAAGTGGAAATTTACAGTCAAATTGGAGAAACTACCTACATTAAAAAAGGATTAACAGAAGGAGAAACGATTATTTCTCAAAATGGGTTACTTATTTATGATGCATTAAACGACTAATAGATTATGAATAACCTCATCAAAAACATTATCTCTTTCTCTCTTAAAAATAAGTTTTTTACTTTTTTTTGGGTTTCGCTCGTAGTCATAGCGGGAACAGTTAGTTATTTAAAAATTCCTATTGAAGCTTTTCCAGACGTTACCAATACACAAATTATTATTGTAACGGAATGGAATGGTAAAAGTGCAGAAGAAGTTGAACGTTTCATCACTACTCCTATTGAGATTTCCATGAATAGCGTACAAAAGAAAACAAACGTACGCAGTATTACGATGTTTGGCTTATCTGTTATCAAAGTTATTTTTGACGATGATGTAGAAGATTTCTTTGCTCGACAACAAGTGAATAATCAACTTCAAAACGTTGAATTACCAGACGGTGTAAGAGCGGATGTTCAACCACCTTATGGCCCAACTGGAGAGATCTTTCGCTACACGTTGAAAAGTAAAGATCGAGATTCTCGTGAACTATTAACTATACAAAACTGGACGATCGACAAGGAAATTAGAAGAGTTGCTGGTGTTGCAGATGTGGTAGCCTTTGGTGGACAAGAAAAAATATATGAAATTTCTGTAAATCCACTTAAACTTCAAGAGTATAATTTAACACCCGTTGAACTTTTCGAAACCATTAGCAAATCAAATCTAAATGTTGGTGGAGACATCATTGAGAAGAATGGACAAGCTTATGTAGTAAGAGGAATTGGACTTCTCGATAGTAAAAAGGATATTGAAAATACGATTGTAGATATTTTTAATGGCAATCCACTTTTAGTGAAAAACGTTGCAACTGTTAAAGAATCCAGTGCTCCACGCGTTGGGCAAGTTGGATTAAACAATGATGATGACGTAGTTGAAGGAATCATTGTCATGCGTAAAGGTGAAAATCCGAGTGAAGTATTGGCTAAAGTGAAAGAAAAAATTGAAGAGTTAAATACAACTATTTTACCTAAGGACGTCAAAATGGAGATGTTTTACGATCGAGATAATTTAATGAGTTATTGTACAGAAACGGTCATGCATAATCTCCTCGAAGGAATTATTCTCGTTACTGTAATTGTATTTCTCTTTATGGCAGATTGGCGTACAACGCTCATTGTTGCTGTTATTATTCCTCTTTCATTATTATTTGCATTTTTAATGCTTCATCTCAAAGGAATGAGTGCTAACTTATTATCTTTAGGAGCAATCGACTTCGGAATTATCATCGATGGAGCCGTCGTCATGGTGGAGGGCATATTTGTCGCCCTCGACCACAAAGCAAACAAAATTGGTATGCCGAAATATAATCGACTTGCTAAACTTGGACTCATTAAGACTACTGGACTTCAAATGGGAAAAGCGATTTTCTTTTCAAAATTGATTATTATTTCTGCTTTACTTCCCATTTTCTCTTTTGAAAAAGTAGAAGGAAAGATGTTTGCACCACTTGCTTGGACACTTGGATTTGCACTGCTCGGAGCATTGATATTTACACTTACCCTTGTTCCTGTTTTATGCTCTATCCTACTCAAGAAAAATGTGAAGGAAAAACATAATTTCGTCACTCGAAATGTAAATAAAATTGTAGAAAGAGCTTTTAATTGGACATTTGCTAGAAAGAAATTAACCTTGATCATTGCATTTTCTATTTTTGGATTGAGCATATTTTCTACGCGTTGGCTAGGAACGGAATTTTTACCTCAATTAAATGAAGGTGCGCTTTGGGTTGAAGCAAAAATGCCCATGAGTTATTCGCTTCCAAAAACAGTTGAAATGGTAAGCGTTTTGAGGAAAGACTTGAATACTTTTCCAGAAATAAATGGAGTACTCTCTCAAACAGGTAGAAGTAATGATGGAACAGATCCGAGTGGATTTTACTACGTACAAATGCAAGTAAATCTGAAGCCAAAAAAAGAATGGAAACGGAAGATAACACTCGATCAGCTCATTGAACAAATTGATAAAAAACTAAAACGGTATCAAGGAATTAATTACAATTATTCCCAACCAATTATCGATAACGTGGCAGAAGCTGTAGCCGGAATAAATGCATCAAATGCCGTAAAAATTTATGGTCCTGATTTGGATAAACTCAATGAATATGCTGATAAGGTTATTGCGCAAATAAAAAATGTACCCGGAATTAAAGATGTTGGAATTCTTCGAAACATTGGTCAGCCTGAAATTGCAGTTATCTTAAATGAAGAAAAAATGGCGATGAATGGCGTAACAAAAGCTGAAGCACAAGCAGTTATTGAAATGGCTATTGGTGGAAAAACTGCTACGCAGAAATACGAAGGCGATAAAAGATTTGATATTCGTATCCGCTATGACAAAGAATATAGAAAAAATGAAGATGATATTCTCAATCTCATGATTCCAACCATATCAGGAGGGAAAATTCCACTCAAAGAAGTAGCAACGATCCAAGAAACGACAGGACCAGCTTTTATTTACAGAGATGATACAAAACGATTTATCGGAGTGAAATTTTCTGTGAGAGAGCGTGATTTAGGAAGTACTATTGCAGATGCCCAAAAACGAGTGAAAGCACATGTCAAATTACCAAATGGATACAAAATGGGTTGGACTGGAGAATTTGAAAATCAAGTTCGCGCATCAAAACGTTTGTATCAAGTGGTACCGATAAGTTTGATTATCATTTTTATTCTGCTTTTCATCATGTTTAGCAATGCTAGAGATGCAGGATATGTACTCATTAACGTTCCATTTGCATTAATCGGCGGAATACTTGCTTTACATGTAACTGGAATCAATTTTGGGATTTCTGCGGGAGTTGGATTTATTGCACTATTTGGAATTTGTGTCCAGAATGGCGTGATTCTAATTTCAGAATTTCATAAACAGATAAAACTGCTCGGAAATCTCAATGAAGCAATTATTGAAGCAGTAAAAGTGCGGACTCGACCTGTTGTTATGACAGCAATGATGGCTGCAATTGGATTAATGCCCGCTGCGATAAGTACAGGGATTGGTTCAGAAAGTCAAAAACCACTGGCAATCGTAATTATTGGTGGTTTGGTTACGGCAACTATGTTTACATTGCTTGTTTTTCCAATTATTTACCATAAAGCATTGGGAATTCGAGAGCGGAAATCACGTTAAGAGCATTCTTATACGTACATTTGTATTCAATTCATTCTAAAAAATTAGCATATGAAATTATTGATGCAATTCGCTTTTCTTTGTTCTGCTTTATTTCTTTCTAGTTGTTCAAATGGACAAAATGGAGATACCGTTCTATCTGCAAAAGCATTTTCTGAAAAGATACATGAAACACCCGAGTCAACTATTATAGATGTTCGTACTCCTGAAGAATATTCGCAAGGACATATTGAAAATGCGCATAACATCAATTGGAATGACGATAATTTCGAAGCAGAAATCAATAAGGTAGATCACGAAAAACCTGTTTTTGTTTATTGCTTAAGTGGAGGAAGAAGTTCTGCTGCTGCGGAAAAAATGAAATCCTTGGGTTTTAAAGAAGTGTATGAACTAAATGGAGGAATGCTCAAATGGAGAGCAGAAAATTTACCTGAAACTGTTACAAATACGCCAACTTCTAATGGAATGTCTTTAGATGATTTCAAAAAAGAAATCGATTCTGACAAACTGGTTTTGGTAGATTTTTATGCAGAATGGTGCGGACCTTGTAAAAAAATGGAACCTTTCTTGAAAGAAATTGCCGAAGAAAAAAGTGCATCTGTACAACTCATCCGCATCAATATAGATGAGAATATGGAACTTGCAAAAGTATTAAAAGTAGAAGCTTTACCTACTTTAAAACTCTACAAAAATCAATCTTTAGTTTGGGGTAACATAGGATTTTTAACAAAAGATGAAATCTTAAGTCATTTGCAATAAGATGTTAAAGGGATTTCTTACCATAGGATTATTAATTTGCTCCAATATTTTCATGACACTTGCTTGGTATGGTCATTTAAAATTTGGAGAAATGAAATGGTTCAGCAAATTCGGAATCATTTCTGTCATTCTTATCAGTTGGGGACTAGCATTATTTGAGTATTGCTTTCAAGTTCCTGCAAATAAAATTGGATTTAAAGAAAACGGAGGTCCATTCACGTTAATTCAGTTAAAAGTAATACAAGAAGTTATCACTTTGATAGTTTTTATAAGCTTTACGTTACTCTTCTTTAAGAACGAATCATTCAAACTAAATCATTTTATTGGTTTTATATTTCTCATTTTAGCCGTTTATTTTATCTTTAAGAAATAATAACATTAAATTAGCCAAAATATTAATTGATTACTATGAACAAATTTCAATCACTTCTGCTGTTATTTACTTGTACTTGTTTAACTAGCATAAATTTTAGTCTGAACGCACAAACAGACACAACTACTTCCTTGGTAAAAAAAGTAGGCTCTACCTTTAAAATTGATGAAGCTAGAAGAGATTATGCAAATGGGAATAAACGTGCTGCTCTAGTTGGATTTAGAGAAGCGTTAAATAACGATCCAAATTCTGCAAAAGCTGCTTATTGGATTGGACGTTGTCAATACGATTTATCCAACTATGGATATGCCATAAAATATGCGCGTATTGCACTTAACCTTAAAAAAGGAAGTGATCCAGAAATAAATTTTTTAATTGCTCAAAGTTATCATCGTTCGGATATGTTAGACTCTGCAATTACGCAATATAAACTTTCTTTAGAAGATTTTTCAAAGGCACGTGCGGATGAATTATCGGTAAAACAATATTTATCTGAAGCAGAGAGAGCAAAAGAATTAAGTGCAACTCCTGTTGTGAACACGCGCAATCTATACAAAGGCGATGTAAATACCGGTTTTGATGATTATGCACCTATTTTAACAGAAAATGGAAAGCGTATTTATTTCTCATCAAGAAGAAGTAACACAACTGGCGGAGGTGTAAATCCAGATGATCAAGCATTTTTTGAAGATATTTACACAGGTGAATGGAATGCTAGCACAATGAAATGGGATAGTATTACGAATACTATTCCTCGATTAAATTCAGATGGATTTGATGCGATTTCTGATTTTTCTAGCGATGGACAAATAGTCTATTTGACAGTGAACAACACAATGGTTCCAAAACAAAAGAAACCAACATTATCTTCCGATCTTTATTATGCAAAACTTTCTGGAAAAGGAACTTGGTCTTCTCCAAAAGCGTTAAAAGGTGTTAACTCAACATTTTTTGATGCTGCAGCTACTATAACAGCAGATGGATTAACGATGTATTTTGCTTCAGAAAGAAAAGGAACAAAAGGAAGAGCAGACATTTGGGTTTCACATCTAAATGGTAATAATTGGAGCAAACCTGCAAATCTTGGAAGTGTTATCAATACGTCTGGACAAGAAACAACTCCATATATTTCTCCAGATGGAAAATATTTGTATTTCTCATCCAATAACAGAGATGGAATTGGTGGTTACGATATTTACGTTGCAGAATTTGATGGGATGAATTGGTCAAAACCAGTTAATTTAGGGTTGGGTATCAACTCTGTAAATGACGATACACATTTTAGATATTATCCAGAATTAAAATTAGCTGTTTTATCTTCTATTCGTTTGATTGAGGACAAAGCGAGTTACGATATTTTCTATATTGACATGGCAAACTTCATAATGCCGAAGTTTGAATATTAAAATCAAATAAACTTTTAATACAATAATATAATCAACAAAAGGAGGTGTTTCATCTCCTTTTCTTTTTTCAAATTTAAAATGAATACTATGAGATTTACATTGTTAAGTATTTTCGTGTGGGCAGTTTTACCCGCTTGGAGTCAAAAAGAAGTAAACTTGGTTTCGAGTCCAAAAAAAGTAACCTTATTTTTTGAAGGAGCTCAAATAGTTCAAGGTGGGAAAGTTAATCTAGTAAAAGGACGACAATTGGTTGTTTTCAAAAAACTTACAGATGAATTGGATAAACAATCTGTACGTGTAAAAGGAACTGGCGATTTCACAATCCTTTCTGTGAAAACTAGGAAAAATTTTGAAGATGAAGTAAGTGGAAACTCTGAATTGGAAGAGTTAAACAAACGCAAAAAAGAAATTGAAAAATCTATCGACGCACTCATTGATGAAGACAATGTTTACCGATTTGATCAAACTGTTCTCAATGCAAACTACAATTTAAAAGGAGATCAAGTTGGCGTTAAAATAGCTGAACTAAAAGAAGCTTCGCTCTTTTTTCACACGAAAATGAACGAAATAACAACGCAACGAAGAAGAATTCAAAGTGAAATAGATAAACAAACACTTGAATTAAATAAGATCGCTCAAGAAATTATTGCTCGTCGCAGTAAACCAATCATCAACTATTCTGAAGTGGTTGTTGAAGTAGAAGCAAACTCTACTATTTCTGGTGATTTTGAATTAACCTATATTTCTCCAGCAGCTTCTTGGACACCTTATTACGATTTAAGAGCAGAAGGAATTAATAAACCAATTCGTTTAGAATCTAAAGCAAAAGTGCGCCAAAACACAGGAATTGATTGGGAAAATGTAGATTTAGTGCTTTCAACCAACAATCCTTACGAAAATGCACAAGAACCTACTTTAAAACCATTGTATTTGTTCTACAACAACTATAATTACGCTCAACCATCCTATACAAAACGTGACGTAACAAAAGATTATTCTGGACAAACTATTCGTGGACAAGTAATTGACAGAGCAACAGGTGAAGCACTTCCTTTTTGCAATGTTACCATTCCTGGAACTTCTACTATTACACAAACTGATTTTGATGGAAAATTTAGTATAAACGTTCCACAAGGATATAACAATATCACCATTGCAAGTATTGGATATAGAACTGTAAATAGAGCTATTAACAGTGCATATCTAAAAGTATTTATAGATAATTCGGCTATTGCTAGATATGACAATAGTGGAAGTGGAGAAGTAAGTACGCTTGCTGTTAGATCTGCATCTGAAGTTGCTGGTAAAGTTGCTGGAGTAACTGAAGGCGATGGAATGAATGTTCGCGGTTTACGCTCTGGAGATAATTCTACCTATTATTATATAGATGGTATTAAAGTTCGTGGCTCTTCAAATTTACCAAAAGCATCTATTGAAGAAATAGAAATCTTAACTGGCGGCGTACCTGCTAATTATGGAGATGAGGATATTATGCAAAATTCATCATATTCACGCAACGAATATGCTAGACAAGATTACAAACAAGATAACTACGAGTCAAGTAAAAAAGAAGCAGAAACAGCTCCTACAACCACCATTCAAAAAGATATGCGTGTAGAATATGTCATCGACACAAAATATTCTATTCCAGCAGACGGTTCAGAATATGGCGTAAACATCACTACGTATGATTTACAAGCAAATTTTGAATACCATGCTGTTCCGAAAATTGACCCTTCTGTATTTTTAGTGGCAGGTGTTTACGGTTGGGAGAAATACAATTTATTAAGCGCACAAACCAATCTTTATTTTGACGGAACATTTATCGGAACGAGTGATTTAGACGCTAGTTCTACAAAAGATACCATCAACTTCTCACTTGGAAAAGAAGGTGGAATTGTAATTACACGTAAAAAAGTAGATGCAATGAGCAAAGAAAAGCTCATAGGAGATCGCAAGAAAGTAGATGCTACCTACGAAATTGAAGTGCGTAACAACTCTGGAAGCGATATTCCATTGTTAATTAAAGATCAATTCCCTATTTCTCAAGATGCTGATATCAAAGTAAAACAAGGACTTTATACCAATGCTACATTAGATGAGAAAACAGGTATTCTACTTTGGAAAATGCAATTAAAAGTAGGCGAAAAATCTACTGTACAATTCAATTACAGTGTAGATTACTACAAAGGAAAATATTTGCGAATTGAGTAAAATGAACTTTTTAAAGCTTAAGTTGTAATTAGAGAAAGGAGGTTTCAATCTCCTTTTCTTTTTTTCAAATTTAAAATGAATACTATGAGATTTACATTGTTAAGCGCTTTTGTGTGGGCCGTTTTACCCGCTTGGAGTCAAAAAGAAGTAGCCTTGGTTTCGAATCCTAAAAAAGTAACCTTATTTTTTGAAGGAGCACAGATTGAACAAGGAGGGAAAGTTAATTTATTGAAGGGAAGACAATTTGTTGTTTTCAAAAAACTGACAGATGAAATGGATAATCAATCTGTTCGTGTAAAAGGAACGGGCGATTTTACGATACTTTCTGTTAAATCTCGAAAAAACTTTGAAGATCAAGTAGTAACGAATACAGAATTAGAAGCACTTAACAAGCGCAAAAAGGACATGGAGAATTCACTCAATGCATTAACTGACGAAGACAATGTATATCGATTTGATGAAACCGTTCTCAATGCAAACTACAATTTAAAAGGCGATCAAGTTGGCGTTAAAATAGCTGAATTGAAAGAAGCTTCACTCTTTTTTCATACAAAAATGGAGGAAATAAAAACGCAACGAAGAAGAATTCAAAACGAGATTGAAAAACAAACGTTAGCGTTGAATAAAATCAATCAAGAAATAATTGCACGTCGCAGTAAACCAATTATTAACTATTCTGAAGTGGTAGTTGAAGTGGAGGCAAATTCTTCTATCTCTGGAAATTTTGAATTAACCTATATTTCTCCTGCAGCTTCTTGGACACCTTATTACGATTTAAGAGCAGATGGAATTAATAAACCAATTCGTTTAGAATCTAAAGCAAAAGTGCGTCAAAATACAGGAATTGATTGGGAAAATGTAGATTTAGTACTATCGACGAATAATCCTTACGAAAATGCACAGGAGCCTACTTTAGAACCATTGTATTTATTCTACAACAATTATTATTATCCACAACCAAGTTACTCAAAACGCGATGTAACAAAAGATTATTCTGGACAAGCAATACGTGGACAAATAATCGACAGAGAAACAGGCGAAGCGCTTCCATTTTGTAATGTTACCATTCCTGGAACTAATGCCATAACTCAAACAGATTTTGATGGTAAGTTTAGTATAAATGTTCCTCAAGGTTATGCGAATATAAATGTGACTTTTGCAGGATACCAAAATATCTACCAACAAATCACAGGACCTTACATGAAATTATTTATGGTGTCTGGTCTCTATGCAAATAAAGATCAAAGAAGAGATATGACCGTTGTATCGGATGAAATTGCTTATCCATCGGTTGCTTACGAGCAGAATATTCAGTACGATAAAGTAGCTTCGAAAAAAGCTTCTCGAAATGCACGATTAGAATCTGCTAATTTTGCTGGTTATGCTAGCGACCTAAAAGAAGGAGAAACTACATCAGCAGCTATTATGCAAAAAGACATGCGTGTAGAATATGTTATTGATACCAAATTTTCTATTCCAGCAGATGGTGCAGAATATGGCGTAAACATCACAACATATGATTTAAAAGCAAATTTTGAATACCACGCAGTTCCAAAAATAGATCAGTCTGTATTTTTGGTTGCAGGCGTTTATGGTTGGGAAAAATACAATCTACTTAGTGCACAAACCAATCTTTATTTTGATGGAACATTTATCGGAACAAGTGATTTAGACGCTAGTTCTACAAAAGATACCATCAACTTCTCACTTGGTAAAGAAAAGGGAATTGTAATAACTCGTAAAAAGGTGGATGCAATGAGCAAAGAAAAACTTACTGGAGATCGTAAAAAAGTAGACGCCGCTTACGAAATTGAAGTACGTAACAACTCAGGAAGTGCAATTCCATTGTTAATCAAAGACCAATTCCCTATTTCTCAAGATGCAGATATCAAAGTGAAACAAGGTGAATATACCAATGCTACTTTGGATGAAAAAACAGGTATTCTACTTTGGAAAGTACAATTGAAACCAGGAGAAAAATCTACTGTTCAGTTCAATTACAGCGTAGATTACAACAAATTAAAATATTTAAGAGTAGAATAAATTCAAATTTATTAAAAAAACTTAAACCCTGTTCGTCAACTGCGAACAGGGTTTTTTGTTTCTCGTAAAAAATACCCTAAAATTTATAACAAATTCGTACTATTGTTAAAAAATAACTCGTATGGATATCTTACTGCAAATTGTACTTATTATCGTTCCTGCTGGATTAGTATTCGGAACAGCTTATTTCGTGATGAATAAAATGCTCGAACGCGATTCTAGAAATATGAATATCGAATTACGAAGAGATCGCCAAAAGAGTATTTTACCTTTGCGTGTGGATGCTTATCAGCGATTAGTATTGTTGATGGAGCGTATTTCTCCTAATTCACTTGTAATGCGTTTACACAACCCCGCATTACCTGCAAAAATGTTCCAAGCGGAATTGCTAAAAGCGATACGTGAAGAATATGAGCACAATGTAGCACAGCAAATTTATGTTTCTCCACAAGCTTGGGAAATGATTCTTAATGCAAAAGAAGAAACCATTAAAATCATCAATATTGCTGGTACAAAAGTAGATTTAACATCCACTGCGACAGAATTAAGTTCAAGAATATTTGAAATCACCGCAGAAATTAAAAATCTTCCAACGACAATTGCTTCGCATTACTTAAAAGAAGAATTACAGAAGCTATTTTAACTGATTTTTGAATTACAGAGATAGTTCAGAACGGATGAGGAAATCTTGAAGCTATCGGTTTTTTTAAAAAAATGGAGTACATTGAATTTCAAACAGCCATGGAAAAAGAGATTTCTTTGGCGGCTCAAAGAAATGAACGAATAAAAGAAACATTCTAAACAGAATGAAAAGTCGCTTTTAAACTCATATCAAGAGATTGAAACGAATGTGTCAATGCTCCCACAGAAATAAAATCTACGCCCGTTTCTGCATAACTTCGAATTGTTTCTTTTGTTATTCCTCCAGAAGCTTCCGTTTCGTATTTTTTATTAATTTTAGGTAGAACAGCCTTTATTTCTGCTGGAGAAAAATTATCAAGCATAATTCTATCTACATTTCCTATAGACAATACTTGATCTAATTCATCTTCATTGCGCACTTCGATTTCTATCTTCAGCGATTTTTTCATTTTATGAATATAATCATTCGCACGTTCTATCGCCTGCGGAATTCCACCTGCGTAATCGATGTGATTATCTTTTATCATAATCATATCATACAAAGCAAAACGATGATTGTATGCACCGCCAATACGAACAGCCCATTTTTCAAGATAGCGAACTCCTGGTGTAGTTTTTCGCGTATCGAGCAATTTACAATCTGTTCCTTTAATGAGTTGAACATATTCATTGGTAAGCGTTGCTATTCCGCTCATGCGTTGCATAAAATTGAGCACAATTCTTTCTGTAGATAAAATAGACCTTGACAAACCTTTCACGATAAAAGCGATATCACCCGGTTTAACATGCGTTCCATCTTGAATAAAAACTTCTATTTCTAGCGTAGGATCAAAACGATGAAATATTCGTTGAGCTAATTCAATTCCTGCAATAATTCCAGTATCTTTTACCAATAACTTTGCTTCTCCCCTAGCATTTTCAGGCACACAAGAAAGTGATGAATGATCTCCTTCGCCAATATCTTCTGCAAAAGCACAGTTTATAATTTCTTCTAACATATTGCAAAGATAAGGAGAAGCTTTAAATATTGGGAAATGAATAAAGATTAATAACAAGATAGAAGAGAAAACTAATTCTCCTCTTCTTTTTTAGGTTCTTCTCTATGTTGAGGTGCAACGATCATTCCCATTAAAGTCGGTTGTTGCTCTTCATTTTTAATTTCTCCCGTACATTTAGTTACTTTTCCTTCTTTACCTTTTTGAGGTTCTTCAATTTTCATCTTGCCCATTTTAACTGGCTCAGCTTTCTGAATTGTATCTGGAGGAAGAGATTGAATTTCTCCTTGTATGGGTCGAATTGTATCAGGATTATTATACTGAATTCTTCCAACTGGATGATTAATTGGCTCTACTTTTTCTGGTTTAAGTGTATCCGGTGGAAAATATTGAATTCCTCCTGCTACTGGCACAAGTGAATCTGGTGGTGTTTGAGTTTCTGGCACTGCTATATCTCCCATTAGAGGTTTGCTAGTTTGACTACAGCCAAAAAGACTTGAACCAAAAACCATAAACAAAGCACATGCAAAGATTTTCAATCTCGTTAATTTATTTGATTGAAAATTTGCAAAAACGCTTGGTTCTAGTACCTCAGGATTTACTCTTCCGCACACTTTTTCATTTTGATGGGTGTACATATAATCAATTACTTCTTGTTGACTTGATTGGGTAAAATCTACCACAACTTTATTACAAGAATCACAATGTCTTCCCATTTGTTGATCGGTCATTTTATTCCAGTCTTCATGACATGGAATAGGAATCGAAATTTTAGCAGCTGAAGTTTTCATAATCGTTATTTTTATAGCTGTACATCGAAAGAAACAAAAGGTTCATTTTAGAGCAAAAAAAAAGAGTCAACCAAATGGTCAACTCTTTTTAAGTATATTAAAATTAGCTTTAAAATCTATTTTTTCTCAGCTGGTTTTTGGCAACAAGCTTTAGTTCCTTCTGCTGACTTGTCGCAAGTTTTTGCTCCTTCAGTAGATTTATCACATGTTTTTGCTTCCCCTTTTTTGCAGCAATCTTTTTTATCGCATTTTTTCTTTTTATCGTCGTGATCTTTTTTCATCACAACTGTTTCTTGATTTGCAAATGCATAAACTGATGCACTAACTGTTCCTACAAACATCATCAAAGTTAATCCTACAAATAATTTTTTCATAATTCTTAAATTTAAGTGAGTAAATATATTAAAATTTTGCGAGAATTGTATTAATCGCTTGGACTTTATCCCCTATTTTTACTTGAATATTTGTACCTACAGGAAGAAAAACATCTATTCGAGATCCAAATTTAATAAATCCAAATTCTGTTCCTATGGCTACTTTTTCATTTTCGGTAGGGTAACAAACAATTCTACGAGCAACTGCTCCAGCAATTTGACGAAATAAAATTTCTGTTCCGTTTTCATGTTGCGTAACGATTGTACTACGCTCATTTTCTGTAGAACTTTTCGGATGCCATGCCACCAAGAATTTTCCTGGATGATATTTCACATACTTAATAATTCCAGAAATAGGATGAAAGTTTGCATGCACATTTAAAGGCGACATGAAAATAGAAATTTGAATACGTTTATCGTTGAAATATTCGCTTTCAACAACTTCTTCTATTACAACCACTTCGCCATCTGCAGGACACAATATGTCGTCATCTTTTGCTTTTACCTCTCTAAATGGAACTCTAAAAAACTGAAGCACTAAATAAGCAAAAACAAGAACACCTACTGTGAGTAATATGAATAACCAAGATTGTTTGATAGCAAGATATAAGTAAAAATTTCCCAATTGAAATAGAGAAAGCAACACTGATGTGACGATAATGATAACAAAACCTTCCTTATGTATTTTCATAAATGCAAATTAAATTAATGTCTTCTATAAGTAATTCTTGATCAATATTTTAAAAATAAACATAAATCATATGAAAAATGAAAAATAAAGGAGCTGCTAACAAAGTTGCATCGAATCTGTCTAGAATTCCACCATGGCCGGGTAAGATATTTCCGGAATCTTTGACATTTAAACTTCGTTTAAATGCAGATTCAAGTAAATCTCCTAAAACAGCTGCTGGAGCAATAATAACTGCCGCAATCGTCCAATAAATCCAATCCATATCTGAAAAATAAGCTATCAGATAAGCAGCTACAATAGCAAAAAATATGCCACCAATCGTTCCTTCCCACGTTTTTTTAGGTGAGATACGTTCGAAGAGCGGCGTTTTGCCGAAAAACCTACCTACTAAATATGCAAAAGTATCATTTGTCCACACAATTAATAACATCCCAATTGGAATAATCGGTTGATAAGATGTCGGATTTCCACATAAGAAAACAAGAAGAAATAAAGGGAGTACGATATAAAACCACGAAAAAATAACAGAGGAAATATTTTGTATCGGATGCTTCTTTTTTCTGAATAACTCTACTACTCCAACTAATGGAGGCAGACCAATCAGAATCAATAAGCTAAAAGGCTTTGTAAACATAAAAGCCAGCATAAAAAAGATAATTACGCCAATAAAAGTCCCGAAAATAGGATTTACACCTTGTTTTTCTTTATTGAGAAGCGTGAAAAACTCCCACAAACCTAATAAAGTAAACATTCCCATAACTGATAATGCAGTAGTAGTATTGGTTGCTAAACCCACTATAATCAAGGTTATAAAGATAGCTCCTGTTAAACTTCGTACTAGTATATTCTGCATTATTTGATTTTGTGGCAAAGATACACTTTCAAGTGAAATTCAGTTGTTTTTAGTGATTTATCGAGCATATTTTCCAAAAAAAATCTCGCACTTTAAAAGTACGAGATTTATCTATTTAAGTTAAGATAAGAATTTTACGCCTCTTTTGTAGGGGGAATTTCTTCAGTATCTGCTTGTGTTTCTTCTTTATTTTCTGAATTTGAAGCAGTTTCTTCAGCAGTTTTTACTTCTTCAGTTGAAGAATTATCAATAATTTCCTTTGCTGCTTCTTTAATTTCTTCTTCTACTTCTGTGCTTTCCCAAGGACGTACGCCAAAAATAGCTATTAAATCTTCTTTGAAAATTACTTCTTTTTTCAAGAGAATTTCAGCTAGTTGAGTTAACTTATCTTTATTTTCAGAAAGTACTTTAATAGCACGTGCGTATTGTTTTTCGATAATTTTACTCACCTCTTCATCAATCGTTTTAGCAGTATCTTCAGAATAAGGTTTTGAGAATGAATATTCATTTCTACCTTGAGAATCGTAGTAAGAAATATTTCCAATTTTTTCATTCAGACCATATATCGAAACCATAGCATACGCTTGTTTGGTTACTTTTTCTAAATCGCTCAAAGCACCTGTAGAAATTTTTCCAAACATAATTTGCTCAGAAGCTCTTCCTCCTAATGCAGAACACATTTCGTCTAGAATTTGCTCTGTAGTAGTAATTGTTCTTTCTTCTGGCAAATACCAAGCTGCACCCAAAGATTGCCCTCTAGGAACGATTGTTACTTTCACTAAAGGATGTGCATATTGCAACAACCAAGAAACTGTTGCGTGACCGGCTTCGTGGAATGCAATTGAACGTTTTTCTTCTTTAGAGATGATTTTATTTTTCTTCTCCAATCCACCGATAATTCTATCAACAGCATCCAAGAAATCTTGTAATTCAACTTTATTCTTTTTCTTTCTAGCGGCAATTAAAGCAGCTTCGTTACAAAGATTTGCAATATCCGCACCAGAGAATCCAGGAGTTTGTTTTGATAAGAAATCTATATCAATAGCTTCATCGGTTTTAATTGGGCGAAGGTGAACTTTGAAAATTTCTTTACGTTCATTCAAATCTGGCATGTCAACATAAATTTGACGATCAAATCTTCCTGCACGCATTAAGGCGCTGTCTAATACATCTGCACGGTTAGTTGCAGCCAAAATGATTACTCCAGAATTCGTTCCAAAACCATCCATCTCTGTTAAAAGTTGGTTTAAGGTATTTTCACGTTCATCATTTGAACCCATGCTCGCATTTTTACCTCTAGCACGACCGATAGCGTCAATTTCATCAATAAAGATAATCGCAGGTGCTTTTTCTTTTGCTTGTTTGAATAAATCACGAACACGTGATGCTCCAACACCAACAAACATTTCTACGAAATCTGAACCAGAAAGTGAGAAAAATGGCACTTGAGCTTCTCCAGCAACGGCTTTCGCTAATAATGTTTTTCCAGTTCCTGGAGGTCCAACAAGCAAAGCTCCTTTTGGAATTTTAGCTCCGAGTTCTGTATATTTTTTAGGCGTTTTTAAGAAATCAACAATCTCTTGAATTTCCTCTTTCGCCTCTTTCAGTCCAGCGACATCTTTAAATGTAGTATTTGTACCTTTTCCTTTATCAAAAAGTTGAGCTTTCGATTTTCCAATGTTGAAGATTTGGCCTCCACCACCGCCACCGCCCATACGACGCATGAATAGGAAGTATAATCCAAAAATTAAAATAAGCGGAAGGGAAATATTCAACAAGATAGACATCCAATTTACTTGGTTTACTAACTTGTAATTAATTTCTGGTTTACCTTGCACTTTCAATGAATCATTGATCGATTTAACATTTTCAAGGAAAAACTTTTGATCGGGAGAATTAAATGTCAACTGAGGAGATTCTCCAAATTGCGTTTTACTCTTTGTTATCTTATCATATTTTGCATCAAGATTTTTTAACGCTTCAATTTTATTGTCATAAATAAAAACGCTTACTTCTTGATTATTGATGATGTCAATTTTCTCAACAAATCCTTTTTGAGCAATATCAAAGAAGTCATTTGGAGTAATTTCTTTAGAAACACTTGAATTTGAAAATAACTGAACAGCTATAATTCCTACAGCTATAAATGCATAAATCCAGTAAAAATTAAATGATTTTTTACCCGAATTATTATTGTTTTTGGGAGTTTCGTTCGCCATTATAGTTCATTTTTAATATCTGTTCTTTTGGCATCTGCCCACAAATCTTCTAAATTATAGAATGTTCTAATCTCTTTATAAAAAACATGTGCTACTACATTCACATAATCCACTAACACCCATTCAGAATTTCTTCTTCCTTCTACGTGCCAAGGACGCTCTTTAAGCTCTTTACGTGTTAAACGAACAACTGAATCTGCAATACCATCTACTTGAGTAGAAGAGTTTCCAGAACAAATCACGAAAAAATCACTTACTGCGTTTTTTACTTCTCTTAAATCAAGTATCGTAATGTCTTCCGCCTTTATTTCCTGCATTCCTTCTACGATCATATCGCAAAGAATTTTAGAATCTATTTGTTGATGAATTTTATGCATTGCTTTTTTTGGTTTACAAAGCTAATTAAATTTTAAATTTACCGCTCATTCTATTCAATTTCTGTACATGGATTATACACTAATCGGTCAAAAAATTATTTATCTAAACATTGTAGACTCTACTAACAATTATGTTGCCAATCTTCTGAATGAAGGAAAAATAGAACCTGGAACTGTCGTTTTGGCAGAAAGACAAGAAAAAGGAAGAGGTCAACGCGGTAATTCATGGCAGACTGAGGCTGGTAAAAACTTAACCGCATCGCTCTTTTTACGTCATAACAGCCTGAATATAAAGCATCAATTTAAACTTTCAATGATCGTTTCGATTGCTATTTGTAAGTATTTAAGACAGTTGGACATTCAGGCAGAGATAAAATGGCCAAATGACATCTTAGTCAATCAAAAAAAAATAAGTGGAATATTAATCGAAAATCAACTTCAAAAAGAAAATGTAACATCCAGCATTATTGGAATTGGGTTAAATGTAAACCAACAAGATTTTAATGGAATATTTGCTACGAGTTTATTGAATGAAACAGGTAATGAAACAAAAATACAATGGGTTTGTTTACAGTTTTTCCAACTAATTTCTGGAGAATTTGAAGAAAAAATGAATTGGGGTATGGAGAATTTATATTCCGAATATTATGCTTATTTATATGGATTTCAACAATTTGTAAATGTCACATTTCTTGAAACTTCTGAAAGTACGTCCATAAAAATCATTGGTGTACACGAATGCGGATTATTAAAAATAGAATTGCTAAACGGAGAAAAGAAAGATATTGATTTAAAGGAAATTAGATTCGATTTTCATCATAATGAGCTTTGAGTTTCTCCGCCATATGATTAAAAAGATTCATTAATGGCTTTTGTACCATCATTTTTAAGAAAGCATTTACTTCACCATTGAATTCTAATTGAGCCAAGGTAAATTCTTCTCCATTTTCTTTCAACTTAATTGTTAGGTTAAAAGGAAAGGGCGATTTTTCTCCAGATTCCAACAAAATTTCAGTAAAAGGATTGAGTTCTTTTTGCAAAAGCGAAATAGTAACTGCATTTTGCACTTTAAACGAACAAGAGGTTTCATCAGCTTTCCAATCAGAAATTTTATCTTCTGGTAAAAGCAAAACGAAATTTCTAGTATCTGTTAGAAAAGTAAATAATTTTGTAATCGAAGTATTTACATTAACTTCTACGCTTGACATTTCCATTTTTTATGCTTTTTTCCATTCCGAAGGGTTTTCCCTCCATTTTTTTAAACTCTTTAAATCTTCCTTATTGATATAATTGAGGTCAAGCGCTTGATCAATTAATGTATCATAATTTGATAAGGTATAAAAAGGACAAGATGCTGCTTTAAAACTTTCTTCTGCAATTGGAAAATCGTATGTAAAAATAGCGACTAAGCCTTTTACATGACAACCCGCAGCACGAAGTGCTTCAACAGCTTTTAAGCTACTTCCACCAGTAGAAAGTAAATCTTCAATAACAACAACTGTTTGTTCTTTTTCGAAATATCCTTCAATTTGATTTCCCATTCCATGCTCTTTAGCAGATGAACGGACGTAGATAAAAGGTATTCCTAAATCTTGTGCGATAAGTGCTCCCTGTGCAATTCCACCTGTTGCCACTCCCGCAATTACATCAGGCTTACCAAACGTATCTAAAATCGTTTCAGTGTATTTCTGACGAATAAAAGTTCTGATATTAGGATACGATAAAGTAATTCTATTATCACAGTAGATAGGTGATTTAATTCCAGATGCCCATGTAAAAGGTTCAGCTACATTCAATTTAATTGCTTTTATTTGCAAAAGAAATTCAGCGACCTTTAAAGCGTTATCATTATTTAAAATCATGGCGGCAAATGTATAAAGTTTTTATCGAAAATAGACCAATTATTTTTTTAACACAAGAATATTTAACAACATTGCATAAGGATTCTAATGCAATAGTTGTTCACTCTCTAAAAGAACTCTTTGAGCAATTAAGCACAATTACAGATACTTTAGCGTCTGTTTATTGCGTGGATGAAAAACCAAAAAAATTACGAAAAAAACTTTTTTTGAACTATAAAATAATTCCTGCTGCTGGAGGGATTGTTCAGTCTGGAGATTCATTTTTATTCATAAAACGACTTGGTTTTTGGGATATTCCAAAAGGTAAGATAGATGAAGGAGAAAAAACAAAAGTCGCTGCTGTTCGTGAAATCGAAGAAGAATGTGGAATTAAAAGCCCTGTAATTCATAAGAAACTCATAAAAACTTTCCATACGTATACTTACAAAGGAAAAAAATCCATCAAGAAAACAACTTGGTATCATTTATTCTACGATGGAAATTTAGAGACAAGTCCACAGTTAGAAGAAAACATCACAGAAGCTCGTTGGTTTAAGCAATCCGATTTTGAAATGTTAAAAAGAGAAAGTTTTACTTCCATAAAAGAAGTGATTGAAGCTTTAGAATTGGATTTATCTAAAAAATAAACGAGAATTCTACGCGTCTGTTTCGCTGTCTGCCTTCTTCAGTTGAATTATCATCCACAGGATCTTTTTCACCTTTGAAATCTAATTCGATTTTATCGCGTTTCAATCCATGTTGAACAAAGAAATTTACAATTGCTTCTGCTCTTCGTTGAGATAAACCGTCGTTGTAATCATCTGTTCCATCTGCATCTGTGTTCCCTATAACTTTTATTCTTAAGTCACTTTGATCATTGACGATATCCACCATTTTTTGTAAATAATGGACGTATTCTTCTTTGATTTCAGACTTGTCATAGTCAAAATACAAAGGTGTAAAAGCAAAATTCTTCCGTTCTTTTTCTCTTATTTTAGGAGCATTTCTTCCTTTCTGATAATCATCTGCAAATTTTGTAAACCAAGCAGCAGCCATTGGAGATGATTCAGCCTCAGAAAAAGCTTGATCAGAAGAAAATAAAATAATTTGTCCAGTTGTTCTTCTGCATTCTGTTGAATTATAAGAGCCTGATAAATAACCAGTTTTACTATTATAAGTCAATTCATACGTCAATTTACACCAATTAAGTCCAGGTGCAGATTCTTTTTTATACAAAACGAGTTCTTCTAAAGTTAAAGTAGAATCTTTTTGATTTCCTTTCACTTTTTTTAATGCGTAATAAGGAGATTTAACTATTTCTGTTCTACTAATTGCAGTAATACTAGATGAAGTTCCTTCAATAGTAAGCCAAAAGATACTTGCGTCTTTAATTGTTTTTCCAGCTGGGATAATTACTCCTTGCCAAACACCATTCAAAGAAGTTTGCGCCATCATCTGAAATGGCAGAATTATTAAAAAGAACAATAAACACTTTTTTATCATCTCTTACTTATTCGCAATAGCTCAAAAATAGTTTCTTTTTTGGTCTAAAAAAGTGTTTCCTTTTCTAAATTCATATTTTTCAATAGGATATTCCTATTTTTGCACCAATATTAAAATAAAAATCAGGATGAAGATTTCACTCAACTGGCTAAAAGAGTACATCAAAACAGAATTAGAAGCAGAAAAAATTGCTTCAATATTAACCGATACAGGACTTGAAGTAGATAATTTAGAAAAAATAGAAGCTGTAAAAGGTGGATTACAATCGGTTGTTATTGGTAAAGTACTTTCTTGCGAACCTCATCCAGATGCAGATCGATTAAAAATAACAACAGTTGATGTTGCTGGACCAGAAATATTGCAAATTGTTTGTGGCGCAGCAAATGTTGCAAAAGGACAAAAAGTAGTTGTAGCGACAATTGGAGCAACATTATACCCAGTTTCTGGCGAATCATTTAAAATTAAACAATCAAAAATTCGCGGAGTTGAATCGCGCGGAATGCTTTGTGCAGAAGACGAATTAGGTTTAGGCAATTCACACGAAGGAATTATTGTTTTGAATGAAGATGCTGTAATTGGTGCAAATGCAGCAGATTATTTTGATTTACAAGATGATTATTTAATTGAAATTGGATTGACGCCAAATCGTGCAGATGCGATGGGACATATTGGTGTTGCTCGCGATTTAAAAGCGTATTTGAATTTACATAACAACGAAGAACTTACCTTAAACTTACCTTCGATAAACACATTCAAAACAGATAACGAAAAATTAACTGTAGCGATAAAAGTGGAAGACAAGGAATTATGTCCACGTTATGCTGGAGTTACCATTTCTGGAGTTCAAGTAAAAGCTTCTCCGGAATGGATGCAAAAACGTTTGAGAACTATTGGAATTGCTCCAATCAATAATATCGTTGATGTAACAAATTATGTACTACACGAATTAGGAACACCTTTACACGCATTCGATGCTGCAATTGTTGGTGACGAAATAAATGTTAGAAGAGCAAAAGATGGTGAAGTATTAGTAACATTGGATAATGTTGAACGCAAATTATCTTCAGCAAATTTAGTAATAGCCAATCGTGACAAAGCAATGTGTTTGGCAGGAGTTTTTGGAGGAAAAGAATCTGGAGTTTCTGATAAAACGACAGCTATCTTTTTAGAAGCTGCATATTTCAATCCGATTTCTATTCGAAAAACAGCAAAAGAATTTGGACTCAACACAGACGCATCATTTCGTTTTGAACGTGGAATTGACGTTGAATTAGTTGATTTTGCTTTAAAAAGAGCTGCATTACTTATAAAAGAAGTTGCTGGCGGAGAAATTTCCATGCAGGCAGAAGATATTTACTCTGAAAAAATAAAACCTTTCAGTGTTGATTTTAATCCTGAAAAATGCAATGCTTTGATTGGAATTACTATTCCAGCAAAAATACAAGAAACTATTTTAGCTGAATTAGATATTAAAGTAGAAAGTAAAACAAAAGAAAGTTGGAAACTTTCTGTTCCTTCCTATCGTGTGGATGTAAAAAGAGAAATAGATGTTATTGAAGAAATATTAAGAATCTACGGATTCAACAAAGTTACCCTTCCAGAAAAATTATCTGCTTCTTTATCGTATCGCGACAAATTAGATCCTGAAGAAATTCAAAATAAGATTGCCGATCAATTAGTTGCTTTAGGATTTTCAGAAATGCTCAATAACTCTCTTACTAATTCAAGCTATGTTGAAAAATTAGGTGGAACAGTATTACTTCCAGAACAAAATGTAGGTATTTTAAATCCGCTTTCCAATGAACTAAATGTGATGAGGCAATCATTGCTTTTTCAAACTTTGGAAGTTGTAGCTTTTAATCAAAATCGTCAACAATTAGATTTAAAATTATTTGAATTTGGAAAAATTTACAAAAAAGAATCGGGTAAATTAATTGAAAATAAACGATTAATTATAGCATTAACAGGAAAGAAAGAAGTAGAAAACTGGAGTAACTCTCCTCAACAAGCTTCGTTTTATACCTTAAAAGGAATTGTAAGTGCATTATATAGTAAATTAGGACTTAAAGCTTCTACAAAAGAAAAATCTATAGAGAACTCTATTTTAGAAGATGGAATTGACCTTGTAACAGGCAAATTTAAAACGGCGACACTTGGTTGGATTTCTGACAAAACAAAAAAGGAATTTGACCTAAAACAAGCCGTTTTTATTGCAGATATAGATTGGGATGCTTTGCTTGGTTCAACAATAATGAACAAAGTGAAATTCACTGAAATTCCAAAAACACAAATTGTTCGAAGAGATTTTTCTTTGCTTATGGATAAAAATATTTCATTTTCTCAGTTAGAAGAAATAGCTTTTCAAGTAGATAGAAAACTACTTAGAAACGTTCATCTTTTCGATGTTTATGAAGGTAAAAACTTGGAAGAAGGAAAAAAATCGTATGCCCTTAGTTATTCATTCCAAGACAAGGAAAACACGCTAAAAGATGAACAAGTAGATGCTATTATGAATAAAATCAGAGAGCAATACGAAACAAAACTTATGGTGAAATTGCGTTAGTTTTCTCATTCCAACTGTTCAATCAATCAAATATACAGTTGACTATAAAAGTAATTGATGTATCATAAAATAGCTGTAATTTTCACAACGTTAGTTCTTTGCAAATTGAAAAAAATGAACAGATTTACTTAATATCTGATGCTTTTAGGTTGAAAAATTATAAAATTAATTAAACCGGTATATGATATTAACTATTTTTGTGTAATTTGGCTCACTTTTATTGAAAAAATAAGATGTAAGATGCAAGTTCTAACTTTTAAAAGTAAATATTGAAAGTAGAATACTAAAAACAGAAAACATGAAGAAAATTAACTTATTATTAGGCTTAGCTGGATTATTCCTTTTTATGGGAAAAGCCTCAGCGCAATTACATTGTGGGATGGACAAAGCCATGCAAGAATTGTATGCTTCTGATCCACAGATGAAAAAAGATTTTGAAACTTTGGTAGAAAATGCGAAAGCAGCTATGAAAGATAAATCTTACGATGATTCAACTATCATCGTAATTCCTATTGTATTTCACATCATTCATCAATTTGGAGCCGAAAATATTTCAGATGCTCAAGTATATGATGAAATGAAAGTACTAAACAGAGATTACGCTAAGTTAAATCCTGATACAACTGATATTATTCCTCAATATATTCCGTATGCAGGAGACGCGAAAATTCAGTTTAAGTTAGCTTCTATCGATCCTAGTGGTAATTGTACAAATGGTATTGAGCATATTTACTCTCATCTAACCAATAATGGTGATGATTATAGTAAATTAAACCAATGGCCAAGAACAAATTACTTGAATGTTTGGGTTGTAAAAACAATTGGAGAATCAGGTGTAGCTGGTTATGCTTTTTACCCAAGTGGTGTAGAAGGTGCAGGATACTTTAGAGATGGTGTAATTATTTTAAGTGGATATATTGGAAGTATTGGTACTTCAACTCCTTATACTTCAAGAGCATTAACGCATGAAATTGGTCACTATTTAGGACTTGCGCATACTTGGGGGAATACAAATGATCCAGGAATTGCTTGTGGAAATGATTTTGTAGATGATACTCCAATCACAAAAGGACATACAGTATGTAATCTTTTAGATGTTACTTGTAGCAATGCTTTATTTCCTGTAAATTCAATGAAATTTGATAGTGTATCAACAACAAATGGAACAACAAATAATACCGAACAAGATACAGTATGGTATAGGGTTGAAACTACTCCTTTTAAAGCCGTTGGACTTTCAGCTAATTCTACAAAAGATAGTGTTTTTGCATTTTCAGGATGGGGAACAGGTGCAACAAATGGATTAACAGACTCTACCTTATTAGCTGGGGCTTTAGATCCGACAAAATATTATGAAATAACAATTGCTCCAGAATTTAGACATCTAATGCAATTAACTGGAATGACATTTAAAATGAATCGTTCGGCAACTGGACCTAGAACGTATGCTGTTCGATCAAGTGTTGATGGATATGCTTCTAATTTAACTGCAACTGTAAATCCTTCAAACGACACTATTCTTCAAATGATTGGAGCATCAAACATTTTCTTCTATAAAAATGATACTAGTCTTGCTCAAACAACTAGTAAGATAAATTTAAGTGGACCTAGCTATACTGGAATTCAATTTAACCAGCCAATTACTTTCAGAATCTATGCTTGGAATGCTGAAGATGCAATGGGTTCTTTCTCAATTGACAATTTTTCTTTCTTAGGTAAAGCTGGAATTATAGAAAATGTTCAAAATTACATGGAATATGCATATTGTTCTAATATGTTTACAAATGACCAAGTAACTTATATGAGAACAGTACTTCAAAGTATTACTTCAAGTAGAAATAATCTTTGGACAGACGTAAATCATACAATCACAGGAACAGATGTAACTGCTCCTCCTTTATGCACGCCAAAAGCAGATTTTCACCCAAGCACTCGTTTTGCTTGTGCAGGGACTCCTATAACATTTACAGATTACTCATGGAGAGCTGCTGTAGATAATAGATCATGGACTTTTGAAGGAGGTTCTCCTTCAACTTCTACAACTGCTAATCCAGTTGTTACATTTACAGGAGCTGGATGGCATAAAGTAACTTTAACCGTTTCAAATGCTAATGGTAGTGATGTTGAGACAGTGGATCAATCTGTTTTCATTACAACATACAATGATATACAAGGACCTTATGTTGAAAGTTTTGACGGGTCAAGTGCTAGCTGGTGGATTTCAGATAACCCAGAAGAAGACTATACTAAATTTGAATTAGTTAATGATGCGGGATACAATGGAACAAGTTGTATGCGTTTGAAAAATTACAAAAATACAACAGGCGCTCAAGAATGGGAAGATGATTATTATTATACTCAAAGATTAGGTGATGCAACGGATAATTTAATCTCTCCAAATTTTGACTTATCAAATACTTCAGGTGCTGGATTATCATTTAAGTATGCTTATGCATCTAATGCGTCGACTTCTACTGACATCACTGAAGTTTTATCTGTATATGTTTCTAAAGATTGTGGTTTAACATGGCAATTTAGAAAAAAATTCACTGGAACAGATTTATTAACTGCTGGAACAGGTTGGGTTGATTATGTTCCAAATGACCAAGTTCAATGGAAAACAGGTACTGCTACACTAGTAACTTCATCCGCTGATAAAAATGTACGTTTCAAATTTGAGTTTAAATCTTCAGATTTTTCAAATAACTTATACATTGATGATGTAAATATCACAGGTGTACTTGGAATCGCAAATAACCCACTTATTGATATGGGAGTAAATGTTTATCCTAACCCAGTTTCTTCTGGAAGCCAATTAACAGTAAATTATACTGCAAACGGTAGCCCAATGACAATTGAGTTAATGGATATGACAGGGCGTTTAGTATACAAAGGTGAGAACAAACAAACTACTGGTGAAGTTGTTCAAACTATCGATGTTGCTTCAACACTTGCTCCTGGAGTTTACTCTTTCAGAATTAGTGATGGAAATTACTTCTTAGATAAAAAAGTAGTTATTCAATAATAACATATAGAACTACAAAAAAGGGACAATCAAATGATTGTCCCTTTTTTGTATGTTGTTTTTTCAACACAAAAATATACTGCTTTTATGAAATCTTCATCCAATTTGGTTTATCTTTTAATTTACTTTTTAGATAATGAGCAATTCCTTTATTTTCTTCTTTTTCAAGAGTAGGATCTTCTTCAATTAAAGCAATTGCTTTTTGGCGTGCTAAGCTTAAAATCTGTCCATCTTTCGTTAAGTCAGCTAGAAGAAAATTCATTATTCCGCTTTGTTGTGTTCCCATAATATCCCCAGGACCTCTTAATTTTAAATCCACTTCTGCAATTTCAAAACCATCGTTTGTTCTACACATAGTATCAACTCGCAATTTGGCTTCTTTACTCAATTTACTCCCTGTCATTAATACGCAGAAAGATTGCTCAGCTCCTCGACCAACACGACCTCGTAATTGATGCAATTGAGATAATCCAAATCGTTCTGAACTTTCAATAATCATTACCGATGCGTTGGGAACATTTACGCCAACTTCGATAACTGTTGTTGCAACCATTATTTGAGTTTCACCTCTTACAAAACGATTCATCTCAATATCTTTATCAGCAGGCTTCATTTGCCCGTGAACAACACTCACTCTATAATCAGGCAAAGGAAAGCGTTTAGATATCGCTTCGTATCCTTCCATCAAATTCTGGTAATCCAAGGTTTCTGACTCAGAAATAAGTGGATAAACAATGTAAATTTGCCTTCCTTTTGCTATTTCTTTCTCTATAAATCCAAATAGTTTTAAGCGTGAACTTTCGAAATAATGTAAGGTTGTAATCGGCTTTCGTCCTGGTGGCAACTCATCAATAGCTGAAATATCTAAATCACCATAAAACGACATAGCAAGCGTTCTCGGAATAGGCGTTGCGGTCATTACCAAGATATGAGGTGGTTGGGTGTTTTTCTTCCACAATTTTGCTCTTTGCGCTACTCCAAATCGATGTTGCTCGTCAATTACAGCATATCCAAAATTTTTAAACTTTACTTTCGGTTCTAATAAAGCATGTGTTCCAATGAGAATATCTATCGAACCATCTTCCAAACCTTCATGAATAATTTTTCGATCTTTTTGTTTAACTGAACCTGTTAGAAGTGCTATTTTAACTGGTAAATCTTGTAAAGCTTCCGTTAAACTAATAAAATGTTGATTTGCTAAAATTTCTGTGGGTGCCATCAAAGCTGTTTGAAAACCATTTCCGACAGCAATTAGCATCGAAAGTAAAGCCACCATAGTTTTTCCGCTTCCAACATCACCTTGTAACAAGCGATTCATCTGAATACCCGTATTAAAATCTCCTCTTATTTCCTTAATAACTCGTTTTTGAGCGTTGGTAAGTTCAAAAGGAAGGTATTTCTCATAGAAATCTAAAAATTGCTGTCCAACCTCTGGAAATAAGAAACTGGTATTTCTTTTTTTACCAATTTCTTTTCTTTTGACTAATTCTAACTGAAGGAAAAATAATTCTTCAAATTTTAATCGAAAACGTGCTTTTTCTGCAGATTCGAGTGAAGCAGGAAAATGAATAGATCGCAATGCTTCGTTTCTTGAGACTAATCCTATTTCTTGATTAAATTTTGCAGTAAAAAAATCGGGAAAAATAATATTTAGTTGTTCGAGTAAATTAAATTGTAATTTCTCAATTCCTTTCGAATTAAGTCCTTTTGCAATCATTTTCTCTGTAGAAGAATAAACGGGTTGCAATTTTCTTTCAATTTGTCCAGCTGCATGCATAATCGTTAACTCTGGATGAGAAATATTCCAAGATAAACCATATTGCTTCGCTTTTCCAAAAACGAGGTAACGCTGATCTAACTTTATACTACTTTTTAGAAAACTTACTCCTTGAAACCAGAGTAGCTCAATAGAACCAGATTCATCTTCGAAACGAGCCGTTAATCTTTTTCCACGGCCTTTTCCACTTTCTTTTATTCCAATAATTTTTCCTGAAAGTTGAACATAACCTTCCACCATTGGAATATCTTTCACTTGATGAATGACCGATCTATCAATATATCTAAATGGAAAATAGAACAACAAATCACGAAATGTAAAAATACCTGCTTCTTTTCGTAAAATATCCGCACGTTGTGGTCCAGCGCCTTTCAAATATTCTATCGGTGTATCAAGTATTGTTGCCATTTTATCAAAAATAAGAAGCTCTAGCGAATAAACTGTAAAGCTTTCTGAAAAAGGCTATTTTGGAGCATATTTATAGAGAATCAGTCCAACTATTCCAAACATAATATTGGGAAGCCAAACAGCTATAAGTGGAGAGAATCCAACATTTATGGCGGCTACAGATGTTATTTTCATCGCGAAAATATAGAGAAACACAAATGCTAATCCAATCGCAATATGCGCCCCTATTCCACCGCGAGATTTCCTGCTGGAGACTGCTACGCCAATTAATGTCAATACATAAGAAGCAAATGGATAAGAGGTTCGCTGATGCTTTTCAATTTCAAAAGCAGGGATGTTTTCATTCCCTTTTGCTTTTTCTCGCTTGATAAAATTATTTAACTCAGTGTAATTCATCGTTTCCACTACATTATCGCGCTGAGCAAAATCTTCTATTCCAAATGAAAATGTGGTATCCAAGGATTTATACGAATGAATTTCATCGTTTAAACTTCCTAATTTTCTTGTAAACACACCCTCTAAGTGCCATTTTCCTTTGCTAATAAACTTTGCTTTTTTTGCTTCTAAGAAATAATCAAGTTTATTATTTTTATTCCACTGCTCAATATAAAAGTCTTGAATAAACCCATCATCCGAGTTATAATACGAAAAATAGACATTTTCACCATGCGGAAACTCAGCGTAATAGCCATCTACAGCGAGGCGAATACGATAATATTTTTCTTCAAAATCGAGGCGTCGTTTATTTGCAGAAGGTAAAATCAAGTGATTGAGCATCAATGAAATAATCGTTAATAATGTCGCAGCAATCATATATGGACGTAGAATTCTCGTAAATGGCCTACCACTATTCAGCATTGGAATAATTTCTGAATTTTGAGCCATTTTTGAGGTAAACCAAATCACAGAAATGAAAATTATCAAAGCGGAAAAGAGATTTCCATAAAACATGATAAAATTCAAATAGTATTCAAAAATAATCGCTGAAACAGGTGCTTTTTTCTCGATAAAATCTCCCAAACGCTCGGACAAATCGAACACCATAGCTAAGACCATAATCACCGCCATCATAAAGAAGAAGGTAGAAAGGAATTTTTTAATGATATATTTATCGAGGATGGAAAGCATAGAATTACAATCGAGTTTGAAGTTGAGGAATCATTTTATTTTTCCAAGTTACGAAATCTCCAGCTAAAATATGCTCTCTGGCTTCTTTCACTAACGCAAGATAGAAAGCTAAATTATGAATAGTTGCTATTTGCATGCCTAAATATTCTTTGGATATAATCAGATGTCGAAGATACGCTTTTGAATACGTAGCATCCACATAAGATGTTCCGCTTTCATCAACAGGAGAAAAATCAGACTTCCATTTTTGATTTTTTATATTGATAATTCCATTTCGTGTAAACAACATTCCATGACGTGCATTACGGCTAGGCATGACACAATCAAACATATCCACACCCATAGAAATACATTCTAAAAGATTTACCGGAGTTCCAACTCCCATTAAATAACGTGGTTTATTTTCTGGTAAAATCGAGCAAACTAAATCTGTCATTCCATAAAGTTCTTCATCAGGTTCTCCAACAGAAAGTCCACCAATTGCATTTCCAATAGCGTCAAAAGAAGCTATTTTTTCGGCAGATTCTACTCTCAAATCTTTGTAAACACTTCCTTGAACGATTGGAAAAAACGCTTGATCATATCCATATTTTGGAGAAGTAGCCGCCATTTCGTTCACACATCTTTGCAACCATCTGTGCGTCATGTTCATTGACTTTTTCGCATAATCATAATCGCAAGGAAAAGGTGTACATTCATCAAAAGCCATGATGATATCTGCTCCAATTGAACGCTGAATATTAATTGCTTTTTCAGGTGTAAAGAAATGATAACTTCCATCGATATGCGATTGAAATTTCACTCCTTCTTCTGTAATTTTTCGAGAATTAGCGAGAGAATACACTTGATAACCACCGCTATCTGTTAAAATTGGACCTTCCCAACCATTAAATTTGTGTAGTCCACCAGCATTTTCAATCACTTCAATTCCTGGACGCATATAAAGATGATAGGTATTTCCTAAAATAATTTGCGCCTTAATATCTTCTTTTAATTCATGTTGATGAACACCTTTCACGCTTCCCGCTGTTCCAACAGGCATAAAAATCGGTGTTTCTATAATTCCATGGTCTGTATGAAGTACGCCAGCACGTGCTTTTGATGCTTTATCTGTGGTCTTTAATTCGAAATGCATAAAATGTTTAAAAAAAACGTTCGGTAAATATAGTTGTATTCGAGGAAGTATAACATCTTTGTAGAACAAAGTAATAAAATATGAATTTCGATTTTCCGACAATTGATTATCGTGTACAAACTTATCTGTTTATCTGTTTCTTGTTAATGGGTGGAATTCAACTCCTTTATGTAGTATTGTTACACCTTCGTTTCACTTTCTATTCTAAGAAAAAAGAAATGCAGTTATCAGATAATTATTACTTACCAGTAACCGTTATCATCGCTGCGAGAAATGAAGAAGATAACTTATATAAAAACTTACCGTCCATTTTAGAACAAGATTATCCAACGTTTGAAGTGCTCGTTGTAAATCATCAATCTACGGACGAAACAAATCATATTCTTCGTGCATATCAAGAGAAATACAAGCACCTAAGAGTTACAGAAATTGGGAAAAACGTACATCTCATTCACAGTAAAAAATTTCCAATAACAATTGGTGTAAAAGGTGCTACCTACAAGCATTTAGTTTTTACAGATGCTGATTGTCAGCCTGCAAGCGATCAATGGCTTAAATTAATTGCTGGTAAGTTTGATCCAAAGATAGAATTGGTACTTGGTTATGGTCCGTATGAGAAAAAACCGGGTTTCTTGAATAAATTAATACGATTTGATACCGCATTCATAGCGAGTAATTATTTTTCTTTTGCCTTAGCTAAAATGCCTTATATGGGAGTTGGGCGTAATATGGCGTACACAAAAAAACTTTTTGAAGATACCAAAGGATTCAAATCACACTATTCTATTCAATCTGGAGATGATGATTTATTTATACAAGAAGCTACGCACAAAGGAAATTTTGCCCTACAAATACATCCAGAAAGTTATTGTTACTCGGAAGGAGAAACCTCTTGGGTAGATTGGAAAAATCAAAAACAACGACATTTGACTACCTCGCCACATTACAAAGTTTTCCATAAAGTGTTGTTAGGAATATATCCCGTGTCTTTGTTATTAATGCTCATAACTTTTGTTTCTTTGGTTTTTGTACCGGGTTATCATTTTTGGACAGCTACTATCTTTGTTTCAATAACTATCCTAAAATGGTTGATACAAGGCAGTAACTTGACAAAATTAGGAGAGCAATCATTATCATGGTCGTTTCCTTTGATGGATTGGTTGTATGCTTTTATAATACCTTATATTTATTACTCTAGCGAGAAGCAAACTAAAAAATGGAAGTAGGTGAACATTTATCGGATAAAGGAAAACGCGATTTAATTCTAGTTGGGTTAGCTCAACAAGGAAGACAAGATGCTTTTGAAGAATTAATGGATCGTTACCGCGAATCTATCTACTTTATGCTGTTAAAAATGGTTAGAAATGCAGATGATGCTGAAGATTTAACTATCGAAGCATTTGGAAAAGCATTTCACAGAATAGATCAATATTCACCAAGTTTTGCTTTTAGCACGTGGTTATTTAAAATTGCATCTAACAATTGTATTGATTTCATTAGAAAGAAAAGAGTTCAACTCACTTCAATAGATACTGCTTACGAAAGTAAAGACGGAGGTTATTTTAAAATGGATCTTCGCGATGGAGAACTTGACCCAGAGCAAAGCATCATGCGTACTCAGAAGGTTAAAATGATGCGAGGACTTGTTGATAAACTTAAACCTCGTTATAAAATACTTATTGAGAAACGCTATTTCGAAGAATTATCTTACGAAGAGATTGCTGAAGAAATGGATTTACCCTTGGGGACCGTAAAAGCTCAACTTTTTAGAGCACGGGAGTTCTTAGCAAACATGATGGAAAAAACAAAAGATACAATCTAAACTAGATGAATTAAAGTCCACCTGGCATTCCACCAGGCATATTTTTCATTTGTTTCATCATGTTCATCATATTTTTCTTGTTGCTCATCATTTTCATCATTTTTCGGGTGTCTTCAAATTGTTTAATCAATTTGTTTACTTCCTGAATATTAGTTCCTGAGCCATCTGCAATACGTTTTTTACGAACACCATTTAGCAAAGCTGGATTAGAACGTTCTGCCGGAGTCATTGAATGAATAACCGCCTCAATGTATTTAAAAGCATCATCTTCTATATCTACATTTTTAAGTGCTTTTCCCATTCCTGGCATCATTCCTAACAAATCTTTCACATTTCCCATTTTTTTGATTTGTTGCAATTGAGCAAGGAAATCATTGAAATCGAATGTATTTTTTTGAATTTTCTTTTGGATTTTACGCGCTTCCTCTTCGTTGAACTGCTCTTGAGCACGTTCTACAAGAGAAACAACATCACCCATTCCGAGAATTCTGTCTGCCATACGTTGCGGATAGAATACATCTAATGCATCCATTTTCTCTCCTGTACCAACAAATTTTATCGGTTTATCGACAACTGCTTTGATTGATAACGCAGCTCCACCTCTCGTATCACCGTCTAATTTTGTTAGAATAACACCATCAAAATTAATACGATCATTAAATGCTTTTGCAGTATTAACAGCATCTTGTCCTGTCATTGCATCCACCACAAACAAGGTTTCTGATGGTTTAATAGCGGTTTTAACAGCTGCAATTTCGTTCATCATCGCTTCATCAATCGCTAAACGACCAGCAGTATCGACAATTACAACATTAAATCCATTACTTCTAGCATATTGAATTGCATCTTGAGCAATCTTAACTGGATTTTTTTCATCTTTATTAGAGAAAACTTCAACGCCTAATTGATCTCCAAGAACGTGAAGTTGATCTATCGCAGCAGGACGATAAACGTCACACGCTACCAAAAGTGGTTTTTTGCCTTTTTTATTTTTAAGATAGTTGGCTAATTTTCCAGAAAAAGTAGTTTTACCTGACCCTTGAAGTCCAGACATTAAAATTATTCCCGGATTTCCTGAAATATTGATTTCAACCTCTGCTCCACCCATGAGCTCAACAAGCTCTTCGTGGCAAATTTTAGTCATTAATTGACCTGGAGAAACCGAAGTTAATACATTTCTTCCGAGTGCTTTTTCTTTGACTTGCTGTGTAAATTCTTTGGCTGTTTTATAACTAACATCCGCATCTAATAAAGCTCTTCGAACTTCTTTAAGTGTTTCTGTTACATTAATTTCACTGATTTGTCCGTGTCCTTTTAAGACTTTAAACGCTCTTTCAAACTTATCGGTTAAATTTTCAAACATGCCTTTGTAATTTTAGAGTGCAAATTTAGCAATTTTATAAAGAATATAGCTATTGATACGCTTAGAAAGATTTACAACTGATAATTCAATAAATCCAAATCCAATAGTTGATGATACATTGGCTTAGAAAGATTCTTTTTGAGGATTTGCAAATGCTCAATGCGATGACAATCTGAACCAGCTAAGTCAACGATTTTCTGTTTTACCATTTGCTCGGCTTGTTTCTGAACTTGTGGACCATAATGCCCTGAAAGTGAATTCAAATTAAGTTGAATTTTCACACCTTTTTCGCGTAATTCTTTTGCTTTTTCTAGCGAATTATAATATCCATAACGCTCAAAATGTGCTAAAACAGGTAGATAACCGTGTGTTTTAAATGCAAAAATAAGTTCATCTATAAAATGTGGTTCTTGATGAAACGAAAATTCAAATAACACATGATTTCCACCAAAAGTGAGGAGTTTTTTGTTTTCTATTTTTTCGATTAAACCTGCATCAAAATAATATTCTGCAGCTGCATCAATCTCAATAGGAATTTTTAATTCTTGAATAGCTTGTCGTACTTTTCCAAGTCCAGAAAGTATGATTTCAGGTGTGTTCACATAACCTTCCAGCATAACGTGAGGCGTAGTTACCAAACGTTGATAACCTAAGTCCGCAAAAGCCATAATCATACCAATAGAATGATCTAAAGTGGCTGCGCCGTCATCAATTCCGGGAATTAAATGACTGTGAACATCGACTTTGAGTTTAGACAAATCTGCCAAACCCTCTTTCTTCCAAAGTTTTGACAAAAAACGCATTATCTTTTATGGTATTGATTTTCGTAATATGCTTGATAATCGCCTTCGATGATATTATTTACCCAAGATTCGTTGGCTAAATACCAATCAACCGTTTTTTCTAAACCTTCTTCAAATTTGATAGATGGTTTCCAGTTCAATTCAGTTTCTAATTTTGTCGCATCAATTGCGTAACGCGCATCGTGTCCAGAACGGTCTTTTACAAACGTAATGAGTTTTTCAGAAGTTCCATTTGGACGGTTCAACTTTTTGTCCATTAGTTGACAAAGAAATTTGACCAAATCGATATTTTTCCATTCGTTTAATCCGCCAATGTTGTATGTTTCACCTACTTTTCCTTGATGAAAAATAACATCAATTGCTCTTACGTGATCTTCTACCCACAGCCAATCTCGAATATTTTTTCCTTCGCCATAAACAGGTAAAGATTTCTCCGATTTAATATGCTGAATCATCAATGGAATCAGTTTTTCTGGAAATTGATGTGAACCGTAATTATTCGAACAATTTGAGATTTTTACGGGAAAATTATACGTGTGGTGATATGCTCTTACAAAATGATCTGAACTTGCTTTTGAAGCAGAATAAGGACTTCTTGGATCGTACGCAGTTTTCTCAGAAAATAAACCATCTGCACCAAGTGAACCATACACTTCATCCGTAGAAATATGATAAAATACGTGATTTTCAAAATTTGCTTTCCAATGTGAGCGCAAACATTCCATTAATTGCATTGTTCCGACAACATTTGTCAAAGCAAAAGCCATAGGACCTGCAATTGAACGATCTACGTGAGATTCAGCAGCAAGGTGAATAACATCTGAAATAGCGTAAGTTGTCAACACTTCTTTTACCTCATCAGTTTTACAAATATCTCCTTTAAAAAAAGCATAATTTGCTTTGTCTTGAATGTCTTTTAGATTTTCGAGATTTCCAGCATACGTAAGACTGTCAAAATTAACAATTTGATAATTGGGATATTTTTTGACCAATAAGCGAACTAAATGAGAACCAATAAATCCTGCTCCTCCTGTTACTAATATGCGTTTTTGAAAATTCATACTTAAAGGTAATCAACAATTTTGAAAAGAGAAAATTTTAAAAAAATGTCTCCACTTAATTAATGAGTTTCACTCAATAAATATTCTATAGATCGATCGTTGTAATAGGTTGATTTAACTTCATTTATTTTCAATAGAGAAGACGTATGAACATTATCAAACCACACATAGGTTATTGATTCTGTTGTATTTACAGAAGAATATTGAACGAGTGTATCTGCTTGATGTTGTACAATTTTTACACGTAAAACATTGTCATACTTTCCATTTGGTAGGATTAATTTTCCGTATCCATCAGCGGTAATAGTGACATTACCAGAACCCTTAAAATCCATTCCTTTTACAGAAAATTCTGTTGTAAAAACATCTGTAATTGTATCTCCATATTTGAACGGACGCTTAGCGAAAAGCATCGGATCTTCGTATTTTAATATCATGTCGTTTGTAGTGTCCACATATCCCATCAAGAGATTTTCAGTTTCTGTTTTTGAAACATATACATTTCTACCATCTGAATATTCCTCAACAAGATTTGAATTTGGGAAAAGATTCCACTTTTTTGTTGATTGAGGAGAGACCATTCTTTCAGTAGTTGTTTCTCCTTTTTTTAGTTTTAATTTAGAAAAATTCCAAGTCTGATTTTCTCCAGTTTTACCTTCAGAAACATTTTCTGCCTCACAATGTTGAAAAACTAATACAGTTCCTACCGTAAAATCTTCAGCATTATTAACTGTAATTTGTCCAAACAAACAGATTGGAAGCAAAGCGTAAATTAAAACTAATTTGTTTTTCATGATATCTTTTTTTTAAATATAGTCAAACTACAAACTCCAGTACATCAAATCTTTAATTTTATTTCTGTACGAACCTTTTATATCAACAAAAACACCTTTACCGTCTTTTAACAATGCTTTTAAGTCGCTTTCTGTATAATTCAAGTATTCTTTGTGATTCACAGCCAAAATAATTGCATCATAGCTATTTTTTACTGCTTTTTCAGCTAGTTGAACGCCGTATTCTTCTTTCATTTCTTCTGAACTTGCATGCGGATCAATTAAATCAACATTCACAGAGAACGATTCAAGTTCACGGATAACATCAATCACTTTAGAATTACGAATATCAGAAACATCTTCTTTAAACGTTGCGCCCATTACCAAAACCTTAGCGTCCATGATGTTACGCCCCATAGAAATGATTTTTTTAACGGTTTGTTTACCGATATAAAATCCCATAGAATCGTTTACATAACGACCTGAATTGATGATTTTTGCGTGATATCCTGTTTGTTTTGCTTTGTGCGTCAAATAATAAGGATCAACTCCGATACAATGTCCACCAACCAAACCTGGAGAAAATTTCAAGAAATTCCATTTTGTTCCCGCAGCTTCTAACACATCAAACGTATTGATTCCAAGTCGATTAAAAATGATAGACAATTCATTAATCAATGAAATATTGACGTCACGTTGTGTATTTTCGATGATTTTTGCTGCTTCTGCTACTTTGATAGAAGTTGCACGGTGAACTCCAGCATCAACAACTAATTCGTATGTTTTGGCAACATTATCCAAGGACTCTTCGCAACAACCCGAGACAATTTTTATGACTGATTGCAAGGTATTTACTTTATCTCCTGGATTAATACGTTCTGGTGAATAACCCACCATGAAATCTTTTTTGAAAGTCAAACCAGACACTTTTTCAAGCACAGGAATACAATCTTCTTCCGTACAACCTGGATAGACAGTCGATTCAAAAACAACGTAATCTCCTTTTTTAAGTGCTTTTCCAACCGTTTCACTTGCAGAAAGAAGCGGTCTTAAATTGGGTAAATTAGAATCGTCAATCGGCGTTGGAACAGCAACAATAAAAAAGTTAGCCGCTTTTAATTCTCCAATACTTGATGTGAAATGAATATCTGTATTTGCAAAATCAGCCGCGTTTAACTCTTTGCTTGGATCAATTTTATGGCGCATCATATTGACACGTTTTTCATTGATATCAAATCCAATCACTTTTATCTTTTTTGCAAATTCTAAAGCAATGGGCAGACCAACATAGCCGAGTCCAATAACCGCTAAAGTTGCTTCTTTTTTTACTAGTTTATCGTAAATCATATTATAATCAAATTCAGAGAGGTTAAAAGTACATTATTTTAGCAAAACGATTTGTTTTATTCTAAAAATTTTTATCTATTAAATTGATTTCAGTACATTTGATTGCTGAACTATTTTTTAAATAATTTTGAATATGAAAAAAATTATACTACTACTCGCTTTTGTTCCCCTAATAATAGATGCACAAGTTATCAAATTTGAGCAAATAGCTCCGCTACCTCCAGCTTCGCAAAACATTACTGAATTTACTGGCGTTTATAATGGTACAGTCAATTTTGCAGATATTGATGGGGACGGAGATCAAGATTTATTAATTACAGGAAGTAAGGAGATTAATGTTATAAATCCTGTAACTGAGTTATATACCAATGACGGTGCAGGAAACTTTAGTTTTGTAACAAATACTCCATTTACAGGAGTTCAGGGATCATCTAGTTCTGTTGTATTTGCAGATGTAGACGGAGACAATGACCAAGATGTACTTATAACAGGCCAAGATTATTTAGGAAACCCTATTAATGAATTGTATACCAATGATGGTTTAGGAAATTTTACACTTGTGATAGGAGAACCTTTTATAGCAGGGTGTCCTAGCTCTGTTGCTTTTGCAGATGTAGATGGAGATAATGATTTGGATCTCTTTATAACAGGATTTAACACCACAAGTTATTACAGTTCTGTTTTGTACAAAAATGACGGTGCAGGAAACTTTAGTGTTTTAACAGACACCACATTTACGAATATTTCTGGAGGAGATATTGCTTTTGCAGATGTAGATAATGATGGGGATCAAGATGTGCTGATTACAGGCTCCAAAAATAGTCCTTCTGCTCTTGTTGCGGAGCTCTATACTAACAATGGTTTAGGAATGTTTACATTAGTAACAAGTACTCCTTTTATTGGAGTTAGAAATAGTTCTGTTGCTTTTTCAGACATAGATGGAGACAATGACCAAGATGTAATCATAACAGGTCAAGACCATTTAAATACTCCTATTACTAAACTTTATACGAATAATGGTTCAGGAAATTACACATTAGTTACAAGTACTTCTTTTACTGGAGTAAATTATGGGTTAGTTGCTTTTGCAGATGTAGATAATGACAATGACCAAGATGTGTTAATTTATGGAAGAAATACGCCAAACACTTATACAGAGAGTTTATATTTAAATGATGGCTTAGGAAATTACATATTTCTTCCACAACCCTCATTCACAAAAGCCTTCCAAAGTTCTGCCGCTTTTGCAGATATAGATGGGGACAATGATCAAGATATATTTATGACTGGCGTAACAGACGACCTTTCTTCAACGCTCTACACAAACGATGGTGTAGGAAATTATAGTCGTATAACAGGCTGTACTATAAATGGTGTATTTAAAAGTTCTTTAGCCTTTGCAGATATTGATAATGATAACGACCAAGATTTACTTATTACTGGGTCTACATCTTTTGTTATTACGACTAGTTACACAGGTTTATATACCAACGATGGGGAGGGGAATTATATCTATGATTCTACTGGAACAACTTTTCCAGCAGTTAGTGGTTCATCAATAGCTTTTGCGGATATCGACGGTGATAATGATCAAGATGTATTGATTACAGGAGCTAATGTAGGTCAAATATCAAATCTCTATAAAAATAATGGAACTGGAAATTTTTCACTTGTAGGCGGTACACCGTTTACAGCGGTAAGCGATGGTTCTGTAGCTTTTGCAGATATAGATAATGATGGAGACCAAGATTTGTTACTTACAGGCAGTAGTGGTTCAATTTCAATATCCAATCTATATAAAAACAATGGCTCAGGAAATTATACCCTTGTTACAGGAACTCCATTTACAGGTGTTAGCTTTAGCTCTATTGCTTTTGCAGACATAGACGGAGATAGTGATCAAGATGTTCTCATTACAGGATATAATTCTAGTTCCAATATTCAAATATCTCAGCTCTACAAGAACAATGGAACAGGTGCCTATACACTGGTTACAGGAACACCTTTTATAGGAGTTGAACGTAGCTCTATTGCATTTGCAGATATTGATGGTGATAATAATCAAGATGTTCTCATTACGGGAAAAACAAATTCAGGTGTTCTGATTTCAGAACTTTACAAAAATGATGGATCAGGAAACTTTACACTTGTCTCTGGAATGCCTTTTGCGAAAGTGTTTTATGGATCCGTTGCTTTTTCAGATGTTGATAATGATAATGATCAAGATTTGCTTATTACAGGAATGAATATTAGCGATAGCTCTATTGCCGAATTATACTCAAACGATGGATTGGGAAATTTTTTATTAGAGACAAATGTACATTTGAAAGATGGTTATGCAGGCTCTGCCGTTTTTTCCGATATAGACGGAGATACTGATAAAGATTTAATTATCACAGGAAGACATTTATCTCCGTATGATGATACACATTTAATTTTTTCAAGGTTATATAGAAATGTAACTTGCTACCCATCTGCAAGTATAGATATACAATCAGCCTGTAGTCCTTATACCTGGATAGACGGGAATACCTACGTGACATCCGACACAACCTCAACTTATGTATTAACCAATGTAGCTGGATGTGATTCTATAATTACCTTACATTTAAACATGAACTATACAATAGGAGATACAACAACAACAAATTGCGATAATTTTACTTGGTATGGAACAACTTACTATGCCTCTGGCAATTATACGCATACATTAAAAAATATTGCAGGTTGCGATTCTATAGTAACCTTACATTTAAACATCAATCATATAGCTAGTGATACAACAGCAACAGCCTGTGATAATTTTACATGGCGCGGAATACAACACTACTCGTCAGGAAATTTTAAAGATACGCTTCAAAATATAGCAGGTTGCGACTCTATCATAACCTTGCATTTAACGATTAAAGTATCACCTAATCCTTCAATCAGTTTAGGTACAAGTCTAGATAAACTTGTGTTAACTGCATACCCAATAAATGCAACTTATCAATGGCTCGATTGTTCGAATAATTACGCTCCAATTATAGGAAAAACACATCAATCAGACACCCTAATAAACAATGGTAATTATGCTGTCAAAGTAACCCAAAATGGATGCTCGGACACCTCTGCTTGTTACAATATAATTACCGCAGGAATACAAGATTATGAGAATCAATCATTCAAAGTCTATCCTAATCCAGTAAGTAATAAACTGACTATTGAAAGTAGTGAAAATATCAAGGCTATAGAAGTATATAATTTAGTTGGAGAACTATTACAAGCTACATACCCAACAACAAATAGTTTCACAATTGATTTTTCTACTTATGTAAAAGGAGTCTATATGATTAAAATAAGCAGCTCAAATGGAGATACTTCTATCGTGAAAATAGTAAAAGAATAATTTATTTAATTTCAATGACCATGAAAAAGATTTTTATATTTTTATCAATATTTTTATTGTCTTTTGGGATAAAAGCACAGATTGTACAATTTCAAACAACCGCAAACTCTTTTCCAGATCTTTTTTATGGTTGCGTTCTTTTTGCAGATGTAGATGGAGACGGTGACCAAGACATCTTCATGTGTGGAGGCCCAGATAGCCCTCCATATAATGAAGTTTCTCAATTATATATGAATAACGGATCAGGTCATTATACACTTAAATCAGGGACTCCATTTACAAATGTTGTTTTAGGAGTAAGTGCTTTTGCAGATATAGATAATGATGGAGACCAAGATTTACTTATAACTGGATCAAATTCTTCAGTACCAACTCGCATTGCCAAACTTTACACCAATGATGGTTTAGGAAATTTTACACTGGTTTCAGGAACTCCTTTCATTGGAGTTTATATAAGTGACGTTGCTTTTGCAGATGTAGATAACGATAATGACCAAGATGTTTTAATTGTTGGGAAAGATAATTCAAATAATAAAATTTGTAATTTATATAAGAATAATGGCATAGGTAATTACACTCTAGCTACAGGAACACCATTCAATGCTGTTGATTCATGTTCGATTGCATTTGCTGACATAGACGGTGACATGGATCAAGATGTGTTAATTGCAGGAGCTTCTAGTTCAGGTTTAATATCAGAACTCTATAGAAATGATGGTTCAGGAAATTATACGATTGTTACAGGAACTCCTTTTCCAGTACTTCTCCTTCCCAAAATAGCTTTTACAGATATAGATAATGATACTGATTTAGATTTGTTCTTCTCAGGATGGGATGGAGTTAACAATATTTTAAATTTATATTCTAATGATGGAAATGGAAATTATACATTAGTAACAGGCACTCCATTTATTAGTGTTGGTCATGCTAGTATTAATTTTGCCGATGTAGATACAAATGGAACAAATGATGTGCTTCTCTCTGGATATAATACACAATCATCTTCGAGAGTCACTAAGCTATATACTAATGATGGAAATGGAAATTATACACTTTTAACTGGAACTCCATTTACAGCAATTGATGATTGCTATGCTGCTTTTGGTGATATAGATAATGATGGAGATCCCGACTTACTTATGTGTGGGGCAATTAATGGAACTCTTGCTAGTACTGCATTATATCGAAATACTTCTTGCAATATAAGTACAGGAATTGATACACATACTGCATGCGATTCATATACATGGATGGATGGTAATACCTACTCAAATTCTAATAATACAGCCACTTATTTATTAGCGAGTGTGGGAGGATGTGACTCAACTGTGACCTTAAATTTAACGATAAATCCCAGTAATTCAGGAGATACATTAGTAACAGCTTGTGACTATTTTACATGGCATGGCGCAACACATCATGTGTCTAATGATTTTATATACATATTACAAAATGAACATGGATGTGATTCTACTGTAACACTACATTTAACCATTAATAATAGCAATACAGGAGATACAACAGTAGCAACTTGTGATAATTTCATGTGGTATGGAATAAATTATAATACTACGGGTAATTACACACATATATTGCAGAATATAACAGGGTGTGATTCTACCATAACGATGCATCTAACAATCAACCACATTGTTGGTGATACAACCGCATCTAGTTGTCAACATTTTACTTGGTATGGTAATACATATAATTCTTCAGGTGATTATACAAAAATATTACCAAGTACATTAGGTTGTGATTCTACTGTAACCTTGCATTTGACGATAAATACAACCAATACAGTTACGGATGTGAAATATGCATGTGATTCACTTATATGGATAGATGGAAATACATATACTGCTTCTAATTCAACAGCAACATATTTGCTAACAAATTTAGCAGGTTGCGATTCATTAGTAACTCTTCATTTGACTATTGCTACCAATGTGAACGTAACTCAAAATGGAATAAAACTAACAGCATATCCTGGAAATGCTACATACCAATGGTTGGATTGCACAAATGGCTATATACCACTTACAGGTGCTAATAGTCAAGTTTACACTGCAATAAACAATGGAGATTATGCGGTTAAAGTAATCCAAAATGGTTGTATTGATACTTCAGCCTGTTATAGTGTTACTACTGCTGGAATTGAGTCTTATACCCAATCAACATACAAATTATATCCCAATCCAGTTAAGAATGAATTGACAATTGAGAACCAAGGCGATATTAATCAAATTGAATTATATAATTTGATTGGACAGCTATTACAAAAAGTTAATTCTCAATCAGCTTTCATTAAAATTGACTTTTCTGCATACGAGCAAGGTGTGTACTTCGTTAAATTAAATAATGTAAATGAACAGACTACTACTGTAAGGATAGTAAAAGAATAACCTTCTTTTAATGAAAAACAGTAATTAACCTTTTAGAGTTAGAGAAGTTAATTTACTAGTTTGTCGTAAATCATTTTGTTTATCTCTTACGTTATAAATTCGTTCTATAATTTCTACTACTTTCAAACCTTCGAGTGCGTTTGTGGTAGCAGTTGTTCTTCCTTATTAATGTATCTTGTAATTCATACAAAGTACTTGATTCATTTTATGAGCGTCAAAAGTACGTTTTTTTGGTTTCTCTTTGAAAAAACTCTACCAATAAAGTTATATATTTGACAAAACATCTATTTATGACCACTTCTGCACTTACTATTATAATTGTAATTTCGGTTATTAGTATTTTAGTTATGCTAAAACTTTATTCTGATCAAGATAGCCAAAAGCAAAAGATAGAGGAATTAATAAATTTGAATAAAAAGCTAATTTCAAAAAATACATCCTTAGAAGCTAATCGGTTGAAATTCATACTTCAACCACATACATTAAATAATATATTGGCTCATTTACAAGCATTTTCAAGTAAATTAAACCAAGGAATGGATTATCTTTCTGAAAATTTAGAATATATTTTTTACAAAGGAGAAGATCATTTTGTTACGCTTGAAGATGAAATAAATTTTATTAAAAATTATTTAAAATTAAATGAGTTGTTCATTAATGAAATAAATGCGGTACAAATATTTGATTCTCATGTTGACACAAACTCTGATTTTTATCGTATAAAATGTATTCCACATTTAATTACAGCCTATTTTCTAGAAAATGCTTTCAAACATGGAAACCTTAACCATCCTGAATTTTTGAAATTACATTTATCTCTTCAAAAAAATCGATTTGAAATAACTGTAATTAATAAAACACGAACAAACAATCGTCAAAATAAAAAAAATGGTGTTGGCTTAGAAAATATGAAAAGCCGACTAGAGCTATTAATGAATGGTAAATTTAAAATATCCAATAGTTGTGATGAGAAAGAATATCGTTCAACTTTAATTATTGTTTTTTAAACCTATGGAAAAATTAAAAGTCGCTATTCTTGAAGATAATCAAGAATTATTAAAAGAGCTTTATAATAATCTTAAAGAAACTGATTTAGTCGATATTATTATTTGGGAAACGAATTCAACTGAATTTTTAGAAAAAATTAAAAGTAACCCAGTAGATGCTTTAATATTAGACATTGACCTTAATGGAGATAGCATGTCTGGAATTGATGTTGCCAATCGCTTAAAACTCCCTGTATTATTTGCTAGTGGGAAAACCAAAGAATATATTACAGAAATTGAATCTATTAATCTTGATTCCGAAATTCCTGTTGAACATATCACAAAGCCGATAAGTTTCGGAAAACTAAAAAAAATATTGCCTAAGTTCATTTCTCAGATTGAACTACAATCAAGAGCTAAGTATGTTTACCTTGACTTTAAAGATAGAAAGCGAACAAAAATAAGAATAGACTCAATCGTGTTTTTAGAGACAGATACTGGTGAAAGCGGAAAATCAAACAATAAAATCATTTATTTTACAGATAGAAAACCAGAAGTGCTGATTGATTTTTCATTTTCAAAAATGCACGAAAAAGGTTTTGAAACTCATCAATTTACTATATCTAAACAATCGCATCGTGTTAATATTAATCATGTAGATTGTTATAATAAAGCGGACGATAAATTAATTGTAAAAGCAAGGAATAAAAATGATGAATTAATTAATTTTTCAATTCCAGTTTCTGAAAATTACCGATCAGCCATAAAAAAAATGTTTCGATAAAATAGGCGCATATTACTCAAAAATGCCAACTTATTACTTTTCCTCACCACTTATTACCCTGTATTATTTTGTCTAATTAGCTTGATGCACATTTGTCTTATAAACTTAAAATATAAGCAAATGAAAATCAAAAACAAAAGCCCAAATTTTAGAGCCGAAAAGGTTCAACATTTTTTCAAGACTGAACATTTTTTACTCCGTCAATACGAGAGAAAAGTATCAGATGAATTAGTGAAGTACGCCTTACAATCAATTCGTCCATCAAGTGGAAAACACATTATTATGGTTAGTGGAAAATTGGTTAAAAAATTCTTGAAAAAAGATGAAACATTATTCATCATTGTTCATCAAAAATCTTTGATTATCTGTTATTTAGGTGAAATACATCTCTCGAAATCAAAGTATTCAGGAATTAAAAATTATCAGATAGTTAACGAATAAAACAAAAAACACATGAAATTTAAAGAAAAAGATATACAAGAAATAAGTACTTGTAATGGGATACTAATGCGTTTTAAAAATGAAGATAATCAAATAGAAGAAATTTGGTTTAATTGTCAAAATATTCAAAATATACTATTTAATCGCGATTTAGAAACCATTTCGATAATTATGAGTAATTCGGAAAAATATGAAATTATCTCGGTCAAAAATAACTTAGGAAATTTAATTAGAGATTATGTATTTTATAATCGTAAATTTTAAGATATGAAACAGCAAAAAGAAAAAGTGCTTTACCCAAAAGCAGGTAAACCAAGTACAAAACCAGGACATGATTCTGGAAAAAGGAGAACAACGATTGTAAAACCTCCAGCACCTAAAAAGTAAGCCCCAACATCGCACGGATATTTCTTGTCCGTGCGATTTTTACAATTAATATGCAAATAACGCTTTTTATCTTACCCATGGATAAACTAAGTTTTAACCATTACAAAGAGATGAACCTACATCAACAAATAAAATTAGTGCGGTTAAGTAAAAATTTAACCCAACTATATATAGCTGAAGAATTAGGTATAGATGCTGCAAGTTACAGTAGAATGGAAAGAGGTGAAACTCAAATTACAGTTGAACGACTGATTAAAGTAGCTAAAGTTTTAGATGTAAACGTAAGTTCCTTTTTAGAAAGTCAATTAAACAGTTCAGAATTATTGGAAGAAATTTTAGCAGAAGTTAAACAAATTAACAAAAAGCTAAACGAATCTAAAATCAATTAATAAAACAACCAAAAATTATGAAAAAGAAAAATTACCTTTTAATGTTAGCCGTTTTTACAATAACATTATTAACGTTTTCTACAAGTTGTAAGAAAAAAGGATGTATGGATAAATATGCAGACAATTATAACTCAAAAGCAGAAAAAGACGATAACTCTTGTAGCTATTCTAAAGGAAGTTTACTTGTAAAAGCAGTGGATGCAAATAATTCAATTTTATCTGGTTACGAAATCTGGGTTTATGATAATGAAACTGATTTTGATAATGGAACAAACCCTATATCTACACAAACATCGGATTCTAAGGGAGAAGCGATTTTCACCAATTTAGAACCAGGAAATTATTGGGCAGATTGTGAGTTTACTGACACCAATAATGATCCAGCCTTTGCTGAGGGTAGCGGGAACGTTTCCAAAGGGATGCAAACTACTATTACCATTAAACCATAATATTTCTCCTATTAAAAACTTAAATTAAATGAAAAAACTAGCTACGTTGCTCATTTTTGGGCTTGGTCTTTCAATGACCTCTTGTTATTATCGCATTGGCGATTTGACCATGATTTCTAACCGAAATGTGGACAGCAAGACAGATTACAAAATGCTTAAACAATATGTAATCGCAACTGCTAAATCTAAAAAAGGCGACCCGTTAGAAAACGCACTTGATAATGCTGTGAAAAAAGTTTCTGGTGGAGAATTTATGAAAAACACCAAAATCTATGTGAAAGTAAACGGTAAAAAAATCAAAGTAGAAGGTGATGTTTGGGGAATTCCTGTTCCATCTACTACTGGAACAGTTCAAACAAACGTAACCAAATCTGTTGAAGCAAATATCCAATTTAAAGTGGGCGATACGGTTAGTTTTAAAAGTTTGCCTTTTGGGAAAATTGTAGAAGGTACTATTTTAGGTTTGAACAGTGAATCGGCTATTGTGAGCCAAAAATTAGCGAATGGAAAAGAACGAAAAGTAGAACTTTCGTATGAAAAACTGATTAAAATAGAGCGGTAAAACAGTAACCATTTAGATTATATATATACTAATCCCTGCTAAACTTACTTAGTAGGGATTTTTAATTTAGCCTTTCGGAATAGTTCTATCCCACTTGTAAATCCGTTTGGTGATTCATTTCTTGCATTTTTTTTAAGGAAAACTCTAAAACCCCAAAATGTCACTATTTTAAAAAGTGTAAAATAAAATACTCATAAAGTGTAAAGTAAAACACTTATAAAGTGTAAAATAAAATACTCATAAAATGTAAAATAAACACTATATTTGTAAAAAAAAACAGTTATCATGAGATACATTAATCGTATGTCGGACAAAGAATTAGTACGAAAACTAGAAGCTTCGGGAGCTGTGCTTATCAGAGGTGCAAAAGCTTGTGGAAAAACCGAGTCTGCCAAGCAGTTTGCAAATAGTGTTTTACAAGTGGATAGAGATGAGCAAGTACCTGCGTTAATTAGTGTTGCTCCCAAAAGGCTTTTGTTGGGAAATACGCCTCGCTTGATCGACGAGTGGCAGGAACAGCCTGAACTTTGGAATTATATCCGCCACGAAGTTGATGACCGCAAAAAAACAGCACAATTCATTCTGACAGGTTCGGCAAATCCAGAAGAAAACGTAAAAATGCACTCTGGAGCAGGTCGCTTTACCGTGATGGACATGCGCACTATGTCGTGGCAAGAATTGGGTTTTTCATCGGGAAAAATAAGTTTGAAAGCACTTTTTGAAGGAACGAAAATTGATATTTATGATGAACCAACTGATTTGGAATTTATCATAGAGAAAATAGTTATCGGTGGTTTTCCGACTAATCTGAGCAAAAAAACAAGTCAGGCAAACGATTTGAACCGAGCTTATGTAGAATTACTTACAGAAGTTGATATGAGCCGTGTTTCCAATGTAAAACGCGACCCTGTAAAAGTAAAAAATCTCTTGCGTTCACTTGCCCGAAATACCGCTACAATGGTCGATATTACCGCTCTGGAAAAGGACATCAAACAAAATGAAAACGCAGACATTTCCCGTCCTACGATTTACGATTATCTCAATGCACTCGAACGATTGATGATTGTAGAAGACCAACCTGCGTGGAATACGCATATCCGTTCGGCTTCGGCTCTACGTAAATCTCCCAAACGGCATTTTACAGATGTTTCACTCGCAGTGGCTACATTAGGTGCAACAGAAAAGACATTGATTAACGATTTGAAATTTACAGGATTTTTGTTTGAATCATTGGTTACGCACGAACTTCGGGTATATGCACAAGCCAACGACGCTAAAGTTTATCATTATCGGGATTCGAGTAATCTGGAAGTGGATGCTATTGTCGAGAAATACAATGGGGAATGGTGTGCATTTGAAATAAAGCTCGGAACAGGACAAATCGAAGCAGCAGCAGCAAACCTAAACAAGTTTGTTTCCATATTAGACCATAAAAAAACAAGTTATCCTAAGTCGCTGAATATCATTACAGGAACAGGCATTAGCTATACCCGTAACGACGGTATTAATGTCATTTCATTGGCTTCATTTGGAGCGTAAAAATTCAACTAGTTACTTCGCACAAACGAAAGCCAAAAATAATTTAGTTTACAGCTTTATCTCTTACCGTATAAATGCGTTCTATAATTTCTACTACTTTCAAACCTTCGAGTGCGTTTGTGGTAGCTGTTGTTCTTCCTTTTAGTGTATCTACTACATTTTCAATGATATATACGTGATTGGCAGCAGAACCTTTGTATGCTCCGTAATCATTTCCAGGGTTAGTTGGTGCTAGTTCAGGCATTTCATAACCTTCGATATTGCAAACTTCTACTTCGTTCATGTATTGTCCACCAATTTTCACACTTCCTTTTGAACCAATAATCGTCATTGAGCTTTCTAAATTCACTTGTGCAACAGCAGTTGAGTAATTGATACTTCCCATTCCGCCATTTACAAAGTCAAAACTCACAAATCCTGAATCTTCAAAAGCTGTTGAGTCTTTATGTGTGAAATCGTTAAATTTTCCTTGAATATTTTGAATATCTCCGAAAAGCCAATACATAATATCGATAAAGTGAGAAAACTGTGTAAACAAAGTTCCACCGTCTAAATCTGCCGTTCCTTTCCAACCGCCTTTTTTGTAATAACGCTCATCTCTGTTCCAATAGCAATTCAATTGAACCATGAAAATATCACCTAAAATTCCTTCTGATACAACATGTTTAATCCACTCTGATGGCGGAGAATAACGGTTTTGCATGACACAAAACACATTTTTTGACATTTGTAATGCTTTGAAAATAACCTTTTCGCAATTGTCTTTCGATAAACCCATTGGTTTTTCGCACACTACGTGGTATTTATTTTCTAACGCTTTGATTGCTTGTTGTGCATGCAAACCGTTTGGTGTACAAATATTTACCACATCAATTTCAAGATTTGCTTCTAAAAGCGCATCAATAGAAGAGAAAAATGGAACGTCAAATACATCAATTCCCAAGTCTTCTGGTTTTCTAACGTCAACCATTGCAACTAATTCCGCTTCAGGATTACGTTCAATCATTTCTGCGTGACGTTTTCCAATATGTCCGCAACCTACAACAGCAAATTTTATAATTTCTTTCATGTTATGCTTTTCTAACTTTATTGTCTTTCAATGTATATTCGTCTTTCGTTTCTGGACAAATAGCTTTACCGTTTGCATCAAAATTCAGTCTATGACCGTATTCGCTTACCCAACCTAGTTGTTTCGCTGGATTTCCAACGACAAGTGCAAAATCGGGAACATGTTTTGTAACGACTGCTCCAGCTCCAATAAAAGCGTATTCGCCAATATCATGTCCGCAAACGATGGTTGCATTTGCTCCAATAGAAGCTCCCTTTTTGACGATGGTTTGTTTGTATTCTTCTTTTCGAATAATAGCACTTCGTGGATTAATTACATTCGTAAAAACCATTGAAGGTCCAAGAAATACATCGTCTTCACAAATTACACCTGTGTATATAGAAACGTTATTTTGAACTTTTACGTTATTTCCCAAAATCACATCTGGAGAAACAACTACATTTTGTCCGATATTACAACGTTCTCCAATTTTACAACGCGACATAATATGCGAAAAATGCCAAATTTTAGTGTCTTTTCCTATGGTACAATTATCATCGATAACTGCTGTTTCGTGAGCAAAATATTCCATTAGCGAACTATGTAATTATCAAAATTATAGTGATTTGTCTCGTTTAATTCTTCTTGAGAAAGACTTTTGAAATAATCGTAGGTTATTTTCAATCCTTCTGAGCGACTAACTTTTGGAGACCAATTTAGCAATTCTTTAGCTTTCGTAATATCTGGTTGACGTTGTTTTGGATCATCGACGGGTAAATCTTTGTAAATTACTTTTTGCGTTGTTCCTGTCAATTTGATGATTTCTTCTGCAAATTGAGCAATCGAAATCTCATCTGGATTTCCAATGTTAACTGGAAGAAAATAATCGCTCATTAGCAAACGATAAATTCCTTCTACTAAATCATCCACGTAGCAAAATGAACGTGTTTGCGAACCATCTCCAAAAACAGTCAAATCTTCTCCACGCAATGCTTGACCAATAAAAGCAGGTAAAACACGACCGTCATTCAATCTCATTTTTGGACCATACGTATTAAAAATACGAACGATACGTGTTTCCAAACCATGAAAAGTATGGTACGCCATTGTAATTGCTTCTTGGAAACGTTTTGCTTCATCGTAAACACCTCTTGGACCAATTGGATTTACATTTCCCCAATATTCTTCTGTTTGTGGATGAACAGTTGGATCTCCGTAAACTTCAGAAGTTGAAGCGATAATGATTCGAGCATTTTTTGCTTTTGCTAAACCTAAACAATTGTGTGTTCCTAAAGAACCCACTTTTAATGTCTGTATAGGAATCTTCAAATAGTCTATTGGACTAGCAGGCGAAGCGAAATGCAAGATATAATCAATCTCTCCAGGAATATGAATATGCTTTGAAACATCGTGATTATGAAATTCAAAATTTCCTAATTTAAACAGGTGTTCAATATTTTTTAATCTCCCTGTAATCAAGTTATCCATTGCTATTACATGAAACCCTTTATTGATAAAGAAATCACATAAATGAGAACCCAAAAAACCTGCTGCACCTGTTATTAAAACTCGTTTCATTATTCACATTTCGTTTGAGGTGCTAAAAGTACATTTTTTTGGGAAAATAAATGAAGATATGAGTTATTGTTATTTGTTTATCTAATTCATAGTTTTAGTAATAGCCTTATATTATAGATAAGATTACAAGCTTAAAGAAAAACAATTTTGTTTTTCTTGTTTAAGTTTTATTTCTTTGTGCTAGATATATTCATTGAATACAATTTATTCAGAAAGCTTAAAAAAATTGATCTCTTCCAAACATACTTTATTATCGCTTTTAGTAATTTTTAATGTTATTTTTCTTTTTGGACAAAAAGATGTGTCATTAAATGAAAAAAGTAAAGTTCTATTATCTGATTTTGAGAAGCATCATTTACAACCGCGGAAATTAGATGTTTCATTAGGGAAACAAATTCATGAAAATTTTATGTCTTCTCTTGATAAAAGTAAACTTCTCTTTACGAAAAGTGACATGACTATTCTTGACTCCTTAGCTTTGTCGTTAAATACTGAGATTCCAGCAGGAAAATTAAACTATTACAATGAAGTAAAATCACGTTTTTTAAAGAATGTTGCTCAGCTTAAAATCGAGGTAACAGCTATTTTATCAAAAAAAGATTTTTCAGTTATTCCATCTCATCTAGGTTCAGAAGAAAATAAAGAATATCAATCAAAAACAGCAAATCTAGAACGTTGGAAAATATTAATAAATAATAAAATACTGAATAACGTACTCGATTTAATTGAAGACGATAATTACAATTATTCCAAAGATTCACTTAAAAGTTATGTGAGTACAGCAAAGAAAATTTCCAAACAAGAGATTCTTGATTTTTATCAAAACGTTTCAAGTGATTCAACTCTTTTGGAATCCATTTATTTAAATACCATTGCAAATGCTTTTGACCCGCATTCGAATTATTTCAGTCCTGAAATGAAAAAGCAATTTACAGAGGAATTGAGTAGTGAGCGTGAGATTTTTGGTCTCGTCTTTGTGAAGAATTTAGAGCAGAAATTTGAAATAACAAGCATAGTACCTGGAAGTTCAGCATGGATGTCAGGCGAAATTCACAAAGGCGATATTATTTTAAAGCTAAAGTTTGGAGAAGAAAAAGAAGTTCCATTGGAAGGATTAACCTATTATCAAGCATCTGAATTATTTTCAAAAACAAATTCTACTTCTTTAAAGATTACTTTTTCAGATGCTAATAATGAGATTAGAAACACTACGCTACAAAAGGCAAAAATCTATTCTGAAGCAGATGTTATTAAAACAGCAATTCTTCAAGGAGAAGAAAAAATTGGATATATTTCTCTCCCCGATTTTTATATGGATTGGACCGATACAACAAATTTAGGTTGTGCAAATGATGTTGCAAAAGCATTGATTAAATTGAAACAAGAAAACATCTCAGGTTTGATTTTGGATTTACGCGAAAATGGAGGAGGATCCTTAAAAGAAGCCATTGATTTAGTAGGAATATTCATCGATTACGGCCCTATTCTTATCCAAAAAGACGATGAAGGAACAATCACCTCACTCAAAGATTTTAATAGAGGTTCTGTATACAGTGGTCCACTAATGATTCTGATCAATAATAACTCTGCATCTGCCTCTGAAGTTGTAGCAGGCGCTATACAAGATTACAATAGAGGACTTATAGTTGGACAAAAATCATTTGGGAAAGCAACTGGACAAGGAATTATTCCGCTCGACCCAACAATAGAATTTGATGGTGATGATACGGAAGGAATGAACAAAAATTGGGGTTTTGTCAAACTAACACAAATTGGACTTTACAGAATTAATTTAACCACAAATCAAAAAAATGGAGTAACACCTGACATTACGCTACTTAAACCTTACAAAGAGGAGGAAGAAAGAGAAGAAGATTTACCCAATTGCCTTGATTTACTTCCCATAGAGAAAAAAATATATTATACGCCATTTGCTCAATTACCTGTAGAAACATTAAATAGTAAAAGTCACTCTCGACAAGTTGCTAAATTAGATTTTATTGAAGCAACCAATCTATTTGATCAATACGACTCATTGGTTTCCTATTATTTTAAATCAAATTTAACTTTTGATAAAGTAATCGAGGTGAAAAAGCAACTTGATATAATACAAAAGAACATAGATAATTCAAAAACAAAAGATACTATCTTCACACCAACATCAATGCGCTACGATATGGATGTATATAAGATTAATAAATATTTGGAAACATATCAAGAAAGTTTCTTTGAAAGAATCTTAAGCGATTCTGAATTAAAAGAAGCTTTTCAGATAATGACAGACTTTATCAAACAATAATTTAAACTAAAAACAATGAAAAAACAATTAGCTATTTTAATCATTTTCTTCAGCTCTCTTTCTTATGGTCAAAGTGCCGTTGAATATATGGAATCTTTAACCAGAGGTTATCAACAAATGCAAAATGACATGTGGGATTATACAAAATCCGTTTCTCATGGTAAAAGTGCTCGTACAGTTGAAAAAAGAAGAATGGAACTTATTGCAACTGCAAAAACGAACCTTAGAATAGCGGAAAACTCAAAAGGATTTAATGGAAGTACGGCTTATCGTGATTCAGTCGTTAAATATTTAACTATTGTCAACCTTGTATTGAATGAAGATTATGCAAAACTTGTTGATATGGAAGATGTTGCTGAACAATCTTATGACCAAATGGAAGCCTATATTTTAGCCAAACAATTAGCAAATCAAAAACAAGAAGATGCTTCAAAAATGGTGAATAGCGAGCAAGCAAAATTTGCAAAAGACAATAATATCAACTTGATTGAATCAAATTCTGCACTAGACAAGAAAATGGAAATAGCTAATGAAGTTTACGATCATTACAATAAAGTTTATCTAGCATTTTTTAAGAGCTATAAACAAGAACTATATTTGATGGATGCTATTAAACGTCAAGATGTAAATGCAATTGAGCAAAATAAACAAGCTTTAATTAGTACTGTTGAAGAAGGTGAGAAAAAATTAACTGACATTGAATTATTTGAAAATGATAGAACGATGATTCAAGCTACTCAAAACCTATTAGCTTTCTATAAAGATGAAGCAAAAACAAAGATGGATGTCGTTTTGAATTACTTTTTAAAATCAGAAAATTTCCAAAAGATTAAAACTGCTTTTGATCAAATGAAAGAAAAAGACAGAACTCAAAAAGACGTAAATACCTTTAATGATGCTGTGAACGAAATGAACAACGCTGTGAACACTTACAATAGTCAAAATTCACAACTTGACAGTAAACGTTCAAGCTTAATTGAAGCATGGAACAAAGCCGCTGAAAATTTTACGGACAAACATATTCCTAAAGGAAAATAGTCAGAAATTATACTATTTAATTAACCAAAAATCCCCTCGCCGTTAGACGAAGGGATTTTTCACTTTTAGACAAAAACAACTTGCTACTCTTTCACTGCTCTTGAAGTATATACTTGTCCATCAACTGTATATACTTTAATTAAGTACACACCTTGTTGGTAAGCAGAAAAATTGATTTTTATTATTGATGATTTAGGGTTTTCCGTTTGTAATAACTGTCCAGTTAAATTATATATTTCAATCTCGTTCACCTCTCCTTGACTTTCAATAGTCAATTCATTGTTCACTGGATTTGGATATAATTTGTAAGTTGACTGTATGTAAGAATTGATTCCAGCAGTTGTTACAGAATAACAAGCCGAAGTATCAACACAACCATTTAATGTAACTTCTACAGCATAACTGCCATTTACAGTAGCTACAAAAGTTTGACTCGTTTCACCAGAAACTGTAGCATAAGAATTGTTGCAATCTAACCATTTGTAAGTTGCTCCTGTCGTACTACTCGACAATGTTACACCATTTTGAGTGACTGTATTATTAAATGTATGAATTAAGTTAATTGTTATTACACTATCGCAACCTGCAGAGTTTAATATAGTATCATTGTATATCCCGCTTGTTGTCCAAGTATAATTACCACTAGGTGATATATGACTACCGCAATCTACCACTGTTGCAACTCCTACAGTTGGTTGATTAATTACTAAATGTAACATTACTGTGGAGTCGCAGCCATGCATATTTGTTAGTATATGAGTATAATTATTTGAAGAACTATAAGTAGTTCCATACCATGTGAATTGCCCACAGGCAGCTACTAAAGTATCGCTAGTATTTGAGTATATATTAAGATGTAAAACAATAGTTGAATCACATCCATTTATGTTAGTTAAGACATGTGTATAATCATTAGATGAAGTATAAGTAATTCCATACCAGTTGAATTGTTCACATGCACTGGCTATTGTATCAATTGTATCTGAGTTATTTATAGTTAAATTTAGGGTAACTACTGAATCACAATTATCTAAAGTAATTAAAACGTATGTCGCTATATTATTTGACGCATAATAAGTAATATTATTTATCCAAGTAAATGAGTCACATGCAACCTGTGTATCTATCCCATCTACAATACAAGATATATTTCTATATAAATTAGTAGTTTTAAAACCATATTTTGATTCTCCAGTTAGCAAGACATCTTGATCATTATCTCCGTCTATGTCAGCAAATGCGACTGAACCATATTTCTCTTCCGAAAAAGAAATCCCTAAAACATGGTTATAGACTCCCAATCCATTATTTACATATAATTCTGAAATTGGGTTGCCAAAAATATTAGCTCCTGTAATAAGTATTTCTGGTTTATGATCTCCATTTAAATCAGCAAAAGCTACTGAACTATTCTGTACTTTTGCAAAAGGTGTCCCTGACAAATTTGTAAAGTTTCCTGTCCCATCATTCGTATAAAGCTCTGAAATTCTATTAGAAGCAGTTTTTTCACCAGTAATAAGTAAATCTTGATCCATATCTCCATCAATGTCAGCAAAAGCAATAGAACTATATTGTACTCCCGGAAACGGTGTTCCTAAAATTAAAGAATAATTCCCTAATCCATCATTGATATAAAGCTCTGAAATTCTTGTATTAAAATAATTTTGTCCTGTAATAAGTATATCTTGATCAATATCTCCATCAATGTCAGCAAAAGCGATCGAACTATTTTGCACTCCTGTAAAAAGAGAACTTGTTACTAATATAAAATTGCCTAATCCATCATTTTTGTAGAGTTCAGAAATTTTAGCGTTAGAATTATTAAGTCCTGTAATAAGTAAATCTTGATCACTATCTCCATCAATGTCGCTAAAAGCAATGGAACTATTTGCAACTCCAGAAATAGAAACTCCTGTATTTAATGTAAAATTTCCTGTGCCATCATTGATATAAAGTTCAGCGATTTTTGTGTTAGAATTGCTAAGTCCTGTAATTAAAACATCCTGATCATTATCACTATCAACATCTTCAAAAGCAATGGAACCATTTTTTACCCCAGTAAAAAAGCTACTTGTAGCTAACGAATAATTTCCTAATCCATCGTTTATATAGAGTTGAGATATTGAATTACTTGTATTAATTTGACCGGTAATTAGTACATCTTGATCATTATCACCATCTACATCAGTAAAAGCAATGGAACTATATTCTACTTTTGAAATATTTAAGCCAATAACAAGATTATAGTGTCCTAATCCATCATTTATATAGAGTTGAGATATTGGGTTGTTTGCGCTATTTTGCCCAGTAATCAGTAAATCTTTGTCATTGTCTCCATCAATATCTGCAAACGCAACTGATCCCCAGTAAATTCCAGTCATAGAAGATGTTGTAAGAAGACTAAAGTTTCCTAATCCATCATTCACATACAGTTCTGAAATTGGGCCGACATTAGTACTGCCAGTAATAAGTAAATCTTTATCGTTATCTCCATCAATATCTGCAAATGTAGTAGAACTAAAATCTACTCCCGAAAATGGAGTTCCCGAAAATAGAGAATAATTACCCAATCCGTCATTAATATAAAGTTCTGAAATATTTATATTAGAACTATTAATTCCAGTAATAAGTACATCTTGATCATTATCATTATCCACATCAACAAAAGAAATACAACTATAGCCTATTCCAGGAAATGGAGTTCCTGTAGCTAAAGTATAGTTTCCTATTCCATCGTTAATGTATAACTCAGAAATTTTAATGTTGTTGATATTGTATCCAGTAATGAGAATATCTTCATCATTATCACCATCGACATCTGCAAATGCAATATATCCAGCAGTAATACTAGAAAAAGGAGTCCCAACAACTAATGTAAAATTTCCATGTCCATCATTTGTAAAAAGTTCTGAGGTAGTATTGTATGAATTATCATAGCCAGTGATAAGCAAATCAAGGTCATTATCTCCATCAATATCTGCGAATGCACTAGAACTGTATTGTACACCCGGAAATGGAGTTCCTGTAACTAACGTATAATTTCCTAATCCATCATTCTTATATAATTCAGAAATACAACCTGAAGTATTAAAACCTGTAATGAATATATCTTGGTCATTATCTCCATCAATATCAGCAAATGCGATTGATCCCTTTTGTGCTCCTGAAAATGGTGTTCCAGTAACTAACGTATAATTTCCTGCTCCATTATTTTTGTATAACTCTGTGACTATAGTTGGCCCATTAAAACCAGCAATTATTACGTCTTGGTCATTATCTTCGTCAATATCTGCAAATGCAATAGAACTTGTGCCGACTCCAGAAAAATCAGTTAGATACTGGGGTGCTGGAGGTAAAGGTAAAACCTTTTCAAATAAAATACCTTGTGCTTTAATTTGAAATGAAATATTAAGTAATAGGGTAAGTATGATTAGATTTTTCATCTTATGTTAAAATTGTAATTTTTAATTATTGAAAAGTAATCAATTATTGAAATAATATTACAGTAATGGAGTTTCTACTCCCCAAAAACAATCTCTCTACCAATACTCGCATAATAAAAGCCTAACTCCTTCATTTGCTTATTGCTGTAAAGATTTCTGCCGTCAAAAATGACTTTATTTTTCAAAAGTGAACTTACTTTATCGAAATCGGGTGTTCTAAAAAGACTCCATTCTGTTGCGATAACCAAAGCATCTGCATCTTTTAATCCATCGTATTGATTGTCTGCAAAGCCTATTTTGTCTCCCAATAAGCGTTTTACATTGGGCATTCCTTCTGGATCATAAGCAACTACGGAAGCACCCAATTTGATTAATTCATCGATAATATACAAAGCTGGTGCTTCGCGAATATCATCTGTATCTGGTTTGAAAGATAAGCCCCACAAAGCAATTTTTTTACTTGCAAGATTTCCTTTGAAATAGTCCTTTATTTTTGGAATAATAATGGTTTTTTGCTTTTCATTGATGTCCATTACCGCATCCAAAATTTTGAAGTCGTAGTTTACTTCTGCTGCCGATTTAGCAAGTGCTTGCACATCTTTTGGAAAGCAACTTCCGCCATAACCAATTCCTGGGAAAAGAAAACGTTTTCCAATGCGTTCGTCGCTTCCAATTCCAATACGAACTGCATCCACATCTGCGCCTAATTTTTCGCAAAGATTTGCAATTTCATTCATGAAAGTAATCTTTGTAGCTAGAAATGAATTGGCTGCATATTTCGTTAATTCTGCAGATTTTTCATCCATGAAAAGTATCGGGTTTCCTTGACGTACATAAGGTTGATACAATTCTTCCATTATTTTACGTGCTTTGTCTGAACTCGATCCAATAACAACTCTGTCTGGTTTCAAGAAATCATCCACTGCAAATCCTTCTCTCAAAAATTCGGGATTAGAAACCACATCAAAGGCAACTTTTGAATTTTTTTGAATAGCCAAACGTACTTTTTCTGCTGTTCCAACGGGAACGGTACTCTTATCTACAATAACTTTATAGTCTTTGATGATTTTTCCTAACTCATCTGCAACGCCAAGAATATAGCTCAAATCTGCTGATCCATCTTCCCCTGGAGGAGTTGGCAAGGCCAAAAATATAATTTCAGCATCTTCTATTGCTTCAGCTAAATTTGTAGTGAAAGATAATCTGTTTTGTTCGATATTTCGCTTGAAAAGAACATCTAAACGAGGTTCGTAAATCGGAATTTCTCCCGCTTTCATTTTTTGAATCTTTTCTTCATTGATGTCAACACAAATTACTTTGTTTCCCGTTTCTGCGAAGCAAGTTCCGGTAACTAAGCCAACATATCCTGTTCCAATTACAGTTATTTTTTTCATATTTTTTTATTTCAAGCGTCAAGACTTCAGGAGTCAGAACTCTTTCATTTATTTTAATAATTTTCTTTTTAGGCCGGCAATCATTCGTTGATTTTCTTGAATCAGTATAATGATTGGTTCAACATCAATTAAGTATATTTTTTGAATCAAAAGTAATTGGGTTTCCAACTCATAAGAAGAACCCTGAGCAATATTAAGAAAATGAAGGAACTCTTTGTTAGAAGTACGTCCTGAACCTTCTGCAATATTAGAAGGAATCGAAACCGCACATCTTTGTATCTGACTTATTAAACCAAATTTTTCTGTGTCAGGTAACATCCTAGAAATTTCATAAACCTTCTGAACAACCAAAAAAGCCCCCTTCCAAATTTCTAAATCTCTAAAATTATGCCTCATTCTTTCAATTTATCTATATCCTCTTCTCTCTCCTTCGTCTTGACTCTTGTATCTTGACTCTTAAACCCCCTTAGTCTTGACTCTAAAATTCTTGACTACTAACTCTAAAAATCTTGACTCCTTTATCTTAACTCCTATTCTAATCTTCTTGTCTCCTTCGTCTTGACTCTTAAATCCCGTTAGGGATGTCTTTTGACTCTACCCCGCTAAAAATTCTCCAATCGCTTCGCAAATATACACCAATTGTTCTTTTTCCATTTCTGTATGAATCGGCAGCGAAAGTACGCGACTTGTTAACCAATCCGTTGTAGGTAAATCCACATCAGCAAGATTGAAAGAAGCAAACATTTTTTGACGGTGTCCGGGAACAGGATAATAAATCATGCTCGGAATGTCCTTTTCAGCCAAATAAGCGTTTAATTTATCTCTATCAATTCCATCTAATAACATCGTATATTGATGAAAAACATGGTTAGAATGAGCTGCTCTTTTCGGAACGATAATTCCCTTTATCTTTCCTAGTTGAGCATCATAAAAATCAGCAACTTCGTTGCGCGCTTTGTTGTATTTGTCTAATTCTTTCAATTTTATTTGAAGTACTGCCGCTTGGATATTATCCAAACGAGAATTACAACCAACTACATCGTGATAATAACGTTTGCTTTGACCGTGATTTGCAATCATACGCATATCAGCAGCTAATTTATCGTCGTTTGTAAAAATTGCTCCGCCGTCTCCGTAACATCCTAAATTTTTGGAAGGGAAGAACGATGTTGCACCGATATGTCCTATTGAACCTGTTTTTTTCTTCGTTCCATCTGAAAAAGTATAATCACAGCCAATTGCTTGTGCATTGTCTTCAATTACAAATAGTTTATGTTCGTTAGCTACTTTCATGATTGCTTCCATGTTTGCAGCTTGACCGTATAGATGAACAGGGACAATTGCTTTTGTTTTGCTTGTAATTGCTTTTTTCAAGCTTTCTATATTCATGCAAAAATCATCTGGATTTACATCTACAAAAACGGGGGTTAAACCTAGCAAAGCAATTACTTCAGTCGTTGCAATATAAGTAAACGAAGGTGTAATGATTTCATCACCTCTTTTTAAACCCAAAGCCATAAGTGCAATTTGCAAAGCATCTGTTCCATTTGCGCAAGGAATAACGTGTTTTACACCTACGTAATTTCCCAATTCTTTTTGGAATTGTTGCACGAAAGAACCATTGATAAATTGGGCTGTTGTAAGCACTTCTTGTATTGCGCTATTTACTTGAGGTTTAATTTTCTCGTATTGCGAAACGAGGTCAACCATTTGTATTTTTTTCATGAAAGAAATTATCAATTATTGAATCGAATTATAAAAACTGGGTAAATATAAGAATATTGCGTTTTTCGTGAGACAACAATTGAATTTTAATCGAAAAATGCGTAATCTATTTATTTTTAGTAAATTCAGACTGGATTTATAGTTCGAAAAATTAACCGCAATGGACGCAAAGCAGTCGCAATGAACGCAAAGAAAAAACTTTGTGACTCTTTATGTAAACACCGTGCTATTTGTCGTTAGAAAAAGATTAAACCACAATGGACACGAAGAAGGCGCAATGAACACGAAGAAAAAACTTAGCGAATTCTTAGCGAACTTGGCGGTTAGAAAAAGAAAAATCGACAAAGACAAAAAGAAATTCTCAACTTATTTCACATTCTATAAACATCTTTTCGGTGTCCTACTTTACGGATATCTACTATTTTAATGTCTTCTTCAATAACGTAGATAACTCGGTAATCACCTATTCGAATTCTATATGCATTTTCAGTACTTGCTTGTAATTTTTTTGAGCCTTTTGGTTGTGGATTTGTTTCTAGTTCATCAATAGCAGAAACAATTTTGGGCAACATGCGTTTAGGTAACCTATCAAGCTCATTTCAGCTTTCTTTTTGATAGTTATCTAATACATATTAAGCAATTTTTCCTTCTGATTTTAAACGATTCTTAACAGATTTCCAACTTACCTCTTCATCGTCTTTTCTACTTTCAGAAATAATCGCATCTAAAATATCTTCTACTTCACCTTGAAATTTTTCCAAGTGATCCAAATCTATCTGAACTGCAATACGTTTATTTTGATCGTTGGTTAAAAATCTTATTCCTTTCATCTCTTTTAGTTTACACGTAAAGATAATCTTTTTTTTTACATAAAACCACAATGGACACAGAGAAAAGCATGAAGATAAAAACCCATTTTACTAAAAAAGAAAAATAAAATTGTAAAATTCCCGTTTTGGTTGTTTAGATTTGTCCTATGTATAAAATTATCATTTTATCTTGTTGTTTTTTGTGTAGCTTTTCTTCGCTAGCGCAACGTAACGTTCACGATTCTATTATTGGTTCTACTCTATTGGGTTTCCACTATACGGCTGTTTTTCCAGCGGGAGATTTAGTAAAACGTTATGGATTCATAAATTCTATCGGAGTAACCTTAAACTATAAAACAAAACATAATTGGGTTTACGGACTAGAAGGAAATTTTCTTTTTAGCAAAAAAATAAAGAATGATTCTCTTCTCAATAATCTAAAAGACGACCAGGGAAACATCACCAATGAAGATGGAACACCTGGAGTTGTTGTACTAGGTATGCGTGGGTTTGTCGTCAATGCGCATGTTGGTAAAATATTTCCCATTTTCGGACCTAATCCCAATTGTGGACTATATCTGTCATTTGGTATAGGATATATTCTTCACAAGATAAATATAGAGTCAAATTATGCGGTTGTTCCACTTATAGAAACAAAAAACAAACGCGGATATGATTATCTCACCACAGGACTTAATATAGATCAATTTATTGGATATTCACATCTAGGAAACCGTGGAATCGTTAGTTTCTACGCTGGTTTCTATTTCAATGAAGGATTTACAAAAAATGCGCGTAGTTTTCATTATGATACTGGATTGCCTTCTAGCCAAGCAATTCGATTAGATGTACAATTGGGACTTCGTGGTGGTTGGTATATTCCAATCTACAAACGCCAAGCTAAATCCTATTATTTCAATTAAATGTCTCTACTCTATTCTTTTGGAATTTTCCTGTACGGATGTTTACTTCATTTTGCAGCTCTATTCAACCCAAAAGCAAAAAAATGGGTAAATGGCAGAAAAAATTGGAAACTAAATCTAAAAGGAGCGATAGCAAATAACGAACAAGTAATTTGGTTTCATTGTGCTTCTTTAGGTGAATTTGAACAAGGTAGACCTATCATTGAAGGAATCAGAAAAAAATATCCTACACATTTTATTTTACTTACCTTTTTTAGTCCAAGTGGTTACGAAATTCGAAAAAATTACGCTGGAGCAGATTACGTTTGCTATTTGCCATTAGATACAAAAGCAAATGCGCGTTATTTTATTCAAACTGCTCATCCAAAAATGGTGTTCTTTGTGAAATATGAGTTCTGGGCTAATTTTCTCTTTCAACTAAAAAAGAAAAATATTCCAACCTACTCTATTTCTGCCATTTTCAGAAAAGATCAGCACTTCTTCAAAGAAAACAGACGTTTTTCTAAAAAAATATTGAGTTGTTTCACTCATTTTTTCGTGCAAAATGAAGCTAGTAAAGATTTATTAAATTCCATAGGAATAAATCACGTTACCATAAGTGGAGATACTCGTTTCGATAGAGTTGCAGATAATGCAAATAGTGTCAATAAAAATGATTTGCTCGAACGATTTACTAAAAACGCTACTACTTTAGTAATGGGAAGTTCTTGGCCTATTGATGAAGAAATGATTTTTCCATTTATTAATAATGGAGAATTTAAAGAGAAAATCATCATTGCTCCACACGAAGTAAACGAAAAACATATTGCAAACATTTGTAGTCAACTGAACGTTTCCTACCAACGCTATTCTTCGTGCAATGAACAAACTGATTTAGAAAATACGCAAGTATTAATTATCGATTCTATTGGTTTGCTCGCTAGCGCATATTATTATGGAACGTACGCATATATTGGTGGCGCTTTTGAAAGAGGATTACACAATATACTAGAAGCAACTGTATTTGGTTTACCTGTTATTTTTGGACCAAAACACACGAAATTTCCCGAAGCACAACAATTCATAGATGCTGGTTTTGGGTTTTCTATCTCCTCTTCATCTGAATTTGAAGTTGCACGCAAATTAATTCTAGAAAATACGCCTATTCTGAAAGAGAAAGCAATTCATTTTATGGAACGTAAAAAAGGTGCACGTGAGATTATTCTAAGCGAGTTGTAAATTCACATTTATAGTGTAAACTGTTGCTTTTCCTCTTCTTTGTTACAAGTTTCTTAAAAAAATCTAATTAATGTTAATTAACGTTTTGTAAACAATTGATTTACAATAGAGTAGAAAACTAGTCTTCTTTATCGTCCTATTACCTTGTTTTTATCGAGAAATTTTGCTTAATTTCATAGAAACAAAATATACAGCTATGTTAGATCTTTGTAAAGTAATCCTAGTGAAAGTCAGTTTTGACCGTTATTTGTTTCAAAAAGAATTAAAGAAAGCAATCAAATGGATTAAAAACCCTCAAGAATTGCAACAACTCAAAGAATGGTGTTTACGTGAATACGGTAATCGTTATTCTTCTATTATTCAAGGTTCGTTCGCGTAGGCCTCAAAAAATCAAGGTTACGCTGTAATCCCTTAAATTTCGTTCGTTTTAAAGCACTCTTTCGGAATATTTCATTGAATATTTCTTCTGTGAGCTCAATTCTTTCAGCTAGAAAAAGTTCTTCTACTTTTTCTGAAACCTGAAGGCGAGGTTCTGTGTGCTTTTTAGAGAAACGATTCCAAGGACAAACATCTTGGCAAATATCGCAACCAAATGCCCAATTTTCCATTTTTCCTTTAAATTCATTGGGAAGCAATTCGTCTTTTAATTCAATGGTTAAATAAGAAATGCATTTGGAACCATCTACAACATAGGGTGCAACAATAGCGTCTGTTGGACATTCATCTATGCATTTGGTACACGTTCCACAATAATCAGGAACAGGTCCATCTGTATTCAATTCTAAATCCAAAATAAGTTCTGCTATAAAAAAGAAAGAGCCGTGTTCTTTAGAAATGAGTAAGGTATGTTTACCAACCCAACCCATTCCTGCTCTTTTAGCCCAAGCTTTGTCTAAAACTGGAGCAGAATCTACAAAAACGCGACCGTTAACTTCGCCAATTTCTTCTTGCAGATAATTCATGAATTCGAACAATTTATCTTTTATGATAAAATGATAATCTTCTCCGTAAGCGTATTTAGAAATCTTGATGCCTGACTCAGAAACTAATTCTTTTTCAGGATAATAATTAAAACCCAAAGAAACGACTGATTTTGCTCCTTCTACCAATAAACGTGGGTCTAATCTTTTATCAAAATGGTTCTCTAAATAAGCCATTTTACCATTGTACTGGTTTTTCAAGTAATTTTCTAGTCGTGGAGCTTCATCTTCCAGAAATGTAGCTTTTGAAATACCACAAAAGAAGAATCCGAGTTCTTGAGCTTTGTTTTTTACTAATTGTGTATGGTAAGCGCGTGTTTCCATTAAAAAAGACCACCTTGAGATGCTCCCAAGCTTCGTCCTAATAATTTATATGCAAGATCAGTAGCTTTTCTTCCTCTTGGTGTGCGAGCAATAAAACCTTCTTGAATTAAAAATGGTTCGTACACTTCTTCAAGTGCTTCAACATTTTCCCCAACAGCAGTAGCAATCGTTGTTATTCCAACTGGACCACCGCTAAATTTATCGATAATAGTTGTCAAAATGCGAATATCCATTTCATCCAAGCCATTTTTATCTACATTCAATGCAGTTAAGGCAACTTCGGTGATTTTCATATCGATATGACCATCTCCTTTTATTTGAGCAAAATCTCGCACTCTACGCAACAAAGCATTCGCAATACGGGGAGTTCCACGACTTCTACCAGCAATTTCCAAAGCTGCATCACTCGTTATAGGTAAATTAAGAATCGTTGAAGAGCGCTCTACAATAGCTGTCAGCGTTTCTGCATTATAATACTCTAACCTAGAATTGATTCCAAAACGAGCGCGAAGCGGAGCTGTGAGCAAACCCGAACGAGTTGTAGCGCCAATTAAAGTAAATGGATTAAGCGCAATTTGTATTGTACGTGCATTGGGACCTGTATCAATCAAAATATCGATGACAAAATCTTCCATTGCACTGTATAAATATTCTTCTATAACAGGAGAAAGTCGGTGAATTTCATCTATAAAAAGTACGTCGCCTTCTTCTAGATTCGTTAGTAATCCAGCTAAATCTCCAGGTTTATCGAGTACAGGGCCAGACGTAACTTTAAAGCCAACGCCTAACTCATTTGCTATAATATTGGCAAGTGTAGTTTTTCCTAATCCGGGAGGTCCATGCAACAAAACATGGTCTAAAGGTTCTCCTCTTTTTTTAGTTGCTTCTACAAAAATCTCCAAATTATCGACCACTTTTGCTTGTCCAGCAAAATCATTAAATTGTTTAGGACGTAACACTTTGTCCAACTCCTTATCGGTGTTGTCAACGTTCTCCTCTCTATAATCAAATGAATCCAATCTGTAGAATATTTAGCCAAAAGTACAAAAAAGATAGATAGCTCTGTCAATAACTTTCTTTTCATTGATTACTAAATAATCTACGAAATCGAGCGTATTATTCCCGAAAGCCAATTATCTTCGCAAGAATGATTTTAGTTACAGGAGCTACGGGTTTATTAGGAAGTCATGTTTTAATTGAATTGTCGAAGACAAACCAATCAATTCGTGCTTTGCATCGACGTTCAGAAGGAATTAAAAAAGTAGAACAACTTTTTCAATTTTACTATCCTGAATCTTTTGCCGAAAAATTTGCTACTATAGAATGGTTTTCTTGTGATATCGAAGATGTTTGTGCTGTTGAAGATGCTATGGAAAATATTTCCATCGTTTATCATTGTGCTGCTTTGGTTTCATTTCGCAGAAGAGACTATGGGAAAATGGTTCGCGTAAATCGACGTGGAACTGAAATTCTAGTCAATTTATCACTCGAAAAAAAGGTAAGTCACTTTTGCTACGTAAGTTCAACTGCTGCAGTTGGAAAACCAGATAACGCAACAAATTTAATCGTAAAAGAAACGAATAAATGGGAAGAAAACGAACAAACTTCTGGCTACGCTCTTTCTAAACATCTCGCTGAAAAAGAAGTTTGGCGTGGAATTGAAGAAGGTTTAAACGCTGTTATCGTGAATCCATCTGTTATTCTTGGAGCTGGAAATTGGGATGAAAGTTCACTAACCATCTTTAGAACTGTTAATCATAACTTGAAATTTTACACTTCTGGAGCAAATGCAGTTGTGGATGCTCGCGATGTAGCGAAGATTATGGTTGAACTCGTCAAAAAATCTATTTTCAACGAACGCTTTTTACTAATTGGAGAAAATTTACCTTTCCTCGATTTATTGAGTAAAATAGCACTTCGATTAGGGAAAAAACCACCTTCTTTTTCAACTCCACGATTTTTTGCTGAAGTAGCATGGAGAGCTGCATCTTTATTAGCCCTTTTTACACGTAAAGCACCAACATTAACAAAGGAAACCGTTAACAGTGCTTATTCTACAACACGTTACGATGATGAAAAAATAAAGTCAGCATTAAATTATACATTTTTCACAGCTGATGAAATGATTGATAATGCAGTGAAATTTCACGAATTTACACATTCAAAAAAATAATTTATTCAACGCTTAACTTTGCTTTTCTAAGCGTTAAAGTATCCATGATTTCTACATAAATAGAATCTATTGCATCTTCATTTTGCGTGTAATACAGCATCGAAGATTTGAATCTTTTGTAAGGAATATGAAATTCACCTAATAAAGAATCCCCACTTTTACTCATCACATTTTGGTATTGTAGTAATTGTGAACTGAATTTATTTTCAATATAACATTCCAGCAAAGTCATTTTTGTTAAAACCAACTTCATAGTATCTCTTGGAATGAGATTTTTTGGCGGCTTTATTGGATCAATGTGTGATTTACATCCAAAGAGCAAAAGAACAACTATAAAGGCGCTTTTTCTCATTCGTGTGAAAACAACAATCTTTTTCCTTTTCTTTCTGAACAGATTTTTTCTCCATCCCAAACAATTTCTCCATTGACGATTGTAGTGGATATTTTATGAGAAAACGTTTTTCCATCGAAAGGAGACCAACCGCATTTTGCTAGATTAGTTATTGGACTTACGTGCGTTTCTTTTGTTGGATCAATCAATACTATATCTGCATAATAACCTTCTCTGATATATCCTCTTTTTTGAATACGAAATAAAATTGCAGGATTATGTGCCGTTTTTTCTACAATCTTTTCCAAGGAAATAACACCTTCTTTTTGCTTTTCAAGTAAAGCCAATAAAGCATGTTGAGCTAAGGGTCCACCAGAAGGAGCTTTAAAGTACGTTTGTTTTTTCTCTTCTAAAGTATGTGGCGCATGATCTGTAGCAATCACATCAATTCTATCATCTAACAAAGCTTTCCAAATTCCTGCTCTATCATCTGCTGTTTTTATCGCTGGATTCCACTTAATAAAATTACCTTTTTCAGCATAATCTTGATCTGAAAACCAAAGATGGTGAATACAAGCTTCTGCGGTAATTTTTTTCTCGCGAAGTGGAATATCATTTCTAAATAATTCGGTTTCTTTTGCTGTGCTAATATGTAGAACATGCAAACGAGTTCCGTGTTTTTTCGCTAAACCTACAGCAAGTGATGAAGACAAATAACAAGCTTCTTCTGAGCGAATTATTGGATGATATTCAATTGGAACATCTTCTCCAAAACGTGTTTTATAGGTTTCTATATTTTTACGAATAGTTGCTTCATCCTCACAATGTGTGGCAATTAACATCGGGACTTTAGAAAAGATATTGTTCAATGTTTGCTCATTATCTACAAGCATATTTCCCGTAGAAGAACCCATGAAAACTTTAACTCCACAAACATTTTCAGGATTTGTCAATAATACTTCCTCGATATTATCATTGGAAGCACCCATGTAAAATGAGTAATTTGCGATAGAAGTGTTTGCTCCTATTTCATATTTATCGGCTAATAATTCTTGAGTAAGTGCATTTGGAACTGTATTGGGCATCTCCATAAAAGAGGTAATTCCACCAGCAACAGCAGCTCTTGATTCAGTTGCTATTGTTGCTTTATGCGTTAATCCTGGCTCTCTAAAGTGAACTTGATCGTCAATTACTCCTGGAAAAATATACATTCCTTCAGCATTAATCTCTTGAAAAACACCATCAACTCGGATATTTGGAGCAATTTTAGCAATTGTTTTATTTTCTATAAAAACATCTAAGTGCTCAATTTTACCTTCGTTAACTACACTTCCTCCTTTAATTAAAATTCGATTTCCATTACTCATAATTTCATCCTCCTCATTTTCCACACTCCTAAAAACGCTTCTTTGAAAATAGAAATGCTCATTTTTGAATCTCCGTATTCTCTATCAATAAACAATATAGGAACTTCTACCACTTTAAATCCATGTTTAATAGCCGCATATTTCATACTAATCTGAAAAGCATATCCTTTAAAATGAATTATTTCAAAGTTAGTAACTTCTAGCGCTTTTCGTGTATAACACATAAATCCTGCTGTAGTATCTTTAATTTTTATCCAAAGCACCATGCGAACATAGATAGAGGCAAAATAAGACATCAAAACTCTATTTAGTGGCCAATCTTTTACTTTTCCACCTTTGCAATAGCGCGAACCAACACTTACATCTCCTCCATTTACACACGCTTCTCGTAAACGAGCTAAATCTTCTGGATTATGAGAAAAATCAGCGTCCATTTCAAAAATGTACTCGTATGTTTTCTTCAAAGCCCACTTAAATCCGTGAATATATGCTGTTCCGAGACCTTTTTTTTCTGAACGTTCTTCTAGAAAAAGTGAATTGGGAAATTCTTGTTGAAGTTTTTTTACAATGTTCCCTGTGCCGTCAGGCGAACCATCATCCACAATCAAAATATGAAATTCTGTATCCAGAGAAAATACTTTGCGAATCATTCGCTCAATATTCTCTTTCTCGTTGTATGTGGGTATGATTACAATACTATCTGACACGCCTTTGTAAAATTTTAATTCGCTAATATAATTGAAAAAAAGAAGATTGTTTTTACTGACTTCAAATTCTTTTATAAATTCTATCTTTACAGCAAGAAATATTCATGGTAAAATCGATTTTTTACATATTCATCTTTTGTAGTTTATTTTCTACAGTTCGTGCACAAGATTCGTGGAATGTCTTTTTGTTAGATAATTGGAATCCCGATACACTTCTAGTTTCTAGTAACCACATGGTTTATACCGATTGTTGGGGATTTGTTCAAGACGGACAAGAATATGCTGTTATTGGTTCAACTGAAGGAACCCATTTTTTTAAAATTGGGAATGACAATAAATTACACGATGTTGGTTTTGTAAGAGGTCGTTTTAGCAGCGCTCAAGTTGTACACAGAGATTATAAAGATTATCATGGTTATTTGTATGCCGTTTGCGACGAAGGCCCAAGTTCATTACAAATTATCGATTTACATTATTTACCTGATTCTATTCACGTTGCAGTAGACAATGATACTATTATGGGACGTGTACACAATATTTTTATTGACACTTCTTCCGCTTTGTTGTACGCATGTTCATTCACCGCTGTTGTGAATAATCCTTCTACTTTGTTGACTCCAATGAAAGTTTTTTCTATTGCAAATCCTATAGATCCAGTAGAAGTTTATTCAGGTCCAAATGATATAAATTTAGTGCACGACGCGTATGTTATAAACGATACAGCATTTTTAAATTGTGGTTTTGATGGACTCAGAATTTACGATTTTTCAAATCCTACTAATCCAGTTTGGATCGGAGCGCTGACAACCTACCAAGATCAAGGATTTAACCATTCTGGATGGATGAGTCCCGACCGAAAATTTTATTATTTTGGAGATGAAACCAGTGGAAAACGCATCAAAAAAGTAAACATCGCTGATTTAGCAAATCCTGAAATAACCGCTATTTTTGGTACAGATTATCAAGATTTATCGATTCCACATAATATGATGGTGGATAATAAACTCATATTTGTCGCATATTACAATGAAGGATTTAGAGTTTATGACACACGCTATCAACCGCCAAAGGAAATAGCACATTACGATACTTATCCAGATGTAGATCCTTATAAAATGGATGGCGCTTGGGGAGTTTATGCGAAATTACCTTCTGGTAGAATATTAATTTCTGACCGTAAATATGGATTGTTCCTATTTGAATTTGATGCTGTTGTTTTTAACACAGTTGCTCCGAAAGAAAATTTTACATTTTACCCAAATCCCGCTCATCAAGGAGAAGATGTCGTTTTTCGTTTTAACGAAAGTAAAATTTCTACAATCGAATTTGAAATATATGATAAAGCAGGACGAATCGTTTATTCAAATGAATATCAAAATCAAGATTATTGGACTTTTACAAATAATTTAAGTGCAGGAACGTACGCTTTCTCAATAAAATACAAGAATTATTTAAAAGAAGATTCATACCATTATGGACAATTGGTTGTCATTGGAAAACAATAAAAATCAAATGAATTCGTTTTTGAATCCAGCTAGTTATTAGGTATACGTTATGAAATGTTGTTTATATTGGTTTTTATTTCTTTTTCCTTTTTTTGGATTATCCCAAACCAATTTGATCTATCCTGAAAATGACCATTTACTTGCACAGCAAGATGAATCGCAATTTCTTTCTTTCAATAAAACTTCACCACTTCAAAATCAATTAGCGCTTACTTCAAAAAATACTGAATCTGCCAGTTCTGGCGCGCGAATTAGTCGTTCTGGTGCTTCAAAAAGCGAATTAGGTCCAATGATTGGTGGCTCTTATTATACAGGAGAATTGAATCGTATGGGGCATTTCAAGCAAATGAATTTAGCTGCTGGATTAATTTTTCGTTACAACATAAATCCTCGTTTGGCTTTTCGTGCAAATGCTTTTTATGGAAATGTGCAGGGAGATGATAAACTGGGAAAAACTGATTTTGCCAAAAACAGAAATCTTAGTTTCAAATCTATGATTCTTGAAGTAGCTGCTGGAGTAGAATTTAACTACTACCAATATCAAATGTCTAACCGAGAACATGGAATAACAACCTATATGTTCGTTGAGGTTGCAGGATTTTATATGAATCCAAAAGCAAATGATCAAGGAACTTGGGTTGCGCTTCAACCTTTGGGAACAGAAGGGCAAGGAAATGGAAAAAAACGCTATCCACTCACGCAATTATCTATTCCATTTGGTTTAGGTGTAAAGTTTAATTTAGGAAAAGGAGTTGCCATGTCTTTTGAATATGGATTGCGACTTACCTTCACAGATTATATTGACGATGTTAGTGGAGTTTATGTTGATAAAGATAAACTAAGTAACTCTAATGGACCTTTGGCTGCAACTTTAGCAGATAGAAGCTTACAACCACTCGGTGCAAATGGTTCTAATACAGGTTACAGACGTGGAGATCCAAACGATAAAGATTGGTACAGCTTTTTTGGAATGATGTTAACTTTTCAACTCGGGAAACCAAGTACTTGTTGGAGGTTTTAGTTATTTTTGAAGCAATCGAGCAACGTATTTCCCAATCACATCAAACTCTATATTTACCTCATCACCAATATTAATAGCATGAAAACTAGTATGCTCGTACGTAAAAGGAATGATGCAAACTGAAAATGAATCGTTGTGTGAATCAACAACGGTTAGACTTACGCCGTTTAGCGTAACTGAACCTTTTTCTACTGTTATTTCTGAACCAGTATATGCAATGGTATATTTCCAACTGCCTTCTTGTTGTTCAATTTTTGTACAAATCCCCGTTTTATCTACGTGTCCTTGGACAATGTGTCCGTCTAAACGCTCGCCCAAACGCATGCAACGTTCTAAATTGACCTTCTTCCCTACTTTCCAGTTTTTTAGGTTGGTTTTATTCAACGTTTCTTGAATTGCGGTAACGGTGTATGTATTATTTTCAATGGCAATAACCGTCAAACAAACACCTTCATGCGCTACGCTTTGATCTATTTTTAACTCGTTCGTAAAAGGTGAGGACAACGTATAATGTACATTTTCTTGCTCTTTATTTATCGTAACAACTTCTCCTAAAGCTTCAATAATTCCTGTAAACATTTCTTTTTTACTTGTTGTGTATGACATGAAAGAAGCCTTGTAATTGAATACTTTTCTCTCCTTCAAGTCCTATAAAATATACTTTGCAAAGGTAAAAATAAACTCCTTCACTCACTTCTCTTCCTTTTTTAGATTCTTTTCCATCCCAATTTATCATTGGATCTTGCGTTTCAAAAATAATTTCTCCCCAACGATTAAACAATGAGCATTCTACTCTACTCACAAAACGATAGGGTAAAATTGGATGAAAGAAATCATTCATTCCATCGTCATTGGGTGTGATAACATTTGGCAGTTGATAATCTGGCGTGCAATTTTCAATACATATTTTATTAGAAGCTACACTTTCATTGTTATATTGAATTGAATCAAAAGCAGTTACATAATAACATCCAGAAACTCCAGCGTCTGTTGAATGAAGATAAAGTGTATCTGATGCGCCATCTATTTCCACCACTTTCGTGAAATTATCATCGTCATATTGCGAGTAATAAACTGCGTAATGCGTGACATCATCCGCACACGAATTATTCGGATTGTTCCAAATCAATCTATTTTTTCCTAAATCGCAATCTTGTTCTAATGTTAAAGTTGGAGCGCAAGGTGCTGTAAAATCAGATGGCGTACCACAATTTTCTTGTGACCAATTAATAAGCGGAGCATGAATTTCTGGAAGACTGTAATGTCCAAACGTTTTTATTTTGTAGCAATATTGAACTCCATTTACCAAGCCTAAATCGGTATACGTATTTGTATAAGACCACCCGATTGGGTTAAAAATTCCACTTCCTGCTGTGGTTTCTCTATAAACTTCGGAACTATCAACAAACCAATTTGTATTGATATGCCACGTTAAAGCCAATTGATTATCATTGGGAACTAGCGTTAAAAAAACACTTTCTGAAGCAGCGCTTGAACCAACTAAAATTCCATTGCTCCACAATTCAACTCTGTACGAATATGAACTATCTGAAGTATTCAAATTAGTATGTTGGAAAAGTGTATCGCAATTTTGCAAAATAGCTTGTGTTGATGTTGTAAAAACCAACAGATTTGGCGTATTTGAACCTAATGCACTGTACAATTTATACGAATATGGCCCAGGAAATTGCACTTGATTCAACTCAGTTGGGTGTTGCCAACGGATAGTGTCTTTTCCAGTGTTAGTTGAAGTAGATTCTATGGAAACATTGGTCAAAATAGGAATGGCAAAATCGAGTTGACCGCAAATCTGTTGTGAAATACAACTTTCCGTTCCATTGTCTAAAATTGCCGTTACGATATAACAATAGCGATTTCCGATAACGACATTTGCATCGCTAAAAGTCGTATCTGTTAATCCAGTTGTTGATCCAACTAATTCATACCCTAAATCACCTGCTTGATTTGGATAACAACATGCGCCAATAGTTGTATTTGTAGAATCTGTACTTCGATAAATTTTATATTTCTTTATTGGCGAACATGGATAAGGCGACCAACTTAAATTTAAGGTATTTCCCGATGAATTTACTTGTAAATTTTGAACTGCAGGAGCATTTACGGTAATATTCCAAACCAAAATATCATTCAGCGCAAAACTTCCTGCATTATCCGAAACTTCAAAAACCAAAGGATATGGATTGGAACGAATTGCGGCACAATCTGGCATCCAATCAAATACTCCGAAAACAGAAAGTGCTGCTGGAGTACTCGAAAATGTAGATGGATTAGTCGCAAATTGATATGGTTGTCCGTAAACTTCAAAACTCATCACATTACCAGCATCTGGATCTGTTGCATGAATTGCTTGATGAATCGGTTGTCCAACTTGAACACAAGCATCGTTAATTGGGTCAATTTTCGGCGGTTCATTGTTACATGCTTGAACAGTTAATTGCATGTCGCGAATAACAAATCCAACTAAAATTCCTTTTCGATATTCATAAATAATAATGGCCAAATTGTACTCTCCAATTAAACCGGGTGAATTCCAAATTAAAGTTCCCGTAACTGGATTCATGGTCATTGTTCCGCCTCCAACATTTTGAGGATACTGATACACCGCTGGAATAGTCATATCAATACAATCTTCTCCTTTACAAGGAATTAAAGCATACGAAACGCTATCTCCATCTGGATCATACGCGGCCACATTATAAATCCACGGTTTGTTGAGACAAGCGTACTCTGGACAAGGACATTCTTCCATAATAATGGAATTATTGGGCGTTCCAATAAAGGGAGAAATGACCAATTTTGATTGAATACAGAATATTTTATCGACTGAATTTGAAATATTTAAAATCCCCGTATTTCTATTGGGATCTTGCATTTGAATGATAAATGTTCCAGCTCCGGTATATGTGTGAACACCTTTATAGATGTTTATTTTTGTATCTGTTGAAGGATAAGGAGTTTCAACAATACGTTGAATCGTGTCTGAACTACCATCTCCATAAAATATTTCAAGCTCTGGACGATCAGCTTCCGCAGTTAATTTTGTACACGTAGTGATGGTAAATTCGTATGTATTTCCGTATAAATGTTTGTAGGTAATATCACCTGAACGGTTATGTGTTGCCCAAAGTGGGGTCAACAAAAACATAAAAAATAATAGGGCGAAATACCGAATAAACATAAGGTGAAATTACAACAAAGTAAACAAATATATGCTATTCAGCAAAAAGTTAACGTATTAAAATGAAAATGAAACGGTTAATCTTTGTGATAAAGCGAATAATAAGCTTCCACATTGTCCAAATAAGCACCATCGAAACCACAATTTAATAGTTTTTGCGTGTACGATTCTGAATTTCCGTAAATAATATCTTTCCATTCTTTCACCCAAAATTTTACCCAAATTTCATCTGAATAACCGTCGTATTTTTTCTTTAACCAGGTTGGAGAATGTAACTTCCATGAATCTTTCCAATAGTAACGGTAATTTTCTGCCGAACCAATATCCATATACGAAACTACTAATCGTTTTCCTCCATTGGCTTTCGTTTTTAAACTTGCTACTTCAGTTGCGGTTAAAAGATCATCGTTCCAAAAAGCATCGATAATCACTAAGTCAAAATTTGTTTGTTGAATAGCGGTTAAATAAGTTGCTTTATCTGTATAATTCGATGTACTAATCAAGTATAAATAATTTTTTGCTTGCGCTAATGTGCTTACGTCAGCTACGTTTTCATGATGAACAGAATCGGGGATATACATGTAATCATAATTGTTCGAAGCACGCGGAAAAGCAATAAATCCGTTATCTTCTGCATATTGAAAAGCGCTCGAAATTTGCGAATTATCTTCTAAATAATCGGCTACCAAAAACTTTATCGAAGTAGCCTTTAATGCCATTTGAAGTCGATATTGATCGGGTGAATACGAGCTTCCATTAAAGAACAATTCTTCTTCACCAAAACCATCTACTGCAGCGATTAGTCTATCATTTAATTTGCCGTCCGCATTTAAATCATCAAAAAGCAATTCTGTACCATTTTGTGGAATAACAATAAAATGAGGATTTTGATTTCGTGCATATTCGCTAATCTCAACAATAAAATCTTGCATTTTCTTTCCTGCCTGATTGGATTTTTTTTCTTTACAACTAACGAATAGCAATAGCGTTAGAATAATTAAACAGTTATTTTTCATAGTTTGTTTCTCAATTTTTTGAAGAACGTAAGAATCTTTGTTTTAGTATTGGTGTTCTAATGTTCTTTCTTTTGTATCGCCAAAAGAAGAAAAAGCACAAGCTTTTGAAATCCCGAGCGTTAGTGCAGGAAAATCTCAAATAATAGCTTTTGTTATTCCATACTTTCTTTTCTATCGCCAAAAGAAGAAAAAGCACTGCTTTTGATATCCCAAACGTTAGTGCAGGGAAAAAGAAAGGGCTCTTTGAGCGTCGCTGTTTGTAATTCGATGCGTTCCACTCCTGAAAACTGATAGCTTCAATGATTTCCTCACATCCGTTCGGAACTATTTCTGCTATTTGCAGTTTTCAGTTCGCTCTACTTATCTCACTACAAAAGGCGAATTGTATTTTGGAATTTGTTAAGTTTTATTTCATTGTATTGCAGAAAATTGTATTTTTAGTAAATGAAATATATTTTAACGATGGCTATAAAAAAAATGTTTCTCCTATTATTTATATTACCCTTCCAAATTTTTGCGCAATCGAAGATTAAAATTGACTATTTATCTTTGGATATCTGTGAAAACTCAATAGAATTTACAAAAAATATAGTAAGAAATTATGAAATTTATTTATTGTACGAAAATCAAGAAATAAAAATTGAAAAAGAATCAGACTCAATACTTATTGCACCAATACTAACAAGCAGTCAACAACTCTTTTTTAAAGGAAAAGAGACTGTGAAACTTAAATTCGTTAACCAAGACCATTGTTTTATTACTACTTTCCCAAACGTATTTTTACAAATATCTCATTTGGAATTTGCCTTTTACATTGCCGATAATTTAAAAAAAAGAAAAAAGAGTAAGTTTATTATTAATATCAAAAAAATAAGCAAAAAACACTTGGCTATTAACTTTCTAACGTGGGGATCGAGAATGGCTAGTGAAATTATTACTCAATGTGGTGATTAATAGACGAGGTCGCGTATCAGAGCAGGCGGTTAAACCAAAAACACCTTATAACCCAAATAATTTTCAATTAAAATATTATAAATGGACTACTTTAAGATTAGAAAAAAAAACAAATGACCCCGAAAACCCAAAAAACAGATATTGGTTTTTACTTATTATTTCAATATTTAGTCTTCTCTTTATATTTGTTTTCGATGATTGTACTATTTTAACTAGAGACACATTGAATAACTTTGGAGATATTATTATGCTTTTTTATGTTTCTTTATCATGTAATTGTACACTAGTAAAAATAATATCTATACTCTTTTTTTCTACTCTTATTTATTTTTCAATCAAAGGACTACGGAATAATAATAAGTAATGTGGCAATATTTCAATTAACCACTTTTACAAGAAACTTTACACAACAAATCAGCTATTATCGAATTTTTTCGTCTGGATTTCTGCTTGTATGAAAAACAGCATCGACTTAAAGTGTATCTTCTGTTACTTCGTATAGAATGATAAATGGAAATTTCTTCAAAGGATATTGACGATGTTTGTCAAACTGCTCATATCCGTTCGGTGATTTTTGGATTGTGTCTAATGCTCGGTCAAGTGATTTAAGAAACTTATCTCCAAGTCCAGTAGATTGATCTTCATACCATAGATAAGCATCATTGATTTCATTACTTGCAACTTCCTCAATTTGAAGATTAAGTTTCTTTCTCATTGAATCAGAATATAATCTAACAAATTTAACCTACTTGCTGTTCAGTGATTTTTTGACTTCTTCCCATGAATAAGTCTTTGATTTTCCGCTTATACGGTTTTCTCTTCTTTCATTGAGAATTTCACGATGTCTTTCTGTGAGAACAAAATCAGATTCATCTGCTTTCACGAAATCTAGTGTAAACAAATATTCAAGTAATGCTTTACCTTTGTTAGTTGAATCATCTATTTGAATTGTTCTCATGACTTTTATTAATTATCTCAAAGATACAAAAATCTACTTATTAATCTACTGTTTACTGTTTTAAAATTAATTTCGCCCAGCCTAGTTGTATTTCTCTAATTCTGAACTTAGTGTAGCCTTGTAACAGATTGTAGATTTATCCGGTTGATAATTTGCAATTAGCAATTTATTGCAATTCATAAAGCTAGAAATTGACTAACTTTACGTCAAATTATAATACACAAAATGAAATTATCTTCCATTATATTCGCCTTGTTTTTAGGGCAATTTATTCACGCTCAGACTTCTCCAGAATTAAGTTCATCCGAAATTTTATTAGGATTAAAGAAATTAAACAAAGTAGGTTCTGTGCTTTACATTGCTGCTCATCCAGATGATGAAAACACACGTTTATTAGGCTTTTTGGCGACAGATAAAAATTTCCGGACTGGTTATTTAGCACTCACACGAGGAGATGGCGGACAAAATCTAATCGGAAAAGAACAAGGCGACGCACTTGGATTAATCCGAACACAAGAATTATTGGATGCTCGTAGAACAGACGGTGCAGAACAATTTTTTACACGTGCAAATGATTTTGGTTTTTCAAAAAATCCAGAGGAAACTTTTACTATTTGGAACAAAGACAGCATTTTGGCGGACGTTGTTTTAGCGATTCGAAAATTCAAACCAGATGTGATTATTTGTCGTTTTCCTACAACTGGAGAAGGCGGACACGGACATCATACTGCGTCTGCAATTCTCGCCATGGAAGCTTTTGATTTGGCGGCAGACCCAACGAAATTTCCCGAGCAATTGAAAAACACAGAAGTTTGGCAAGCGAAACGTATTTTTTGGAACACATTTAATTTTGGTGGAAATAATACCACTTCGCCCGACCAACTAAAAGTTAATGTAGGAACTTTCAATGTGTTGACAGGAAAAAGTTATGGTGAAGTCGCTGCAACAAGCCGATCGATGCACAAAAGCCAAGGTTTTGGTTCTGCTAAACAACGTGGAGAAAATATTGAATATTTTAAATTATTAAAAGGCGAAAAAGCGGATAATGACCTTTTTGAAAATATCAATACTTCGTGGACTCGTTTTGCTGCAACGGCAGATTTAGATAAATTAACTGCTGATTGCATTGCACAATACGACACGCAACATCCTGAAAAATCAATTCCAAGTTTGGTAGCTATTTACAATAAACTGAAAGCTTTGGATGACAAAGATCCATCTATTCGTTATTGGAAAAACTTGAAATTAGCCGCTTGTGAAAAGTTGATAATTCAATGCGCTGGATTGTGGATGGAAGCTTATTCGGATGATTTCAGTGCTGTTCCAGGAAATGAGGTGAAAATCACTGCACAAATCATCGCTCGTAATCCAGTTGATGTGAAATTGAACAGCATTTCGTTTTTTAATCAAACCACTTTAAACAGTAATAAAAAATTGCTTCCAAATCAAATGGAAATAGTTGAACAAACAGAAAAAATCAACGAAAACACACCTTATTCAACACCGTATTGGCTAGTTGAACCACATACAGTTGGCATGTACACTGTAAAAAACGAACAACTCATCGGAAAACCAGAAAATGATCCTGCTGAACAGGTTGTTTTTGACGTAACCATTGAAGGATTAAACCTAAAAATTAAGCGTGGAATTGTTTACAAACATACTGACCCCGTAAAAGGAGAAGTGTATCGTCCGTTTGAAATTTTACCTCCTGCAACGGTGAATATTTCGGATAAAGTATTTGTTTTTAGTGCAACTACAGCGAAAGAAGTTGCTTTTACCATAAAAGCGAACGAAGATAACGTAAGCGGAACGGTGAATGTGGTCGTTCCAACAGGTTGGACGATGGAAATTAAAAACCCAGCATTTCAATTGGCTAAAAAAGGTGATGAAACAACCGTTATTGGAATGCTTACACCAAAAGAAAAAAGCGAAGATGGACAATTAAATGTTACGCTTGCTATTGGCGAAAAAATCTATACAAAAAGCATTACACGCATTGAGTACGACCATATTCCTTATCAATTTATTTTGGCAGATGCAACTGCAAAAGTGGTTCACTTAGATTTGAAAAAGACGGGAAATGCAATAGGTTATATTCCCGGAGCTGGAGATAATGTGGTGGAATGTTTGACGCAAATTGGCTACAAAGTAACTATTTTAACCAATGAACTTCTTGCGCAAGAAGACTTGAGTAAATTCGATTGTATCGTAACTGGCGTTCGCGCTTACAATACAAATGATCGTTTGCCGATTTATTACGATAAACTGATGGAATACGTTCACAATGGCGGAAACTTGGTCGTTCAATACAATACAAATAACCGTATTGCGCCTATCGAAACCAAAATAGGACCTTATCCATTTACGATTTCGAGAGATCGTGTGACAGATGATAATGCAAAAGTTGATTTTATCAATCCGAAGCAAGTGGTTTTAAATTCACCTAATGTCATCACACAAAAAGATTTTGAAGGTTGGATTCAAGAACGTGGAATTTATTTCGCTACAGACCTTGATAAAAGCTACGAAACTGTATTTTCTATGCATGATCCAAACGAAAAACCAAGTCAAGGAAGTTTAATTATCGGAAAATACGGAAAAGGTAATTTTGTTTACACAGGACTCGTATTTTTTAGAGAACTCCCTGCTGGAATTCCTGGAGCATATCGTTTGTTTGTCAACCTATTGAGTTTGCCGAAGAATTTGTGATCATATCAAAATTTTCAGTATATTTGAGTAATGAACGCTGTAGAGAAACATATCGATAATTTACAACTGCTTTGTCGCAATTACAATGTCGACAAAATGTATCTTTTTGGTTCTGCTACAAATGCTAATTTTAACTCAAAAAGCGATATTGATTTCTTAGTAAAATTCAAGCCTATAGATTTGGCTCAATATTTTGAAAATTATATCAATTTCAAAGAAAAATTAAAAAAATTACTCGGAAGAGAAGTTGATTTAGTAGAGGAACAAACGCTTAAAAATCCAATATTAATTAAATCTATCAATAAAAATAAAGAATTAATTTATGGATGAATGAATACTTAAATGGTTGTATGATGTTAAAATGGCAATTGAAGAAATTGACAGCTATTTTGAAAATACAGACAAAAATTTCTTTCAATATCGAGAAAATTTAATGCTAAAAAGAGCTATTGAAAGAGATTTAGAAATCATTGGAGAAGCTTTAAATCGCATCTTAAAAAATGACAATTCATTCGAACAATCTATTACAAATGCTAAATCAATAATTGGATTACGAAATCAAGTTGTGCATGCTTATGATAATATTTCTGATGAAAATATTTGGTCAATTTTAATAAATCATCTCCCAAAATTGAAAGAAGAAATTTACCATCTCATTACTTCAAAACAATAAGTAATTAATTCGATTTTTTGTCCTATAAACAAGTCATTAGTATTAAATAATTGATTTATTGACTTTTTTACACTACATTTGTGTATGGAAAAATCATTTAATAGTTTTTCTGACAAAGAATTAATCCGAAAATGGGGAGAAAAGCTGAAATTCCTAAGAATAGAAGCTAATCTATCACAAACAGAACTAGCTGAAAAGACTGGGCTCAGCAGAAGTTCTATTGCAGAAATTGAAGGTGGACGTAATTTTTCAATAGCTTCGCTCATATCCATTGCCCGAACACTTGAAATTCTAGAAAAATTTGAATTCTTTTTTAAAAATGAAGAATTTAAGTTAACACCAATGGAGATTTACGAGAAAGAAAAAAAGAAACGAAAAAGAGGAGGATATAATAAATGAATTTATTAGAAATCCATATTTGGGGAAATCTTGTTGGCGTAATTGTTTGGGATGAGACAAAACAAATCAGTCAATTTGAATATGCTGCAGCTTTTATTAAAAGCGGCATTCAATTATCTCCATTAATTAACCCAAGTTCTTCAAAAATAATAAAAGCTAAACCTTTTGTAGACGAAGAAAGTGAATTTGATTTATCATTTAATACAGAAAAAGGCTTACCACTATTTCTAGCGGATTCATTGCCCGATAAATTTGGATCGGAATTATTCGCAAAATACTTGGAAAAAGAAGGTAGAAACTATAGAGATCTTTCTCCTATAGAAAAACTAGCCTATATCGGTGACAGAGGAATGGGCGCGCTAGAATTCAAACCAGTAAAATATGGACCGATTAATAACCAACAATTAGATTTAAAAAAATTAAATGACCTTTCAATAGCATTGCTCAACAATGAACCAATAGCAAATGTAAATGAAATGGCTAATCTTTTTCATGTAGGAACTTCACCAGGAGGAGCGCAACCAAAAGTATTGATTAATATAGATACAAACACAGGAAATATTTATCGAGGGGATAATTTACCCACTAAAAATCAAGAAAGTTGGATCTTAAAATTCAATAGAGATATAGATCAAGAAATCGACAAAGAAAGAGGTAAAATTGAATATGCTTATTATTTGTTAGCCAAAGCTGCTAAGATAGATATGATGGAATCGACCTTAAAAGAGATTGAAGAGGAAACTTATTTTATGACAAAACGATTTGACCGAATTCAAGGACGTAAAATCCATACACAAACGCTTCATGCTTTTGCAGGAATGAATTTCAAATTGCCTAACACCTATTCTTACGAGCAACTATTTAGTATTTTAAATAAAATAAATCTCGATTATTTGGCAAAAGAGCAAGTTTTTAGAAGAATGGTTTTTAATGTAATTGGTCGAAATGTAGATGATCACACGAAAAATTTTGGGTTCATGATGGATGAAAAAGGAAATTGGACTTTATCTCCAGCGTATGACTTAACATTTTCGTACAATGAGAATTACAAGAGAATCACGCCACATTTCCTATCCATAAATGGGAAAAACAACGATTTTGAAATAGACGATTTATTGAATGTAGCCAATGAATACTCGATTAAAAATGCCAAGAAAATCATAGAAGAAATCAATACAAACTTTCAAGATTGGAATAAAATTGCCACTGAACTTAGTATTTCTAAAAAGACAGTTGATTATGTTTCTTCCAAAATAAGGATGATTTAAAAAAAAGAGGAAATGTCAATAGAAATTACGTATGAAGCCAATAAACCTTTAATAAATTCAATATTAACAGGCTTATTTTATTTTATTTTTTGGTGGGTAATTGTTTATAGCGGTGCTTTTCCATTTATTTATTTAATGTTATTTCTACCAGGAGTTACCTTCCCAGTGACAACTTGCTATTTTAAGAATAAAGATTCTGATTATAAAGAGGTAAAAATAATGTTACACTTTATTTTATCCGTAGGAATATATTTTTCTAGTGCTTTTCTTTTTACTGGGTCATTTAAGTTTATTACTCTATTTGCAGGTTTTATTGGAAGTTTGTCTTTTCTGCTTTCAACTAAATTTATCTTGAAAAAAGAGATTACAATAATTCATATTCTAATAACTGCCGTTTTAAGTGGACTTGCATTTTTGCCTTGTGAGTTATTTAAACATGACAGATTTATGCTAACGGGATTTGCTGTATTTCTTTGGACTGTAACGAATGGAGTATTATTGAATCGTGAGTATAGAAAGAATATAAATGTTTAAAGAAATTATGAATAACTCAAAATCCATCATAAAAAAACTATGACAAATTTTAAGAATTTACATTTTACACAGAAGTTTTCTTTGTTCATTCCTGTGCTTTTTATTGGTTCCATATTCTTAATTAATTTTATTAACCGATTTCAATACTCCCCTGATTTACATTGGATTTATGCTTATGGAGAAATAGCCTTTATTGTTTTAATTTTAGGTAGTTTACTTTGGTCTTTTGTAAATTTTTTAATTCTAATAGATAAAAGTATTAAGATGAAGAAAAGACTTCTTTGGATCTTTATTGACTTATCACCAATTTTATTCGTTATAATTATGCTCACATACAAATGGTTGAGAGATATGTATAGATATTAACTTTACACATTCAAAACCTTTCACTACCTTTGAAATCCATGAAAATCGAAAAATCAGGTGAGTCAAAAAAATGGAACATTGCTTATAGCCTTATTATTGGCTTTTTGGTAGTGTTGATTGTATTCTTTTACTTTTTTACCCAATATTTCGCATGAGTACGATTGATTGGATTGTTTTAAGTATCACTCTGCTTGGCGTAATTAGTTATGGTGTTTACAAAAGCAAGAGCGAAAAAACCCTAGACGGTTATTTTAAAAGCAGTAATTCCATGAGTTGGTTGCTGATTTTGCTTTCCATCATGGGAACGCAAGCAAGCGCTATCACTTTTTTATCTGCTCCGGGACAAGCTTACACTGACGGTATGCGTTTCGTGCAATATTATTTCGGATTACCACTCGCAATGGTCGTTTTGTGCGTTACGTTTATTCCTATTTATCACCGATTAAAAGTCTATACGGCTTATGAGTTTTTAGAACAACGTTTCGATTTAAAAACACGTTCACTAGCCTCCGTTTTATTCTTGGTTCAACGTGCATTATCAACAGGAATAAGTATTTACGCTCCTTCCATTATTTTGTCTTCTTTACTCGGTTGGAATATTTATTACACCAATATTGTAATGGGTGGATTTTTAATTATTTACACCGTAACTGGCGGAACGAAAGCTGTAACTTACACCCAAATGCAACAACTCGTTGTCGTGTTTATTGGAATGTTTTTGGCGGGATATATGGTTGTTCACATGCTTCCCGAAGGCGTGAGTTTCAAAGATGCTTTGCATGTGGCTGGGAAAATGGGAAAACTCAATGTGATTGAAACCAAAATTGACGTTACCGATGCTTCTTGGTGGAAAGACAAATACAATATTTGGAGCGGTGTTATTGGTGGGTTTTTCCTAGCACTTTCTTATTTTGGCACAGATCAATCTCAAGTTGGACGCTATTTGACCGCAAAAAACACCAAAGAAAGCAGAATGGGATTGTTGATGAATGGAATGATTAAAGTTCCTATGCAATTTTTGATTTTGTTGGTAGGAAGTTTAGTTTTTGTATTCTATTTATTTTATCAATCGCCTATATTTTTCAATAAAAAGGAAATTGATAAAGTATTGACAACCGAATACAGGGCTTCTTTTGTTGAATTACAAGCAAAAAATGATTCGCTCAATGCTATTCGACATATTCAAACCAATGAATTAGTTGCTGCTTTGCACCAAACAGATGAGAAAAAAACGGAGCGAGCACAAATAGCTTTAAAAAATACCGTTGATCAAGCACAAGTTGTACGGGATTCTGCAATGGTTGTGATGAAAAAAGCAGATAAAACTGCTGATACGAATGATACCAATTATATTTTCTTGTATTTCGTAGTGCAAAATTTACCTCGTGGATTAATCGGTTTGCTCATTGCGATGATTTTTCTCGCCGCATGGGGAAGTATTGCCGCCGCATTGAATTCTCTTGCATCTACCACGGTTATAGATTTGTACAAACGAATGTGGGTGAAAAATAAAACTGAGCTCCATTACTACAAAGCTTCTAAATGGTTTACGTTTGGTTGGGGAATATTTGCCATTGCAACAGCCATGTTTGCCAGTAAATTAGGAAGTTTAATTGAAGCCGTAAACGTATTAGGTTCGCTATTCTATGGAACAATTTTAGGCATTTTCTTAGTGGCATTTTACATCAAAAAAATTGGTGGAAAAGCCGTTTTTTATGGCGCCATCATCACCGAATTTCTCGTAATAGCCATTTATATCTCAGATATTATTTCTTTCCTTTGGCTAAACGTAATCGGTTGTTTGTTAGTGCTTTTAATAGCTAGGATTTTACAGGTATTTTTTAAGTCTGAAGCTTTAGAAAAAACGGTTTAACAAAAAAAAGCCCTGTGTTTCCACAGGACTTAAATATTCTATAAAAGAGAATCTTATTTATTTGCTGCCATTAATTTTTCAGCTAAAGCAACGTAATCGTTGTTTTGCGCTTCTTTTGACAATTCAATTGTTTTTTGTGCACTTGCTTCGCCTGCTTTTTTATCGCCTAATTTGTATTCGATTTTTGCTTTCATTAGCATCATGTAAAATGCTTTTGGACTTTCAGCAACTGCTTTGTCAATCCAAGTTAACGCTTGTTTCAAATCTTTGTTGTTATCATAATAATAAGTCGCCGCTTGGAAATAAGCTGGTTTATCAGACGCCATTGATTCTTCAATGTTTTTCATCACTTTAGCGTCAATATCTGTTGTGATTTTAATTCCGATATACGTGTTTTCCCACATCAACTCTAATGTTGCAGAGGTTGGCGTAACTTTCCCTAAATTCATTGTCAACGTTTCAATTTTCAATGGAAGTTGAATTCTTTTCACGCTGAAACGTAAAATTTCATTCTCTTTTTTGTAATCAGCTACATTTCCTCCTAAATCCAAATCGCTGTAAAGCATAATATCCCAAGCATCTTTGTTTGGAACAGTATATAAACCGTAAGTTCCAGCTTTTACGTCGTGTCCTTCTAATTGAACATCATCTGTAAATGTGATTTTAGTCGTTGCATTTGCACCCGTACGCCACACTTTTCCATAAGGAACAACATCGCCAAAAATAGTTCTGTCTTTCACTCCCGGACGAGAATACTCAATCTTCACTTCTCCTAAACCAAAATGTTGGTTCACTGTTTCCAACGGACTTGGAGCAGGCATATTTAATCTTTGTGCAGTTGCTTTTACAGACACCAAGCTAAGTGCTACCATCATCAAAACGCTACTAATTTTCTTTCTTGTTTGCATTATTATTTATTTTTATGAATAAATTTGTTTGGGTAAAGATAAGGTTATTTTTATATAGATGGGTTTTGATTTTAATGTGAATTCGAATATATCATTTATTAAGTTGCTCAAAATAGACTTCGCCTTTTGAAATGAGATAAGTGAAGCGAACTGAAAACTGCTAATAGCAGAAATAGTTCCGAGTGGATACGAGGAAATCATTGAAGCTATCAGTTTTCAGGAGTGGAGCGCATCGAATTACAAACAGCGACAATCCAAGAGCCCTTTCTTTGGTCCTTTATTTTGGCGAAATAAAAGAAAGGACAAGAAATAAAACTGATCTATACTTATCTTATAACTCTTGTACTAACGCTTGAGATATCAAAAGCGATGCTTTTTCTTCTTTTGGCGATATGTCCGCCCACTGACGGACACAAAAAAAAGAAGAATAAACAAACAACAATTCACTATCAAAATACGCAATAAATTAACTACCTTTGACTACTAAAATTCAAAATTATGCAACCAGAAATAAAATTGGTTTCCCAATTATCCAAAGCAAAAGCTATTGTTTATATCATTCATACTGACGATAAAACTTCTAAAACTAACTTTCCTGAATACGCGACATTTGTAGCTTCATTTTCGAAAGAAGAAAAAGAAATTGATTTTATTAAAAAAGAAGATGGATCATGGGTGTTTTTTGTAAAAGCAAACAAAGATGCTGAGAAAAATCGCATGAAGGGACATTCCATTCGCAAGCAACTTCCTAAAGAAATTACGAGCGTTTGTATATCTGACGAAAGTAATGTTGGTTTGCAAATTGCTGAAGGTTTAGCATTGTCAAACTACCAATTTTTAGTTCATCTTACTGGAAAAAACAGAAAAGAATATGCTTTAGCAACTATTGAATTGGTTGGTAAAACAGAAAAAGAAACGATTCAACAATTAAATAATACCATAAAAGCAGTTTATTGGGCGCGTGAATTAGTAAACGAACCTCACAGTCATTTAACAGCAACACAATTAGCACAAGCAATTGATACAACATGTTCTCCTGCAGGTGTAAATGTGACTATTCTTGAGAAAAAGCAAATCGAAGCCTTAAAAATGGGTGGATTAATTGCTGTGAATTTAGGAAGTGAAGAACCTCCTACGTTTACAATCATGGAATACAAACCAAAAAACGCAAAAAACAAAAAACCCATCGTTCTTGTTGGAAAAGGTGTAGTTTACGATACAGGTGGTTTAAGTTTAAAACCTACTGCACACAGTATGGATTTGATGAAAAGCGACATGGGTGGCGCAGCTTGTATGGCTGGAACTATTTATGGATTAGCATTAAACAAAGCACAAGTTCATGTAATCGGACTTATTCCTTCAACGGATAATAGACCGGGTAAAAATGCGTATGCTCCAGGTGATATCATCAATATGTACAACGGTTTAACTGTTGAAGTATTGAACACAGATGCAGAAGGACGAATGATTTTAGCAGATGCGCTTTCTTATGGAGATAAATACGCACCCGAATTTGTAATTGATGCTGCAACATTAACAGGAGCTGCTGTACGAGCAATTGGAACAAAAGCTTCTATCGTAATGGGTAATGCAGATGAGAAATTAATTACTAAATTAATGAAATCTGGAACAGAAGTACACGAACGTCTTGTTCACTTACCTTTCTGGGATGAATATGGCGAAGAAATGAAATCGGATATTGCAGATTTAAAAAATATTGGTGGACCTTATGCTGGAATGATTTCAGCAGGAAAATTTTTGGAGAATTTCACTAAATCACCTTATATTCATTTAGATATAGCTGGACCTGCATTTTTAGAATCAGAAGATGGTTATAGAGGTAAAGGTGGAACTGGAACTGGAATTAGAGCGCTAATTAACTTTTTATCAAATTATTAAAATGAGTAACAACTCCCATCATCTTAAAATTGGAATAAGTATCGGTGACTTAAATGGAATTGGTATTGAAATTATTATAAAAGCACTTTCTGATCAACGTATTTTAGAAGATTGTACGCCTATTATATATGGTTCTACAAAAGCAATTTCATTTTACAAAAAGAATATACCTGAGCACGATTTTGCTTATCAATCTATCAAATCTGCTGAACAAGCTGATATAAAAAAGATTAATGTCATCAATTGCTGGCAGGAAGAAGTAGAAATTGTTCCAGGACAAAAAACAACTATTGGAGGAGAATATTCATTAAAATCACTCGAAGCTGCAACAGCAGATTTGGCTGCAAATAAAATTGATGTACTCGTTACAGCTCCAATTTCAAAAGAAAATATTCAGAAAGCTGGATTTCAATTTCCTGGACACACAGAATACCTTGCTGATATGAGTGGTGGCGCAGAGGCTCTTATGATGATGGTTTCACAATCACTTCGTGTTGCGCTTGTTACATCTCATATTCCATTGAGCGAAGTAGCAAAAAACATTACGAAAGAAGCTATTTTAAATAAACTTAAAATCTTCAATCAATCGCTTAAAAAAGATTTTAAAATAGTGCGTCCAAGGATTGCTGTTTTAGGACTAAACCCACATGCTGGAGAAAAAGGAAAGATTGGCAATGAAGAAATGGACATTATTCATCCTGCTATCCAACAAGCAAAAGATTTGGGAATGACCGTAATGGGAACATATCCTGCAGATGGATTTTTTGGTTCAAATTTAATGGATGAGTTTGATGGAGTACTAGCGATGTATCACGATCAAGGATTAACGCCATTTAAAGCGTTGGCTTTTGATTCGGGTGTAAATTTCACTGCAGGCTTGCCAATAGTGAGAACTTCACCAGATCATGGAACTGCTTTTGACATTGCTGGAAAAAATTGCGCATCTGAACATTCTTTCAGAAATGCTATTTATTTAGCCATCGATGTGTACAGAAATCGGGAGTTTTCTAAAGAAATTGATGCTAATCCACTAAAAAAACAAACAGAAACAAATAAAGGTGATAATTAATATGTTTTTAATTAAACTTATTTTATTACCTTTGCCGTCCAATTTTTGAACAGTGAAAGACCCGCGTAAAAATCTGATAGTTCCCTTTACAGGATTAAAAGACGGAAAGCATCAATTCACTTTTGAAATTGATAAATCGTTCTTTGACCAATTCGAATATTCGTTAATCGAATCTGGAAATGTTATCGTAGAAATGGAATTAAACAAGAAAATCAATATGCTTACAGCATTGTTTGATATTTCTGGAAGTATTGATTCTACCTGTGATAGATGTACAGATCCTTTGACAATAAAAATAAATGGAAACTATCGACTTATCTTTAAGTTTGGTGATGAAGAATCGGAAAATGAAGATCTGATTGTTCTTCCAGAAGAAGCTCATGAGTTACATTTGGCAGATTTCATTTATGAATTTATCACCCTTTGTCTTCCTTCAAAAAAAGTCCACAAACCTGGAGAATGTAATGATGAAATGATGAAAATGGTAGAAAAACATTCTGTTTTTTTATTGGATGATGAAGATGAGGACGAAGATGATGATGAAGATTGGTTAGAAGAAGAATAAAATAATTAGATTTGTATTTTTAAAATAAATAATAATGGCACATCCTAAGAGAAGAACGTCAACAACAAGAAGAGACAAAAGAAGAACGCATTACAAAGCGACTGCGGCTAACATCGCAATTTGCCCAACAACAGGACAACCTCATTTGTTTCATAGAGCTTTTTGGCACGAAGGAAAACTATATTACAAAGGAAGAGTAGTAGCTGAAAAAGAAGTTGCTGTTTAATATACAGCTATAATAACTACCGATGAAAATTGGATTAGATATTATGGGTGGAGATTTCGCGCCAGACGTTAACGTTATGGGCGCATTTCTTGCTTTGCCTAACCTTCCTGAAGATTGTCGTATCGTCTTTTTTGGCGATGAAGCAATTATTCGTGAAAACATAGCCAAACATGGTTATGATGCTTCTTTGGTGGACATTGTTCATACTACAGAAGTGATCACCATGGCTGACCATCCTGCACGTGCATTATCGCAAAAACCAAATAGCAGTATTACTGTGGGATTTGACATGCTCGCTGCTAAAAAATTAGATGCTTTTGCTAGCACAGGAAATACAGGTGCAATGCTTGTTGGTTCTATATATAAAGTAGGTACAATTCCTGGAATTATTAGACCTTGCATCACAACATTTACCCCTCAACTTTCAGGTGCAAATTCTGTACTCTTAGACGTTGGTTCAAATGCAGATTGCAAACCAGATGTTTTATATCAATTTGCTATTTTAGGTTCATTGTATATGAAACACGTTCACGGAATTGAAAATCCAAGAGTCGCTTTATTAAATATTGGCGAAGAACCTGAAAAAGGAAATATCCTTACGGTTGCTACGCATAAATTAATGGCAGATTCTAAAGATTTTAATTTTATTGGAAATTTAGAAGGTAGAGATTTATTTCTAGACAAAGCAGACGTAGTTGTTTGTGATGGATTTACTGGAAATGTAGTCTTAAAAACTGCAGAAGGATTTTATACTTTACTTCGTAAAAGAGGTATTGAAGATGAATATTTTGACCGTTTTAACTATGAAAGTTATGGCGGTACACCTATTTTAGGTGTTAATGAAGGCGTTATTATTGGGCATGGAATTTCAAATGAAATTGCTGTCAAAAATTTAATATTGCATACAGCAGAAGTCGTAAAATCAAACCTGCCAGCAAAAATAAAAGAAGCTTTTAAATAATGGAAAAAATTACTGCTGCAATTACTGCTATTGAAGGATATGTTCCAGAAACGGTCATGACAAATGACGACTTAGCAAAAATTGTGGACACTTCTGATGAATGGATTACTTCTAGAACAGGTATTAAAGAACGTCGTGTATTAAAAGACCGACCAACTTCTGATATCGGTTACGAAGCCGTTACCAAATTATTAAAGAAAACTGGAATTGATCCTTTAGATATTGATTTAGTTATTTGTGGTACAGTAACACCTGATTATCCTTTTCCAAGTACAGCAAACGTAATCAGCGATAAATGTGGATTAAAAAACGCATGGAGCTTTGACTTAATTGCTGCATGTTCTGGGTTTATATATGGACTGACAGTTGGTTCTCAATTTATTGAAACTGGAAAATACAAAAAAGTATTGGTAATAGGGGCAGATAAAATGACCTCTATACTTGATTATGAAGATAGATCAACTTGTGTGATTTTTGGAGATGGTGGAGGTGTAGTATTGTTAGAGCCTAATACAGAAGGATTGGGTGTAATTGACAGTATTATGCACAGTGACGGTTCTGGACGTAATTATTTACTTCAACCTGCTGGTGGAAGTATGGCTCCTCCTTCACACGAAACTGTTGACCAACGCTTACATTTTGTAAAGCAAGAAGGAAAACAAGTATTCAAATTTGCAGTTACAAATATGGCAGAAGTTTCTGCTAAAATAATGGAGCAAAATAATTTAACCAGTGAAGATGTAGATTGGTTAGTGCCACATCAAGCAAATTTGCGTATTATTGAAGCTACTAGAGTTCGTATGGGACTTCCAGCAGAAAAAGTAATGGTGAATATCCAACGTTATGGAAACACAACTGCGGGAACACTGCCTTTATGTCTTTGGGACTGGGAAAAACAATTGAAAAAAGGAGATAAAATAATTCTTTCTGCTTTTGGCGGAGGATTTACTTGGGGAGCTATTTATTTGAAATGGGCTTACAATTCGTAAAAAAAAATTAAATTAGTCGTTAAATAATAATATCATATTTAAAGTTATGAATCTATCAGAAATTCAAGATCTAATCAAATTTGTTGCTCGTTCTGGAGCTACAGAAGTTGAAATTGAGCAAAAGGATTTTAAAATCGTTATTAAAACAGAAAGTAAAAAGATTAAGAAAGAAGAACAAACAGTTTATATTCAGCAAACTGCTCCAACTCCGGTTGCTGCACCACAAATTGCTGCAACTACTGCTAATGCTCCAGTTACACCTGCTGCAACTGCCCCAAAAGAGGATACTTCTAACTTAATCACAATAAAATCTCCAATGATTGGTACTTTCTACCGTTCTTCTGGACCAGATAAAGATGTGTTTGTAAATGTAGGAGATACTGTTAAACAAGGAGATGTTCTTTGTATCATCGAGGCAATGAAATTATTTAATGAAATTGAAGCAGAAATTTCAGGAAGAATCGTAAAAGTTCTTGTTGATGATGCATCTCCGGTTGAATACGACCAACCTCTTTTCCTTGTTGAGCCTGCATAAAGGTAGATTGTTGAATTAAACGTTTTAAATCATGTTCAAAAAAATCCTTATTGCAAATAGAGGAGAAATTGCACTTAGAATTATCCGTACTTGTAAAGAAATGGGTATAAAAACAGTAGCGGTTTATTCCACTGCTGATAAAGATAGTTTACCTGTTCGCTTTGCTGATGAAGCCGTTTGTATCGGACCACCATCAAGTGCACAATCATATCTAGATATTTCAAGAATCATCGCTGCTGCAGAAATTACAAATGCAGATGCGATTCATCCTGGTTATGGATTCTTATCAGAAAATGCAAAATTTTCAAAAATTTGCCAAGAAAATAACATTAAATTTATTGGTGCTACTCCAGAACAAATCGAAGGAATGGGAGACAAAGCAAATGCAAAAGCAACTATGATTGCTGCAGGTGTTCCTTGTATTCCTGGTTCTCCTGGCTTGTTAGTAGATATCGCTCAAGCTAAAAAAATAGCTAAATCGATGAAATACCCAATCATCCTAAAAGCAACTGCTGGTGGTGGTGGAAAAGGTATGCGTATCGTTTGGAAAGAAGAAGATATTCAAGATGCATGGGATTCAGCTCGCCATGAAGCAGCAGCTTCATTTGGAAATGATGGAATCTACATGGAAAAATATATTGAAAATCCACGCCACATTGAAATTCAAATTGCAGGAGATCAATACGGAACAGTTTGTCATCTTTCTGAAAGAGATTGTTCTATTCAAAGAAGACACCAAAAGTTAGTAGAGGAAACTCCTAGCCCATTTATGACTCCTGAATTGAGAGATAAAATGGGTGCTGCGGCAATAAAAGCTGCAAAGGCAGTAAAATATGAAGGTGTTGGTACTGTTGAATTTCTTGTAGACAAAAACCGTGATTTTTATTTCATGGAAATGAATACACGTATTCAAGTAGAGCATACTATTACGGAAGAAGTAATCAACTATGATTTAGTAAAAGAACAAATCAAGATTGCTTGTGGTGAGAAGATCTCAGGAAAAAATTACTTCCCAACAATGCATTCTATTCAATGTAGAATCAATGCAGAAGATCCTTTCAATGATTTCCGTCCTTGCCCAGGAAAAATTACAGATTACCATACTCCAGGTGGACACGGTGTTCGAATTGACACGCATGTATATGCAGGATATACGATACCTCCATACTACGATTCAATGGTTTCTAAATTGATTACTGTTGCACAAACAAGAGAAGAAGCTATCACAAAAATGCAACGTGCGTTGAGTGAATACATTCTTGAAGGTGTGAAAACAACTATTCCTTTCCACCAAAAATTAATGGAAAACGAACAGTTTAGAAGTGGAGATTTCACAACTAAGTTCATGGAAACATTTGATTTTAAATAATCTATTTAGTTAATAAAATATAGAAGGAGTCTAAAACAGACTCCTTTTTTTATGTCTATATTTGAATACTATGCTAGAAAAATTCAAATCGTATTTAGTTGATAAGGGCGGAATAACAGAAGCTGAATTTCAAGAGTTAGCACCTGTGTTACAAACTAAAACAATCGATAAAGGAACTTATCTGCTTCGTGAAGGTGAGGTTTGTAAATATGCGTTTTTTGTAGAGCAAGGTTTGTTGCGATCATTTAGCATAGATCAAGCTGGAAAAGAACATATTATTCAATTTGCTCCAGAAAATTGGATTATGAGTGACATAAGCAGTAATTTTTTCAATGAATCGTCTGATTTTTTCATAGAGGCAATTGAAAATACGGAAGTTGTTTTATTGGATAAAACGTTCTTCAATTTATCTGATAAAAGTTCTAGTTATAGGAAATATAATGAATTATTGCTCCAAAATCATATTCGTCATCTTCAAAAAAGGGTAAATTTACTTCTAAGCGCATCGGCAGAAAAGCGTTACTTAAATTTTATTCAACTCTATCCAGACCTTACACTACGTGTTTCTCAATGGATGATTGCTTCTTATTTAGGAATAACGCCAGAAAGTTTAAGCAGAGTTAGAAAAGAACTGGCTACAAAGAACTTTAAACCCAACTAATTTCATTTCTTATCCTACATCAATGGATAAGCTTTATAAAGGCTGTAATTTTGTAGTACATAATTAAAAACAACTCGTATGAAAACAAAAAAAATAGAATCAATTATAGCTCCACAAATGCCACATTATGTTGGAGATGGGTTTAGAGTTCACAACTTTATTCCAGGTGTATATCCGTTAACGATGCAACGAATGAGTCCGTTTATTATGATGGATTATAATTCAAAATTTTATTTCCCACCAACAGATAAACCAAGAGGAGTAGGTGTTCATCCACATCGTGGTTTTGAAACAGTTACCATTGCCTATAAAGGTAAAGTAGCACATCATGACAGTGCTGGAAATAGCGGTGTTATCGGTGAAGGGGATGTACAATGGATGACTGCTGCAGCTGGAATTTTACACAAAGAATATCACGAAAAATCTTTTAGCGAAGCTGGTGGTGATTTCCAAATGGTTCAATTGTGGGTAAATCTTCCGGCAAAAGATAAAATGTCAACTCCTAAATATCAAGGAATTACGCATGAACAACTAAATAAATTTCAATTACCCAATAATGGTGGAGAAATAGAGGTAATTGCTGGGAAATATAACGATATAGAAGGTTCTGCATCTACGTTTACTCCTCTTCATCTTTACAACATGAGATTGAATAAAGGAGGAGAATCGACTGTGTCATTTCCTGCAAATTTTAATACACTATTATTAGTAATTGAAGGAGAAATTCAAGTGAATGGAAATGAATTCGTTGCAACTAATCAAGTTGCGTTATTTGAGAACGAAGGAGAAACTATTCAGATTAATGCAACAGAGAATGCAGTTATATTAGTCATGAGTGGCGAACCAATCAAAGAAGCAATAGCAGCGCAAGGTCCATTTGTTATGAATACGAGAGATGAACTAATACAAGCCATCGATGATTATAATATGGGTAAATTTGGTTACCTCGAAGATTAATTCATCTTCGAAGCAACTTTTATACTGATTGTTTGATACTTGTAGAAGTTATTTTACAGCTATCAAACAATCATTTTTATTGGATTTTCTAATAATTCTTTCAACGTTTGTAAGAATTCTGAACCAATTGCTCCATCAACAACACGATGATCACAAGACAAGCTTAATTTTAGAACATTACCTAGAACGATCTGTCCATTTTTTATAACTGGAGTAGATTTAATTTGTCCAACAGATAAAATACAACCATTTGGTGGATTGATAATCGAAGTGAAATCTTCAATTCCATACATTCCTAAGTTAGAAACTGCAAAAGTACCACCTTGCATTTCTTCTGGTTTAATTTTCTTATCGCGAGCTCGAGATGCAAGATCTTTAATTTCAGAACCAAGTTGTGCAATTCCTTTTGTATCTGCGAATTTTACCACTGGAACAACCAATCCATCTTCTACTGCCACAGCAACGCCAATATGAATGTGATTGTTGTAGCGAATAGATTCGCCCATCCAGTCAGCGTTCACTTTTGGGTTTTTTCTCAACGCAACAGAAACCGCTTTAATGATAATATCGTTAAATGAAACTTTCACGCCTTCATCTGAATTAATAGCTGTTCTCGCTAAAATTGCATTATCCATATCCACTTCCATTTTAAGATAGAAATGTGGAGCTGAAAATTTCGAAGCTGCTAATGTTTTCGCAATTGCTTTACGCATTTGAGAATTAGGAACTTCTGTATATGATTCTACTCCAACAGTTGCGCTAGATGTAACTGAACCAGGTGTTGGTGTATAATTTTCGATGTCTCTTTTTACGATTCTACCAGCTTCTCCAGAACCTTTTACACTTGTAAGGTTTACACCTTTATCTTCTGCCATTGCACGTGCTAATGGAGAAGCAAAAATTCTACCGCTTCCATTGTTTGTAGAAACAGGAGCAGCTTGTTTTTCAACTGGTTTAGATTCTTCTTTTACAGAGGCTGGAATTGATTCTTCTTTCGGAGTTTCTGCTTTTGGAGCTTCTTTAACTTCCTCTTTTGGTACGGCACTTCCACTTGATGCGATTAAATCATCTACATTTTCGCCAGCATTACCTATAATTGCTAAAATATTATTAACTGGAGCAGAACCTCCTTTTTGAACGCCTATATATAATAAAACACCATCAAAAAAAGATTCAAATTCTAAGGTTGCTTTATCTGTTTCAATATCAGCTAATAAATCTCCTGATGCTACTTTATCTCCTACTTTTTTATGCCATTCCGCTACCACACCTTCTGTCATGGTATCACTTAATCTGGGCATTCGAACAATTTCAGCCATTTTTATTTTTTTCTATTCGTTCAATTAATATTCTTTGATGTAAGGATAATCACCTACATAAACGTCTTCATATAATTCTTCAGCAGCAGGATATGGAGACTCTTCAGCAAATTTAACACATGCTTCCACTTCACTTTTCACCCACTCTTCTATTTTATCTAATTCTTTCTCTGACAGAAATTTATTTTCTTTAATGACAGCTAAGCAATGATCAATAGGATCACTTTGTTGCCATTGAGCAACTTCTTCTTTCGTTCTGTATTTTTGCGGATCTGACATTGAATGTCCTTTGTAACGATATGTTCTAATATCTAATAAAGTTGGTCCATCTCCACGACGAGCACGTTTACAAGCTTCATCAATTGCTTCGTGAACTGCTTCAGGTGACATTCCATTTACGGAATGAGATGGCATTTCGTAAGACAAACCAATTTTAGATAAATCAGTTACATTCGTTACGCGTTCTATAGCCGTTCCCATTGCATAATTATTATTTTCAATAATATAAATCACAGGAAGTTTCCAGTTCATCGCCATGTTGAAAGTTTCGTGTAAAGCACCTTGACGAACAGCGCCATCACCCATTGATACGAAAACAACATTATCTGTTTCATTATATTTCTCTGCAAAAGCGACTCCAGTTCCCATAGGGATTTGAGCACCAACAATTCCATGACCTCCCATGAAATTTTTACTTTTATCGAAAAAGTGCATTGATCCACCTTTACCTTTAGAACAACCTGTTGTACGACCATATAATTCAGCCATTAACTTGCGAACATCTGTTCCCAAAGCAATTGGATGAGCGTGATCTCTATACGCAGTCATATGTTTATCTGAAGGTCGACAAGCACTTGCTGTTCCAGCAACGATTGCTTCTTGCCCAATATATGAGTGAAAAAAGCCTCCAAATTTCTGTTGAATATACAATTGACCCGCCTTTTCTTCGAACTTGCGCATCAATAACATATCCTTATACCATTTAATATAAGTTTCTTTCGAAAATTTTGTAGCTGATTTCTTAGCTGATGAAGCAGCTTTTGGAGCACTCTTACTTGCCATTTTATCCTAATTTATTTTACCTAGATGGCAAATATAAAACATTTTTATAGGATGTTTTTGAAAAAGTGAATTATTCTATCATTCCAAAGGAAAAAGGTAGTAAATCATCTATTTTTTCTACTACTAAAACGTGTTGGTCATTTCCACATAAAAGTATGCGAAAACGCTCTTTTTGACGACGTTGACTTTCTGTCATCACTTGTCTACACGAACCACATGGCGTCAAAAAATTATTATCTGGAAGTAATTCACCTTCAGCATAAATAAAAATAGTGAGTACCTCATCAGTCGGAAAATTTGCTCCAGCATAAAAAAGAGCAACTCTCTCTGCACATAATCCAGATGGAAAAGCAATATTTTCTTGATTATTAGCTACAACAATCTCCCCAGATGCTAATTCTAAAGCACATCCAACGTTAAATTTAGAATAAGGCGCATACGCTTTTTTAGAAATTTCTTTAGCTTTTAGATATAGTTTAAAATCATTTGAGCTCAATTCTGATGGTGAAGAATATGTTTCAAATGAAAGAAACTTTTGAATTTTTTGATTCATTTTAGGCAGTTTTATTCAGCAGACAAACGGCATAGGCTTTTATCGCCTTACTTTCTCCAAAAGAATCCATTTTTTCATGCGTAGTGGCTTTGATAGAAAGCTGATCCATCTCTATTTTTAAGATAGAAGTCAACTTTTGTTGCATTGCTTCAACATGAGGATTCAATTTAGGAAATTCTAATACTACCGTGCTATCTATATTCACAATATGATATCCCTTTTCTCGGATTAATTCATATACCTTAGATAATAAAATAGTACTGTCTATTCCTTTATATTGTGGATCTTTATCTGAAAAATGAAAGCCAATATCTCTTAGGTTGAGTGCTCCCAATAATGCGTCGCAAATAGCGTGAATTAAAACATCGGCATCTGAATGACCTTCTGCGCCAAAATCTGCAGGAATATGAATTCCTCCGATTATCAATACGCGGTTTTCAACTAAACGATGAACATCAATTCCAAAACCTATTCGAATACTCATTCCTATTCTTCGTCGACTTTAGCGGCACTTTTCTTGTTAAATAAGAAATGTAAAGTGAATCGTAATGTGTTTCCAAGTGGATTAAGACGAGAGAATGCGGCTAAATATGAAATATCTAAACCAAACACTTTATACTGAAGTCCAATTCCAAATGTCAAATATTTTCTATTTCCTTTTGTATAGCTCTCATTAAAATATCCAGCACGAACAGCAAATAATTGGTTGTACCAATATTCAACTCCAAGTCCAAAAGTGATTTCTCTCATTTCTTCTCCAAAACGACTTCCTTTTTTCACTGGAATTTTTCCATCTTGAACGATATATTCTCCCTTATCATCTTTTAATGGTGTACCTGGAGCATCGCCAAATGATTGAAATAATCCAGAAACAACTCCAACATTATTATCTTTTCCAACCATATATGGATTTCCGTCATTTCCTTTTAAATATAAAGGTGGAGTTGGAACTAATAATTTATTCAAATCAAAACCAAATGTAAAAGAGTTGTAATCATCTACATGAATTTTTAACGAAGTCCCTATTCTCAAATTCATAGGTAAGAAATCACGAATACTTCCTTCAGAATAAGAAATTTTATTTCCAACGTTTGAAACAACAAAACCAAAACCTACTTCAACATCCTTTTTTCCCATTTTTAAGTCTGTATCGTAATACGAAAATGAGATATCTGCAGCACCTGCAATTCCAGGTTTTGTATTTGCTCCTTGCGTTTGTGTACCACCTGTCAAATTTGAATATACAAACTTACCATTTACTCCAATAGATAAAGTTCGTGCCAGTTTAAAAGCATAAGCTCCAGTAAGCTCAAATTCAGAAGGAGTGAAATCACGTGTTTTATTTCCGTTTTGATCTGTAAAAGTGATATTTCCTAAAGAAAAATAACGCAATGATCCTCCAACAGCATGTCGTTCACCAATTTTCTTATATCCAGAAAGATAGGTCAGGTGCATATCTTTTGCCAAACGCTGTAACCAAGGTGAATAAGACATAGAAATTTCAAAACTTTTTTTCGAAAAAGCTAATTTGGATGTATTCCAATAAATTGAATTTGCATCTGGAGAAAGCCCAGCTCCAACATCTCCCATAGCTCCTGAACGAGAATCTGGAGTAATTAACATAAAGGGCACTGCCGTAGTGATTGAATTTAATTGAAGTTGCTTAGCTTTTGATCCTTGACCAGTAGAAGGATTACTTCCTTGAGAGAAAGAAAACCCAACAACTCCAAGAGATGTGACAATAGTTAATATATATTTCATTCAGTATAATTCTAAAAAATGTTGTCAAATATACGTTATTTTCATTCTTTTATTGTGTACTTACTTTAAAAGTACTAATTTTTCAATTTTATTTGCAGTAGAACCGTCTGGAGCCTTAACTGTTAACTTATAAACATAAACTCCTTTTGCTAATTGGTCTCCATAGTCATCTCTACCGTCCCAAGCGATTCCCTCAGAGCGATAACCGACTGTTCGAACATATTGATTAATGGTTCTAACGAGTTTACCTGTAATTGTCATTATTTGTATTTGAACTTCTAGCGAAACATCTACTTGATTATGTTCAAAATAAAATTCGGTATGTGTTGTAAATGGATTAGGGTAATTCAATACATGATCTATAGCAACCGCTTGATTTTTTACGACAGTAAACTCAATTACTGCATCTGAACTATTGTTGTTTACATCCCAAACTTTGAGTGTTATGGTGTGTTTTCCGGTTGCTAAACCATACATAGGATAACGAACTTTTCCACTTTGATACGTATCTAAATTAGCTTGATAATATTGATTTAAAACAATTGGTGTTGCTGAATTCGCATCTAAAATTGCTGTAATATCATGTCCAATTCCATTTCCGACTGTATTGATTCCATTTTCATCGTACAATTTAGCAAGAAAGATTGGATTTTCATCTGTCAAACCTTGGTTAACAAAAGTTTCATCGTTCATAAATAGTTGAGCTTCTGGACCTACGTCATCCGAAATTCCATTTGGATCAACTCCTCCAATCACAACTCTTTTTTCAACTCCCGAAGCATCAATAGAAGTAGAATTCGCATAAGCGCTAACTTTACCGACACCGTAATTATAATCTATATCTTTAGGGACTACGAATGAAAATTCAAAATAACCATTGGTAACAGTTGATTTTCCTCGATACAAATAATTTTTTTGCATTTGAAATGGCAGAACTGGAGAATCTGGATCTTGGCCTAATGTTTTAAATTGCTTTGGTTTATCAAAAACACTTGGAAAAGCTATCCCGTTAAATCCATTGATTATATTACCTAAAGTATCTTCAATATGAGCTTTCATGGTCACTTTTGAAAGAGACTTTAATGTATCCGAAATTGTATTCGGAGAAATACCGTTCACAGAATCGATAACAATTCTCAAAGGCTGAAGAGGAAGGCGTAAAGCTGGATCACCAATTAATGTAAAAATTCGCTTATCATTTCCACTCGGTGAGTTGTTTTTTGTTAAACGTAAAATTTCTCCCATAGTATATGGCTTGCCACTCGTTTCTCTTTCGAATAAATAATTATAAAGTGTATCTCCAATAATTGAATTTCCTGTAATTGATACAGGACGAGTTGTTGTCATCAAAGAAATTGCTCCACCATGATTACTTAAATACAATTCTTCTCCTGCGGAAACACGACTTGGATCATCGTATCTTGTAAACTCGCATGTAGCAGAAACAAATAGTGGGAGTTTATTTATATTTTTCCAAGATAAAATTTGAGGAATCGTAACAATACGTTCAAGTGCCAATCCTGTTTCTCCGCCATGTCCAACATAATTCATAACCAAAGTACCTTGATCTATACGACTATTAATAGCAGACTCAACATCTGGATAACGTTGTCCGCCAACAACGGAGATTTGCTTGTAAGCATCTAAATAAATTTTATCTCCATTCAGAACAGGATGTAAAGTAGAATAAGTAGTGTAATAATTTTCTTGGTCACTTACAAACTGACCTCCGTTTTCGTCATCTGCTATTTGTGTAACCCAAAGTCGCCAATCTCCAAAAGTGGATGAATACCCATTTTCATCAACATCTACTCCACCTTGATTTGGGAATAAATTAGAACCATTTTTCATATAATGCTCAATCTTATTAACCATATCCACAGCTTGCTGAGCTGTTGTAGCTATAATTCTACCAACCCCAACATCCATCAAATCAGAACCATTAAATGCTTCTGTATTGTCAAGTAATCCAAAATAGTCATCTGAAACAAATGAGGCAACAAAATCTTCTGAAGTTTCACTTTGGTATGTCGGCACTTTGTAATTGTTACCACTCATCCTATTTTTTGGATCATACGTCCCATCTCCAAAAAGACAAAGATATTTGGGCATGTCATTCATGTTTCCCGCAGCTCTATCGTAGAACATTTTAGTAAACCAGCGAATCGCAGCAGGATCTACCATTCCTGAAGAAAACTCATTGTATATTTGATTTGTCAGGGCAACATTAACAGTCATTCCTTCATTTCTATGCAGATTTGCCAAACGATTTGCTTGATCAATAAAATCAGGATGAGTAACAATCAACATTTGTGCAAAAGGCAGTGCATGCAAATTTTGATTTACTACTTTCCCCGCTGGTACAGGAGTCAATGCATCTTCTTTTCGAAATGCAATAAATTGTCTAAGCGAATCCATATCTACTTTAAAAACACTTGAATTTCCAACAGAAGTTGCATTTACCAATTTTGGTTTTGTAGGATCTGTAATTTCCCAAATAAATGCAGAAGCAGTATTTCCAACAGAAAACTCTACAACATTTCCTACACCAACAGAATTCAAATTTCTAAAATCTAACTGCTGATTGATATAGATTAAATTTTGCTCATAATTGATTTCTAATTTATCCAACCAAGCTTGAACAGAAGGATTACTTCTTTCTAAGTCAAGTCTAACATTAACATTAGCAGCAGATACACTCATCGAAGTAGTATTTTCAACTCTTACTGCTGCGGTATATCCTCCCGTATTTCCACATCCGTTCGTTTGTGATAAAACATCATTAATATAAACTTTCATTGTACTACCAGCTCCTGTTCCAGAATTAGCAAATGAACAATAAAGTCTTAATGGTGAAGCAGAAGTGATATTATTCAACGTGAATGGAAACGTATATTCTAATATATTATCAAAATGTTCGCCGTACCAACGTTGTCCAGATTTCACGAAATTAGACAGATCTACTTCATGTGTCGCAACACTATTTGTAGTTGTAACAGTTTGTGTAGTTGGATTACTACTTAAAAAAGCATTACTAACTCTTAATGGAGCATCCGTAGGATCAATATGAATAAAGTAAGAACTGCTTTCTACATAAATGTTTTTAATTACTTTCAACCCATAACCTGGGACATATTTCTTTTCATTTGGACCGTTTGCATAAAACAAGAAATAATCCTGATTATCAAATACGTTATCTCCACCATCATACATTTGAATGGCATTTTTAAGCAAATCATCTGGATGAGGATCGCTATTATAATCAGACAACATTCCCATCGCATTTCCATAAACGTTGATTGAACTTGAAGATAGTCCAGTTGTTTGAATTCCTAATTGCTCTAAAAAGCTTTTATCTATTTTATAGATACCTGAATTTTGAATTTTTATTTGATACCAAGTACCTGTTTTAAGAACAGAAGTCGTGGCAAAAGATTTCTCTTTAGCATTTGAATAAACGTTTCCTTGGTTATTTAGTGAAAAACTAACATTCGTAACTCTAACTAGTTTATTATTTTGCATTATATAAGGTGCAACCTCAAAAGAATAATATTCCTTTTCTCTTGCTCTGTTAGCTTGCATTTTATATGAAAGCTGTTCAGTATACTTTAAATTATGTTCTTTAATATATTGCAAATCAAAACTGCTTGCTGGAGCTGTTTGAATTGAAACAATATTTGGTTGCCAAATAGATTTTGTAGCACCTTTTTGTTCTACCTTATAGGTATAGAAAATTTCTCCATTTGAACTTACAGCATAAGGGAAAGCAGGAAGATCTATTTCTTGTTCATACAACGTTGCTTTCGTTTTATCTCCACTCCATGGAATAGCAACTTCTACTTGAACTTGTCCAATTAATAATAAACTTTGTGAAAATGTAACTAAACACAATAAGATACGTTTCATACAACCAGACAATTTATTAAATTACAGAATACAATAATAGTAAACATCGAAAGAAGAATAATTATTTATTTTACATTTCAACTGTTCAAAAAACGAAGTTTTCAAAAAAATATTGTTAATTGAACGCTAAGAATGAAACCATTTAATTAATTATTCGTATCATTGAACCGTTGTTGTGTTACCAAATTGCAAAAAAATGCATAATTTGACCTATTGGAAATCTTATTTGTTGCTTGTTTTTCTAGGGATAATCATCTCTGGATCAGCCAATGCTCAAGACCCTATGTTTTCGCAATTTTATGCGAATCCTATTTACTTGAACCCTGCTTTAGCAGGTTCTAACGGCTGTCCACGTATTGCTTTGAATTATAGAAATCAATGGCCATCACTATCAGGTACGTTTGTAACCTATAGTGCATCCTACGATCAATATTTCAAGAAAATGTCTGGTGGAATCGGTGTTATTGTAACACATGATCAAATGGGAAAAAATACGATTAATGCGAGTACATTAAGTTTTATTTATTCTTACCACTTGAAAGTAAGCCGTAAATTCTCGCTGATGTTTGGAGCGAAAGCTACATGGAATCAAAAATTC